>Ga0184633_10001327_pt1 | contig 10218 bp, 10 predicted proteins | sample PLM31_170_b1_FD_133156 | JGI IMG/M metagenome (GOLD analysis project Ga0184633, IMG submission 133156) | Groundwater sediment microbial communities from an aquifer in East River, Colorado, USA - PLM3-1_170_b1 | ecosystem: Environmental > Terrestrial > Soil > Riparian zone | place: USA: East...
CGCGAACATCCTGAGCAACCCCGTGTACTGCGGCCTCTCCCGACTGAACGGAGGCATCAAGCGGGGAAAGCACGAATCGCTCATCGAGATCGATACCTTCAACCGCGTTCAGACCGAGATGCAACGACGAATCCGCCGGCCCGATCAAAGGAAGGCCGACACCCCGCAGCTCCGACTCGAGGATTACGCGGAGTGAGTCGATCCGGCGGCGCATCAAGTGGACGGTCTCAGGGGGCCAGGGGGCAGTTTCGCCCACCCCCTATGAAGGAGATGATACACTTCTTCCACCCTTATGTCCGCATGCCGTTGAAGTCTACTGAGGCTGCGAAAAGATGGCGAAAGGCTCATCCCGACAAAGAGCGCGCGTACCAGCGGCGCCGTCGCAGAGATCGTCGGATCCGAGCTATGAAGCTACTTTCGCGCGGCGAACCCTACTGCGCTTGCTGCGGATGGAAGCAGTTTGATGGACCCAACAGACTCGAATTCGATCATGTTAACGGCGGCGGGAGGAAACTTACCCTCAAGAGTCACTCAGCGAATGTGTCGATGAAGATCCTTCGTGGTGAGCCGGGTTTTCGCGTCCTCTGCCGCGCATGTAACGCGATCATGGAACCGGGCACCACGAACTGCGTCCTTCATCGTTCCAAGTTCACCATGCCACCCGGCTGACTTTCCATTCTCCTTCGGTCTACCGAGGCGCAACGGGAACTCAGACAGGTCGGTTTGACAACACTTAGAACTATGCGAACCCATGGTACTATGCGAGGTCGATGCAAGTGTCAAAGAATAGCCGCTCTGACATCACGACGATTCAACTGACGACCGGGACGAGGGATCGACTGTTTCGGTTGAAATTCCGAAATACGTACGACAAGTTCCTGACGGAACTCTGCAACTTGTACGAGGATCTGATCGAAAAGAACAGAAATGAGCCTTGAAGAGGCGGTTTAGCTTCCACATATCTTTTCGTATGATGTTCTGCTACAGCTATACAAATCGCATGTCGCTCCTTTTTCGCTCGATTTCGGCCTCCGGATGATAGAGTTATCCGCGAGGGGTTCCTTTCGCAGCCGGATGATGGGCTGGGCGGAGAAGTACCGTCCGAAGACACTCGACGATGTTGTTGGGAATCCGACGGCGATCGCGGAACTGCGGAAGTGGGCGGCCGCCTGGCAGCGGGGTCGGCCCGAGAAGAAAGCGATCCTCCTGCAAGGGCCTCCCGGGATTGGGAAGACGAGCGCGGCTCTCGCTCTTGCAAATGAGATGGGCTGGAGCATCGTGGAGATGAATGCATCGGACAGCCGGAACGCGGACGCGATCCGGAAGGTCGCGACCCGAGGCGCAGTGCTGCAGACGTTTAGCGACTCGGGCGAATTCCTCCGCACGGCGCAGGGCGGCCGCAAGCTGATCATCCTGGACGAAGCGGACAACGTGTTCGGCCGGGAGGACAAGGGCGGGATTGCCGCGATCGTCGAGACGATCCAGCAGAGCCGACAGCCGATTGCGCTGATCGCGAACGACTATTACGCCCTCACGCGGCGGTCGTCGTCCCTGAAGCGTCTATGCAAGACCATAAAATTTCAAGGCATTCACGAGGATGCCATGAAAAACATACTCCGGACAATTTCCTCCCAGGAGGGCGTGGACGTGTCGTCCGATGTCCTGGATGTCATCGTTCAGCGAGCCGCGGGTGACCTGCGCTCCGCGATCAACGACCTCGAATCTCTCGCGATCGGCAAGCGGACCGTAGCCAGCGAAGCGACCCGATCGCTCGGATATCGGGATCGCGAAATCACAATCTTCCCGGCCATCGAGGAAGTCCTGCGGTCGGGCGACGCGCGCCGGGCGCGGGATGCTGCGCGGGAACTCGACGAGTCGCCCGAGGATCTGATCCTCTGGGTCGACCAGAACCTCGGCCCCGAGTTCTCCCGGCCCGACGACCTAGTGCGAGGCTACGAGGCTCTGAGTCGGGCGGACATCTTCTTGGGCCGAGCCCGACGTCGACAGAGCTACGGCCTCTGGTCGTACGCGACCGAGCTGATGTCGAGCGGCGTCGCGGTGTCCCGGAAGGGACGCGGGAGGGGGGGCCAGCTCGAGTTCCCCTATTACCTGATCCAAATGGCCCGCTCCCGCGCACAGCGGGGCGCGCGCAACTCCCTTGCCCGGAAGCTCGCGGTATGCTTACACGTCTCTCAAACCCTCGTCCTCGACGAAATCCTGCCGACGATCCGAGCACTCTTCGCGGGCGACGAGGAACTTCGAATCGCGTTAACCGCACAGCTCGGATTGGACGAACGGGAAGCCGCCTTCCTGCTCGACGAACCGGAGACGAGCCACGCCGTGAAGCACCTCCTGGAGAAGGCCGCCGAAGTCGCGGGACCCCGCGGACGAGAGGCCGAGGAAAGCGGTCTGCACGCTTTCGACGAGGGCGCCGATGAGACCTGAAGCCGGAATCCGGCAACGAGACCTGGTCGGAAAGAAAATCGCGTTCGCGGATTCAGAAGTCGACACGAAGTATACGCTTCCGTTCGTGAATGCAGCCTGGGGAGTCCCCTTCGTCCTCGTCGACCGGCTCGGCAGTCCCCCGGGTATCGCCGCAGTTAGACTCGACTTCGACGGCCGCCGGATGCATACGCCGGCCTCCGTCCACAAGCTGCATTCGATCGAATCGATGCCCGTGGCCTCGTTCGCCTCCTTCGTCCACTTCGACCCGTGGTGGGCCCTCCGAGGCGTGGGAGGGGTGGACCAGGCTTGGCTGTCCGCGATTTATGCGACGAATATCGCTCGCCCGTTCCATCGCCAGGGCAAGGCCTTCAAGCTTCACGACCTCCGATTTGCGCACGGCATGGACCGTCTCGAGGCCGTCGTCGCGAAGGACGAACTTTTCCGCGTGACCGAATTTCACGCGGGGGAAATCGACCTGCTCGCGCTTCGGGCAATGCGAAAGGGCGGATCATCTCCCGCGGGCGCACCCCCGGCCGCGAAAGCCCTTTAAGGCGTCCGCCGCATGCCGCGGAGGATGGACCCGCAGAAGCAGGAGGTCCTGGAACACCAAGGCTATCGCATCGTCGGCGAGCATAGCGGGGTCAAGCTCTGCCACTGGACGAAGGCGAGCCTCACGAAGGGCGTGGGGTGCTACAAGCAGACCTTCTACGGGATCGAGAGCCACCGCTGCCTCCAGATGACACCGACCGTGGACGCGTGCAACCTCGCCTGCCAGTTCTGCTGGCGGACGCAAGAATGGGGCTCCGATTCGATGCTCGTGGCGGACGATCCGGGTTTCGTCGTCGAAGAATCGATCCGCGCGCAGCGGGAACTTCTGACCGGCTTCAAAGGGAATCCGAACGTGACCCGGGAGCGCTTCCTCGAAGCGTGGCATCCGACGAACGTCGCAATCAGCCTCACGGGAGAGCCCACATTGTACCGGAAGCTCGGAGAGATGATCGACGGGTTCAAACGCCGCGGCATGTCAACGTTCCTCGTGACGAACGGCACGACTCCCGCAGTGCTCCGGCGGATGCACGCAGAGGGCAGGCTGCCGACGCAGCTGTACGTAACCGTCGCGGCGCCGAACGAGGACGTGTATCAGAGGCTCATGGCGCCGAAGTCCGGGAACGAGTGGAGGAAGCTGAACGAGACCCTCGCCCTCTTGCCGAGCTTGCCCACTCGGACGGTCATCCGGCACACCCTCGTCGAGGGCTGGAACCTCGGATGGGAGGACGAGTATGCGGCGCTCGATCGGGTCGCGAAGCCGATGTTCATCGAGTGCAAGGGATACAGTTTCGTGGGCGAGAGCCGCCTCCGCCTCGAAGCGGAAAACGTCCCGAGCCACGCCTCGATCCGGACCTTCTCGGAACGTCTCGCGGATCGCGTCGGGTACCGGATCGCCTCGGAGAGGGAGGACAGCCGAGTCGTCCTGCTGACCGAAGACGGACAGCTCCACCCTCTTTCCCATTGAGAGAACTCACGGCGCCGGTTTTTATAACCCCCACCGGATACGACGCCGAAGGCCGTGGTGGATCTCCTCCAGATCCTGAACGACGCGTACAACACCCCCTGGCTCTACATGCTCATCGCCTTCGGGTACGCCGTCCTCGTCGCGATCGTCCTCCCGATCCCGATCGAGATCGCACTCCTGCCGCCCCTCCTCCAGCAACGTTGGGGATACCTGGCTACGACGGCCCTCGCGATCGCTGCGGGGAAGACGTTCGGGGCCTGGCTCGTCTTCATCCTTGGCCTGAACGTGGAAGGGTCCGTCGGCAAGTGGTCGGAGCGATGGAAGGTCGCAGCCTGGGTCGTTGCGAAGGCGGAGAAGTTCGTCGCGAAGACCGGGTACACGGGATTGTATGTGCTGCTGAGCATCCCGCTGATGAGCGACACGATCCCGATCTACGTGTACTCCGTGTTCAACGCCGAGGGCAAGACATTGGAACGGAACATGTTCCTCATCGCGAATTTTCTCGCGGCGTTGAACCGGGTCGCGATCCTCGGGGCCGTGTTCTTCGCGGGGACGAATCTGTTCGGCTTCTGAGGCCCACATCCTTATCCCGGGCCGGAGATTCGCGCGCCCGTGTTCGACCTGCCGACCGTCCTCGATGTGACGGAGCTCCTCGACAAGGCCTTCGGTCGGGCCGCGAAGGCGACCGCGACGGGCCCCGATCGGGTCGCGCGGGCACGGAACCTCGCGGTGGCACGGGTCCGTATCGCGGGAGGAGCGATCGAGACGACGCTCCGCGGGATCGTGAAGGGCTTCCCGAGCCTGGACCGTCTCCCGCCGTTCTACCGCGAGCTCGTCGACTTGCTCGTGGACAAGGGCCAGCTCAAGAAGCATCTCGGCGCCGCGGACTGGGCCGCGGGCCGTTCCGCGGAGCTCACCCGGGAGTACCGCCGCCGGATCGGGCGGGCCGAGGGGAAAACGATCGGGGAGCTACGGCAGGAGGCGTACGGCCGGCTTTCCTCCGTCGTCAAGCAAGTGGCGTCCGACCTCGAGGCGCTCATCGACGCGCGACGCGCCCTCCGCCGGATCCCCGAAATCGACGCCGCGGTGCCGACGATCGTCGTCGCGGGCTATCCGAACGTCGGGAAGAGCTCCTTCGTGCGGGCGGTCTCCACGGGACGGCCGAAAGTCGCCGATTACCCGTTCACGACGAAACGCGTGTCCCTCGGCCACTTCGAGCGCGGGAATCGCCGCTACCAGATTCTCGACACCCCCGGCCTCCTCGACCGACCCATGGACGAGCGGAACGCGATGGAACGCCAAGCGATTTCGGCGCTCACGCATCTCGCGAATGGAGTTCTGTTCCTCCTCGATCCAACGGAGACCTGTGGATATCCTCTGGACGCCCAGCGACGAATGCTCGAGGAGATTCGAGCCCTCTTCCCGAAGGTCCCGATCGTCGTGGTGGGGAACAAATCGGATCTCGGCGGTTCGATGGACGGCGTCCTGGGCGTGTCGGCGCTCTCCGGCCGCGGGGTCCGACAGGCCCTGGACCGACTGATCTCGAAGGTCACCAGCCGCGGTCTTGAAGACGCGCCTCGACCGGAAGCGCCTTAGCGTCGAGACCCTTCATCGCGAGGCCGATCCCCTTCGACACCTCCGCGACGGTCGAGGGATCATCGAAGTGGGCGACCGCGTCGACGATCGCGCGCCCGCGGGTCTCCGGGTTCTCCGCCTTGAAGACCCCCGAGCCGACGAACACCCCGTCGCACCCCATGAGCATCATGAGGGCGGCATCCGCAGGAGTCGCGATGCCACCGGCGGCGAAATTCACGACGGGAAGGCGCTGGATCTTCTTGATCTCCCCGAGAATCTGGTAGATCCCTTCCGTGATGTCGTCGAGGGTCGCTCCCGCAAAGACGAGGTCCGCCTCGCGGACGACCGGTTCGACCCCATGGGCGGTCCGGACCTCCTTCAGCAACCTCGTGTAGCTGTCCGAGAACTTCCCCGCGACGCCGTAGAGGCGCTCGTTGTCCAGCTCCTTGAGCTCCGTGATCGCCTGCGTGACGAGCCGGATGTGACGGACCGCCTCGACGACGTCCCCCGTGCCGGCCTCGCCCTTGGTCCGGATCATCGCGGCTCCCTCCCAGATCCGGCGGACCGCCTCGCCGAGGCTCCGCGCTCCGCAGACGAAGGGGACCTCGAACGCCCTCTTGTTCACGTGGAAGAACGGATCGGCGGGGGTGAGGACCTCGGACTCGTCAATCATGTCGGCCCCGAGGGACTCGAGGGCCCGGGCCTCCGCCTCGTGTCCGATCCGGCACTTCGCCATCACGGGGACCGTCACCGCGTCCATGATCTCCTGGATCCTCACGGGGTCCGCCATCCGGGCGACGCCGCCCGCGGCGCGGATGTCCGCCGGCACGCGCTCGAGGGCCATCACCGCAACGGCCCCGGCCTCCTCCGCGATCAAGGCTTGCTCCGCATTCGTGACGTCCATCACGACGCCGCCCTTCTGCATCTTCGCGAAGCCACGCTTGAGAAGTTCGGTGCCGAATCGGAGCCGGCTCAGATCGAGGTCGAGGGGCATGATTCCACCTAGGATGCGACCTACGGTCCGTGGCTATTTCTATTTTGTGGGACGCTTTTCTTCGGACGATTCGGCTCGAAGGCTTACCTCGGGAGACCGTCGGGCCCGATTCGCGAGAAACGCTTAAGTGAGCCTGGCGAATCATCGCGTCCCGTGCACGTCGTGTGCGTCACGGGCATGCCCGGATGCGGGAAGGAGGAGGTCCTTGCCGTCGCGCAGGGCCTCGGCTTCTCGATCGTCCGGATGGGCGATGTCGTTCGGGAGGATGCGGCCCGTCGCGGCCTGCCGATCACCGATGCGGCCGTCGGCGGCATGGCCCACGCGGAACGCCAGGCGCACGGCCTCGGGATCTGGGCGGAACGGACGCTCCCGCGGATCCGCGGCGATCGGGTCCTTGTCGACGGCCTCCGGGGGCTCGCAGAACTCGAGGTGTTCCGGAAGGCGTTCGGAGACGACTTGTCCGTCGTCGCCGTCCATGCTTCTCCGAAGACACGGTACGAGCGGATGCTTCGGCGGCAACGAAAGGACGACGCCGGGACCACCGAGGCGTTCCGGACACGCGACCTCCGAGAGTTGAGTTGGGGCCTCGGCGACGTCATCGCGACCGCGGATGTCACGCTGGTGAACGAAGGGACCCTCGACGACTTGCGGCGCCAAGCCCGGGCCGCCTTGGAGCGGTTCCATGGCTAGCCTGCCCATCCGGTGGATTGAGGCCCGCACCTATTGTCACGCGACGGAGGACGAGACGCGGCTGGACAAGGCGTTGGCGTTCATGTGCCCGGAGGGCGAGACCGTCCGCGAGGTCCTCGAAGGCCACTTCGGGAACACGCTCGTGCGTCTCACCCGGCGGATAGAAGACCGCCGATCGATCCGTGGCCTGTGGGACCGCTGGTCCGCCGCCGGACTCACGGAGTCCATCGGACGAGATGTGGATGCCCGGGTGGACGAGGAGGGCATCTTGCACTTCCGCCTCGACAAGCAGGCGGCTTTTCAGGAGCGATTGGTTCTCGCGACGGACGTGGACACGATCGATGTCCGTCTGAAACTGATCGCCTATCCCGCGAAGACCGAGGAGACCCGGCGCGCCGCCCGTTCCATCCTCAAGGGGGCCGTCTGAGTGCGGCTCACGCAGGCCCAACGTCGATTGCTCGACGCAGGCTCCGCGGCCCAGAGAAAGGCGATGCGAATCTTGCTCGCCCTCGGCAAGCTGTCGGAGGCGAAACGGCTCGTGCCGATCACATCCGCGCACGTGTCGGGCGCATCCTACAAGATGATCGGGGACCCCGGGCTCGAATTCCTCGAGGACTTTGCGAAGGATGCTCGCGTCGTCGCCGCGACGACCGTGAATCCGCTCGGGACGGACCTTCGGCAGTGGGAGGAGCTGGGCGTCCCCCGCGATTTCGCGGAGAAACAAGCCCGGATCGCGGCGGCCTACGAACGGATGGGGGTCCAACCCGTGTTCTCCTGTACCCCATACCTCTTGGGAGTCAGGCCCGGGCTCGGCGAGCATGTCGCGTGGGCCGAGTCGAATGCCGTTTGCTTCGCCAATTCCGTCCTCGGGGCCCGAACGAACCGGGAGAGCGGACCGTCGGCCCTCGCGGCCGCGATCGTTGGAGCCACGCCGGAGTACGGCCTCCACACCGAAGAAGGTCGCCAGCCCACCGTGATCGTGCATGCGGCGGTGAGGCCTCGAGACCTCGACTTTTCGCTAATCGGTCTCGTCGCCGGCGAACGGGTCGGCGACGGCCTCCCGTTCTTTCGCGGGTTTCGCGGATCGGAGGAGGACCTGAAATGGCTCGGCGCCTCCCTGGCCTCGTCCGGGAGCTGTGGGATGTTCCACTTGGAGGGCGTCACGCCCGAAGCCCGGAAAGCGCGCCGCAGGGGACTCCGGACCCTCACGGTCACCCGCAGGGACCTGGCGGCCGCGAAGCGAGAATACTCGGACGGGACGGAGGCCGATGTCATTGCCCTCGGGTCGCCGCAACTCTCGTCGGAGGAACTCCGCGAAATCGCGCGACGCGTTGAACGGACGGCTCCGCGGATCCCGGTCTGGGTGTTCACGAGCCGCGCCGCTCGGGATGCGAACCCGGAAGCGGTCGCTGCGATCGAACGAAACGGCGGTCGCGTCCTTGCGGACACGTGCCTCGAGGTCACCCTCCTCGAACACCGCTTCAGCACCGTCGCCACGCCCTCGGGAAAGGGCGCCTATTATCTCCCAACGCTCTGTAAGCAGAAAGTCATCCTCGACCGGATCGACGCGCTCCTGGAGCGATACGCTTGAGGATTCGGGGCCGTCCGATCGTCCCTGGCCGAGCTTCGGGGAGCGCCCTCGTGAGCCCCGTCCCATTCTCCTTCGTCGGCGGCGTGGATCCCGCGACCGGCAAGATCCTGGATTCGGACGCCGGAATCTCCGACGACCGGCTCACGGGCCGAATCTTTGCGTTCCCCCACGGGAAGGGCAGCACGGTGGGCTCCTACGTGATCTACGGACTCGCAAAGCGGGGGGTCGGCCCCGCGGCGATCGTCAATTCCGCCGCGGAAGGGATCATCGCGGTGGGCGCAACCCTCGCGGAAATCCCGCTCGTCGATCGGATCGACACGGCTTGCCTGAGGACCGGCGATCGGCTCATCGTCGACGGCGACCGCGGGGCCGTCGATCTCCTGGGCGTCAAGGCGACTCCCGTCGTCTCCGCAATCCTCCGAAACCGCGGCCGCATCCTAATCGTGCGGCGGAGCGACGCGGTCGGAAGTTTCCGCGGCCGGTGGTCGGCGATCTCAGGTTTTCTGGAGGGACGGGAGGATCCAAGGGCACGCGCGCGGCAGGAAGTTCGAGAGGAGACCGGACTGCGCGGCGCTAAGTTCCGAACCGCGGGTCGGTCCGTCCTCGCCCGAGCCAACGCGCGGGTCTATGTTGTCCACCCCTTCCTCTTTGACGTGCCGAGCCGGCGAGTGCGGCTCGACTGGGAGAACGTCGAGTACCGCTGGGTCCTTCCCGAGGAACTCGAGCGGTTCAAGACGGTCCCGCGGCTCATGGACGTTGTCAGCGCCGTGCTAACGTAGTTTCAGCGGATCTTCACGTTGGTCCGTCGGCGCTGTAAGTCAGAGATCCCTCAATCACCCGGTCCACCTCTCGCTCCAGGAGCGTCATCTGGTGCGGGTCCAGGGCGGACGGATTGACGGACAGGAGCAGGACGCCGCTATTGATCGCGACCTGGTCCCGGATCGATTGGATGAGCCGGAGGACGGTGATGAAATTGTTGTTCGTCACGAGATACTCGATCGCGTCGAGGAGGATCACGCCCTTTTCGCGGGCGAGGAACTGTTCGACGGCGAGGGAGAGCTTCTCGAGGTCCTTCGGCCGCACGGTGTCCTCCTTTCCGACGTTGCTGAGCCACAAGATCGGGAGGTCAGAGACCCCGTAACGCTCTCGGATTTTCTGGGGGAAGATCCGCGTGATGACCATACCGCGTTTCCCGGATTGCTGCGCGATCTGGAACAGCCGATACGCTTCCTCCGGCGCCGCTTCCCGCACGAGATAGGCGGAGGAGTCCTTCAGCAAAGGTGGCGGCTGGTCCTCGCTTGACGCCCGAACGGGTGTCGTCGATGGCCGTACCTGAGGCGCTCCGCAGGAGGCGCATTCGGTGGAGCCCGCGGGGATCAGATCTCCGCAGGCGATGCACGCGACGCGGGA
>Ga0184633_10001328_pt1 | contig 10205 bp, 12 predicted proteins | sample PLM31_170_b1_FD_133156 | JGI IMG/M metagenome (GOLD analysis project Ga0184633, IMG submission 133156) | Groundwater sediment microbial communities from an aquifer in East River, Colorado, USA - PLM3-1_170_b1 | ecosystem: Environmental > Terrestrial > Soil > Riparian zone | place: USA: East...
GCCGCCGGCACTTTGTCGCTTTTCAACGTCCGCCGCAAGAACACGGCCATCTCGTCGTCCACCATCCAGAGCCCGGGGTAGTGGGTGAGTCCGATCCCTTGAATTTCAGCCATGTCGAGCCCCCCCTGAACGCGGTTTCATGGAGTACGCCCTGCCCTGAACCTTTATCACTCCTCGGGCGGGGTGTGTCAAGGGCGAGCTTCAGCGCGGCCCAGGCGGATCAAGTGGGGGGCCGTGGCCTTGAAGGTCGCGACGACCGAGATCCCCTCCCGAAGCCCCAGCTCGTCCACAGAGCGATGCGTGACGAGGGCTACAAGGGGGACGCCGCAGTCCACCACCACGCGGACGTGGAGGCCTCCCGGGATCAGCCGAACCACGCGGCCAGCCAGGCGATTTCTGGCGCTCCCACCGGAGGCCGGAGACTCCGCTGGAACCAGCGTCACGTCCTCCGGGCGAAGGCAGAGCCGCACCCGCTCCCCGGGCGCCACGGCAGCCGCCACCTCGATCTTTTCGCCCCCGGCCTCCACGAGAGCCAGGCCGTCCGACTCCGACAGCACCCGGCCATCCACGATGGTCTCCACCCCCACGAAGCGGGCGACGTCCGCAGAGACCGGGGCCCTGAACAGGCGCGCAGCCTCGTCAAGCTGGAGGATCTCACCTCCCATCATCACCGCAACCCGGTCGCCGAGCACCACGGCTTCGTCCCGATCGTGGGTCACGAAGATGGTGGTGATCCAGTCCCGGCGGAGGATGATCCCCAGCTCTTCCATCAGCGCTTCCCGGGTCGGCTGATCCAGGGAAGAAAAGGGCTCGTCCAGGAGGAGCAGCTCGGGCTTCAAGACCAGGGCGCGGGCCAACGCCACCCGCTGGGCTTCGCCCCCCGACAGCGTCCTGGCGTGGCGGCGGGCGAGATGGGCGATCCCGAACTGCCCCAGCCAAAACTCGACCCGAGAGGTGACGGCTGGGCCAGGAAGGCGGCGGAACCGGAGGCCGAGCGCCACGTTCTCGAAAACCGTGGTGTCACAGAGAAGCGGCTCCTGGAAGACGCTGGCCATCCGCCGCCGGAGCGCGATCAGGTCCCCCCGGTCTGCCGGCTGGCCTCTGAAAAGAACGGTCCCGCTGGCGGGCGCTTCCAGAAGGCCGATTACCCGGAGGAGGGTAGATTTTCCGGCTCCGTTGGGGCCGATCACCGCCAGCAACTCGGATTCCATCACCAGGAGCTGGGGGACGCGCAGGATCGGCCGGCCCCCGCCGCTCACCTCGATCTCCAGAAGTTCCAGCAACACGTTCATGTCGTGGGCAGGACCTGAATAGACCCGCGGTGCATGGAGATCTGCCACCGCCGCTCGCGATGCACCTCGAGGATCTCGTAGACCAGCTTCGGCAGCTCGATCTCCAGGTCGTACTCCCCCTGGTTGGGCTCTCCCGCGGCGTCGAGACGGAAGAGAAGCGTCCACGTGGTTCCCTGATCCACCTCCCTCACTATGTGCCCATCCATCAGGTTCATGTGATGCCCCGGGTCGGGCCCTGGCCGGTCTTTCTTGATCAGGCGCACGTACTCCGGGCGGATAAAGAAGGCGATAGCAGTCCCCGGCGAAGGGAGGTAGGCGCGCGCGGGAGAGTTCACAGCCTCGAGGGTGTGGCCGCGCCACTGGAACTGGATCAGCTCCGGGGTGGCTTTGAGGACAGTACCGCGGAGGAGGTTCCGCAGTCCCATGAGCCGCGCCACGTTCTCCGAGGCGGGCTGCCAGAGGAGCTCTGCCTTTGGGGCGGCCTGGACCACGCGTCCCGCTTCGTAGACCACCACCCGGTCGGCGATCTGGTAGGCCTCGGCCAGATCGTGAGTGACGAGCACTGTGACCTTCCCCCACTCCCTGATGAGCACACCCAGCTCCTCCCTGAGCTGGCGGCGCAGCGGAACATCGAGGGCCGAGAACGGTTCATCCAGCAGGAGAAGGTCTGGATCCACCGCCAGCGCTCGCCCGACGGCCACGCGCTGCTGCTGTCCCCCGGAGAGCTGTCGCGGATACCGGCCTTCGAGCCCGGCCAGTCCGAGCCGCTCGAGCATCTCCTCGATCCGGCGCCGGCGTTCGAGGCGGGGGCGGTTCTTCAAGCCGAAGCCCACGTTCTCGGCCACGGTCAGATGGGGAAAGAGCGCATAACCCTGGAACACGTACCCCAATCGCCGGGCCTGGGGCGGAAGATTAATCTGCCGCGCGCTTGAGAAGAACTCGATCCCGTTGACCACGATCGTTCCCGCGTCCGGACGAACGAGACCGGCGAGGCACTGGAGGGTCAGGCTCTTCCCCGCCCCGGAGGGACCGAAGAGGGCGACGACTTCGTCGCTGGCGCTCCACTCAATGTCGAGGGAGAACCCGGGGAGGCGCTTCCGAATCTCGAGTGACAGCATACGCTTCGCCTAGAACCGAACCCGCGCCAGGCGGCCGACCCCGAGGAGCAGAACCAGCACAAACCCAACCGCAAGGAGGGCCAGTCCGTTGGCCGCTGAAAGCTCATTTGCCTGGACGTGGTCGTAGATGGCGAGAGGGATCGTCTGGGTTTTGCCTGGGATGCTTCCGGCCACCATCAGTGTAATACCAAAGTCTCCAAGGGCCCGGCAATAGGTCAGGATCCCTCCTGCCAGGAGCGACCGCCAGGCCAACGGCGCCGTGACACTCCAGAAGATCGACCACTCCGACCGTCCAAGCGTGCGGGCTGCGTGTTCCAGCGTACGATCCACAGACTCGAACCCGGCTTGAGCGGCCTTGATGAGAAGCGGGATAGCGCCGAGACACGCGGCGATCACCGCCGCCTTCCAGGTAAAGACCAGGTCGATCCCGACCACGGCAAGCGCGCGACCGATCGGGCCCTGGCTCCCGAGGACGACCAAAAGGTAATACCCAAGAACGGTGGGCGGAAGGATCATCGGGAGAACCACCGCGGCCTCAAGAACGTCCCGGCCGCGGAAACGTCGCCGGGCCAGAAGCCAGGCCAGAGGAACGCCGACCAAGAACGCCAGGAGCGTGGCCAGGGCCGACACTCGAAGCGAGAGCACCATCGGGAAAAGATCCATCCCCGCTCTCCTAAAAATCCCCCGGAAGAAGGAATCCAAACCGCTTCATGATGGGACGCCCCTCCCGACCGTTGACAAACTGAATGAACGCGAGCCCCAGCTCCGGGCGCTGGCTCCGCTTCATCACCGCCGCGGCCTGGTTCAACGGCCTGTGTAGCGCGGGATCGATGAGCGCGTAGCTCACCTCGGGTACGTTTGCCACGGAGAGTGCGACGATCCCCGACTCGGCATTCCCCGTCTGGATGAACTGGAGCGTATGCCGAATGTTCTCCCCGTAGACCAGCTTGGGTTTCAGCCTTTCCCATAGCCCTGCCGCTTCCAGCGCCTCCCGGGCGGCCATTCCATACGGCGCATGCCCCGGGTGGGCGATGGCGATCCGGCGGACCTCAGGGCGGAGGAGATCCTTGAGCTCGGTAAGCGCCAGCCCCGTTTGCCTGCCCGTCGCGAGAACGATCCGCCCCTGGGCATAGAGGGCATGGCTCTCCGGGATCGTCACCCCCTTCTGCTTCAGATGATCGGGAAATCGGACGTCGGCCGCGAAAAATACGTCCACCGGGGCTCCGTGTTCGATCTGCTTGGCCAGATTTCCGGTGGAACCGAAAATAAAGGTGATGTTCACTCCGTGGGCTCGCTCGAAGAGGGGGCCGATCTCCTTGAACGGAAAGGTGAGGTCAGCCGCGGCGGCCACGGTCATGGCCGGCTGCGCCGATGCCACGGTCGCCGGGAGGAGCGCGATCAAGATAGCGGGAAGCAGCCACCGTCTCATGCGCCCGCCGACAGATTCATTCTCCGACGGAGCGTCGCAATACTCTGATCCTGAGTGGCGATTTGGCGCACGACTCCACGTTCCGCCTGGCAGTCGCTTGGAGAAGCGATAAAGACCCGGAGTTGCCTAAATAGACGTCTCATCGTCAATGATCTCGGTGAGGGTCATAGGCCGCGTAATTGCAGCGGATGATGATCATCCGCGCCCGTGGAATAACTGAAAGCCTTCCAATTCAAAATCTGGATCAAAGGCCAGCGCAACGTTGACGCCTCGGCGCTGCATGACCAGAAAGCTCACCTGGTCCACGAGGCTTACTCGCCGTTTTCCAGCCCGACCCAGGCGATGAACGGCCTCCTCGTGAGTCGCCTCGTCCACCCATTCGATTTCAAACGCACGGCAATCGCGAGCAAACTTGAGCGCGGCGGCCATGCCCAACCGGCTCTGTATCAAGGCCGTGGCCTCCACCAGTACATAATTGTGCGTGAGAACTCGTTCGCCGATCTCCAAGAGAGTCTGAAACCACTCCCTAGCGCGCCCGTGCTGGGGGTCCGCCTGATCAGCCATTGCGTAGATGGCCGACGTGTCCAGAAAGATCATTTACGAAGCTCTTTCAGCAACGCCTCCTCTAACGCTTCGTCATGGCGTTCGGAGACCGGCGAAATTCGCTCCTGGCGGGAACGCCCTGCACCAATAAAGGTGAAATCCTTGATGGTAGATCGCCTCTTGCCTCTGCTTGCTTCCAAGGAGTGGGCCAGGAGTTCGCGGATGAGAGCAGATATCGAGCACCCCCTTTCAAAGGCGCGCCGACGCAGAGTTTCGTAGGTTCGTTCGTCGAGTTGAATCTGAGTTCGCTTCATAAAGGCTTCTCCGTCGGGACCCGGTTCTGTTAGTAAACAGTATGCCGGCATGATTACATGATGTCAATTCTTCGAGCGCTATTTGGCCCTAACTGGGCCGCGGGCGCTGCTGGATCCAGGTGAGGGCCCAATTCACGAGGAAGGTGATCAGGAGCAAGAGGATCGAGAGCGCGATGGCGAGGTCGAAGTTCCCCTTCGACGTCTCGAGCACGGTGGCGGTGGTGAGGACCCGGGTCTGCCCCCGGATGTTCCCGCCGACCATCATGGAGGCGCCGATCTCGGAGATCACGCCGCCGAAGCCGGCCATCACCGCGGCCAGCATCGGCAGGCGCGCCTCGCGCATGAGCACCCAGAGGAGCTGGAGCCGGGAGGCGCCCAGCCCCAGCATCTGGAGGCGGAACCGGGGCGGAATCTGCTGGACCGCGGCCAGCGTCAGGCCCGTCACGATGGGCGCGGCGATGACAAACTGGGCGATCACGATCGCGGTCGGCGTGTAGAGGAGCTCGAGCGGCCCCAGCGGGCCACTCCGCCAGAGGAAGATGGAGACAAACAGCCCCACCACCACGGGCGGGAGACCCATGCCGGTGTTGACGAGGCTGATCACGAGCCGTCGCCCGGGAAAGCGGCTCAGCGCGATCAAGGTCCCCAGCGGAATCCCGGCCAGAAGGCTCAGCAGAGTGGCGCTCCCCGAGACCTGGAGCGAGAGGAACGTGATCCGGAGCAGTTCAGGGTCGCCGGTGACGAGGAGCCAGAGCGCCTGCTTGATCCCCTCCCAGATCAGCTCCACGGCCTAACCCCCGATGTCGTCTTCGCGCTGGCCGGCGATAGGCACGAAGAGCGGTTGGCCGAATTTCTGGACTCCGAAACTCCCGATCAGCTGCTGGACCTCTCGGGAGACCAGGAAATCGGCGAATGCCTTCCCCCCCTCCGTGCTCACCCTCGGGCCGTTTGCAGGGTTCGCCTCCATCACCGAGTAGATGTTGAGGAGGGGACGGTCTCGTTCCAGGAGGATCCGGAGCGTGAGCCGCTTCTGGTACGCCAGGTAGGTGGCGCGATCCGCGAGGGTGTAGGCGTTCTTCTCGCCGACGATGCCGAGCGTGGCCCCCATCCCCTGGCCGGACTCGACATACCAGGGGCCCCCGGGCTCGATCCCCCCGAGCTTCCAGAGGGTCTTCTCGAGGAGGTGGGTGCCGGAGTTGTCGCCACGGGAGACGAAGCGGGATCGGCTCTCCGCGATGCGCTTCATGGCCTCGTGCGCTTTGCTCACTCCCCCCACTCCGGCCGGATCCCCGCGGGGCCCCACGAGGACGAAGTCGTTCAGCATGACGAGGCGGCGGTTCAGCAGCTTCCCCTCCGCCACGTACTTCTTCTCCAGGGCCGGGGCGTGGGCCAGCGTCACGTCGGCCTCACCGCGGGCCGCCAGCGCCAGCGCCTGGCCGGTGCCGACTGAGATGGTCTTCACGGCGTAGCCGGTCTTCTTCTCGAAGAGCGGGACCAGGAGATCCAGGAGCCCGGAGTCCTGAGTGCTGGTGGTGGTGGAGAGGATCACCGCCGGCCGCTGGGGTTCTGCCGGCGCGGGAGCAAAGCCAAAAATCAGAAGGAGCACACCCGAGAGGCCCCGAGGCCACTTCATGTCAACCGGCCAGCTCCTTCCGCACGATCCGGGCCCCGGCCGCCAGCGCGCGGAGCTTCTGGTTTGCCATCCCCCTCGGGCTCCACCCGAAGCCGCAGTCCGGGTTCACGTAGAGTTTTTCCGGGCGGCACACCTTGAGCAGTCGCCGGATCCGCTCGGACACATCCTCGGGGGTTTCGGGGTAGAAGCCCTTCACGTCGATCACCCCCGCGCCCAGCTCGCGCCCGTCCCCGTACTGCTCCCAGAGGTCCAGCTCGGAGAACTCCCGGCTCGCGAACTCCAGGACGAACTGGTCCGCGCGCGCTTCGAGGAGCCCCGGGAAGTAGGGGCGATAGGCGCGGTTGAAGCGCGAGCGCCCGAAGCGGTTTCCGAAGCAGACGTGGTAGGCGAGCTTGGTCTTCACCCCGTCTGTGGCCAGGTTGAAGAGGCGCGCCATCTCCTCTCCCGAGACGTTCCCCCGCGCCGGCTCGTCGATCTGGATGAACTCTGCACCCGCGGCTACCAGCCCTCGAAGCTCCTCATTGATGACCTCGGCGAACCGCTCGGCCACATCCACCACGCTCTTGTAGACCGAGCCCGAGTGAATGCGCGAGCCGAACGTCAGCGGGCCCGCACACGTGGCTTTGGTGCGCCGCGTCGTGCGCGCCTTGAGGTACTCGAACTCCTTGACGACGCCGAGCCCGCCGGGCGGCGTCTCGATCTGGCCCACGGCCTCGTAGCGCGTCTGCTGGTCGTAGCCCCAGGGGCCAGCTTTGCGTCTGACCGAGAGCGCCTGTATGCCCTTGATGATGGTGTAGTAAGAGTCCACGTAGCCGTCGAGCCGGCGCACCTCGCCGTCGGTGATGATGTCGATTCCGGCCCGCTCCATGTCCCGGATGGCAGTGTCCGCGGCGTCGTCGAACAGCTCCTCAAGGTCGGCCGGGCCCAGCTCACCAGCATCGTACGCCTTCGCGGCGACGTACCACCATCCGGGCTTCCCGTGGGAGCCCACGACTGTGGTCGGAATCAGCGGAAGATCCGCCATCACCGGATCACCGGAATCTTCTCGTGGCAGTGTTCTCTCTCACCGATCCGTCGCCTGGTGAAGGACGGCTTTCCAGATGTCGCTGAGGCCAAGCCGTTGCGCCCACTCGCTCACGTACTCGGTGTCGATCTCAGGTCCGGGAGAATGGGCTGGCGGTGCCTGCGCTCAAATTCGGTGCGATCATATTCGGTGTCTTTTTTCACCACAACATCAATCTTCAGCCCGGACGCCGGATGGATAATGTTGAACTCGCCTCGAGTTCGGATCGCCTCGTGAGCGGCCTCTTCGCTGAGATAAAATTCGGATGCGGGAAAGCGCCTGACGAGCGTAGAGAGGTGGCGAGACTCAAGGTCCACTACGACGTCGATATCCTGAGTAAAGCGGGGCTCACCATAGTACACCGACGCTTGTGAGCCGCTGATCATGTAGTCGATCCCAAGCTCTTCCAGGGCCTCGACGAGGTACCGAAGCAGGTCAGCTTGATTCATGCAGCCAACCTCCGCGCCACCTCCCGCAAGACCTCCTCACCGCTCCATTCAGGATGCTTTGCGCCGAGGAACGCGGTCAGCCGCGCGCGGGCAAGTTCCCACGCCTCGTGGGCAAGCCTGAGCCGTTCCATCCCCGATTTCGCGCGAAACACCTCGGCCATTTCGTCGCCAACCACCTCGACCCGCCTCAAGAGCGTCATTGGAGGACCAGGGCAACGATCCCTACCCTTTTCCTCACGTTGGGCTCCCTGTTGGTACCAGGACGAACCCTTCCATCAGGCGGCGGGCGGTGCGGTAGACGGTGACGTGGCGGGCGACGGGAGTGCCCTTCCCGTCGCGCTCAACACAGGCGTCGATGGGCAGAACTCCCGATGGATGGCCGAGGCGCACATCCCCCTCACTGCGCTCTTGCCCCCTCACCTTTGTCCTCTCCCCCGGTGGGGGAGAGGGGCGGGGTGAAGGGGAGAGGGATTCCCAGACGACGGTGCCGGCCATGCGGGCGGCCACGGCCAGGCATATGGCGGCTGTCAGCGCAAAGGCTCGATGGCACTTCCCCATGGAGATGACGCGGGCAACCAGGTTCACGTCGCGTGCGGAGATCTCACTCCCGTCGAGCATCCGATAAGAGGCCGGTGAAGAGACCAGCGCGATCTTCGGAATGGCAACGCTCCCGGGAATTCCCATCCGCAAAGCGCCGGCGACGCGGATGGCTTCCAACCGGCTCGACAGCGCCATGTCTCGGTCCATCGCTTCGGGAGACTCGGTGCCGACGAGCCCCAGATCCCTGGCGCGGACGAAGACCATGGGATTCGTGGCGTCCACCAGCGAGACCTCAATCGTCCCGGCTCCCGGTACTTCGAGGCTCTCACGCGCCTGACCAGTGGGGAGTAGCTTCCCCGTCGCGGCGCCGCCGGGGTCCAGGAAGTCGAGCGCGATCCTGGCGCCGCGCCCGGGGACTCCCGGCATCTCGAAATCTCCCTCGACCGCGGCCTCTTTCCCCACCACGGGGACGCGGGCGATGACCAGCTTCCGCGTGTTGGTGTTGTGGAGCCGGACGGTCGTGAGCGGCTCCAGCGCGGGCACCAGTCGCTCATCGATGGCGAACGGCCCCACCGCGCTGGTGCAGTTGCCGCAGTTCCCCCGGTAGTCTACCAGCGCCTCGGTCACGCTCACCTGGGCGAAGGTATAGTCCACATCCGCCTCGGCGTGGCTGGGCGGGCCGATGATCACCGCCTTCGAGAGCGACGAGATCCCGCCGCCGAGGCCGTCGAGCTGGCGGCCGTAAGGATCCGGGCTCCCGAGGGCGGCCAGGAGAATCCTGTCGCGCTCGCGGGCGTTCGGCGGGAGATCGGCATCGTGGAAGAAGAGGCAGCGGCTCGTCCCGCCTCGCATGAAGACCGCCCGGATCCGTTGCTGGGACATGATGGCTACCTTCCCCCCTCACCTTTGTCCTCTCCCCCGAGAGGGAGAGGGAACTTGAAAGGCGCGGCTCGGGAGTAGGCCAGGAGGCCGCCGGCGAGGAGGATGTTACGCTCGCGAGGTGTGAGCGGGCAGCGGACGACAAACCGCGCCCCGGTCCGCTCGTTCACCACGGCCAGCGGCTCCCCCGCCGCAAGCCCGCCTCTCAACCGTTCGATTCTCAGCCGGTCCCCTTGCTCCACGGAGTCGTAGCCGGCAGGGTCCTCGAACTCGAGCGGGACGATGCCCCAGTTGATCAGGTTGACGCGGTGGATGCGGGCGAAGGACCTGGCTATGATGGCGCGCACCCCCAAGGCCATCGGGCCGGAGGCCGCGGACTCGCGGGACGAGCCCTGGCCGTAGAAATCGCCGGCCACGATCAGGCCGCCCTTGGCGCTCTTCGCGCGGTTGACGAACTCAGAATCCAGGTGCTTGAAGCAGAACTCGGCCATGGCCGGAATGTTGGAGCGAAAGACCAGGGCCTGAACACCCGAGGGCGAGATGTCGTCGGTCGAGACCTTGTCACCGACCCTGAGGAGCACGGGCGCCTCGAGATTCTCCGCGACCGGCTCCCCCAGCGGCACCGGCTTGATGTTGGGCCCACGGATGACCTCGCCTTCGCCGTCAGGGAGGACGATACCCGCCGTCGAAGTCGCGAATCGGGCCGGCAGCTTCACCTCCGGCGCCTCCCCGAGTGTTCGCGGGTCGGTGATGACGCCGGTCAGCGCCGAGGCGGCGGCGACGACGGACGAGCAAAGGTATATCTAGTCGTCCTTCACGCCGCTCCGTCCTGGGAAGTTCCGGTGGAAGGCGCGGAGGCTCCGGGCGCCGCTCGCCGGCACGTGGGCGAGGCCGGGGCAGGCGCCGCAGGTGGACTCCGAGACGGTCGCGCCGTCGGCGAGGAGA
>Ga0184633_10001329_pt1 | contig 10201 bp, 10 predicted proteins | sample PLM31_170_b1_FD_133156 | JGI IMG/M metagenome (GOLD analysis project Ga0184633, IMG submission 133156) | Groundwater sediment microbial communities from an aquifer in East River, Colorado, USA - PLM3-1_170_b1 | ecosystem: Environmental > Terrestrial > Soil > Riparian zone | place: USA: East...
ATGGAGGTCCTCCAGGAGGAGGCCGCCGGTTCAAGCCGTTACAAGGGAGTGGACTATTACTTCTGCGCAATCGGCTGCAAAGAGACATTCGACAGGTCGCCGGAGCGGTACGCTGATGGAGACCCGGCGCCCATCGATGAGGCGGGGCCGCTGGATGTCGCGCCGGCTCGGGGAGGAGAGAATGGGCCTTCGGAACGAATCGATATCCCGATCAGAGGGATGAGTTGTGCCTCCTGCGTCCAGCGGATCGAGCGCGCCCTGCTTGAGACCCCAGGCGTGGTCACCGCCTCCGTGAACTTCGCCGCGGAGCGCGCGACGGTACGCTACATCCCGGCACTTGCTCAACCGGCTGATTTCCGGAACGCGATCGAGGGGGCAGGCTATCAGGTACCGGACCTGTCTGAACAGCCCGCAACGGCGAATCGGGAGAGGGCGGCCTGAGAGACAGAAATTGGCCTCCTTCGAACTAAGCTACTGGTCGGAGTGGTCCTGAGCATTCCGGTGCTGATCGGGAGCTTTCCCGACTGGTTTCCTTGGGCGCCCGCAATCCTGTCCAATCCCTTCGTGCTCCTGCTGCTCACGACGCCGGTTCAGTTCTGGGTCGGCTGGCAGTTCCATCGAGGATTCTGGGCGACCCTGACACACCGGACAGCCGACATGAACACCCTGGTATCGATCGGCACGAATGCCGCGTACCTCTACAGCGTAGCCCTGACCTTCTTCCCTTCGGTCATTGCGCCCAAGGGGATGGAGGCGATGACCTATTACGACACCGCGGCAATCCTGATGACGCTCATCATCATGGGCCGCTGGTTTGAGGCCAAGGCGAAGGCCAGGACCTCCGAGGCGATCAAGAAACTGATGGGGCTTCAGCCCAGGACCGCGCGGGTGATCCGCGCCGGCCAGGAACAAGACATCTCGGTGGAGGAGGTTCGGGCTGGTGACCTCGTCCTCGTCCGGCCCGGCGAAAAGGTGCCGGTGGACGGGATCGTCCGGGAGGGCCGTTCGGCCCTGGATGAGTCGATGCTGACCGGCGAGAGCCTTCCGGTGGAGAGAGGGCCTGGAGATCAGGTGATCGGCGCAACGCTCAACAAGACCGGCAGCTTCAAGTTCGAGGCAACCAAGGTTGGGCGAGAGACCGTGCTTGCCCAGATCATCCGGTTGGTCGAGCAGGCACAAGGGTCGAAGGCTCCGATCCAGCGGCTGGTCGATAAGATCGCCGGGGTCTTCGTCCCGATCGTTATCGTCGTCGCGGCCGTAACGTTCGGCGTCTGGCTCCTCTTCGGTCCCGAGCCGGCGTTCCTCTTTGCGCTGTCCAACAGCGTGGCTGTTCTGGTGATCGCCTGCCCGTGCGCCCTGGGGCTCGCCACCCCCACGTCGATCATGGTGGGGACCGGGAAGGGGGCAGAGCATGGTGTCCTGATCAAGAATGCCGAGAGTCTGGAGCGGGCCTATCGGGTGGGCGTGATCGTCTTCGACAAGACCGGCACGCTGACGGTGGGAAAACCGTCAGTCACCGACATCATTCCGAGTGCGAGGTCCGAGGTGCGAGGTGCGAAGGTAGAAGAGGGTGCGAAGTGCGAAGTGCGAAGTGCGCCGCACCCCGCACCCCGCACCCCGCACGAATTGCTTCGGGTGGCGGCATCGGCTGAAAGGGGCTCGGAGCACCCACTTGGCGAGGCGATCATCGAGCGGGCGAAGGAGGGCGGACTCGACCTGGCGGAGCCGCAAGAGTTCAAGGCAATTCCAGGGTATGGGATCAGGGCGGTGGTGGAGGGAGAAGAGATCTTTCTCGGCAATCTTCGTCTGATGCAGGAGCGTGGGATTGACCTGGCCGGGATGGGCGAACAGGCCGAGACGCTCTCCCGTCATGGGAAGACGCCGATGTTCGTGGCCGCTGATGGCACACTCCTAGGGATAATCGCCGTTGCCGACACCGTGAAGCCCCATTCGGGGGCTACGGTGGACGCGCTACATCGCCTCGGGCTCGAGGTGATCATGATCACCGGGGATAATCGCCGGACGGCCGAGGCGATCGCTGGGCAGGTCGGGATAGATCGGGCGCTGGCGGAGGTGCTGCCGGAGCACAAGGCGTTAGAGATTCGGAGGCTCCAGGAGCAGGGCAAGCTTGTCGCGATGGTAGGCGACGGGATCAACGATGCGCCCGCGCTGGCGCAGGCCGACGTCGGGATCGCGATCGGGAGCGGGACCGATGTGGCGATCGAGGCGGCCGATATCACCCTGGTCGGCGGCGACTTGCGAAGCGTGGTGACCGCGCTGGAGTTGAGCCGGCGGACGATGCGGAATATCAAGGAGAATCTGTTCTGGGCGTTCGCCTACAACGTGATCTTGATCCCGGTGGCCGCCGGCGTCCTCTACCCGTTCTTCGGGATGCTCCTGAGCCCGGTCCTGGCAGGGGCGGCGATGGCGCTCTCCTCAGTTACGGTGGTCAGCAATGCCCTTCGGCTGCGGCGCTTTCGGCCATGATCGCCCTGTATGTAGGGACACGGCATGCCGTGTCCCTACCACGACACGGAGGGGGGTGATCGATATGCAACAGGAATCGGGTCAACAGCTAGACCGACGGTGGGTGCTCAAGATCCTCGGAGGAGGCCTGGCTGCGTTCCTGCTCGAAGCTCGCGGTGGCGCCTTACATGCAGTTGCACGTGCGGCGACCCATGATGATCGGATCCTTCCGGCGATCCCTAGGCGCCCGCGCCCCACGACCATTTCGCCAGCCCTGTTCCAGGGCAAGACGGCGCAGGCTTATCGGATTGCGAGGGAGGTCCCCGAGCTGATCGAACAGATGTCGTGCTACTGCGGGTGCAACAAGTCGCATAGCCACCAGAACAACCTCGACTGCTATGTGGACCGGCACGCGGTCGGGTGAGCGATGTGCCAGGACATTACGCTGGAGGCGTATGCCATGTACAAACAGGGGAAGAAGATTCCCGAGATCAAGGCGGCCATCGACGCGAAGTACGCCAGGTTTCGGCCGTATCGGTAACTCCACCCCCTCACCTCAATCCTCTCCCCCAGATGGGGGAGAGGGGCAGGGTGAGGAGACAAAGCGGGGACGAGGCATGGAAGGGGGAAAAGCGATGGCGAAAGATCCGGTCTGTGGGATGATGGTGGATGAAAAGCGGGCGGCGGCGACCGCCGTCCATCAGGGCACGACCTACTATTTCTGCGCCCTCATGTGCAAGCGGGCCTTCGAGCAGGTGCCTGAGAAGTTCATCGGGAAGAAATAGGCGCATAAGGACGGGCGACAAAGGGTGATGAGGCTGGCTGTTCTTCTCTGGGCGAAGATGCGCCACCCGCTCCTCGCAGGGCTGATCTTTTTTGGAGTGCTCGGGTTCCGCGCCGATGCCGGGGCGCAGAAATCGGTTCCTGAGGCTCAGGGGCTCAGCCCCGAGGAGCAGATCGTTGTCTCCGTGTACAAGCAGGCCAGCCCGGGCGTCGTGAACATCACCAGCACCGCTCTGGCCTATGATTTCTTTTTCAATCCGGTTCCGCAGAGGGGAACCGGATCGGGTTTCATCGTGGATGACCGTGGGTACATCCTCACCAACAATCATGTGGTCGAGGATGCCGAGAGCCTCGAGGTGACGCTGGCCGACAAGAGCAAGGTCCCGGCGAAGCTGGTCGGCCGTGATCCTAGCAACGACCTGGCAGTGATCAGGATCACTGTTCCGAAGGAGAAGCTCGCTCCGTTGAAGATGGGGAATAGCGACGCCCTGCAGGTCGGACAGATGGCGATCGCCATCGGCAATCCGTTCGGCCTCGAACGGACCGTCACGCGCGGCGTGGTCAGCTCGGTCGGTCGGACGCTCCGCGCCGAGAGTGGACGCCAGATTCGGGGCATCATCCAGACCGACGCGCCGATCAATCCCGGCAACTCGGGCGGCCCGCTGCTGAACTCCAGGGGGGAAGTGATCGGGATCAACAGCGCCATCTACACGCCAAGCGGCGGGTCGGTCGGGATCGGGTTTGCCATCCCGATTGCCACCGCGAAGCGCCTGCTGCCTCAATTGATCGCGAAGGGCAGGGTCAGCCATCCCTGGCTGGGCATCTCTGGCCTGGACATCACCCCGGGTGTGGCCAAGTCCCTCCAGCTACCGGCCAAGGAGGGGATCCTGGTCATCCAGGCCCCGCCGCAAGGTCCGGCGGGCCGTGCAGGCATGAAGGGGAGTGTCAAGCGAGCGCGGGTCGGCAACACCCTCGTCAATGTGGGTGGCGATATCATTGTCGCGGTGGATGGCCGCAGGGTGAAGTCGGTGGACGAGCTGACGGCCTTTCTGGACGAGGAGCGGAGGGTGGGAGATGAGGTCAAGGTCGAGCTCCTCAGGGATGGCCGACCGCTCACCCTCTCTGTTCGGCTGGGAGAGCTTCCCGAGGCATGAGATCAGTCCTGGGCCGGGGGGCGCTTGCGCTTCTGGTCGCTGCCGTCGCTCCTCAGACCGCGGGGCCGGCCGTTGCCGCCGCCCTCGAAAAAGGGCAGGTGGTGATAGACGGCCGCGTCAAGATAGAAGTGGAGGTCGCGCGCGGCCCCCAGGCGCAGGCCAAAGGGCTGGCGGGCCGGCCGTCGCTGGAGCACGGGACAGGGATGATCTTTCCCTACGACGTGCCCGGGAACCGGGCCTTTTGGATGAGAGGGATGCTGATTTCTCTCGATATCCTCTGGATACGGGGAGGCAAGATTGTGGCGATCGAGACGAACCTCCCGCCGCCGTCCCCGAAGACGGCGCCTGTGATCTATAGCCATTCGGCCGATCTTGTCCTGGAGGTGCCGGCCGGCTACGCCCAAGAGATGGAGATTCACGTCGGCCAGTCGGTCAAGGTGAGCGACAAAAAATAGATGCGGATTGTGAGAGGGAGGCAAAACGTGCGGAGCTTGCCGAGACAAGGAATCGCTGCGGCCTTGATTGTGTTCCTCGTCGTCGCAGCGTACGGCGTCGCGGGCGCCCAGGTGACGGCGAGGGTCAAGGAGGTGATCCTCGAAAACGGGCTCAAGGTCTTGCTGCTCGAGGAACATAAGGCGCCCGTGGTGACCATCCATGTCTGGTACCGGGTCGGCGCCCGAAACGAGCAGCCTGGCGCCACGGGTCTCTCGCACCTCCTCGAACACATGATGTTCAAGGGGACATCGAAGCTGGGCCCCGGCCAATTCTCCAGGACCATCCAGAAGAACGGGGGGCGTGATAACGCATTCACGAGCGATGATTACACCGGCTACTTTGAGACCTTCGCCTCGGATCGCATCGAGGTGGCCCTGGGGCTCGAGGCCGACCGGATGCGAGGTCTCCTGCTTGACCCGAAGGAGGTGGAATCCGAGAAAAAGGTGGTCATGGAGGAGCGGCGGCTGCGGACCGACGACGATCCCGTGTCCGCCTTGGGTGAAGAGATGGTGGCCGTTGCGTATCAGGTACACCCCTACCGCCAGCCGGTCATCGGCTGGATGTCCGATCTCGAGAGGCTGACGCGGGAGGACCTCGTTCGCCATTACAACACCTACTATCTCCCGAACAACGCCGTCGTGATCCTCGTGGGCGATTTCAGAGGCGACGAGCTGTTGCCGAAGATCCGCAAGCATTTCGGCGCGATCCCTCGTGGTCCGGAGCCTCCCATGGTCCGCGCTGTGGAGCCGCCGCAACGTGGAGAGCGGCGACTCGTCCTGAAGAAGGAGGCGGAGCTGCCTTTCGTGTACATGGGGCATCATGTCCCGACCCTGAGGCACCCGGACAACTTTGCCCTCGAGGTGTTGGCGTATATCCTGTCGGGTGGCAAGAGCGCCAGGATCTACAAGAGCCTGGTCTATGAGAAGCAACTGGCGCTGTTCGCCGGCGGCGGATACGACCGGGAAACTATCGACCCGAGCCTCTTCCCGCTGTATGCGTCGGTGATGCCAGGCAAGACCACCGGGGAGGTTGAACGGGCGCTGACGGACGAGATCGAGCGGTTGAAAAGCGAACCGATCCCGGAGCGGGAGTTGGAAAAGGCGAAGAACCAGATCGAGGCGGGTTTCCTTCTGGGGCAGGATTCGGTCTTTAACCTGGCCAGACAGCTTGCCGAGTATGAGATCGTGGCAGGCTGGAAAGCCTGGGAGGCTTACCTACCTGGCATCCGCGCTGTCACGGCGGAGGATCTGCGACGGGTCGCGAATGCGTACCTGACCCAGGACAACCGGACCGTCGCCGTCCTGATCCCCACGAAGGCCGAAAAGCAACCCCCCGCACCCTGACCTCCTCCCCAGCGGGGCGAGGGGACCAAAAGGGAAACTCCCCTCCCCCCAAAGGGGGAGAGGCTGGAGGTGAGGGGGATTCGGAGGTTGAGAGAAAGGACGATGAGTCGGCGCGGAGCCCGGGACAGATTGGTCGTTTTGGCGAGCATTGTGCTGCTCCTGCTGCCCGGCATCGCGGCCCCGGCGCCGCTGGCGGAGCGGCAGGTCCTGCAGAACGGGATCACCCTCCTGGTCGCCAGCAGGCGGGCGCTGCCGATCGTGACGGTCAACGTGACGGTGCAGGCAGGCTCGCTCTGGGAGCCGGAAGGGCAGGCCGGCCTGGCGAATCTGACTGCGTCCCTGCTGACGAGAGGGACGACGACCCGGACGGCGGCCCAGATCGACGAGGCGGTGGACTTCATTGGGGCCTCTCTCTCGTCCGGAGCCGATCGGGATTCCAGCGAGCTGGACCTGACTGTCCTGAAGAAGGATTTGCCGAAGGGACTGGAACTGCTTGCTGATGTCCTGCTTCATCCGACCTTCCCGGAGGATGAGATTGCACGGAAGGTGCGGGAGTTGAAGGCTGTCCTCCGGAAGCGACAGGAGGATCCGGGCGAGGTGGCCCGCGAGGCCTTCAATGAGTTGGTGTTCGGGACCCACCCGTACGGCCGGTCGCTGGAAGGGACCGAGGCCTCCCTCTCCGCGATGAGACGGGATGAGATCGTGCGGTTCTATCGTGACCACTACACCCCGGAGCGGACCATCGTGACGGTGGTGGGCGACGTCGAACCCAAGGAGGTCGGCGAGCAATTCCGCTCTTTCTTGAAAGACTGGGCGAAAGGGGAGAGAACAGTGGAGAAGGCTGTGGCGCCGAGGCCCCTTCCTGAGAAGGTCATTGTCAAGAAGATCGGGCGGAGCGTGACCCAGGCCAATATCGTCCTTGGTCATCAAGGGATTAGACGGGAGAACCCCGATTTTTACGCGTTGACAGTGATGAACTACATCCTGGGCGGCGGCGGTTTCTCCTCTCGCCTGGTGGAGCGAATCCGGGAGGAGAAGGGGTGGGCCTACGATGTGAGTTCGTATTTCTCGCCGGGTCTTGAGCGAGGCTCGTTCCAAGTTGTGCTACAGACGAAGAACGAGACGGCCGGCCCCGCGGTGGACGAGGTGCTGCGGGAGTTGCGGCGGGTCCTGGAGCAGGGGGTGACCGACGAGGAACTGGCCGATGCGAAGGCCTACCTGACGGGCAGCTTTCCCCTTCGGCTTGACACGAACAACAAGCTGTCGGGCTTGATCTCCACGGTGGAGTACTATAAGCTAGGCCTGGACTACGCCGACCGCTACCCGGGCCTGATCGGGGCGGTGACCAGGGAGGATATCCTGCGTGTCGCCCGCGCCTATCTCAGCCCGGATCGATATGTCCTGGTCGTCGTCGCTGACCTTGCAAAGGCCGCGCTGCCGCAGGAATAGTTCATAGTTCGGAGTTCATAGTTCATCGATTAGGACACCAATCTGTTTTGTTGGATTCACTATAATCCATGAACCAATGAGGAGTGATCGTGTCAGGCGCTGGTGAGTCGGTGACGATCTGGGTGGCGATGGGAGCAGGGGTCCTCTCTTTCCTCTCACCCTGCGTGCTCCCGATCTTTCCGTCCTATCTCTCCTTCGTGACCGGGATCTCCTTCGGTGAGCTGTCGGGCTCGGTGGCCAACGCGAAAACGCGCCGGGCGATCATCCTGAACTCCCTCTGCTTCATCCTGGGTTTCACGTTGGTCTTCATGTCGCTCGGCGCCTCCTTCAGCCTGCTCGGCAGGCTCCTGTTCGACTACCAGCTTATCCTCAGGAAGGTCGGGGGTGTGCTGGTCATCCTGTTCGGCCTCTACATCGCCGGGCTGCTCAGGCTGCCGTTCTTGATGCGAAACCTCCGGATTGAGCTGAAAGACCGGCCGGCAGGATACCTTGGCGCCTTCATCGTCGGGGTCACATTCGCCGCAGGCTGGACGCCCTGCGTCGGGCCGATCCTGGGCTCCATCCTGCTCTACGCCAGCACGGCGAAGACCGCGACCACCGGAGTGGTGATGCTCGGCGCCTACTCGCTTGGCCTGGCCATCCCCTTCTTCCTGAGCGCCCTGGCCCTGAATCGCTTCCTCGACCTTTTCGATCGGTTCAAGCGGCTGATGCCGGTCGTCAACATGGCCGGAGGGATCTTCCTGGTTTTCGTCGGCACCCTGCTGCTCACCAACTACTTCACGATTCTTTCCGCCTACGCACTTCGCCTGACGCCCCAGTGGCTCTGGCAGAGGCTGTGAGGCCCTCCCCCGAAGGGTCGATCCCGCCGCTCCTTCCAGCCCTCATTCACCTGGCCCTGCCGATCGCCGGGAGCAACCTGCTCCAGCGCGGGGTCGGGATCGTCGATACCCTGATGGTCGGTCGCCTGGGCGCCGCTGAGCTTGCCGGCGTCGGACTGGCTCAACTCCTGATCTTTTTCATGATGGCGCTCGTCTATGGACTGGGGATCGGCTCCACCGTGGCGGTGGCCTACCACACGGGCGCGGGGGACCCCAACCGGCGGGCGAATGCGATCCGGGCCTCCCTCCTGCTTGGCCTCGCCGCCGCCGCGGTCTTGAGTCTCCTCGGGCTCTGGGCGTCTGAGGCGACGGCCAGGCTCGTCGGCGCCTCAGGGGAGGTCCTCACCCTGACCCTGCAATACCTGATCATCACCTGGAGCTTTTTCATCTTCAAGGTCATGCTGCACATGGCCGCCAGCATCTTCTACGGCGTGGGCGACAGCCGGACGCCGCTCTCCATCATCGTCTTTGTGAACCTGATCCATGTGGCGATCGCCTTCCCGCTGGTCTTTGGCTGGTCCGGCGCGCCGAAGATGGGCGTGCAGGGCGCGGCGATCGCCTCGGTTGTCTCTGAGGGGTTCGGCGCGATCGTGCTCCTGCTCATGGTGTTCCGACGCGGATGGCTGTCGTGGGAAGGCCGGTGGGGTGATGCGGTCGAGGTCCGGCGGATCGTGTCGATCGGGTCGCCGGCGATCGGCGAGCGCCTTGTCACGCACGGAATGCAACTCGTGTACGCCAGGCTGGTGATCGCCTTCGGCGTGACCGCCTATGCCGCGCATCAGGTCGGGCTGAATATCGAGGCGCTGTCATTCCTGCCCGCCCTCGGGTTCGCTCAGGCCGCCACCACCGTTGTTGGCCAGCGCCTGGGCGCGGGGGATTGGGCCGCCGCGAGGCGGAGCGGGATCTACGCCACCTGGCTTGCAGCGGCCATGATGTCGGCCTTCGGGATCACCTACCTGCTCTTCCCATCCGGGTGGGTGGCGCTCTTCACCGCTGATCAGGAGGTTCTAGAATATGGCCGCACCCTGATGTGGATCATGGCCCTCCTCCAGCCGCCCCTGGCGATTGCGCTGGCCCTCAAAGGCGCCCTCCGAGGGGCAGGGGAGACCAAGGTCGTGCTGTATGCCGCCATCCTCGGGGGGTGGGTCGTCAGGCTCCCGCTGGCCTATCTTCTGGGGACTCAGTGGGGTTGGGGGCTAGTCTGGGTGTGGTTGACGATGTGGCTCGACTGGTGCGTGCGGGGCGCGGTCGTGCTCCTGCGGTTCCGCCGGTTGCGCTGGGCTGAGATCAAGCTCTAGGAGTAAGAAGCATGGTGACAGGGCGTGGCGATTGTTCACGGATCATCCTTCCCTTTTCTCCTCGGGGGGAGAAGGCCTTGTTGAGGGAGGAGGCTGCTCTGGGAGAGGAACGTCGCCTCATCAGCGAGGCCTGGCGGCAAACAGCCTGAGCCTCGTCATCAGACGGGCCAAGTCACTCGTGAGCGCGACGATCCCGCTACTGGGGGCCGGGCCCGTGAGCGTGATCGTGCCTAGCGACCCCCGGCTGGGCGAGCACAATCCCCACGACGATAAGGCCTATCCCGGCCAGCACGATGGCCGTAGCGCCAAGCGGCATGTCGGGGGCGCATTCAGGG
>Ga0184633_10001331_pt1 | contig 10199 bp, 11 predicted proteins | sample PLM31_170_b1_FD_133156 | JGI IMG/M metagenome (GOLD analysis project Ga0184633, IMG submission 133156) | Groundwater sediment microbial communities from an aquifer in East River, Colorado, USA - PLM3-1_170_b1 | ecosystem: Environmental > Terrestrial > Soil > Riparian zone | place: USA: East...
CGACCTGTTTCTGGGCCGCGACGCCTCAAAATTGGACTCTAAATTTGAAATTTTTATATGGGTCAAATCGGCCGCCTTTGACCTGGGCTGCGGCCTCCTTGCTCACGGGTCGCGCGGGGAGGTCCTTCACCTTCTTCCGGGTCTTCCGCTTCTCCGTCGCCTTGGGCATCGTGAGGCTCCTTTCATCCGCGAGCTATCGGGCTCGCGGGGAGTGATCTGACCCAGAATTGCATGATCGGCTCCCGCGCTTAACCTCGCCGAGGCCTTACGCAGGGAATCGACTGACGCTGAGGACCGATCCGAGCCTGGGGGCTCCTGCACCCCTCGGGGCCGACCGGTTGGAGTTGAAAGCCAGCGGGACTCTACAGGCCTAAAACGACGGTGTCAAACGTCTTCCGGAGGCAATGCTGGGTCTCGTCAAGATTGACCCCGGTCCTGCTGTTTGCTGCAGTGGCTTGGACACGGGACATTAGGCGGCTGGAGCCGGCAAGAGTGCAGCTAGCTTTTCCGCCGGTGTCCGGGCCTGGAGGGCTAGGGAGAAACGCTGGTAGTTGTACATGGTCTCCCAAGTGCGCAGTCCGACGGCTGCCGCGTCGAAGTCGGCGAATCGCTGTCGCCCCCAGAATTCCTCCTGGTCGATCCGGTGACTGCGCTCCACCTGGGCCACGTCCTTCCTCGGCGGGCCGATCCCCGCCGAGACCGATGCGACGTGCGAGGACTGCTGCGATGTGCCCACCGTCCGGGAAGCGTCCGGAGGCGGAGGAAGTCTTCTTCTCGCCCGAGGTGAAATGCTGCAGCTACATGCCCCCGCCTCCCAACTTCCTCGGCGGACGGATGCTGCGCGACGACGAGCCGGCATTCGCCGTGGGCCGGAAGACGATCGAGGCGCGCCTCGCCGCTCGGGTGGCGGTCAATCCCCTGGGACTCGGCCCGATGCCCTTGCACGCGGTTCTCTACGAGCGGAGGGGCGAGCGCTCCTTCGGCCACAGCCGGTAGGCTGCCCTGCCCGCACTATGTGAAACAGCACGGCGGCCGCTGCGCCATCTGGCGCTACCGCAACGGCGTGTGCGCCACCTGACCGACGCGCCGCTCAGCTCACTGCGTCCGGTTAGGATACGGGATGGAGATCGGCCCGGGCGGGGCCGACGAGATGCCGCCGCCCTTCACGCGGGAGGCGGCAGCGGACCTCGTGGGAAGGTCTCCAACCTTCTTCTGCTTGCCACGCGATGCTGCACTGGATCGCGTACCACGCTTTGGCTTTGGCATGGAGCCTCCTGTCCTCGCCCCCTCGTGGGCGTCGTCGTTTCCGGACCGGTCGACGCCCGGGTTCGAGCGAGACGAGTATAGCCGGACGCTGGTTCTCCCCGAGCGGGTCTCTCGCCCCCCGAACCCGAGCGGGAGCGCATTCGCCACGGCGACGTCATGATCCGCCAGGGGGAGGTCGGCCGCGAGATGTACATGGTCGTCAGGTGGCGCTCATGAACGAGAACGTCCGGACGGCCTACGTGGCGGCCGAGACCGATGCCGATGTACTGCGGCTCGACCTGGCCGCACTCGAGCGCATTCGCCGACGGTTCCCATTCACCGCCGTGAAGCTCTTCCGGAACCTGGCACGCGTGCTCGCGGAACGGCTGCGGCGGACCACCGACGCGCTCGTCGCCGAGGCGCCGCGCGACCAGCCTTGACCGTGCTCCGGCCGGACGGTAGAACGGGAGCCAGTGCGGTGGCGTCCCAGAGTGGCTCCGCTGTTCCAGCCGGACGTTCTCCATGCGATCGCCCGGGGCGCCGTCGGCTTGCCTCACGACCAGATGGTGCAGCGCGTCACCGACGAGCTCGCCCGGCTCTACCCCGGTCACATCGAGACCCGCCCGAACTGGATGCTGAGCCTGGCCGGCGGCGTGACGGGCATCATGACCGTGCTTCACGGCTCGCTCTCCGAGTATGTGCTGATCTTCGGCACGCCGGTGGGCAGCGAAGGTTTCTCCGGCCGCTACTGGATCGAGATCCACGACTTCATGCTGGCCGGCGAGATGTGGACGTACACCGAGGCGGACTTCGCTGAGCGCCGCGCCTTCCATCCCGGCGACGCGGCTGTCCTGCGGCGCGGCGAGGCCAAGGGTGTCAGGCTCAGCGAGGGCGCTTGGATGCTCGAATATGGCCGCGGCGCGATCCCGTCGGCGCTACCGTTCGCGCTGAGCGACGCGGTGATCGCCTTCGAGCTCCAGACCATCGCCCGGACGATCTGGACGTACGGCCGCCTGACGGTTCGGGAACTCCGCCGGGGCAAGATCTGATGGCGAGCCGGCGGACGCTGGGTCCTCTCGTGCTGATGGTGTGCCTGCCGCCGCTCACGTACTACTTCTACCTCTGCCTGCGCGACTTTGGTGGTGCGCTCGTACTGCCCCGATCGGCGGCCGACCTGCACGACCTCGCCGCCCGTGTGCCGGCACCGACGCCGCAAGCGCTGGCCCTCTACGGCGGCTGGGTCGTCCTCCAGGTCCTCTTGCAGCTGTGGGCGCCCGGGCAGGTCCGGCGGGGTGTGCCCCTCGACGACGGCTCGCGTCTCGCCTATCGGCTCAACGGGTGGCTCTCGTTCTGGGTCACCCTCGCCGTCGTGGCCGCCGCCGTCGGCGCCGGGGTGCTGTCACCCACCGCGGCCTACGACGAGTTCGGGCCGCTCCTCGCCACCGTGAACCTGGTCGCGTTCGCCCTGGCCGCCGTGCTGTACGTGCAAGGCCGCCGCGCCGGCTCGACGACCGACGATCCGATTCGCGACTACTTCATGGGGACGACGCTGAACCCTCGCCTGGGCGGGCTCGATCTAAAGTTCTTCTGCGAGAGTCGGCCCGGCCTCATCCTGTGGGTCGTGTTCAACCTGTCGTTCGCCGCCGCGCAGCACCAGCGACACGGCACGGTGACGCTCGCGATGTTGCTGGTCAACGCGTTCCAGTTCCTCTACGTCGCCGACTACTTCTTCCATGAAGAAGCGATCCTCACGACCTGGGACATCAAGTACGAGCGCTTCGGCTGGATGCTCGCCTGGGGCGATCTCGTATGGGTGCCGTTCACCTACACCCTCCAGGCCTACTACCTTGTGGATCACGCGCCCGCGCTGTCCCCGGCGGCCACCGCCGGCATCGTGGCCCTCAATCTGGCCGGCTACGTCCTCTTCCGCGCGTCCAACATCCAGAAGCACCGATTCCGCCGTGACCCCGAGGCGCCAGTGTGGGGGCGGGCTCCGGAGTATATCCGCACCACCGCCGGCTCGTTGCTCCTGACCTCCGGTTGGTGGGGCATCGCCCGCCACGTGAACTATCTCGGCGACCTGGTGATGGCGCTCGCGTGGTGCCTGCCGACCGGCTTCCGTCATCCGCTGCCCTACTTCTACGTCGTCTACATGACGGTCCTTCTCCTTCACCGCGAGCGGCGCGACAATGCAGTCTGCCGCGAGAAGTACGGTACGGACTGGAACGCGTATTGCCGGAAGGTCCCCTGGCGGATCCTTCCCGGAGTCTATTGACGTGGGGGACCCGCAGGCGTTCGACGTCATCATCGCCGGTGGCGGCATGGCCGGAGCCTCGGTGGCCGCCGCGCTGGACCGCCTCGGCCTCCGCACGCTCGTCGTCGAGCCCGGGCTCGACAGCAGCAAGCGCTTGGCCGGCGAGCTGATCCACCCGCCGGGCGCGGCCAACTTGGCCGAGCTCGGCCTCCTCGGCTCCCTGGAAGCGGCGGGCGGCGTGCCGGTGCTCGGCTTTGCAGTCGTCTGCGACGGGCAGTCCCATCGCTTACCCTATGCGTCCCTGGGCACGTTGCGCCCGACCGGATTCGCGATGGAGCACGCCGCCATCGCGTCGACCCTGCGCGCCGCCGTCGCTCGCCTCCCTCACGTCACGGTGTGGGACGGCGCGCGCGTCGTCGCCGTACATCAGGGCGCGCCGGAGGCGGTCGGCGTCACCATCTCGCGCGGCGGCGACTACACGCGGTTGAGCGCCCGGCTGCTGGTCGCCGCCGACGGCGCCGCCTCGAGCACGCGGCGGCTGGCCGGCATCGGCTGCCGTCGGCGGCGGCTCTCCTCGATGCTGGGCTTCGTGCTGCCGGGCGGCCGGCTGCCGCATCCCGGCTTCGGCACCGTGTTCCTCGATGGCCCGGCACCGGCGCTCGCCTATCACATCGGTCCCGACAGCGTGCGCGTGATGTTCGACGTCCCCGACAACCCGCTCGGGGTGGACGCCGCCACGCGTGATCTCGCGTACCTGGCCGCGCTGCCTCCACCCCTGAGCGAGGACGTGCGGCAGGCGATGGACGCCCGGCGCGGGCTCGCCTCGGCGAGCTACTCCGTCGTGCCGGACGCCGTCGCCCGCCACCGCGTCGTCCTCGTGGGCGACGCCGCCGGCTGCTGTCACCCGCTGACCGCGACCGGTCTCAGCGTGTGCACACGCGACGCGGTCCGTCTGCGTGATGCCCTACGGGCCCGCGGCGGCGACGTGCCGGCGGCGCTGCGGCACTACGTGGCCGAGCGGGCCGGCCCGCAGCGTACGCGGATGGCGCTGGCCGAGGCGCTCTACGCCGTGTTCGTCGCGCGCACGCCCGAGACGCGTCTACTCCGCCAGGGGCTGCTGCGGTACTGGGAGTCGAGCCCACGCGGCCGCGCGGCCTCGATGACGCTCCTGTCCACCGAGGAAGGTCGCATGTCGGTCATGGTCCGGGAGTACGCGTGGGTGGTACGGCACACGCTCCCCGGCCTCCTGACGCGGCGTGAGCCACCGCCACTCGGCGTGTGGACCCGCGCCGCTTTCGGCCTGTCGCTGGCGACCCTGCGCTACGCCAGCGAGACGCTCCGCGGGCTCCGGGCGTGATCCGCGCGGAGGTCGCGATCATCGGCGCCGGCCCAGCGGGCACTGCCGCCGCGCTGCGCCTGGGCCAGCTCGGCGTTCGTGACGTCGTGCTGGTGGACCGCGCCGACTTCCCGCGCGACAAGACGTGCGGCAGCGGTGTGTCGCCGCGCGGGATTCGCACGCTGCGCGAGCTGGGCGTGTGGGACGAGATCGCGCCGCAGGCTTATCGCGTCGCCGGCCTGCGCCTGGTGACGCCGGGCGACCGCGAGCTATACCTGTCGGGCGGCGACCGGACGGCGGCCATCGTCTGCCGGCGCCGCACGCTCGATCACGTCCTGCTCGAGCGCGCGCGGGCCCGCGGCGTCCGGTTCGTGTCCGACTTCCCGGTCGCGGAGCTGCGTCAGGAGGGCGGGCGGGTGGTCGGCTTCGTCGGGCGTGACGGGCGCGAGGTGGCGGCACGTCAGACGATCGTGGCCGACGGCGCCCACTCGCGATTCACGGTCGACCGGCGGCCGCCGCGGCTCATGCACGCGATCATGGGCTGGTGGGAGGGCGTGCCGTTCACGGCCCATCACGTCGAGATGGTGTTCGATCGCCTGGTGACGCCGGGCTACGGCTGGATGTTTCCGGAGAGCGATTCGCGGGTGAACATCGGGATCTGCTACGAGGACCCTGAGCTCCGGCTCAACGGCCGCCGCGTCTTCCAGGACTTCCTCGACAAGCATTACGCGCGGCGCCTGCGCGGGGCGACCCCGGTCGGCGCCTTCAAGGGCCATCCGATCGCATGCACGTTCCGTATCGGGAGGCTCGGCTCGCCGGGCCGTCTCGTCGTGGGCGAGGCGGGACGCATGGTGCATCCGGCGACCGCCGAGGGGATCTCGCAGGGCATGCGCTCGGGAGTGCTCGCGGCCGAGACGCTGGCGCCGGTGCTTGCCGGCCTGCGTGACGAGCGCTCGGTGATCGCCACCTACGAGTCGCGCTGCCGCCGCGCATTCGGCCTCTCGTTCAGGGCCGCGCGGCTCTGGCGCGCGGCGGTGAACTCGTCGGCGCTCGATCGGGTCGTGGCCGCCGTCGAGCGGCCGGCAGTGAAGACCGCGCTCGGCCGGCTGATGGCGGCGATGTGACGGCGGCGCGGTCAGGCCGCTCTTGATTGCGCGGCCCACCGCGCGAGCGCCCACGCGGGGAAATAGACCGGGTAGAGGCGGTAGTCGAGCATCGCCGAGCCGAAGAATACGCCGTTGACGGCGCCCGGCGGCCAGCCGCCGTCCGGAAGTTGACGCGTGACGAGCCATTCGACGCCGCGCCGCACGGGCTCGGCGGTGGGCTCCAGCACCTCGAGCAGCGCCAGCAACGCCCACGCCGTCATCACCGGCTGGCTCTCGGGGTGCTCGACGTAGCGATCGTCGCGGCAGCCGCTGTGATGCTCGCCCCACCCGCCGTCGGCGCGCTGTTGGGCGACGAGCCAAGCCGCCGCGCGCGCCAGCGCGGGATCGGCGGCGGCGACGCCCGCAGCGCGCAGCCCTTCGACGAAGTGAAAGGCGCCGTACGTGAAGTTGATCCCCCAGAACCCCGGTACCGAACCGTCGGCTCGTTGAGCGCGCCGCAGGAAGCGCGCGCCGCGCTCGATCGCTCCCTCGAGCCGCGGCGAGGCCAGCGCCGGCTCAGCGGCGCGCAGTCGCGCCAGCGCGCCGATCGCCGAGGCCGTGCACTCGACGTAGGAGCGCTCGGTCATGCACCTCCCGAACATCTCCGAGGGGTTCAGGCGCTCGAGCCAGGCAGAGCCGCGGCGGCGCTCGTAGGTCGCGAAGCCGCCGTCCGCATTCTGCCGGCGCAGGATGAATTCCGCGGCGGTCACCAGGCGCGCCGGCGCGATGCGCTCGCCGGCCGGCGGCGCCAGCTCGGCGCGTCCACCCACCACCAGGAGCGCGCTCACCGCCTCGGCGGTGCAGTCGCTCACCGGCCAGCGGTGGGCGCCGTCGCTGAAGCACCAGCCGCCGGTGATCGGGTCGCGGTCCTCTTCCCGCCACCGCGGCAGCTCGCGGGTCATCTGCGCATCGCGGAGGAATGCGTAGGCCCGACGCACGGCGGCGGCGTCCCGCGCCGCCCGGGCCGGCGCCTCGCCGAGGGCGCGCAGCGCGAACGCCGTGTCCCACGCGCTCGAGCGCGCGCCGGTGAAGCGCACGCCCTGGGCGAGATCCTCCCAGCGCCAGTGCTCGAGGCCGTCGAGGCTCGGCGCGAGGTCGGGATGATTCGGGTCGCGCGACCAGATCGCCAGGCAATTGAGGAGACCGTTCACCGGCGACAGCGCGTGGTAGTCGGTGACGCGCTGTTCGTACAAGATGCGGTCGAAGCACGCATCGAGCGCCCGCCGGCGGCCACGGCGCGGCAGCAGCCGCTCGAGCACGCGCAGCCCCGTCGAGGCGACCCGGAGGAGGGCGCCCGGGCGGACGTAGAGGTCCGACGCCGCGACGGCGCGGCGGTGCGCCGCGAAGTCGAGCGCGGGCCATGCCGCTGGATACAGCTCTTCGCGAAGCTCGGCGGTGAGCAAACCGAGGTCGGCGCGCGCCCGAGCCCCGTAGAGGTACGCGGCGGCCAGGTAGATGTAGCGCGTGTGGCAATAGTAGCGCCACGGGTGGAACGGCAGCCAGCGTGGCAGCAGGAAGAGCTCGGGCGGGCACGGATTCACGCCGGTCCAGCCGTAGAGGCCGAGCAGCGCCAGCCAGAGCTTGCCCCACGACGGAATGGCCAGGACGCCGCCCGGCTGGCTCGCCAGCCAGCGGCGCGCGTCCTTCACGATGGCCTCGTCGCGGCTGAGGCCGAGCAGCCGCAGGGCAATGTAGACGAGCGTGGTGACGAACACGTAGCCGGACGACTCGAGATGGAGCCCCCACGCTCCATCCGGCCCGCGCGCGCGCTGGAAGTAGCGCAGCAGGCCAGCGCGGGTCGCGGCGTCCACCGGCCGCCCGACGGCGTGGCGGACGATCGCGTACTGCGCCGTGATCATCGGGCACCACACCATCTCACCTTCCCAGTCGCCGCGCGCTGACTGGAGCGTCAGCAGGTGATCGAGCGCCCGCTCATGCGCGGCCGGGGCGCTCGAGGTGCTCCTCCCACTTTCGGATGGTGAGCTGCTGGAACAACCCGACCGCGGGGTTGAGGTCGGGGACCGGCTGCGCGTGGTGCGCGTCGTACGCCACCTGCTCGGCCTCCACCGCCCGTCCGTCCTGCCGCAGGAGCGGAGCGATCAGGACACGGTTGGCGACGCGCAGCACAAGGGTCATCAGGCGGCGTGGAATGCGCAGCGGCGTGAACGGGATCCGCAGCGAGTCGAAGTAGAAAAGGAAGAACGTGCGGGTGGTGCGCTCGTCGATGGGAAGGAAAAAGCACCAGTGCTTGATCTTCCCGTCGGTGCTCGACCACTGGTACGGGTAGTCGTAGCAGAGGTCCATGGCGTCGGTCTTGACGCGGCGGCGATCGACGAAGAGCCCGGAGACCCTTCCGCGCCCGACCTCGGTCCGGTAGCTCACGTGGACGCCGTCGCCGACCGTCTCGCAGCGGGTGAGCTCCGCACCCGTGAACGGCTGGTACTTGCGGTGGAGCCACGCGTGCGTGAAGTCGCTGACGTTGTCGACGATCATCGAGTGGTGGGCGCGCCACGTGAAATCGAGCGGCACGCACGCCCAGCGGCCGAGCCCCTCAAGCTCCGGAATGTCGGGGACTCGACGCTCGGCGGCGCGCGCCGGATCACCCGGGAAGATCCAGACCAGGCCGTAGCGGACCTGCACCGGATAGGCAGCGACGCCGACCGACGGCATCGGATGACCGAAGAGGTTGTGCGGGACCGCGGCCAGCTGGCCCGACTCGTCGTAGGACCAGCCGTGATACATGCACGTGAGGCGGCAACCCTCGACCGTGCCGAGCGAGAGCGCGAGCTGGCGGTGGGCACATCGGTTCTCCAGCGCGCGCAGACGCCCGTCCTCGCCGCGGAAGAGCGCGATCGAGCGATTCCAGAACGTGACCTCCATCACCTGTCCAGGCCGGATCGCGCGCTCGTGCTCGACCGCGTACCAGTAGTCGGGATCGAGCCCCGCCGCCCGGACTTTCAGACGGCGCTGCCGCGCTTCGGCGAACGACGGGGGCGCCGGACTCACCGCGGGCTCACAGCCGGCGCTGGCGCCGCAACCGGCCCGCGGGCGCGGCGGCGCCGGTAGCGCACGACGCAGGGCGGACGCGGGCCAGCCACGAACGTCGAGTAATCGGGTTGGTGGCCGCGCCGGGCCAAGCTCAGCTCGAAGCGCCCGAAGAGCACCGACCAGATGACCTTGATCTGCTGCTGGGCGAACGTCGAGCCGATGCAGCGGTGGTGGCCCCCACCGAAGCCGATGAGCGCGTGCTTCGCTCTTCGGTCCTCCTGGCGCTCGGGCCCGAAGCGGTCGGGGTCGTAGCGGTCGGGATCGGCGAAGACCGCGGGCAGCCGGTGCGCCGCCGCCGGCGAGACCATGGCCAAGCCGCCGGCGGGCGCCACGAAACCACCGTACTCGAAATCGCGCACGATGCGCCGCATGAGCATGACCAGAGGCGGGTGCAGGCGCTCGGCCTCCTTGATGCAGCGTTCGAGCGCGACGAGCCGCCGCAGCGCCTCCAGCGTGATGTCGCCGCTACCGAGCACCTGCGCCTGTTCGTCGAGCACCGCCGGTAGCCAGCGCGGGTGCTCGAGGAGGAGGATGCCGGTCCACGCGCCCATGACCGCGCTCGTGTGCTGGCCCGCGAAGATGGTCGAGATCAGGAGCCCCACGATCTCCTCGTCGCTCAGCGCGCGCCCGTCGGCATAGCGCGCGGCCATCAGCACCTCGAGAAAGTCGTCGCCGGCGGTCGCGCCGGCGCGGCGCTCGGCGATGATGCTCGTGATCAGCTCGGCCATGCACGCCCGCGCTCGGTCGCGCCTGCGGAAGGTGGGCAGCGGCAGATACGGGTTGACCAGCGATATGAGGTTTATGCCGTGCTCGAGGTCTTGGAACAGACGCGCCAACTCGCGCGACAGGCGCCGCCGGAACTCGGCGCCGACCAGACAGCGGCTGGCAATGAACACGGTCAGCTCGTTGAGCGCGGCGAGGAGATCGACCTCGCCCTCGTCGCCCCAGCCCTCGACGTAGGCTTCCGCCTGCTGCTGCATGACGCGCGCGTACGTCCGGAGCCGGTCGTCGCGGAGCGCCGGGAAGAGGAATCCCATCTGCTCGTCCATCACCGCGGGAGTCGCGTCGTACACCACGCCGCGGCCGAAGACCGGCACCGTGAAGCGGTAGACCTCGCGGGCGCTCAGCTCGTCCTCCGGGGCGCCGAAGAACGCGCCCTGCGCCTGGGGCC
>Ga0184633_10001332_pt1 | contig 10196 bp, 13 predicted proteins | sample PLM31_170_b1_FD_133156 | JGI IMG/M metagenome (GOLD analysis project Ga0184633, IMG submission 133156) | Groundwater sediment microbial communities from an aquifer in East River, Colorado, USA - PLM3-1_170_b1 | ecosystem: Environmental > Terrestrial > Soil > Riparian zone | place: USA: East...
CGTGCCGAACGAGTCGAGGAGGTCGTACCCGAACTCCTCCCAGCACTGCTCCGTCGTCTTGCCGAGGCGTTTCGCGACGATCCCGAGGAGGTTCTCCGCCTTCTGCTCGTTCTTCCATTCCTGGATCTTCTCGCGGCGCTGGTGTTCGTTGACCGCCTTCAGCGAGAGGTCGATGTGGCCCTTCTCCTTGTCGACTTTCAGGACCTTGCAGACGACCTTCCGTCCCTCGCGGATGTAGTCCCGGATGTACTTGATCCAGCCGGAGGAGACCTCCGCGATGTGGATGAAGCCTTCCTTGCTCTCGTACTCGTCGAGGGTGACGAAGGCCCCGAAGTTCTTCACGTTCGCCACGGTGCACACGACGAGTTCGCCCTCGTCCGGCCAGTCGTACCCGCGGTTGCGCTCCGCGGTCTTCGTCTCCGCCACTACTCGAGGACCCCCAGGATCTCGCCTCGGATCGCGGCCTTCCCGCCCGTCGGCTTCGCGACTGTAGCGCCGCAGACCGCGCACAGGACCACGCTCGCCGCGCGGTCGAAGACGATCTGCTCATTGCCGCAATCCTCGCACTTCACCCGGAGGAACCGGCTCGTGGGTTTCGGGATCACTTGTGCACCTCCACGAGCTCGAACTTCTTCGCACGGTTCCCCGGCCGCTGGTGGGCCTTCTTGCACTCCTGGCAGCGGAACCGGAGATGGATTCGTTTCGTCGGCTTCTCTCGCCCTTCGGGCTTCGGCCGCGGGAAGCCCCCGTACCCGGCCGTCACGCGTCGGAACCGACGCTGACCGGCCCGCAGTTCGGACCGAGGGCGGTTCTTCACCCGCTCCACTTCGAGGTCCGTGTGCTTGCGGCAGAACGGGCAGTAACCGCGAATACGCTGGGGCATCTTCATGGAGGCCGACCGGGCGCCAATACAGAGGACGACTCGTATAAAAGGGTTCCTGGGTTGTCGTGTGGGCCAGCGTTTTCATCCGTCGTCGGGCCCGACCGAGCCCCGTCGACGGTGCTCGCGGATCCTCGAATTCCGTTCCGCTTCGGGACGGCGCCGTCTTAATCGGAAGAAATATATATTGCTAGATTAATAAATGGAACTGAGAGACAATGAGCCGGGAAGTCCGCCTCAGCCGACGGGATGAAAACCTGGTGGATCTGGTCATCGAAACGGGCCTATCCCGGAACATCGCGAAGACGCTCGTATTCCTGTCCAAGCGGGAGGAGACGACCTCCGTCGAGATCGAGAAGGCGACGGGACTTCGGCAGCCCGAGGTCAGCATCGCGATGCAGGAACTGCGGCGGCGCAAGTGGGTCGACAAGCGGGACATCAAGAAGGAGGGGAAGGGCCGTCCCGTTCATTCCTACCGGCTCAGCGTGCCGTGGTCCGAGATCCTCGCACACATCGACCGCGAGGAACAGGCGAAGATCGATCGGATCGAGGCGAACCGCAAGAAGCTCAAGACGTTCGCGTAGGCGGCACCGCGGGATGCAACGTGCGGATCCCCGTTTCGGATGCCACGAGGGCCGCATCCACCATGCCGAGGAAGAGACCGTGACCCACGACTCCCGGGATCGACATGAGTTGGACCGCCATCTCCGCGGGCGATTGCAAGGAGGGGAACCGCGCATCGAGGATGTGGTTCCCGTTATCTGTGAGAAACACCTCTCCCCCGCGGCGCCGGAGCTCGACGGCCGCACCCAGTCCCTCGACGGCCTTCGCCGCGTTGCGCCAGCCAAACGGATGGACCTCCAAAGGGACCGGGGCTTTCGTCCCGAGACGTGGGACGAGCTTCGACTCGTCCACGATCACGATGAACGTCTCCGAGGCCGCGGCGACAATCTTCTCCCGGAAGAGGGCGCCACCGAGGCCTTTGATCAAATCGAGTTTCGGATCCACCTCGTCCGCCCCGTCGACACAGAGGTCGAGGTGGGGATGATCCTCAAGGGACGTGAGCGGAATCCCTAGATGCTTCGCCGCTTCCGCGGTCGCGAACGACGTCGGCACGCCTTTCAGGTCCATGCCGCCCGCGACGAGGCGCGCAATCCCTTCGAGGAAGTGACGCGCGGTCGAGCCCGTCCCGAGACCCAGGACCATCCCTGGCTTCACATGCGCGAGGGCGGCCTCCGCGGCCTGACGTTTCAGATCCTCGGTGGACCTCAGGCCTCGGCCTCCTTCGTTTCTCCAACCCTCACGCGGCGGAATCCTCCTAGGGCCATAAATCGTTCGCAGGCGAGCGACCTGGAATCAACCTTAAACAAGGTTAACCGGGACGCCCGAACCCTTTTCGTACGGGTGGCCTTCCGATTCCCGTGCGCGTCGCGGCCCTCTTCTCCGGAGGCAAGGACTCCACGTATGCCGCCCACGTGGCCGTCCAGCGCGGCTGGGACCTCACCCAGTTGGTTTCGGTCCTCCCGGAGGACCGCGACTCGATGCTGTTCCACGTGCCGAACCTCCACATGACCGCGCTCTTCGCGAAAGCGATGCGCCTTCCGCTGACCACGGAAAAGGCGAAGGCGGGTGAGGACGGGGAACTCGACGCATTGCGCCGCGTCTTTCGGCGTCTGGACGTCGACGGGATCGTCGTCGGGGCGATCGCCTCGGACTACCAGCACGAACGGATGAACCGGATTGCCGACGAATTGGGCATGCGGGTCTTCGCGCCGTTATGGCGCCACGACCCGCGACGACTCGTCCGAGACTACCTGGCCTCGGGATTTGAGATCGTGTTCTCCAGCGTGTCGGCAGAGGGCCTCGATGCGAGCTGGCTCGGACGACGCTGGGACGAGCAAGCGGTCCTGGACCTCCTCCGCCTGGAGGCAACCCGCGGGGTCCATCCGTGCGGAGAAGGGGGGGAGTTCGAGACCCTCGTGCTCGATGGTCCGATGTTCCATCAACGGGTCGAGATCCTTCGAGCGGAGCGGGAATGGACGGGAGCCTCCGGTGTATGGCGGGTGTTGGAGGCGAGGCTGGTCCCCCGTCGCGGCGCCATCAACTCCGGCGCGCACGAGGTACCGTCCGCAAGTCGTTGAAGAACTGCGTCCGATCCCCGTCCTCCGCAATCTTCTCCCCCGCGGCCTTCGCGAGCTTCAGACACGCGGCCCGGAGTCGCGATTTGCCCGCGATCGCAAACCCGCGCGCAAGGGCCTCGTACGCATACGCGAGGGGAAAGTCGCCGATCCGCCCGGCTTCGCAAACCTCGAGGCAACGTTGCGCGTGGTAGAGCGACGGCTCCGGTCGATTGAGCAACGCATACACACGGGAGATCTGCCACTCCCCAATCGAGATCTCTTGGGGTCCGCCGACGACCCCCCAATGATAGCGGGACGCGTGGGCCGTGTGGATCATCGTATCGTCATCCTCCTTTGTGCGACGCTTCTTCAGGATCAGTTTCCACGCCGAATTGAAGAGATGCGCCGCGAACCAGCGATGCCACTCCGCCTCCATCTTCGGTCTCGTTTTCGCCACGGAATCCTCTCCTAGAGCTCAGGAGTGGGGCTGGGCAGATTTGAACTGCCGTCGCAGGCTCCCAAAGCCCGAAGGATAGACCAAGCTACCCCACAGCCCCAGGTGCGCGCGCAACCGGCTCGCGCGATAAATACGTTGTCTCAGGACCGGACTCGTGGCTTCTGGAGCGAGGCCGAGGCCTCCTTCGCGGAAATCCGGATCGCGGCCTCGCTCGTCTTCCGTGGCCTCCAACCCGTCGCCTTGAGACGATCAACCGCGAGTTGCATCACGCGGACGTCCCCCGCCCACCCGCGACCACCGCCCGTTCCACCCGTCCACTGGTACTCCATCCCCGCGAGGCCCAGTTCGTCGCAGATCGCGTCCGCGAGGGAACGCACCGTGATCGCATCCTCGCTCCCGACGTTGTACACGGCCACCGGGTCCTCCGTCGCACGCACTCCCGCGGCAATTCCGGTGACGACGTCGTCCACGTGGACGTAGGATTTCGCCGTCCCTGGATCGGACCCGAGAATCTCGAGCCGCTTCGGATCCCGGGCGAGCTTCCGCACCAAATCCACGACGACCCCATGGGCGCTCCGCGAGCCGACGACGTTCGCCATTCGAAAAATGACAGCCTGGATTCCGAACGTGTGCGCGTACGCGGACAGGAGCGCCTCGCCGGCAAGCTTCGAGGCGCCGTAGATGGAGACCGGTTCGAGTGGCGCGTAGTCCTCCGGGGTCGGGATCACCGTGGCCTCCCCATAGACGGTCGATGTGGACGTGAACACGATCTTCGGAACCTTCTCGGCCCGGCAAGCCTCGAGGACCCGATGGGTGGCCACGATGTTGGAATCAATGAGGGGCTTCGTCCCCGCGCGGCCCAGGCGGACGTCCGGGTTCGCTGCGAAGTGGTACACGACGTCCGCACGGCGGAACATCGGCCGCAGGTCTCCGCGAAGGAGATCGTGTTTCCGGAGGGTCGCCCCCGCCTTCATCGCCTGTTGCACGTTCGCCCGTTTCCCCGCTTTCAGGTGGTCGATGAGAACGACGTCCGACTCGCCGGTGAGAGCGTCGGCCAAGTGACTTCCGATGAACCCGGCGCCCCCCGTGATGACGGCCTTCGATCGGGACATGCGACCAACCCAACTCCCGCTCCGTAATCAAGGTTCGTTCGATTCCCGCAGGTACGCGAGGAGGGCGACCACCGCCCGGGCCCGATGGGACACGCGATTCTTCTCGGCGAGCGACATCTCCGCGAAGGTCTTCGTGGCCCCTTCCGGGACGAAGATCGGATCGAACCCGAAGCCCCCGCGGCCCCGTTCCTCCAACGCGATCATCTCCCGACACTCCCCGTGGAAGACCTCGTGGGCCCCGCCGCGTCGAAGGAGGAAGACCGTCTCGAACATCGCCGCGCGGGTTTTCGACCCCTCCAGAAGCTTCAGGATCCCCGCGCAGCCGAGGCGCTTGTGCACGTAGGACGAGTAGACACCGGGAAATCCACCGAACGCGTCGAGAAAGAGGCCCGAATCATCGATCAGGTACTCGCCCTTGATCTGGTCGTCGAGCACCGTCGCGGCGAAGCGCACGACCTTCTCGAGTCGGTCCGTCTGGATCTCCGGATACGAGCGGTCTTCGTGCACGAGTTTCACGCCCGCCTCCGCCAGGATCGAGGACACCTCGCGGAACTTACCTTCGTTCGTCGAGACGAATGCAATCACGTGTATCGCCCTCGCGACTCGATCTCCTTCACCGTGGAGATGACGTCCTCCGCGTCGCGGCCCAAGATCCCCCGGTAGCCGCGGACGACCTCGCGGTAGTAGGTCGTCGCCCGCGCGTGGGCGCTGACCAGGCCCTCCCTCAAGAGGTGCAGATCGACGCCGCGTGCCTCGCGACCCGCGTCATTGCCTCCGAGGCTGAAGTCAATCATCACGATCTGACCGTCCCGGAGGATCATGTTCGAGGTCGTGAGGTCCCCATGGACGATCCCGGCGCGGTGCAAACGACCGACGACCCGCCCGATCTCCCGCGCCGTCTCGCGGGCCCCGGGACCGCCGCGATCGAGGACCTCCTTCACGGTCGGTCCGTCGATGAACTCCATCACGATCGTCGAGCTCGCGACGTCGATGTCGTACAGGATCGGCACGGAGACGCCGGCGCCGCGGGCCTCTGCCATGAGGCGCGCTTCCATGCGAATGCGGGACCGGCGCAGTCCGTCGTCCAGGTCTGGATGGCGATACGTCTTCGGGACGCGCGCCTTCGCGACCGCCGGGCGACCGAGGAACTCCGTCCTTCGCAGTTCCGCCTCCGCGCCGCGTTTGATCAGCACGGCCGCGCGATGCGAGGCGGGCGGCAAAAACCCTTTCATCAGCCCGATGATGACCGGGCGCATGACCACGAGAGCCGGCCCGACACATCCGATCCGGATCCGTCGGGCCAAATCATTCGATGAGGACGAATGGCTGCGACTCCGGACGCTCCTCTGGCCGTCGTGTCCGCCGAGCCAGCATCGGACAGAGATGACCGAGTACCTCGAGGGAATAGGAAAGGCGGTCTTCGTTGCCGCCGCACGCTCTCGGAAGCTCTCCGGATTCCTGGAAGCGACGATTCGGCCATTCGCCGAAGGTTGCGAGACGGAAACCGTTGGCTACATCGAGGGATGGTACGTCGACGCGGACGTCCGCCGTCGAGGAATCGGGAAGCGCCTCGTCCTCGCGGCGGAGGGCTGGGCGCGGAAAAAGGCATGCGTGGAGATGGGATCCGACTGCCTCCTCGAGAACCGTGTGAGTCTTCGCGCGCACCGTGCAATCGGTTACGAGGAGACGGAACGACTCATTCATTTCCGCAAGCGGTTGACGCCGCGACCGTGAACGCAGACGGGGCACCGTTCTGAGAACTCATCCGTTTCTCGTGAGAAATCGAGTCACGTCGGCGGCGGGGACCTCGCTCCGCGCGGGCGCGAAGTCCGGCGGCAGGCATCGGGCATACCGGGGTTCGAGGATCCGGCCCTCGAGCACGACGATCGCAGCCCGGTCCCGCTCGCTCCGAATCGGACGGCCCGCGGCCTGGAGGAGCTTGTTCACCGCCGGATACACGTACGCATAATCGTGGCCTTTCGCGAATCCGAACTTCCGGCTGTAGTAGTCGCGGAGGGCCTCCACCTCGAGGCTCGGGGGGCTGAGGGGAAGACCCACGACGACGACCGCCGCGAGCAGATTGTCATGGTAATCCACGCCTTCGCTCAAGGACCCGCCTTGGACGCCGAGGAGACAGGCGCCCGCACCCTCGGCGCGGGCGAGCCGCAAGGCCTCCAGCGCTCCATCCCGCTGCGTCTTCGTCCACTGCGGCCGCTCGACGATGATCTTCTTCGGGATCCGCGCGGCCCGGAGGCGGCGATGGGCTTCCTCGAGGAGCTCGTACGAAGGAAAGAACGCGGCGATGTTCCCGGGCACCCCGGACGCGATCCCCGCGATCTCGCGCGCGATCGAGTCGTGCATCTCCGTCCCTCGTTTCACGTACAGCGTCGTGGCATACGGGTGCACCAAGAGGAGCCGGTTTTCCGCGGGGAACGGCGAGGCATACGTCCGCATGATCCTCCGTGCGGGCGTGATCCCCAGCAGGTCCGCGTACATTTCCTCCGGGAACAGCGTCCCCGACATGAGCACGCTGGCATGGACACGGTCGAAGACGGGGCGGCTCAGGACGCTCGGGTCCAGAAGTCGGAACGCGAACTTTCCGTCGGCACCCGGGAAAACGAGTCGAAGGATCCCCTCGTCCTGGTCCCGCCAGCGGACGAAGAATTCCGCGATTTCCTGCAGACGGGACGGCCGGCCCCGGCGGGTCGCTTCTTCTCCCGCGAACGCGACCCGCTCGACGAAGGCCGCGTACTCGCCCGCGCGGTCTCCCTTCCCCCGGAGTCCGTCTTCCACGACCTCCGGGAACTCCTCCTTTCGCGCGATCCGTTCGGACGGGAGTGCGACGAGGAATCGTTCGGCGGACTTCGCGATCCCGGCGAGCTCCTGGGCCACCTCGCCGTCGATGGAACGGGCCTCCGTCGCGGCCTTCAGGAGATCGATGACGGACAGGTCCCCGCCGAGATGCGCGCGGATCCGGTCCGGCAGGTTGTGGGCCTCGTCCACGATCAGGATCAGATCCTCGAGGGATCGGCCCAGCCGGTGGAGGAAGCGCTCACGGATCTCGCTGAACACGTAATTGTAGTCGCACACGACCAGGCTCGCCTTCGCCGCCGCGTCCATGGCAACCTTGTGCGGACACACCCGGCACGCGCCGCTCGCGCGGACGAGCTCCTGCACATGGAACGTCCGTTGGAGGACCGCGGCGACGACCGCAGAATTGTCCCGGGTGAAGAACGCGCAGCTCTTCGACTTCACCATGAAGTCGCAGTATTCATGGAAGGCACGGCCATGAGAGGGTGCGCCATCCTGCAGGCACATCGACTGTTTCGCGATCAGGTCAATCGTCGGGATGCGAGGCCCCCGCGCTTCGATGCGGCGCACCGTCTCGATCGCGATCCGGTGATGACTCTGACGGGACGTGAGGAACAGGACGAGCTTGCCCGTCGGCACGGCGAAGTCGAGCGCGGCGACGAGGGCCACCGCGGTCTTCCCGATGCCGGTCGGCGCGTGGGCCAGGAGATGCTTCCTCCTCTCGATCGCACTTCGGGCGTCCGCGAGGAAGTCCACCTGGCCGTCCCGGATCCGGTCGAACGGCCATGGAATCGAGGCGGTCCGCGACGGGACCGACTCGCGCACCTCCACGCTTTCCATGCAATCCCTCGAGAAGACCTTCCTCTGGACGAGGGGAGGATATGAAGGGCTTCTCCCCGGGGAGGGGCGAAACTACTCCGGGTCGCTGGCAGGCGGAGATAATCGTAAAGGAGCGCTTATGCCTCGCGACGTCGCTCCGCAACCGTGGCCCGTCGTTGCTTCGTGTGCGGGTTCAAATCGCGCGACGTCGTATGCCCGCGGTGCAACACGATCCTGCGCGCGGAGCGTGCCGTCTGTCGCCGCTGCGGAAGGGCGTTCGATGGGTGGATTGCGACCTGCGAATCGTGCGGCGGATCCACGATCGGGGAGCCGGAAGGACCGGAGGACCGCGAGGCCGTGAAGGCTCTGACCTCCGTCCCGGGGATCTCGAACGAGCGGGCGAAACATCTCGTTGAGAAAGGATTCCGAGACTTCTCCGACGTGGTTCGTCTCGCCCTCCCGGAGACCGCGGTCCGCGTGGGCCTGCATCATGCGATCGCGCGGAAGGCCCTCTTGCTGGACCTCGAGGCCCAGCCGGAGCGCCTCGTGAGTGGCGCTCGCTGCCCGATGTGCGGAGCCTCCTGGCTCGTCAACGCTACCCGATGCGCGGCGTGCGGTTCCGGCTCCGACATCGAGCTGGATCCGATCACCGTCGAACAGAAGCTCCAGGAAATCACGGGAGAGATCGTCGATCTCGCGGAGGACGAGGACTTCCAAGGCCTGCCCGAAGACCTTCGAACCGACTTCCTGAAGGCGTTCGGCGGGGGGAGCCCGGAAGACCTGATACAGGAAGCGTGCCGGCATCAGGTCGAAGCGTGGCGCCTGAAGGGCTTCGACGTCGCATCGGTCGAACGGATCTTGACCGACGACCTTCCCCACTTTCGCGAGCGGAGCGCACGCCTGATCCGGACACAGGTGATGAAGAAGGCGGAATCCGGGAAGTACCGCTGCCCGCTGTGCGAAGTGCGCCTCGAGAGCACCGCGGAGGAGTGCGGCAATTGCGGCGCCCGTTTCTCATGAGGACGAGGACACAATCCTAAATAGATATGGACCCTGACCGGGCGATGATGCGGGGTCGTTCTTCCGAGTACGCAGCGCCGCCAATCTACATCTATCCGGCGCAGCGGAAGCCCGGAGTCCACTTCAGCCGCAAGGAACTGGTCCAGCTGGGCGTAGCGATCCTCGCCCTGAGCGGCGCGTTCACGATCCTCTACATCCGATCGACGCCTGGTTTCGCTTCCAATCCCGCGTTCTTCCTCGCGATCTACTTCCCCGCCTCACTCCTCGCCGTCGGGACGGGCGTGGGGCTTCACGAGGTCATGCACAAGGTGGTCGCCCAGCGGTACGGCCACTGGGCCGAATTCCGGTACAATCCGCAGGGCCTCCTATTCGCGTTCGTCCTCGCGGCCCTCGCCGGCTTCCTGTACGGAGCGCCCGGGGCGACCTGGATCTCCGGAGCGGTCACCCGGGAACAGAACGGCCGGATCAGCGCCGCCGGCCCCATGTCGAACGCCGTGATCGCCGCGAGCCTTGTCGCAATCTTCCTCGGCCTCCACATCCAGGTCTCGTCCTTCGGAGGAGCGATCCTGGCCCTGTACATCTTGCAGGTCGCCTCCGTGAACGCGTTCCTGGCCGGCTTCAACATGTTGCCGATGATGCCCCTCGACGGGGCCAAGGTCTGGGCCTGGAACAAGGCCGCCTACGCGGGCATCGCCGCCGTGTCGATCGCGTTGATCGTCCTGACCTTCACCCTGCCCTTCTGAAATCAGCGATTCATGAGGCTGGCCAGGTAGCCCGCGCCGAAGCCGTTGTCGATATTCACGACGCCCACGCCGGGCGCGCAAGAGTTCATCATGCCGAGGAGGGCCGCCAAACCGTCGAAACTGGCCCCGTATCCGACGGACGTCGGCACGGCAATGACGGGGACCTGGACCAGGCCCGCGACGACGCTCGGCAGAGCGCCCTCCATCCCCGCGACGACGACGATCACCTTCGCC
>Ga0184633_10001333_pt1 | contig 10195 bp, 9 predicted proteins | sample PLM31_170_b1_FD_133156 | JGI IMG/M metagenome (GOLD analysis project Ga0184633, IMG submission 133156) | Groundwater sediment microbial communities from an aquifer in East River, Colorado, USA - PLM3-1_170_b1 | ecosystem: Environmental > Terrestrial > Soil > Riparian zone | place: USA: East...
CACCCGCCGGCGCTCGTCCCGGTGTTCGTGCACCTCGCGATCGTGCTGATGCTCGGCCTGTACATCCCGCCGTACCTCGTCGACTGGTATCGGCAGGCCGCGGCGCTCATCGGCTGAAGGAGATTTCCGCGTGCCGGCACAAGCACTGTCGATCGAGGCCGAGCGGATCCCCGGCGCGATGCCAGCGTACCGCGCGGTGATCGAGCCGGGGCGACTCCGGCCGGTGTGCGAGCGGGCCCGGGCGCAGGCGGCCCGCCTCGTCGCGCTCTGGGGCAGCGACGAGACCCCGCGGGGCAGCGGGTTCGCGCTGCACGTGGCTTTCGCTCTGCCGCGAGGCCTCGTGTGGCTGACCGTCCCGCTCGCGCACGAGCATCCGCGTTATCACGGCATCGCCGACCTCTTCCCCGCCGCGAACCGGATGCAGCGGGCCGCCTACGACCTCCTCGGCATCCACGCCGACGAGAACCCCGATCACCGGAAGTGGCTGCGCCACGGCGCCTGGCCGGGCGGCGTCTTCCCGCTGCGCAAGGACTTCGACGCCGCCAGCCGCTTCCCGCGCGCCGCGGACCACTACCCGTTCGTCAAGGTCGACGGCGAGGGCGTGCACGAGATCCCGGTCGGGCCGGTGCACGCCGGGACGATCGAGCCGGGCCACTTCCGCTTCTCGATCGTCGGCGAGAAGATCCTGCGGCTCGAGGAGCGGCTCGGCTACAAGCACAAGGGGATCGAGAAGCGCTTCGAAGCGATGACGCTCGAAGAGGGCGCGCGCCTCGCAGGCCGGGTGAGCGGGGACTCGACGGTCGCCTTCGCCTGGGCGTACGCGATGGCGGTCGAGGGTGCGACCGGGACCGAGCCGCCGCCGCGCGCCGCCGCGCTGCGCGGCGTGGCGCTCGAGCTGGAGCGGATCGCCAACCACCTCGGCGACCTCGGCTATCTCGGCAACGACGTGGCGCTCTCGTTCGGGTTCTTCCAGTTCTGGCGGCTCAAGGAGGACCTGCTGCGCCTCAACGGCGAGCTCTTCGGCCACCGGTACCTGATGGACGCGGTGACGCCGGGCGGGGTCGGCTGCGACCTGTCGGTCGGCGGCGCGGCGCGGATCCTGAACGCGCTCGACCGCATCGAGCCGGAGGTGCGGCGGCTCCGCGCGATCTACGACGAGCATGCCGGGGTGCAGGACCGCTTCATGACGACCGGAGAGGTCGCGCCGGAGCTCGCAGCGAGGATGGGACTCACCGGTCTCGCCGGGCGGGCGAGCGGCATCCGTCACGACCTGCGGGTGGACCATCCGATCGCGCCCTATGACGCGCTCGAGGTCCGCATGGCCGCCCAGGACGGCGGCGACGTCGCGGCGCGCGCCGCGGTGCGCTTCGACGAGCTCTTCGAGTCGGCGCGGCTCCTGCGCCTGCTCCTCGCGCGCCTGCCCGAGGGGCCGGTCCGCGTCCCGGTCAAGGAATCGTCGCCCGGCCGGCTCGGCGTCGGCTGGGTCGAGGGCTGGCGAGGCGAGGTGCTCGTCGCGCTCGACACCGCCGAGCGCGGCCGCATTCATCGCCTGCACCCGCACGACCCGTCGTGGCAGAACTGGCCGCTCCTCGAGCGGGCGGTGCTCGGCAACATCGTTCCCGACTTCCCGCTGATCAACAAGTCGTTCAACCTGTCATACAGCGGGCAGGACGTGTAGATGTATCAGTTGCTCAAGCAAATCGTCAAGACGGGCCTCGTCAGCGAGGCGCCGCCGGCGCCGGACGAGGCATTGCGCACGCTCGCGCAGCGGCTCGATGAGGTCGTGCTGAAACACTTCGGCCGCGCGCTCGCGATCCGGCACGTCGATGCCGGCTCGTGCAACGGCTGCGAGCTGGAGATCCACGCGATGAACAGCCCCTATTACAACCTCGAGCGGCTCGGGATCAAGTTCGTCGCGAGCCCGCGGCACGCGGACATGCTGCTCGTGACCGGCCCGGTCTCGCGCAACATGGAAGAAGCGCTGCGCCGCACCTACGACGCGACGCCGGAGCCGAAGCTCGTCGTCGCGGTCGGCGACTGCGGCTGCACCGGCGGGATCTTCGGCGAGAGCTACGCGAGCTGCGGGCGCGTCGCGAACGTGATCCCGGTCGACGTCGCAGTGCCGGGCTGCCCGCCGACGCCGGTCGCGATCATGCAGGGAATCCTCACCGCGATCACCGCGCAGGGGCGCGGATAGCGCGTGGACCTGTCGCTGCCGCTGCCGTTCATCGGCTGGTTCTTCACGATCGCGAGCGTCCTGGCGCTCGGCCTCGGCGCCGTCCTCATCATGTCGCTTCACAAGGCTGGCGAGCTCGAGCGCCGGGTCCTCTCGAAGACCGCCTGGAACGACATCGCGCTCTTCGGGATCTGGTTTCTCGGGCTGGCGGGCGGGATCGGCGTGATCGCCCTGAAGCCGTGGGCGCGGCACATTCTCGAGTTCTTCTGCTGGACGCTGATGGTGCTCGTGCTGCTCGCGGCGGCGACGAGGTTCTACGCGCTCAAGCGGCAGCGCACCGTCGAGCCGGTCAACTGGCTTCCCGCGGTCGCCGGCCTGTTCGCCGTGCTGATCCCGATCGTCGCGATCTGCGCGGCGACGATCGTCACGCTGCGGAGCGAAGCCGTCCGGCAGGCGTTCGCCGGCTGAGGCGCGCGGCTAAGGCTTGATGTACGCGAACCCCTCGCGTTGCTGCAGCTGGGTGATCCGCTGCACGCCCGAGGGCACGAACTCGACCTCCGGGAGGAACTGCTTCGCGTCGAGCTTGCGGTTGCGCAGGGTGATCCGGCAGACCTCGAACGCGACCCCCTGCGATTTGAGTTCCTCGACGACGACGTTGTACGGGTTGCCGTTGCGGTCCTGCGCGCCGCCCATCAGGAAGTCCACGCCCTGCGCGTGCGTGACCACCACGATCTTCGCCTTCGCGTCGACCTCGAGGTGGTTTCTGATGTTGCGCAGGCCGTTCGATGCCTGCGCGAGCCCGTCGCTCAAGTGGTAGACAACCTTGTCCTGCGCCGTCGCGGCGCCCGCGATGGCGAACGCGGCGATGGCCGCTAGCGCTCGAAGTGTGCTCATGATCCTCCTCGGCCTCTCGGCGGTCACACGATCCGGTGGAACCAGAGAATCGAGAGCGCCGCCGACGCAGCCGCAAGGGTCGCCGCGCCCGCCGCGAACAGCGCGGTGATCTCGGTCTCCTTCTTCTCCAGCACCAACCGGGCGTTCAGGCCCTCGTAGACTTTCTTGAGGTCCGCTGCGGAGCCGGCGTGGAAATACTGGGCGCGGGTGACTTCCGCGATGGCCTTCAGGGTCTCTTCGTCGAAGCGCATGTAGATGGACCAGCCGTCGATGTCCACCGTGCCGCCCGCCGCGGTGCCGAACCCCACGGTGTAGACGCGAACGCCGCGGTCGGCCGCCATCTTCGCGGCCTCGATAGGATCGGGGCCCGTCGTCCGTCGGCCGTCGGTCAGCAGAATGATCGCGGCGTGGGCGTAGGACCCGGGCGGAACCGGCTGGAACGGTTTCTTCTCCGCCTTCCGCGCCCCTTCGATCGGGGCGTTGCGCTCGCGCGCGAACGCGCGCCCGAAGATCACGGACTCGAGGTCGATGTCCTCGTCCGGGAACACCGCCGCCAGGGAGACGATGACGCCGCTCCCGATCGCGGTGTGGCGCTGCAGCTGCAGCCGGTCGATGGCCGCAATGAGGTCCTCACGGTTCTGGGTCGGCTGCTGCACGAGCGACGCCGTACCGGCGAACGACACGATCCCGATGCGGACGTCCGCCGGCTGCGCCTCGACGAAGGCCTTCGCGGCGGACTGCGCGGCGGCGAGCCGGTTGGGCTCGACGTCCGTCGCGCGCATGCTGAGGGAGACGTCGATGGCGAGGATGATGGTGCGCTGCTCGGAGGGCAGGGTGATGACGGCGCTCGGACGCGCGATCGCGACGAGCGCCGCGATCATCGCCGCCAGGAAGAGCAACGGCGGAATGTGCCGCCGGATCCGCTGGCCCGGACCGATGGCGTCCCTGACCAGGCTCAGGCTCGCGTACCTCAGGGCGCCCTTCTTCTTCCGCCGCAGCAGGAGCACGTACGCGCCGACGAGCGCCGGCGCGGCGAGCAACAGCCAGAGCATCTCAGACCACAGATACGTCACTGGGTCCCTTCCGCGTGCTTCGCGCTCACTCTAGCACCGACCAGGGGCCGGGAACGCGCCGCGAATGTTTCTGGCTCTGATCCTCCTCGGCTCCGGGCGCGCCGGAGGCTTGACGGCGCGTCGCGAGCGTTCGGCGACGCTTGCTCATGGCGAAGCACCTGATCGATCCCCACCGCGTCCGGCCGCTCGCGGCCGGGGTCACCGTGCCGCGGCTGCTGCGCCCGATCTTCGGGCGCACGTGAAACCGACGGGTTTGATTTTCCTATCCGTTATCCGTCCTATCCGTTTACTTGTGCGGGCGGCTCTTCGCCCACTCGGTGTACTTCTTCGCCTGCTCGTGGATCTCCCTGTAATAGCGGGCGTACTCCTCGCCGACCATGATCTTCACCGCGAGCCCGGCAGACTCCAGCTTCTGCACGTGCTCAGGGTCCTCCATCGCCTTCTTGAGCACCTCTTCGAGCTTCTTGAGCACAGGCTGCGGGAGGCCTTTCGGGGCGGCGATGCCGCGCGTCGAGCTGGAGATCACGGTCGGATAGCCGACTTCCTTCATCGTCGGGACGTCCGGGACGAATTTCGAGCGCTGGTGGTCCATCACCGCGAGGCCGCGTAGCTCGCCCGAGCGAACGCGGGGAGCGACACTGCCGACGTTGTCGAAGGCGACATCGACGTGGCCGCCCATGATCTCCTTCAACTGCGCCGCGCCGCCCTCCAGGTGCACGATGCGAAAGATCGCGCCGGGCGCCGCTTCCTCGAGCATCAGGATGGCGAGATGATCGTCGCCCAGGATGCCCGTGGTCGCGGTGCGGATCGTGTTCGGCGCCTTCTTCGCGGCGTCCACCAGGTCCTTCAGCGTCTTGTACGGGCTGTCGGCGCGCACCCAGACGATGCCCGGATCGAGCACTTGGTTGATGATCGGCACGAATGCATCGAGGCCGAAGGTCGCCTTGCGCTCGGGATCCAGGATCACGGTGTTGGTGGCCGGAAGGTTGATATAGCCGATGTAGTAGCCGTCGGGCTTTTGCCGCGCCATATCGGTCCAGCCGACCTGGCCCCCCGCGCCGCCCTTGTTCAGCACCACCATGGGCTTGCCGAGAATCTTCTCCGCGATCGCGGCGACGACACGCGCGCCCACATCGGTGCTGCCGCCCGGCGGAAAGGCAACCATCAGCTGCACTGGTCGGCTTGGGAAATCATCGGCGAGAGCGATGCCACCTGCCGTGGCGAGCAACGCGCCTACCGTCAACGCACGTCTTACCAGGAATTTCATCATGGCCCACCTCCTCCGTTGAATTCTACAGGGATGCCGCTGATATCAAGTCTCGCGTAGCGCGCTCGGCGCGAGCTTCAGGGCGGCGCCGGCCAGGACCGCCGCTGCGGCGATGAGCAGTCCAAGGCAAAGGGGCCGCGTCAAGAAGATCGAGTAGTCGCCCCCGGACATCTCGAGCGAAGTCCGCAAGGATTTCTCGATCGCGGGTCCGAGGATCAGCCCCAGCACCAGCGGTGCAAGCGGAAGGTCGAGCTTGCGGAACACGTAACCGATGAGGCCGAAGGCGATCATGACCCAGGCGTCGAAGATGCTCTGCTGCAGGCTGTACGCGCCCACCACGCAGAACAGGAGCACGCCGACGCACAGGTACTGGAAGGGAAGGTCCAGCAACTTCGCCCACAGGCCGACCAGGGGCAGGTTGAGCGCGAGCAGAATCACGTTGCCGATAAAAAAGCTCGCGATCACCGTCCACACCAGGTCCGGGCGCTCCTGGAACAGGAAAGGCCCCGGGGTGATCCCGTTGATGATGAACGCGCCCATCAGCACGGCGATGGTCGGCGAGCTGGGGATGCCGAGAGTGAGAAACGGGATCATCGCCGCATTGGCGTACGCATTGTTCGCCGACTCGGGTGCGGCGACGCCCTCGATGGCGCCCTGCCCGAAGCGCTCGGGCGTCTTCGACAGGCGCTTTTCGGCGATGTAGGCCATGAAGGTCGGCACAATCGCTCCGATTCCCGGAATCAGGCCGAGTGCGAACCCGATTCCGGTGCCGCGCCAGATCGCGCCCACCGATCGGCGCCATTCCTCGCGACTCGGCAGCAGGCTGCTCAGCCTGGTGCGGATGACTTCGAGTGCCGGCGTCTCCGCCGTGAGCAGGATTTCGGAGATGCCGAACAGGCCCATGACCACCGGAATGAAGCCGATCCCATCGTAGAGATCGGGGATGTCGAACGCGAACCGCGGTGCGCCGCGCACCGGGTCGATGCCGATCATCGCGAGCAGCAGGCCGAGCACCGTCATCAGCAGCGCCGCGAGCATCGACCGGCCCGCAAGTCCGCTGACCAGGCACAGGCCGAACAGCATCAGCGCGAAGAACTCCGGCGGGCCGAATCGGAGCGCCATCTTCGCGAGCGGCGGCGCCACGACCACGAGAGCGAGCGTTGCCACCATGCCGCCGACGAAAGAGCCGATCGCCGCGATGCCCAGCGCGGTACCGCCGCGGCCCTGTTTGGCCATCTGATGGCCGTCGATGCAGGTAATCACCGACGCTGCCTCGCCCGGTACGTTGATCAGCACGGAGGTGATCGTGCCGCCGTACATCGCGCCGTAGTAGATGGCGGAAAGCATGATGATCGCGCCCGTCGGATCGAGCTTGAAAGTGAGCGGTATCAGGATCGCCGTGCCTGCCGCCGGTCCCAGGCCCGGCAGAACGCCGATCAGGGTGCCCAGCATGCAGCCGGCAAACGCGTAGGCGAGGTAGGCCGGGGTGAGCGCCGCAGCGAATCCGGAAACAAGATGCTGCAGCATGTCCATCGTTCCGTCCCCTCAGATTCCCAGCACACCGATCGGCAGCGGGACCTGCAGCCAGTAATAGAAGACGTGAAACAGGCCGAAACTGCTGACCAACGCGAAGATGGCGATCGTGACCGGCCGCCGCACGCCGAGCGCGAGCAGCAGAGCGACGGTAAAAACGAGCATCGCGAGCCGGAATCCGAGCGGCTGCAGAAGCAGCGCCACGACGATCAGACCGGCGACCAGCGCCGCGGCGCGCCGCGCGCCCTCGCCGCGCGGCAGCAGGGCCTGCGTGCCCTCACCGATTGCGCGTCCGCGCCAGGACTGGACGAATAGCGCCAGGCTCAACACCGCGCCCAACGTGCCCAGCCAGAAGGGAAAGAATCCCGCGCCTGGCCCCAGCGCGTCGCGCAGCGAGTAGCCGAACGCGGTGACCGTCATGAACCCGCACAGTGCGCAAAGACAAGCAAGGACGACCAATTCGGCGCGGCGGTTCGGAGAAATGTCTTGCGTCATGGCGCGGAGACTTCGCAAATTTGGCTCTTCGCTGATGCCTTCAGGATTCGCTCGGGCGCGACGCCGACGTGCAGTACCGCGCGCTGTGGAAGGAATTGCCCTGGGCGGACATGTTGGGCGAAGGGCCGTAGAGGACGAACGAACGGCGCTCAGGACCGCAGCACGGTTCCCGCCGTCGCGCCGGTGAGCACGCCCTTCTCCCAGGTGACCGCTCCATTCACCACGGTGTACTCAATGCCTTGCGAGCGCATCACCATCCGCTTCGCCCCGCCCGGAAGGTCGTAGCGGCGTTCGGGGCGGCCGGCTGAGCCGACCGTTGCCGGGTCGAAGATGGCGATGTCCGCGGCGAGGCCCGGCTTCAAGCGCCCGCGGTCGCTGATGCCGTAGAAATCCGCGGGGTCCGAGGTCATGCGGCGCACCGCCTCTTCGAGTGTCAGGACCTTGCGCTCGCGCACCCAGGTGCCGAGGACGTAAGTGGGATAGCCCGAGTCGCACAGCATGTCGAGGTGGGCGCCGCCGTCGCCGAGACCGAGCAGTACGCTCGGGTCGTTCAGCAGCTCGGCCATGCGGTCGACGCGCGTGTTGAACGACGCCATGGTGAACTCGATCTCCAGGTCGTCAGCGAGCGTGATATCGAGGAATGCGTCGACGCCGTCCTTGCCCTGCGCGGCCGCGATCTCGGCGACCGTTTGCCCTTCCAGCTTCTTCAGCGATTCGGACTTCACTTCGTGCACCGTGATGCGTGCCCAGTTGCCGAAGGCCGCGGGGCGCTTGAGCTCCTCGCGGAACTGGTTGCGGAACGCGGGATCGCGGTAGACCGCCGCCTGCGCCGCCTTGGACTTGTCCTCGAACACGCGCTGCCACGAAGGGAAGGCGGCGAACGAGAAGGGACTGCGCATGTTGATCTCGCGCGTGAGCGGCAGCGGCGAGGTCTGCGGCCGCGCGCCGCGCGCGATCATCGGCGCCGCCTTGCGCAGCGTCTCGCGCACCGCTTCGGGCAAGTCGTCGCGGTCGAACATGGCGATGAAGGTGACCGGGCGCGCGCTCTCGCCGAGCAGCAGGTCGAGCAGCTCCAGAGCGTCGTCCTCCAGCACGGCGATCTGGCGCGTGAGCGCGATCTCGATCGCGCCCTTGCCCCGTTCCCGGAGCGCGTTGGCGTAGGCCGTCAGTTCCCCGCGGCTCGCGTTGCGGCAGGCGAGCGGGCGGCCCTGGAAGCCCAGGTGCTGGTTGAGGATGGTGCTGGAAAAGCCGAAGGCGCCGGCGTCCATCGCCTCGCCGAGCAGCGCCTTGATGTGCGCCGTCTCCTCCGGCGACGCGGCCCGCTCCATCGAAGCCTCGCCCATCACGTAATGGCGGAAGGGCGTGAGCGGCGCGAGGAAGGCGAGGTTGAGCGAAGGCCTGCGTGCCGCGGCGGCGTCAAGGTACTGCGGGAAGCTCTCCCAGTCCCAGGTGATGCCCTGGTCGAGCACCTCGAAGGGGATCGCTTCGACGTTGACGAGGTCCCGCATTGCGATCTCGCGCGCCGCGGGGCGGCAAGGCGCGATGCCGACGCCGCAGTTGCCCATCACGACCGAGGTCACGCCGTGCCAGGACGACGGCGTCACCGCGCCGTCCCAGCAGATCTGCGCATCGTAGTGCGTGTGCGGGTCGATGAACCCCGGCGCGACCGCAAGGCCGGCGGCGTCGATCACCCGGCCAGCGTTTCCCGATACGTCGCCGATCTCGACGATGCGCCCGCCGGCAATCGCCACGTCGGCGCGCCGCGCCGGCGCGCCCGTGCCGTCGATCAGCGTGCCGTTCCTGATGAGGAGGTCGCAGGCCATCGGATGCGCCGGCGGAGCCACCCCGAGCCGAGAGGCTCCGCCGAGGCGTCCTAGCGGACCGCGACCGGCGCCACTGTCGAGCCGGAAAAGCCCTGCGCTTTGAGCGGCTGCATGACGAAGGCGAATTCATAGACCTTCTTCGCCGCCAGCTCGTCCAGTTTGAGATTCTCCAGCAGGTGGATGCCGTTCACCACCAGCGCGATCTGGTGCACCGGCAGCGAGAGCTGCGGATCCGGGTTGGGCGCCACTTCCACTGGCCAGTTGTCCGAGCCGAGGAGCATCGGGTCCTGCTTGACCAGCCACTCCGCCGCGGCGATGCCGATCCCCGGGCAGGTCTTCACGTAGCGGGCGTTGTCCTTGCCCCAGAGCTTGTTCCAGCCGGTGTTGATGAGCACCGCGTCGCCCGGCCGCAGCGTGACGTTCTGCCGCGCCAGCGCCTGCTGCAGGTCCTGCACCGTGATCTCGTAGGTGTCGGACAGCATCTCGACGCCCTTCAGGCCCGCGATGTCGATCAGCACGCCGCGCGTCATCAGTGTGCCCACTTTATCCATGCCGAACTTGCCGAAGCCGCCGCGCGTCGCGTTCTCGCTGACCTTGTGGCAGTTGTACCAGAGGTCCTCGTGCGTCTGGTGCGCGAAGCCGTCGAACTGCGTGCCCACCTGGCCGATCTCGGAGATCACGATCTCCTCGTTCGAGCCGCGCCGGTTGGAGGGCTGGTTCAGGAAGGTGCGCTTGGTGTGGACGTCGAAACGGCGCGTGCCGAAGAACGGCATCTGCGCGTTGAGCGGGTGCGCCAGCTCGATCACCTCGCCGCTCCTGACCAGCTTCACCGCGCTCATCACGGCCGCCGGCTTCTGGTGGTTCATCGAGCCGCGCTCGTCGGCCGCGCCCCACTTGGACGGGCAGCGCACGTTCGGCGCGGGTACCGTCCAGG
>Ga0184633_10001335_pt1 | contig 10190 bp, 14 predicted proteins | sample PLM31_170_b1_FD_133156 | JGI IMG/M metagenome (GOLD analysis project Ga0184633, IMG submission 133156) | Groundwater sediment microbial communities from an aquifer in East River, Colorado, USA - PLM3-1_170_b1 | ecosystem: Environmental > Terrestrial > Soil > Riparian zone | place: USA: East...
CTCGCGCAGCGTGGCCTCGACGGCATCGCGTCCGCACACCCTAATCTGGATGGATCCACGCCGCCCGCAGGATCCAACAAGTAGCCCGTGCTACGCGCGCTCCTCGAGATCCTCCCGACCCTCCTACTGGTGCTCCTCCTCGGACGCGCCGTCTGGCGAGCGTTCGGTCAGGCGCAGGGCGGAGCCGGGCGGTCGAGGCCGACCGGTGCGCCGCAGCACGGTGAGCGTATGGTGCGCGACCCTGTGTGCGGCACATTTGTGCTGCCTTCGCGAGCGTTGAGTATCGGCGCTGGCAGCCGCATCCACTACTTCTGTTCCGAGCAGTGTCGCGCGGCGTATCAGACTCAGCGTGCCGCCAGTGACACTCACACGGACGCAACGAAGCGGAGGGGAGCTTAGCAGCTAGGCCTCAATACATGACCCATTCATCCGAAGAGAGCCTTCGCGCAGACATCGTCGAAATCGGCCGACGACTACACGACCGCGGCTACATCGCATCGAACGACGGAAACATCAGCGTCCGACTCGACGGGGATCTTGTGCTGACGACGCCGAAAGGCGTATCGAAGGGATTCCTGTCGCCGGACATGATGGTCGTGACCGATATGACCGGCCGCAAAGTCCGTGGTCAGCGCGATCCATCGTCTGAGTTGCTGATGCATCTGGAGGTGTACCGAAGCCGACCTGACGCGAGGGCTGTTGTGCACGCCCATCCACCCGTGGCGACCGGCTTTGCCGTCGCAGGTATCCCTCTCGATCGCGCCGTACTCGCCGAAGTCATCACGACCCTGGGGAGCATTCCCATTGCTGATTACGGAACGCCGTCTACTCAAGAACTTCCCGATGCGGTCCGCAAGTACATCAAGGCACACGACGGCTTGCTGCTGGCAAATCATGGTGCGCTCACCGTCGCAGGTGAGCTCTTCGCCGCGTACTACAAGATGGAAACGATCGAGCATTTTGCCCGCATCAGTCTGGTCGCCAGATTATTGGGTCGCGAGCGGCTGCTCTCGCGCGAAGAGGTTGAACGACTCCAGGGGCTCCGTGGAGCGTACGGCATCGCGACGCCGGCGCCGTTCTGCGCTGATGAAACGACAGGGGCGGCGGCTGAAGAGGCGACGTGTCAAGTCATTCAGGCTCCATCGGCTCCCGGCGCTCGTCTCGTCGACGATGCGCTCGGAACCCCTCCGCAGCCGGACGGAGCGGGCGAGCGCAAAGAGAGCAAAGACGGCGAAATTCGGCTAACATACCGCGAGCTGACGGTACTCATTGAAGAGGCCGTGAAGGCGTTGCGCTGACTGGAGGACATTCATGGGAGAGGCGCTGGGCATGATTGAGACCAAAGGTTTCGTGGCCATGATCGAGGCGGCGGACGCGATGGTCAAAGCGGCCAAAGTGACGCTTGTCGGCTGGGAAAAGATCGGTGCCGGCTACGTCACCGCCATTGTCCGCGGCGACGTGGCCGCGGTCAAAGCTGCGACGGATGCAGGCGCGGCAGCCGCCCGTCGAATCGGCGAGCTGGTATCGGTGCATGTCATCCCGCGGCCGCACGCCAACCTCGAGGACGCGCTACCTATCGGCAAGGCGACCGCCAAGGTCTAAGGTGATTCTCGCGAAGGTTGTGGGCACGGTTGTCGCGACCCGGAAAGATCCTCGCCTGGTCAGCACCAAGCTCCTCATCGCTCGTGCGGTTGACCCGCGCGGCAAAGCGGATGGGAACTACCTCGTGGCCGTCGACACGGTCGACGCCGGATTCGGCGAGACGGTTCTGATTGTGAGTGGCAGCTCCGCCCGAATGGCGTCCGGTTTGAAGGATTGCCCGGTGGACGCCGCCATTGTTGGAATTGTTGATATGGTGGAGATTAACGAATAACACAGTATGCAGCTCGCGCGAGTCGTCGGGGATGTCGTGACGACGATCAAAGATCCCGCCTTGACCGGCATTGCGCTGCTCGTGATTCAGCCGATCGCGTCGTCGGGCGAAGCCGTAGGCCGGTCGCTGGTCGCGGTCGATTCGATCGGAGCTGGCGTTGGCGAGACCGTCTTCTTCGTTCGCGGCAAAGAGGCGAGCTTTCCGTTCTATCCTCCTGAGGTCCCCGCAGATGCGGGAATCGTCGGGATTGTCGACCACTGGACGGTAGCGCCTGCGGCCGCGGCTGCAAATGATGAAGATCGCGGCGAGCGGACTGGGGCATTGGGGGCCCCACGAGCGATGAAGAAGGACTAACATGCAGATTGCGCGTGTGACCGGAACGGTCGTTTCCACCAAGAAGAACCTGAAGTTCGAGGGCGCCAAGTTGCTCCTCGTTCAACCGCTGACGCTGGAGGATGCTCCTCGGGGATCGGAGCTGTTGGCGGTCGATTCAGTGGGTGCCGGCGTGCATGAGAAAGTGTTGATCGTGCTCGAAGGACGCGCCGCAGGCGAGGCCTTGGGACGCAAGGCTGCGCCCGTCGACGCCGCCATCGTGGGTATCATCGATCAGATCGACCTCACGGATGACTGAAGAAGAATTGCGAACGCTGGTGCGCGAGAGCGTTGAGCGTCATCTTCGGCGCGGCCCCACAACGTCGGCGGCGCCGCTCGTTGTCTCAAGCCGGCCGCACGCGAGCCACATGATTCTGCCGGTTCAGGCCGGTGAGGCCCTTGGTGATGGTGTCTGCCTGATCGAGCCGACCGTTCGCTGCAATCACTGCGGATACTGCCAGTCGTACGGCCATTAAACCTTCCATCCTCATTACCTGGCGGCTTCCTTCGTCTGTGCTCGGGCGTCTCGAGCAAGTCGGCACTCTCGATGTCCATCGCGAGGGAACCGATCTTTCTCACGACGAGCTGTGCGCGAGGGTGAGGGGCAAGCAGGCGTTGGTCTCGGTGGTCACCAGTCGCGTCGATCGTGAAGTGATCGATGCGGGTGGCGACCTGCGCGTGATCGCGAATGTGGCGGTCGGCTACAACAACATCGACGTCGCGTATGCACGCACGCGCGGTGTGATCGTGACGAACACGCCAGACGTGCTCACCGACGCGACAGCCGATCTGACGTGGGCGCTGATTCTGGCTATCACGAGGCGCGTGTGTGAAGGGGATCGGCTCGTCAGGGCTGGCGGATGGAATGGCTGGACGCTCGACTTCATGCTGGGGACGCAGCTCAACGGAAAACAGCTTGGGATCGTTGGCATGGGACGGATTGGACAGGCCGTGGCCAGACGCGCTCAGGCGTTTGGGATGAGCATCGCATTCACCTCGCGCAAAGACATTTCTGTGGAGGGGACAGCCAGACTGCCGCTCGATCAACTGTTGATGAGCTCAGATGTGGTATCCATCCATGTCGCACTGTCATCCGAGACGAGGCATCTGATCGATCAACGCGCGCTCGTCAGAATGAAGCGTTCGGCGTATCTCGTGAACACGTCGCGCGGCCCCGTGGTTGATGAAGCCGCCCTCGCCTGGGCGCTTCGTGAGCGGGTGATTTCTGGCGCCGCGCTGGACGTCTACGAAAACGAGCCGGCCGTCCATCCGGAGCTGCTGACACTCGAGAATGTCGTGCTCGCTCCGCACCTCGGGAGTGGGACTGCCGAGACCAGAACCGCCATGGCCGATCTGGCGGCCTCAAACGTCATCGCGGTTCTCAGCGGAAAGCCGCCGCTGACACCGGTGGGCTAGTGCGGTCTTCAGGTTGATTTGGCACCGGCGACTACCGATCATGAAGTGAGTTCGAGGAGACCGTGGTGCGAATACGTCGCCGAAATGTCGGCCTGATCATGCGGACGCTGGCGCGAGCCATCGATGGGCTCGAGCTGCCGGCGGTCGAAAAGATCGCGGAGTCGCGTGCCGACGATCCGTTCGAGGTCTTGATCGCGACCCTGTTGTCCGCGCGCACGCAAGATGCGACGACGTACGCCGCATCGGAGCGGTTGTTCAAAGTGGCCAGCAGGCCGGAGGCGATGGCAAGACTCAGCGTGCGCCGAATCGAGCGCCTGATTTACCCGGTCAGTTTTTATCGTCACAAGGCGCGGCACGTAAAGGCCACCTGTCAGATGCTCCTCGATCGTTTTGGTGGACGGGTGCCGGACACACTCGACGAGTTGATCACGCTGCCGGGCGTCGGCCGGAAAACAGCGACGCTCGTCCTCATTCTGGGCTATCAGAGCCGTCGCCACATTTGCGTCGATACGCACGTGCATCGGATTGCGAATCGACTGGGATGGGTGCGAACGACGACGCCAACGGAAACGGAACAGGCGCTCTATCGCGCGACCCATCCGCGCTGGTGGCCCTACATCAATCTTTATCTGGTGACCTGGGGACAGAACGTCTGCCGGCCCGTTCATCCACGCTGCGGAGAATGCGTCATCAGTGAGGCTTGTCCCAAAGTTGGCGTGAGGAGCCTTCAGCCGCGCGCGTCGCGACCTTAACCACATCTCGGAGCTCGGGGTAGCGTTCCACGAACTCCGGCGGATACTCTCCTTCGATTGGCTCAGCGAGCTGCTGTTTGATCATCACGGCGTTCGCGACCGACTTCGCCGCGAAGTGATTGTTCAAATACAGGTACATGTTTTTCACGAGCGCTCGAACCGCGACCGCTGTTTCCGCGTACGGCTTCAGTTCGTCGGCTGAATACAGGTAATCGTACCGATCTTCCATGCGATCGTGATGCCACCAGGCGGCAGCGTTGCGGCCGTGAAGTCGGAGATAGTAGAAGCCGCGCACGTTCGGCAGAAGATTCTGCCTGATCGAGAAGCGAAACTTCGGCTCGTCTATCTGCGTCCACGCGGCGCCGAAGCTGTTGAAGAGAGACAGCGTGTCGGCCACATTGTCGCTCCAGCTTCGATGCCGCAGCTCGACGGCGAGAGAATAATCACCAAATGCGCGCAGAAGCCAGGCAAGGTACTCGCGACTCGCCGGCGTGTCCTTGAAGCTGGGGGGGAACTGCGCCAGCAACGCTCCAAGCCGTCCGGATGAGGCGATCGGGTCGATTCCTCGCCGGAACCTATCGATGTCCGCCTGATTCGGCGTGAGCAGCGTCTCTGGCAGCATCTCGGGCACAGCGGCGGACGCGTTGGCGGCTGTGGCGTACATCTTGGGGTGGGTGAACTTCTGATACAGCTTGATTGAGAACTCGAAGTTCACGGGCGTCCGCCTGACCCACTCTCGCGTGACGGGCTCCTTCGGCTCGCCGTAGAAGGTCGAGTTCACCTCGACCGTGTCGAAGTGCTCCGCGTAATACGCAAGCTCGTCAAACCCGCGAGGCCGCCGCGCAGGGTAGAACACACCGTTCCATTTCCCGCGCCCGGACGGATAGTTCCATCCAGACGTGCCGACGCGAATGCTGGGGCGCGTCATCAGGTCCTCAACGCAAAGGGCGCAGAGATCTATACAAACCCGTATGCTGACTCTGGGTATCACGAATTGGTTTGTTGATTGTAAACCACCCGCCCCATACCGACGCGTCATGACCGAGCGCGCCATCGAGCCGAGCTGGATCGCCAGAACCCCCGACGAGAATGGGTCTCGCGGTCGGCGATTTCGTATATACTCGCTTTCTCCGACAGGGACATGCCAACACACGTGGTGTCACGGAAAGGGAGGCGGAGATGCTGCGCTTGAAGCGAACTCGTCGTTTTTTGGTCGGTGCGCTTTTTCTCGTGCTCCTGGTTGCGCTCGGCATCGGTCAGGCCGCGCTCGAAAAGAGGGCGGCTGCCCAGGCGGGTAACCAGGTACAGGCGCCGCGGTTTGAAGTGGACCCCCTGTGGCCGAAGCCGCTGCCAAATCACTGGCTCCTCGGTTCGACCATCGGCGTGTGGGTCGACGACCAGGACCACGTCTGGATCATCCATCGGAGCTCGGCCACGCTCGCCGACAACGAGAAGGGGCTGGAGTTGAAACCATCCCCGCGCGAGTGCTGCATGGGGGCGCCGCCAGTGCTCGAATTCGATCAGGCCGGGAATTTGCTCCGGCACTGGGGCGGTCCGGGACAGGGCTACGAATGGCCCAACTCGAACCATGGAATCTTCATCGATCACCTGGGGAATGTCTGGATCGGCGGAAACGGCCCGGGGGACTCCCACCTGCTGAAGTTCACGAAGGACGGCAAGTTCTTGTTGCAGGTCGGTCACGCGGCCGCCCGCCGCGGTCCGCCCGACGCGAAGGGGCAGCCGACGTGGGTCGGCGGGAGCAACGATCCCGACAACTTCGGCCGGGTGGCGGAGGTCTACGTCGAGCCGAAGACGAACGAAGCGTTCGTGGCCGACGGATACTTGAACAAGCGGGTCGCCGTCCTCGACGCGCAGAGCGGCAAGATGAAGCGGTACTGGGGCGCGTATGGCAACAAGCCAGATGATACGGACCTCGGGCCCTACAATGCCGACGCGCCGCCTGCCCAGCAGTTCCGCAATCCGGTGCATTGCGCGATTCCCTCGAACGACGGATTGCTGTATGTCTGCGACCGCGCGGGCGACCGCATTCAGGTGTTCACGCTGGCCGGCAAGTTTGTGAAAGAAGGGCTGATTGCGAAGCAGACCCGCGGATCGGGTTCGGCGTGGGACGTGGCCTTCTCGAGAGATCCGCAGCAGCGGTACATTTACCTGGCCGATGGGTCCAACTTCAAGGTGCACATCCTGCTGCGCGAGACGCTCCAAGTGTTGACGAGCTTCGGTGATGGTGGGCGCCAGCCAGGTCAGTTCTTTGGCGTGCACAGCCTCGCCACCGATTCGAAGGGCAATCTCTATACAACCGAGACGTACGAAGGAAAGCGTGTGCAGAAGTTCGTGTTGAAAGGGATGGGGCCGATCACCAGCCCGAACCAGGGGGTACTCTGGCCCCGCTCCACATCACAGTAGGTGCCTGGTAGCGAAGGTGCGCCGCAGCCGCTTCGCTCTTGGCGGTTTGAGGCGCACCTTCGCTACTTAGGAAGGCATCACTTCTGGTCGGCTGGCCTGACCCTCTGAAGCGCTTCCAATGATGCCCGCTCCGTTCTGTCGGCCTCTCCGAGCGTCAGTATGTTGGCCTTATGCAGCCCCTCGGCTCGAAGGCGCCATTTCTCGTCCTGCGTTCTATCGGCCCCTCCGCGTGTGAGCCCCTTCGCCTTGTGCAGCCCCTCGGCTCGAAGGCGCCAGCTCTCGTCCCTCAATCGCAAGTACTCCTCGGCGCCCGCGACCAGCGGCTGTTGTTCGTGCGGCACCCTGTCGAGCGCACTCAAACGTTCACGGGCCGCGTGCAGCTCGGGCACGATCGTTCGATCGATCAGCTGGGCCAGCGCCTCGGCGGTGATCCGGCCATTTCTGAGCCGATCGACCGCGGTCCGGTAAGCGCTAGCCGTACGATCTTCGACCGCGACGAGCCGTTCGATTTCAGGTCTGACGTTGGTGAGTCCACGCAGAGGAAAAGCGAGCGCCACCGCGATAAGGGCTGTGGCCGCCGTCACGGCGGCGACCCGACGCGCCGGGGGCTTGCGATCGCTGACACCTCTCGCCAGAACGAGCCCGCAGACGAAGCCTGTGACAAGCCCGGCGAGCGCGGCCCCGCTCTCGAGGCCGTCGGTCGCCACGTTGTACAGGATGAACACCGCCGCAGCCGGGCCGAGTCTCTTCGCAGCTCTCAGCGAAATCGTCACAGTTGAACGGTGGAGCAGGCCCCAGATCGACGACGCGAGCAGCAGGCCATAAATTCCGAAGATGGCCCCCGACGCGCCAACGTTTGCGGCAACCGGATGTACCGAGAGGCTCACGAGACTGGCGAAGATGCCCGCCGCGACGTAGACGGCCGCGAAGGTGAGATGTCCGACGAGACGCTCCAGAATGAGGCCGAGCTGGACGAGGCCGGCGATGTTCGCGAGGAGATGAAGCATCCCCGAGTGGACGAACATCGTCGTCACGAGACGCCACCACTCGCCGTTCGTCGTGCGCGGCCCGAAGTTGCCGCCCCAGCCGACGAGCGCCTCTGGGTCGCCGAGCGCGCCGGGACCGAAGAGCATGAGGATGAAGATCGTTGCGTTCAGGGCGACGAGGGCCGGCGTCACGATCACCCAGGAAGTCCGCGCACGGAGGGCGTCACGGAATGGCGCGTCCTTTAAATGACGTTGGGTTGCCGCGTCCTTCCCTTGTCGAAGGGCAGCCAGCCCTTGTCGAATGGCAGGCAGCAGGGCTCGAACGAATTGCGCCCGCTCCCAGGGGGTCGTGAGATAGAAGGCAAAGCCGCCGAGGACGATCAGAACAAAGAGAATCATGAACGCGCCGCCTCCAGCACAACACGATGTCAAGACGTGTGCCAGGAGACAGGCGAAATTCAGGGCAGATTCCGGACCGAGGCAGCGCCGGCGCACGCGGACGATTTCAAGACTTGCACGGAGCGACGAGGTTTGTAATGTTCCGGGGGCCCCTTCGCGTCAGCGGCGTTGGGGCCCCGGCTGCTAAACCATCCCCATATCACCCTTAGCCCACTACCACAGACCCGCCTCTACCAGCATCACACCACATCACGTTCTACAATGAGCAGAGTGGGCTCTTGTCAGCTCACGCTGCTGAAAGCTGATGGGTGAAGGCTGATAACTGACAGCTTGTCTCCATGCTGACCATTAACGAGATCTTCTACTCGATTCAGGGCGAATCTACACATGCCGGGCGGCCCTGCGTGTTTGTCAGGCTGACGGCCTGCGATCTTCGCTGTTCGTGGTGTGATACGCCGTACGCCTTTTACGAGGGTCGAAAGATGCCGCTCGACGAAGTGGTGCAGCAGGCCGAGGCGTACAACTGTCCCTTGATCGAGATCACTGGCGGCGAGCCGCTCCTGCAGGAGGAGGTCTATCCGCTGATGGACCGGCTGCTCATGTCGGGCCACACCGTGCTGCTCGAAACCGGTGGGCACATCGACATCAGCAGAGTGCCAGCCGCCGTGGTCAAGGTCATCGACGTCAAATGTCCGGGCAGCGGCGAAGCGGAACGAAACCGCTGGGAAAATCTCGAGCGGCTGCAGTCGCATGACCAAGTGAAGTTCGTGATTCGCGACAGAGGCGATTATGAATTTGCGCGCGGGGCCCTCTGCCGCCACCAGCTCGATCGGAAGTGCGCCGCGGTGCTGTTCTCGCCTGTTCATGAGGTGCTCGAGCCCAAAATCCTCTCAGAGTGGGTTCTGCAGGACCGGCTGCCGGTCCGTGTTCAGCTCCAGCTTCACAAGTACATCTGGGGACCGGACGTTCGAGGCGTGTGATGGCGTCGAAGGCTGTGGTGCTCCTCAGCGGCGGCTTGGATTCGTACACCGCCGCCGCGATTGCGCGCGCCCAACGACATGACCTCTACGCGCTGACCGTGGCGTACGGCCAACGGCATGCGGCGGAGGTTCACGCCGCGCGAGCGATCGCCAAAGCGCTTGGGGTGGTTGAGCATCGCGAAATCACGCTTGATCTTGCCTCGTTCGGTGGATCCGCACTTGTGGGCGACGGGGAAGTGCCCAAGGATCGCGCGCTGGATCAATCATCAATTCCTGTCACGTATGTGCCGGCGCGCAACACGGTCTTCCTCGCCTTGGCTCTCGCCTGGGCTGAAGTACTCGGAGCTCGCGATATCTTCATAGGCGTCAACGCGCTCGACTATTCCGGCTATCCGGACTGCCGGCCGGAGTTCATCAGGGCATTCGAAACGTTGGCGACGTTGGCGACGCGTGCAGGGGTCGAGGGAGAGCGATTCACCGTTCACACTCCGCTCATCGCGCTGAGCAAGGCGGACATCATTCGGGCCGGGCTCAAGCTGTCACTCGACTACGGGCTGACGCGTAGCTGCTACGATCCGCATCCCGACGGGAGCCCGTGCGGCCGCTGCGACAGCTGCCGTCTCCGCGCGAAAGGATTTGAAGAGGTGGGTGTTCCAGACCCGCTACTGGAACCACAGAGGCCACAGAGGTTATGAAACCGGTACTCATCACTGTCTTTTCATTTCGCTTGCCGGCTGAAATCAGCCAACCGTTCGACTGTGCGATCCGTGGCATCGTCGACACGCGACGTTGGGATGTTGGATCCGTTGGTGATGAGGGAGAAGGCGAGCTGTTCTCCGTCTTGCGTCCGTACGTACCCGGAGAGGGCCCGCACACCTGTCATGGTTCCCGTCTTGGCGTGCGCGTTTCCCTCGGCACGGGTGCCTTTCATTCGATTGCCTAGTGTTCCGTCCCGTCCCGCGACGGGCAGCGTGGCGTCGAAGAGCGC
>Ga0184633_10001336_pt1 | contig 10184 bp, 5 predicted proteins | sample PLM31_170_b1_FD_133156 | JGI IMG/M metagenome (GOLD analysis project Ga0184633, IMG submission 133156) | Groundwater sediment microbial communities from an aquifer in East River, Colorado, USA - PLM3-1_170_b1 | ecosystem: Environmental > Terrestrial > Soil > Riparian zone | place: USA: East...
CCCGGGCACGGTGTTCAGCGGCACATCGTTCACCGGGGTGACGGTGATGGCGACGGTGTCCGAATCGGTGGCGCTGTTGGCATCGGTCGAGAGCACCGTGAGGGTGTCGGCGCCGTTGAAGTTGAGGTTTCCGAGGTAGGTAAGGCTAGCGACGGTGCTGTTGATCGCGGCCTGTGTACCCGAGATGGTGAGGTCGGCGGAGCCGTTGGCGCCGGCGCTGATCGTGGCGCCCCCGGCGAGGGTGACGTTCAGGACCCCGTTGGTCACGGTCAGTCGCATCGCGGTCACGTTGCTCTGGGCGTCGCTGACGGAGATGCCGGCGATGGCTTGGGTCGTGTCCTCCGGGATGCTCTGGGCGCCGGGCACCGTGTTCACGGGCGCGGTGTTCACGGGCGTCGCGCCGAGGCTGGCGGCGAATTCGGAGGTGTCGGAGTAGCTCGCGAACCCGGCGCTCGCCCGAGTCGCGGTCGCGGAGATGGACTCGCCGAGCGCCACTGCCACGGCGAGGGTGGTGTTGAACGTCGCGTTGCCGGCGCCGTCGGTGGTCACGTTCACGAAGCCGAGGTAGCGTTCGCCCTCGCCGTAGCCGCTCGCGTCGCCGGTGGTGCTCGCGAAGAACTCGATGCGGAAGTTGGTGTTCGCGAGGCTGTTGAGCGAGCCGGCGATCGTGATCTGCACACCGTCGGTCTGTGCGCTGGTCAAGACCGGATAGTTCTGCGCGTTGTTCGGGCCGGTGTCGCCGTCCCCTGGGTCGTTCGCGTCGGGACCGTCGGGGGAAAGCTCGATGCCGAGCTCGCTCCCCGGGAATCCCGGATCGTTGTTGGAGTGGATGCGGTTGGCGAGGATCGCGTTGCCCGTGGTGGTCGAGTCGATCAGCGACACGCCCCAGCCGTTGAAGGCGATCAGGTTGCCCTCGTTTGCCCCGATACCGCCGATCGTATTGTTCGACGCGCCGCCGAGCAGCAGGATGCCGTCGCTGACGTTGCCGAGCGCGCCGGTGCCGGCCGCATTGGTGCCGATGTAATTCCCGATGATGCGGTTGCCGGTAGCCGCGGCGCCCTCGAGGCGGATGCCCTCGTCGTTGTTCCCCGAGATGATGTTGCGCGTGGCGGCGGTCGTCCCGCCGATGGTGTTGCCGGCGCCGTTCACGAGAATGCCGAAGACGCCGTTCCCGAGGTCCGAGGTGCCTGCGGTGTTGGTGCCGATGTAGTTCCCGACGATGAGGTTGTTGTTGCTGCCCGCGGCGATGGTGATCCCGTTGTTGGCGAAGCGGTTGATCACGAACCTTTGAATGGTCGAGCGGTCGGCGGTGGCATCGAGCACGAAGCCGCTCGCCGCGCCGGCGCTCGTGCCGTTCAGCTCGATGATCGGGCTGCCGGCGTAGCCGTTCTGGGTCGTCGCGTCCAGGATCACCGAGTCGGTGATCAAGGGCAGCGCAGCCGTAGGCGTGATCGTCTGCAGCCCGCTCCCGATCGAAAAATTGGAGGTCTGGATTGCCGCGAGCGCGTTGGAATTAAGGATGAACTGGCGCAGGCTTCCCTGCTGCAAGCGCGCGGTGCCGGCGCCGTCGTCGTCGGTCGCGTCGCCGCGGGTGTTCACCACCGCACTGGCGCTGAAGCCGAAGTTCACGCCCGAGACGCTCGCACCGGACACCACCGCACGCGCGATGTGCTCGGAAGTCGTGAGCGCGGCGGCGTTGTCCGACACGCTGGCGTTGCGGCCGCCGTAGCGGGCAGCGACATCGAGCGCCGCCGTGGTCGGATCGTCGCCGTAGGTCTGCTCGAGCCAGACGTCGTTGATCGTGAAGCCGGACTTGTAGGCGGCGGTCGGATTGATGGTCTTCGAGTCGACGGCCACCCAGTAGGTCGCGTTCGCCAGCGACATGAAGCTATAGGAGCCTGCGGCGTCGGTGGTCGTTGTCGCCACTAACCCGTCGGTCGCTTCGATCGCGCCGTCGCCGTCGTCGAGATACAGCCGTACCGTCACCCCAAACAGGGCGGTTCCCTCGGCAACGCTGCCGTCGCCGTTCACGTCCTCGTAGACTGCGCCGGATACGGTCATCCCCGTGCCGGGGGCCTTCCCCGCCGCGCCGAATTCGGAAGTGTTACCCGAGGGATCGGTCGCAGTCAGCGTGATCCACTCCTCGGCGGCGACCGAGGCCGCGAGGGACGAGATCAAATTGCCCGTTCCAGCAGCGTTTGTGGTTAACGTGGTCGACCCGAGCCAGCGATAGCCCTCCCCGAAGCTCGAGGGGTCCCGCGAGGGGCTGCCGTAGAAGTCGATGGTGTAGGTCGTGCTCGCAGCGCTGTTCAGGGTGATGTCGTAGTTCAGCAGCGCCCCGGTGGTAGAGACTGAGTTGATGATCGGGAAGTTCTGGAGGTTGTTCGCGCCGGTGTCGGCGTCCGGCACTGCATCGTTCGCCGTGACACCGTTCGCGCCAAGATCGATCCCGAGGCCGCCGTTGGCGTACATCGTGTTGCCACGGATGGTATTGCCGATGGTCGTCGCGTCAGCCACCAACTCCACGCCATCCCCGGTGTTGCCCGCGATGATGTTCCCCTCGCCGGCGCCGGTCCCGCCGACGGTGTTGTTGGCCGCGCCGTTCGAGAGACGGATGCCCGCGCCCGCGTTGGCGAGCGGCGCGCCGGCGATGTTCACCCCGATCCGGTTGCCTTGGAAGATGTTGTTATCGCCGTTGACAGTGATCCCTGGGTTGGCGTTGCCGGCGATCAGGTTGTTCCGGATGATGTTGAAATTGCCGCCGTTGCTGATATCAATGCCGTTGTCGGTGTTGCCGTAATCGAGGGTGCCGGTGGCGTCGGTGCCGATGTAGTTGAGCTCGATCAGATTGTTGGTGCTGGTGGTATTGATCTGGATCCCGTCGTTGTTGAAGCGGCTGACGACCAGGCCGCGGATGGTGCTGTTGCCCGCGGACAGGGTCAGCCCGTCGTTGCCGCCGGAGGCCGCGCCGTTCAGCTCGATGAGCGGCGTGCCGGCGTAGCCGGGCTGCGTCGTGCCGTCGATGATGACACCGCCGGCGCCGCTGAGGGTCGGGAGTTGCGAGAGCAGGTTGATGGTCTGGACGCCGCTGCCGGCGATGTTGAAGTAGATGCGGTCGGGCCCGCCGGTGTTGGCGGTGTTGTTGGCCGCCGTGATCGCCTCGCGCAGCGAGATGAAGCCGTCCGCGCCCTTGTTGGCGAGCAGCGCGCTGATGCTGGTAGTGGTGCCGTCCGACACATCGCTGGCAGTGTCGACGATGAGCGACGAGACATAGCGCTGGGAGAACACGCCGCTCGCGTCACCCGGGCCGTTGCCGCTCCAGGCCACTACCCACTGGCCGAGCGCGTTCATCGCCACCCCGGGGTAGAGCTGGTCCCCCGCGGTGGTGGTGTTGACCCGGACCTCGCCGCCGTTCGCAGTCCCGTTGGCGTGGTATTCCTGCTTGTAGACGCCCCAGGTGCCCGCTGCGTCCTGGCCGAAGCTTCCCCAGGTCACGGCGAAGTTGCCGTTCCGATCCATCGCGACGGTGGGAGCGACTTGATCGCCGGCGGTGGTGGTGTTGACGCGGAACTCCGCGCCTTGTGCGACGCCCGCGGCGTTGAAACGCTGCGCGTAGATACCGCCGCTGCTGCCGTCCTGCAGATCGCTGCGCCAAGCCACCACGTAGTCGCCGTCCGAATCCATGGCCACCGTGGTCCAGGACTGATCGTTCGCAGTGGCGGTGTTCGCCAGGACTTCGCCGGTGAGCGCAGTGCCAGCCGCGTCGTAGCGCCGCGTGTAGGCCCCAAGAACGCTGCCGTCGCTGCTGGACATGACGACGATGAAGTTGCCCGCGTCATCCATCGCGACCCCGTCCGCCCACTGGTCACCGGCGGTGGTGGTGTTGACCTGGAACTCGCCGCCCTGCGCTACCCCAGCGGCGTTGTAGCGCTGCGCATACACACCGGCCCCGCCGCCATCCTGGTTCATGCTCGTCCAGACGACGACAAACTGGCCGCTGGCGTTCATCGCCACGTTGGCCGTGGATTGCCGGTCCGCCGTGGTGGTGTTGACGCGAAACTCGCCGCCCTGCGCCACCCCTGCGGCATCGAACCGCTGGGCGTAGATCCCACCGAGGCTGCCGTCCTGCAGGTCGCTGCGCCAGACCACTACGAAGTTGCCGGCGGCGTCCATGGCCACCGTAGGCTCGAATTGATTATTGGTCGTGAACGTGTTGACGCGGAACTCGGCTCCCTGGGCGACGCCTTGGCTGTTGTAGCGCTGGGCGAACACGCCGTCGGCATCCCCCGGTCCATTCCCGGACCACACGACCACGTAGTTGCCGTTGGCATCCACTGCCACCGCGCGGGTGGGATCGGGGTCCGTCTGCTGCGTACCGGCGGTCGTGGTATTGACCCGCGTCTCGCCGCCTAAGGCCACGGCCTGCAGCGTGCCGCCCCACTCGAGCTGCGCCGGCAGGCTGACGATGACCGGCGCTTCGATCCCCCCGGTCTTGAACTCGAGGTCCCAGTCCCCGCCCTTGGCGACGGCGCCGGTCTTGTCCTCGCTCGCCGCGACATCCGCGCCGGTCAGGCGCGAGAGCGCATCGAGAAGCGAGCGCCCCTCGGCGCTCGCCGCTAGGTCGCAGCCGTAGAAGAGAATGTCACCGTCGGCAGTGAGCGCATCGCCCCAGCCCTTGATGCTCGAAGCGCGCTTGAGCAGGGTGTCGAAGTCAAGCTGCGTGGCGCCGAGCTGCACCGCCCCGTCCTGCGCATGCGAGATCACGTGGATCGCATCCAGATCGGACTTCTGGGCAAGCGTCTCGGTGATCTTGCGCACCCCGTCGCTGTCGGCGTCGATCAGCACGAACTCGAGGCGGCGGCCCTCGGCGGCCGCCGTGGTGCGCATGTCCTCGATCAGCGCCTCGTAGTCGGGGGTGGCGGTGTCGACGAAGACGAGCTCGTTGGTGCGGTGGATGGGGGCCACCGCTCCGGAGGTGACGACTGCCGGCTCGCCTGCAACGGCGAGCGCGCGGAACTCCGCCGGCAGCGTCGAGGGGGTGGCGAACAGCGCGTCGGTGGCGAGCGGATTGAGGTCCGCCGAGAGCAGGAGTCTCGGCTCCAGCTGTTCGAACACCGGCTTGCGGACGAACGGGACCGTGCTCCTCGGCGCCGGCGCGCTTCGGGCTACGGGCGCGGCGGGCTTGGGGGTGGCGTAGGAGCGGCGCTTAGGTGCCGCGCCCTTGCGCGGCGGCGACGGGAGCTTGCGGGATGCAGAGGCGCGCGCACGCGCGGGCGCGGGCTTGGCCGCCCCGGCCGTGGGCTTCTCGGTGCGTTTGGTGCTCGACCCCATCGCCTTTCGCCGCCTTGAGCGCGCGGGCGCTCCCAGGGCTGTTGTCAGTGTGAGAGAAGAGCAAGATGCGAGCCCATAGGGAGCGCGAAGTCTGGGCCAGAAGCCATTGACGGCAAAAGAGAATCACCCCGGCGGGGTGGTCAAATGCCACACCCTGCGCAACCTCGGCTTACGGGTGGCACACGGACACCGACCACTCGTCGGTCAGAACCTACCGCTCGGCGTGAAAGAGTTCCGCTCCCGGTTGAGAGCCAGCGCTCACTTTTAGCTTTCAGCCGGCGTCGCGGTCAACCGCGCGAAGCTTCTTGACAGTTGGGTGACGGCGATTCGGCAATGGATCGTCAGCGCGGCGCCCGGGGCCGTGCCAGGCCGTCGCTTCGGCCCGCCCGGGACCTCGGTCGGGTCGGGCAGCCTGCGGAGCCTCGTCCGCCGATGCGAGTGTCTGCCGTGCACCCGCAGTGGTAGAACCCTCCGGGCCCCCGCATTCCGCGGGGGCTAACGGCCGCTCGCTGTCCCTCGTCAGGGGGGCGAGTCCACCTACAGCTGCGACAGCAGCGTTTCCTTGACCAACCTCGCCGCCGCGTCCACGTCGTACGGCGGCATATCTGCCCTCAGCAGCTGGGCCATGTCCGACCGGAAACCGCGGTTCGCCGTCTTCCGATCGAGTTCCTGCACGAACTCATGGGCACTGACCGAGGAACCCTCCGAGCGCATGTAATGACCAAACGCGGCGATCACTCGGTCTGGGTCCACGGCAGGCAGTGCGGCGTCCCGGTCTCGCGCCGTGCAGGCCCACCAGAGGTCGAATAGGTCCCTCCCCTGGTCGCGCTGCAACAGCGCCCGCAACTTGGTCGCGAGCATCTCGTGCAGATCGTATGAACGCAACGTGACCGGCTCAGCGGCGATGCCGGGGTGAGGCCCGAACGGCAGCGCGAGCACTGGATAGAACGGCCTGCGCTCGGTCACGTTGACTTCCACCTTGAGCATCCTCGGGTCCCGCGGCGGCATCACCGGCGTGAACTCGAACGAAAGCCTCAGCACTCGGGAGGGCCGGGCAGCGTTCCGGACGCCAAGCTTGACGGTGTCCCAAAGGTTCTGCCTGGGGCTGCCGAGCATCGGGGTGAGCACCCGGTGCAAGGCCTTGCGAAGATGCTCCTGCGGCCGTCTGCCCACGGCGACCAAGTCGATGTCCTCAGAGTAGCGAGCCGCGGGAGCCAAGTGGATCTTGTGCAAGACGGTTCCGCCGCGCATGGCGACCTGCTCGGAGAGGAACTCGTCGCTGAAGATGGCAATCATCGCCCGCGTGAGAAACAGGTCCTGTTCGACCTGCGCATCGTCCGGCCAGGGCGCGTGAGCACGCCAGCCGATCACCTGCTCGCGAGTGTTCACGCGGCGCTCTGCAGCTTCGCGTTCACGAGGATTCGCCAGCGCTGGTGCTCGGGCAGGGCAAGCGCGGCGCGGCCGGCCGGCACGAGGGGCACGGGCAGCATGCGACGCGACCTCAGCCAGCGCTCGACGGCTCTCGCGAGCGGCTCGGCGCCGCACGCCTCCAACATGAACCCGACCCGCTGCGCATTTGCGACCGCGTCGTCGCGGTCGAGCGCCTCCTGTAGGCCGCCGGACGTGCATCGGCCGACGAGCTCCGAGATGACTTGCAGCGCTCGGGCGACCCCGCCGAGGCGTTTGGCATAGCGCACGAGGTCGAGAAGCGTGGCGTCCGGCGAACTCACGTTAAGTACGGAGTAGTCCGCCGGGATCCGCGCGACCGGGGTGATAGGCATCGTCCGCTTGACGAAAAACTGGATGCGCACCCGTCCGAGCGCAAGCGGGCGCCGCGGCTTCTGGACCATCACCTGTGTTGCCTGGATTGCCTGATGGGCGGCACCGTAGTGGGCCGCAGCGGACAGGAGCGCGAGGTAGTAGGGCTGTCCGATCGCGGCAAAGTACGGCCCCAGCCACCATTGCACCGGCGGCGCTCCGACCGCGCGGTACTCCGGCGCAACGATGAGGTAGTAGTCGTGTCGGGGAGTCACGCGGCGCACGCCTCCCGCTTTCTCGAGACGCCGGAGCTGATCCCAAGCGGCACGGCCCGGCAGCGCGGCCTCGCTCAGCAGCTCGCGCACGGTGAAGCCGGGGCGCCCTCGCGATTGAACGAGCTCGGCGAACGCGCGAACGGCACCTTGCCTCCGCGCTCCGACGGGGTCGGGGGGTCGGACGAGATCGGTCATGCCTTGAACCTTTCGAGTACGGAACGTTTGCTCAGATTAGCATGTGACGATTATTTGCGCAAACAGACTATACGATCCCCCAGCCCCAAAGGCGCCATGATCCGACTCCGGCCCCTCCGGGATGTCGCCCGCGCATCCCGGAAACGGACGGCTCGACAGGGTTTACCCGCCGCGCGCCATTGACCCCGCTAAACTAGGGTGCCGCGCATGCCGCCGCCGACCCTCCAGCTCGCGAAGCTCTCCCGCCCGCGCCTCTACGCGTCAGCCCGCGGGAGCGCCTGTTTCGCCTCCTCGACGAGCGCCGGGAGCATCCGGTCGTGTGGCTGTCGGGAGGGCCGGGCGCCGGGAAGAGCGCGCGCTCCTCGCGAGCTACGTCGAGGCGCGCAAGCTCCCGGCCGTCTGGTACCACGTCGACGCCGGCGACGGGGATCCGGCGACCTTCTTCTACTACCTCGGCCTCGCCGCCGCGGGCCTGGGCGGGAAGAAGCTGCCGGCGCTGCCGCTCTTCACCGACGAGTACCGCCGCGATCTCGAGGGCTTCGCCCGGCGGTGGTTCCGCGAGTTCTTCGCCCGCATGCCCGCCGGCAGCGTGCTCGTCCTCGACAATACGGAGGCGCTGCGGGTCTACCGCCGCTGCCGGGAGCTCCTGTCGGTGGTGCTGGGACTGCAGCCGTCGCCGGAGACCGAAGCGGTCCGCCGCTCGCTGGACGCTCCGTTGCCCCCTGATGAGCGTCAGCGCGCCGGGGGGTCTAGGGCAGATGAGAGCGGCAGCGTTTCGTGACCCGCTGGGGCCGATCACGCGAGCTGCGTTTGGGTGTACCGCAGGCGGATGAGTTGTCGTCCCGCGATCGGGAAGATCACGTGGGGGCGGCCCGCATCGTCTGCAAACTCGACCTCGAACGCATCCCCGCCGAGTTCCTCGACGACGGTGCCCACCTGACCCCGCAGCAACCCATGCTCCGGCAGGTCTTCGGTCAGCGCCACCACGTCCAGCGACTTGAGTCGGTCACTCATCGGCATTCTTCAAACCACATGGCAGGTCACGAATCGCGGCGAGGTTTCGCCGCGCCGCACGATCCAGTAGCTTCGAACGACGGCCCGCCGCACGCCTCGCACGAGCTCGAACTCCACCGCATAGCGGACGCCGAACTCGTCACTGCGCAACAGTTGAGCCTCGCCTTCGGAGGCCGCGCCGGCAAGCGCGTCGCGCAATTCTGCGAAGTCTTCAGCCTTGAGCCCAAGCGCCGCGGCAAAGACTCGCGCTTTGTGGCGTCCCCGCGGATGGGTCGTGCTGAGACAGTACCCCCGCAACTTCTCTGGGTCAATGAAGGCCTGCGCGCCGCCCGGCAGCTTCACGTCCTGGGCCCGTGGTCGTTATTCCCCGGAGAATACGGGCAGCGCTGGCTCGCCCGATGAGCCCCTCGGGTCGCACCGGGAGCGTTCTGCGGTTCTGAGGACGCCGCGAAGTACGGAGAGGAAAGGGGAGATGCTCCCTCACCCCAACCCTCTTGCCGGGGGAGAGGGGGAGCCTGCTCAGGCCTTCGCGGTCGCCGCCGCCGGCGCCGCGCGCGAGATCGCGCGCCGGCCGCTTCAGACCGGCATGTCGACTTGCGGGGGGGGCTTCGCGGCCGCCGGCCTCGCGGGTTTCGCCGCGCCGCCGCCGAGCAGCTTGGCGAAAGCCTCCGCAGGCATCGGCTTGGCGAACAGGAACCCCTGGCACTCGTCGCAGCTCTTGCTCTTGAGGAACGCGAGCTGCGCCTGCGTCTCGACGCCCTCCGCGACTACGGAGAGGCCGAGGCAGTGCGCCATGGCGATGATGGCGATGACGATGGCGGCGTCGTCCGGGTCGCTGTCGACGCCGGACACGAACGAGCGGTCGATCTTCAGCTCGTCGAGCGGGAAGCGCTTCAGGTAGCTCAACGACGAGTAGCCGGTGCCGAAGTCGTCGATGGAGAGCGTGACGCCGAGGGCCTTCAGCTCGTGCAGCGTGCGGATGTGGCGCTCGGCGTTCCCCATGACCGCGCTCTCGGTGAGCTCGATCCCGAGATACTGCGGCTCGAGACCGCTCGCCTTCAGGGCGCTCACGACCGTCTCGGTCATCTGCGGCGCGTGGAACTGTTTGCCGGATACGTTCACGGTGACCCGCGGCACGCGCAGGCCCGCTTTCTGCCAGGCCTTGCTCTGGGCGCAGGCCGCGCGCAGCACCCATTCGCCGAGCGGCACGATGAGCCCGGTCTCCTCGGCGATCGGGATGAACTCGGCCGGGCTCACCAGGCCGCGCTCCGGATGCGCCCACCGCACCAGGACCTCGGCCCCGGTCCCGCGCCCGTTGTGGGCGCGCACCTTGGGCTGGTAGTAGAGCCGCAGCTCCTCCTGCTCCAGCGCGCGGCGCAGCTCGCTCTCGACGCTCAGCCGCCTCAGCGAGGTGGCGTTGAGCTCCTTCGCGTAGAACTGGTAGCCCCTGCCGCCCTGCTCGTTGGCGTGGCGCGCGGCGACGCCGGCGTGGCTGGCGAGCGCGCTCGCCTCCATGCCGTCGTCGGGGAAGACGGCGATGCCGATGCCCGCGGTGATCGACAGATCCTGCCCGCCGGCGCGGAACGGCGCCGCCATGGCGGCGAGAAGTGC
>Ga0184633_10001337_pt1 | contig 10181 bp, 22 predicted proteins | sample PLM31_170_b1_FD_133156 | JGI IMG/M metagenome (GOLD analysis project Ga0184633, IMG submission 133156) | Groundwater sediment microbial communities from an aquifer in East River, Colorado, USA - PLM3-1_170_b1 | ecosystem: Environmental > Terrestrial > Soil > Riparian zone | place: USA: East...
AGAGCTGGATTGTCGAAACTGATTCGATACATTATTTTAGGTTCAAAAAAGAAAACCTATAATAATAATTTTAGTTTAAAAGAATGTACAACAGATTGTAGAACTGTTAAGGGTGTGTTATTTCGTTCATGTAGTTTATTGACAAATAAAAAAATATTGGAGTTAAAACATACATAACACCAAAAGAAAGGGAATATTAAATGAAACAAAGTAAAAAATTCATCATTAAAATATACTTGACATGCTTTACTCTAGCAATTTCAAGTGTCATAGTATTTAATTTAACACAAAGTAAAGAATTATTGTTAGTAACAAGATTGATAGGTTCAGCATTTTTTGCTGGAATGTATTTATGGATTGAATCAAACATAAAAAAACAAGACAAAATGATTAAGGATTCAAACGGATTCCTAGAAAAACCATTCGATCCTAAATTTCTAAAGCTCACATTGTTACTATTTGTTATAGGATGGACATCATTTGCAGTAATGGATTATTTTGGCATGAATTTTATGGATTGGATTTTTGTGTTTACATTAGGAATAATTATAATTCCAGTCAGCATGGGCTTGATTCCACTACGGTTAAAGGATAACAAATGGAAGCGATAAGATGTCAGTAGACTGGGATTCCATGTATCCAGACTCGGACGTTGATCATTATGACCAATTAGCAGGAAAGTGTGACTGTAATCACAATTTGTCAGATCATACAGATGAGTCAGACAAATGTACTAAATGTAAGTGCAAAAAATTTACTACAGAAAAATGGAAAGGATATGGTAAAACTCATGGCCCAAGTGCGCTAAAATATGAAGAAGATCAGTATGAAACATGGAAAAAAGAAAACCTAAAGAAAATTAAACTCGGTGGAGTTGACTTCCTTTTATTGGAAAAAGAAACACCTCAAACCTTCAGGAAACATACTAGGATAAGTTATGTAATAGAATTACAGACAAGAGGCGGTGGATATGACAGGATCTATAGTGGCAAGTCACCAACTATTATAGTAAACAAATTAAAAAAGAGGCGTGGAATAAGAAAAGATAGCAGGTATAGAATCAAAAAATGCATAGTGGAAATTACAGAATCTGTTATCCTAGAAAAATTGGAGAAAAAAATTGACCTTAAAAGATAAAATATTAAAAGAATTTCATAACAAAAGTACGCAATATGGAATACTTGGGTGCATAATTACATCTCCAATACTTCTGTCAATGTTATATTATGAGGTTCAATTTGTTATGCTTCAGTTAGAAGCATTTCAAAAATATACATTGCTTGAAGACAACGATCCAGTAATTGCAGTTTCGGTTTTGCTTGGAATTTTTGGTTTGTTCTATTTTATAATAAACGTACCATTGTTAATTGGTAATTATATAACACGAAAGATATGGAATTGGAGAATGAAACATTGGACATAATAGATAATTTGCTTGATGATTACATAATTGAAAACAAGTTAGGACTACCTTTAGCAAAAGATTTACCAAAAGAGAAAAGGAAACCTTACCTAAATACAAGAATAATTAAAGAAAAAAGACCAGATAAAAAATTCAGGAGATAAATTGAAAGACATAGTTGACTATATCATTGATAATTATTTACAAAAAACATGTTGTACCAGCGTAGTATGTGATCATTGGATGGAAGATCTAAAATGATGGTTTGTAAAGGAAGGTGTATATCATTCAAAGCAGATAAGCCGTTTTATAAGGGACGTTATGAATCTGGACAAAAACTTTGTAAAAAGTGCGATGTTTTTATGAATTATGAAGGCATTTGGTGTCCATGCTGTGGCAATAAACTCCGTACCAATCCAAGACAAATGTATTATAAATTAAAATTGCGTGCATCAAAGCAAGAAGTTGAATTGATTCAGGTAAGAGTAAAAAGAAATGAGTGATATGATAATTCTAGTATGTGATGATTGTAAAGCTCCTTTCGGATTCTTACAATTAGAGAATGATGAAGATAATCTAATTTATGAAAAACAACGATGTATAAATTGTTCATTAAGGATATTGGAGAAATCGAATGACAAAAAGTAACGAGAGTTATGGGACTGGTAAAATGAAACCATGAAGCAATCTAGAAAGATTGCAATTTTCCCATTTATTGTAATGACTGAAGTATTCATCTATTTATCATTGAGGTTGACAAACGTGATTGACGAAATGTTTGCAAGACTACTTGTTTATATTATAATTTTAATTATAACGATTTCAGTTCAAATTTTATATTACAAATGGATTAATCATAGGTGCAGATACTGTACTTGGCCAAGATATATGCATAACAAAAAAGAATTTAAGTTTGCAGAAAACATTGTTTGTAAAAATTTTGAAAAGATAAAGAGATGAACAAGACAGATATCGCTATAATTCCAATGGTCGTAATAATGTTATTGCTAGTAGTTACATTCTTAATAGAAGAAAAAGAACCTGAAGCAAATGCGAGTTGTCCAGAAGGCTATTTTCTAGCCTTAAATTCAACCAGTAACCAATGGTTATGCGGTAAATGCAAGACAGTGGTTTTTGGTAATCAGGAGTATAATTGTGAATTATCTTACATCAAAGCAGAGGAATTTTCATGACAGAAATCTTTAATAAGATAGTATGATAATATGACTATAATGAGTGTCAAAGCCAGAGTGGAAATGAAACAAATCATACCATTGCGAGTCAACAAGAAAGTGAAATCCAAAATGGGTATACAAGACAATAAGCAAGTAAAACTCATAACAATTCTTCGAGACATTACTCAATTGAAAACCAAAACGTATATTCGAGTCAAAACGAATATGAAACAAATTCTACATTTACGAGAAATTGTATGGGTGAATAAAATATCCGAGATTCGAGATAGGATTCTTATGAAGCACAGAATGAAATTTCAAGCCAATAATGCATTGAATCAAAAATACATATTGCAAGTCAACCAAAGTATGAAACGAAAAATGCTGTTACGAGCCATGAAAGAGTTGAAACAAACATTAAGAATGCAAGTCATCCAACAGTTTGAACACATAATGGAAGCACGAGACAAAAAGCATGTGAAACATATGGGAACACTTCAAGAAAATAGGTTACTTGAAACAAATAATCCTCATACGAACCATAATCAGTATGAAACAAAAAATATTATTGTGAACCAACAGCCTATTGAAACAAACTATTCGCATGTGAACTATGAATGCCATGAAACACAGTACAACGTTGTGAACCATCAGACTATTGAAACACAAAGCAGTCATGTGAGCCAACCTAAATTTGAAGCACATAATGTTCATGCAAGCCATTTGAAAAATGGAACAAATGATTTAGTTGCAAGCCAATGCTTCCATGAAACAAAGCAAGAGAATGCAAGCCACAATTACTATGAACCACAAACAGACATTGCTTTAGGAATTTTGGCATGAAAAAACAAAAACAAATACAAAAAATACCTCTACCGATAATCAGATCATTGGTAGAGGTATACTATGACTTTCAACACCAAAGGATAATTACGTCAAACAGGATACTCATGAATGTTGAAAGGAACAGCATCACAGAGGAGCAATTGGAACGCTATGGCGTTACCAACCTTCTTTCAGATGCTGAAGGCTTTGAAATTAAAATTAAAAAAATACTAGAAGGCGAGATTCAAAATCATGAAATTTATGAAAAGTATCTCAGTAGAATTTATGGTATTGGACCAATAATTTCTAGTGGTCTGATGGCATACATAAACGATCCTTCAAAATTTGATAACATTTCAAAACTATGGCAGTACTTTGGTTTTGGTATGAACACTTACTGTAATAACTGCAAAGCTCCAACCTTTATCTTAAAACCATACAAGAACAAGGAAGGCAAAAAAACTAAAGCTAAACAATTAAAACCATTTAAAAATTGCCCAGTTTGTAATCATGAAACTGTACCAATGATTCAAAAAAGAACACAGGGTTACATGAGTAACTGGAATGACAAAGCTAAAGTTTTGGCATGGAAAATTGGACAAAGCTTTGAGAAACAGGGAAAGAAATCTGCCTACTACAATTTGTATATCAAAATCAAGGCAGAGGAAAGGCGAAACCATCCAGACAAGGAAAAAAGAGATGGTAGAACATACTATAATGACGGTCACATTAGAAACAGAGCCTTGCGTAAAGTGATTAAAATATTTCTGGCTCACCTGTGGATCACATGGAGAAAGCTGGAAGGATTAGAAATAACAGAACCTTATGTGAAAACAATTTTAGGTCACGCTGTTTTAAAGCCAATAATGGATAAGAAATGAGCCAGACATTTAGAACCAGATTACTCAGATTACAAAGAGAACAATTACAACTCGAACAGCAGCAATGGCAATTTATTCAAGAACATATTGCAGATTTTTGCATTGAATCAGACAAGTTAGTTCATGAAGTATTTGGTGCACAGGCAAATGAAGACGAATGCTTAAAGAATGAAAAGATGAACAATGAGGAATTTATTAAATTCTCAATGCAAGTGGTTGATAAAGTATTTAAAAAATTTGGTATGAATAAGAAAAAAGCACAAATCATTGATTACAATCTTGATGAGGAGTATCAGGAAATAGCAATAGAGCAGGGACAAAAAATGATTCATGAAGAACCAATAGCTGAAGAAGTTTGCGAAAGAGAGTCAGAGGCATTAAGGGATTATGCATGAGTTATGAAAGTAATTGCCAAGCAAGGGATGGAACTCTAGAGTCACCTAATCTTACAACTGCGCAAAAAAATTATATGGAAATAATTACACAGTTTGCAAGACTTGCCAATAATGTAGCATTGAGACATGGAAAATTCAAGGTTGAAGCACCAGATGGATATGAAAAAATGATTCAAAAAGTCAAGGAAGACGGAAAAGATTATGACCAATTAACAAACGAGGAAAAAGAGTTTTATGAAAACAAATACAGATTTGAGAAAGTTGCAAGCCAAAGAATAGGCGGTGGTTCAATTATTCTTCAACATCTCATTTATGAGGCACACAGAGATCCAGAAATACAAAGACTCTTCAAATCATATATTGAGGATGTAAAATATATAGCTGCACAAGAATCTAGTAAATACTTTGACAAGAAGAACAACAAGCAATTAAAATAAAAAATGATACAACAAGTTTGGTTACGATGTACTGGATGCAATCAAGATTATCTCATAGACGAAGCCGATGCTAAAGTATACAATAAAAATAACAAATTCAAATGTAATAGTTGTAAAAACAAGCCAGTAGTAAAACCAATTGAACCTTTTATGACATCGAGTATAAGCGACTACAGAACGGTAGTGATTTCAAAAGACTATGAAGGAAAACTTTATGAAGCTGGACCAAGAGTTATAGAATCTTATGCTGGATGGACTGTTTCAGATACACAAGAGTGGAAAACCGCAGAACAAAAAGAAATAACAAAAACTGACAAAAAAGCTTATAAAATTAGTGCTAATCCAAGATTAGCACAAGCAACATTAAGACCATTATTGAGATCGATATTACAAGATGATTCAAAGTCACCGAATGAAAAATTGAGTCAGATTGAGGATTTTCAAAAATATGGATTACGGCCTAGAATGCCATATAAAACAATTAGACAAGAATATGTACAATTATGTCAGGTTTTATACAGAATAGGACGACATGATCATGAACATAGTTTAAAATTAATTGAAGATTTTCTTGCAAATGGTAATGCAGGGTACAAAGAAACACATTTTGAAAAACCACCAGAATATTGTCCAATATGTCATTCAGGTTTGTATAAACATCTTAAGGTTACAAACTATGGAAAAAAACAAGCATTTTTCTTAATTTGCGCTGGATGTGATTGGATATCACAAGACTTTGACAGAGTAGATTAGCATGGATGCGCCAGTAGTAATAGGTTGTTCAAGATGTAAAAGGCTTGTTTCACTAAGAGAAGAAGATCTACAAAAATTCAATAAGCAGAATCAATTCGTATGCGATGAATGCCTTAATCCAAAACCAGTTGAAGAAACACATGAAGAGCCACAGTTTACACAAAATTTAGATGTTGATTATGTACAAACTGAACCGAGTCAGTCACCAATACAAGAACCACAACCAATTCCAATTGAATATCATCAGGCAACTAGAGTTAGTAGAAGTACAATTCCACTTGATGATGGAAGAAAAATTACAGGTGTAACAGAATCAGCAAACGATTACATTGCAGAAATAAATAGAACGAGAGAAAGAATAGAAAGAGAAATTGAGCAGGAACGTCAAAGAGTAAATAATTATTCACACAGTTCAGGACCATTTAATCTAGGATTTGTTATGGCTTTCATTGGTGCAGCAGTTGCACTAGTAATTGGATTAATGATATTTTCAGCAGTGTCAAGTGAAATAGATTGTAAATCCATCGGAATAAATGCAACAAATAATGTTCCATCTGAACTGACAGAAAAATGTGAAAATGCCGAAAATACGGGATGGACTGTAATTAGTATACTACCAATTGCATTGTTCTTTACTCTACTTGTAATTTTCGGTGGATGGAGAGCAAGAGATTACTGATGCTAAACACAAAACTTCTAACCAAAATGTTTAATAAGATAGTATGATAATATGACAATAATGACGGAAATGACAACAGTGAACGACAAATGATGGACACAGACATAAACATCAACACCAGAAGGATTCGTGTGATCGTGATAGGCATTGCAATAGTAATTGCTCTTGCAGTGACTTTACTATCAGCAGTACAAATTGTTCCAGCAGGACACATGGGTGTGCTTTTACATTGGGATGCACTAAAATTAGATCCAGAAACAAAAAAACCAATAGAACCTCCTTTAGAGGCAAATTTGTATTTTGTTGTACCAATTCAGGATCATATTGTGCCAATCAATATTCAGGTGCAAGCATTTTCACAAACAGCATCATCAGCCAGCAAGGACTTGCAGATAGTTACAACACAGGTGACATTGAACTATCACCTGAATGAAGGGAAGGTAACTGATCTCTACCAACAGGTAGGTCTTGGTTATCAAGACAAGCTAATTCTGCCAGCAATTCATGAAACAGTAAAACAGGTTACAGCAAGATTTAATGCTGAAGAACTAATCACACAAAGACCTCTAGTAAAAGCTGAAATCGAACAAGGGTTGAGAGAAAGACTAGCAATTTTTGACATTGTGACTGACATAGTCAGCATCACAGAGTTTAACTTTTCACCAGAGTTCAACAAGGCAATTGAATCCAAAGTGACAGCAGAACAAAACGCATTGGCAGAAGAAAACATTGTGAAGATAACAGAAGCCAAAGCAAAACAAGCAATAGCACAAGCTGAAGGTGAAAAACAATCAGCAATCAAACGTGCTGAAGGTGAAGCTCAAGCTACGCTTGTAAAAGCAGAAGCTGAAGGAAAGAAAGTAGAACTGATCAACCAGTATCTATCACAGAATCCGCAATATCTAGAATGGTTGAAAATAACACAGTGGAATGGAGTATTGCCAGAAACGCTAGTCAGTGGTGACGGTGCAATGCCTTTCATCACAATTCCTGCAAAGCAGCAACCTGCGAAATAGATATGATGTCCATCACCCCCTTTTTTATTATTGGAGATAATTATGCATAGTTGGATTTTAATCGGAATAATTATGATAATTGGTTCATTTGCAATATCATTACCAGTTACATTTTCTGGTCTGCTTGATGAAAATGGAACTAAAATTTTTAATGGAATTGTTTATTCAGTAGGAGTTGGCTTAGCTTTACCTTTTATAGTTAAAGGGAGAGAGGCTGGAAATAGAAAAAAATCAGATTGTCAATCAATACAAAAGCAGGGCTATCATGATATTAAATACATTTTTTCTGAAGGTAAAAAAACAGAGAGAGGGATAGAGATTCCAGTCTTTTGTACAGGCTGTAAATATAAAAGAATAAAAATATTTAGCACGTATAATTCCACAACAGAGGAAATCAAATGACACTTTATCTGATTCTTGCTTCAATTGCAGGTGCTGGCACAGGCTTTATTCTATTCTATAAATTCTATTGGTCACACAGGATTGATAGGGAAGAGGTTAAAGAAATATTAATAAAAGCAGGAATAGGTGACAGACCAGAAACAATAGTAAAAAATTATTATCAGAACATACAACATGAAAATCTGGATGAAAAAAAAGTAAGAAGCTTGACTAGACAATTCACAGAAAACAACAAGGAATTTTTCCTTACAATGTACGATTTGACAAAAAAACATCAGGAGAACAAGACTTGAACAGAAAAGCAGTTATTCTGGTACTGATTTTATCAGCCATATTCCCAATGGCAACAGGATTAATATACGAATTATGGTTGGCCTTTGTAGTATCAATGATATGTTGCATAGTAGGTAGCTGTATTATAGTAATAAAAGAAAATTCACACTCAGGAGAAAAGATGAGATAATGAAAATCAAAAGATTGATTGGACTTATTTGTACTGCAATTGCAGGAATTGGAATGACTTTCATAGTTTTAGGATTCATCTATATGAATGAGCAACCAACATGGATAGGCGCAGGAGTAATAACATTTGCAATGACAATTGGAATTGGAATTAAATTATTATTTTCAGGAGAAAAAAATGTCGTATAGCTGGCGTGAACGACTAAGATTAAGACTTGCACATCTTGGTATAAACCCAGAGGAGCATAAATGGATTGAGCAGTACATTGAACAATATTGTGCAGAGGCAGACAGGCAGTGCAAAGAAATTGATCCTAACAAAGCAGTGGATCTCGTTGTTGATGAGATGTCAGATGCTAAATTTGACCAGTTTACAAAAGGAGTCATAGATAGAGTCACAAAAAGATTAAAAAAGAAAAAGAAGACAGTCAATGAAATCCTAGAAGAAGAAGCTGAAGAAAAAGTGCAGGCACAAAAGCTAGAAAAGGAGATTGAGGCCTGATGCCAGACACTGACATATATATTATTTATGCAATGGTTGGACTAATTGTGTTTGGTATTATTATCAGCATAATTTACAAGCTACAGGAAAGACGTGAAAATAGAAGACGAGATCAAGAACGAGAAGAACATTATAAAAAACATGGATCAAATTATACTTTACCAAAAGGATTTGGAACAATGCCTCATGGATGGAAATCAGATCAACCAAGAAAACAAAAACCAAGTATTTTACAAAAAATACTAATCATATTGGGAATAGCTCAAGTAAAAAAACCAGCCATAGATAAAAGAGTCTATCCTACAAAAGAAGAAGCTGAAACTAGACTACAGAATAAAGACTGTCTGAACTGCACAAACAGGATTGAAGAAGCACAAGACCGTTACATTTTCTGCAAAAAGTGTTCAGATACTTTACCAATGGAGATCCAGATGAGATTAATCAGACTTTCAGGGATCAAAAAAGGACTATATGAAGTCTGATCATGGCAATCAGACTAATCGCTTTTTCACAATGGATTCATGGCCCTAAACAATGTGCAGTATGCAAAACAAGCTTAACTAAAGAAGATAATATTATCACAAAAACAACAAGCAGGGGTGCAGGTGGAAGCGGTAAACATGTTTACTATCATGTAAAATGCGCCAGAATAAAAAATTTAATCATACCTGATATCTGGTGGAATAGAATACCAAAATACACCAGATATGGTATACTTCAAAGTCTGGATAGCATTGAACAGGATGAGGTTGAGGAATATTCACAATTAGCTTATTCAAAGCTGCCTGAAAATATTAAACTACTAGTTGATGTTTACTTTATGGTGAATAAGAAATGAGTTTGATCGGTGTTTATCCAGACATAAATGAAATGAATAAAGAACAATTAATAGAATATATAATATTTCTTGAAGCTCAAGCAGTAACAAAAGAACTAGAACAAGAAAGGGAGATTGATTATTTAAAATCAATTATCCTCATGATGAAAAGGCATGAAATAAAATACAAAACACTTGCTCAGACAAGTAAAGGAGAGTCAGTATGATCGAACCATTAGATGAAGAAATATTAGAAAGATTCGATAGGGGAGAAGCTTCTGACCATGAAATAAAAATAATGCTCATCTCAAAGATTGCAGATATAATTGAATATTGTAATTCAATAGGTGAGTGGCGAACAAGAATAGCAAACAAAACTACTGAATTGTTGCCACAAGTAGAAAAATTGTTAGAAAAGAATACACTTTCGCACAA
>Ga0184633_10001339_pt1 | contig 10177 bp, 13 predicted proteins | sample PLM31_170_b1_FD_133156 | JGI IMG/M metagenome (GOLD analysis project Ga0184633, IMG submission 133156) | Groundwater sediment microbial communities from an aquifer in East River, Colorado, USA - PLM3-1_170_b1 | ecosystem: Environmental > Terrestrial > Soil > Riparian zone | place: USA: East...
ACGTCCTCGGGTGCGGCGATCCCGTGTCCGCCCTCCACCTGGAGGACGATCGCGGTTCGCCCTGAGGCGGCGATTGTCCGCGCCTCGCCGGGCAAGCGAGCGATTTGAAGCCGATCCTCGTGCGCCCGGACGAAGCGAGCCGCCGTTTCCGCTTGGCGCAGAAGCTCACGGAGATGCCCGCGCCCGCGGTGAAGGAGTGGGGGCGAGTAGAGGGCGACTGCCGCCAGCCCGATCCCAGCCGCCCTCCATCCCTCGATCGAGACTTGATTGGTGAGGATGTCCCCTGGATGGCGAGCGAGGCGTCTTCCATCCGGGCGTCCCCGGAAGAAAAAGAGCGCCTCGCGCATCAGGGCGTGGACATGGAGATCGGCGCGAAACATAGAATGATGATTCTCCGCTTGCCCAATGATCGTACCACGACGCACAGCGCTGGTTCAGTCGGTCGATCGCCGGCGGGTCAAACCGCCCAACGCTTGCCGCACGGCGGCGGACCATCCAGCGGGACCCGGGTGCGGAGCGCGACGCGCTCGCGGCAAGTGGCGGAGGAGGAAAGGGTCGAGGCTGCCGTCAGGGCGCGGCACCAAGATGGCGAGGTCCGCCTCGCGCAAGAAGGCGTAGTCATGCGCGGAGTCGTGGCGATCGAGGCCGGCATACACAGCTTTCATGACGCCAACCATCGTCTCCTCGCTGTTGTAGGCCGGTATACCGACCAGGAGATCGACCTGACCGATCTCCGCGATGCGCTCGAGCACATACTCTCGTAGTGCGGTGTCGAATCTCATGTCGTCTTGGGTGGAGAACGCAACAGGGTATGGGGGACGCGATCGCGGCCAGGGTAGCCCGCGCTTCACCCGCTGTCAAACCGGCGCAATCTGCTGCAATCTGGACCAATCCGGCGCAACCCGACGCAATCCGGCGTAATCCGGCGTGCAAGCGGTGCGAGCCTGGGATAGGCTCACCGCATGCTCGCACCGATCCTGCGCGACATCGCCGTCCTCCTCCTCCTCGGCGTCGGGGTAGTCCTTCTCTTCTATCGGCTGCGGCTTCCGGCTCTGGTGGGTTTCCTCATCGCCGGCGTCATCGCCGGACCGCACGGGCTGGGCTTGATCCGCCATCCCGGCGAGGTGGAGACCCTGGCCGAGATCGGCGTCGTTCTCCTCATGTTCACCATCGGCCTCGAGTCCTCACTCGAGGGGCTAGGAAGGATCCGCCGCCTGCTCCTGACCGCGGGCGGAGTCCAGGTCCTCGGCACCATCGCCCTGGTCGGCACGGCCGCCGCTCTGGCCGGGATGGCTCAACCGCGGGCGATCTTCCTCGGCATGCTGGTGGCTCTGAGCTCGACCGCGATCGTCCTCAAGATCATCGGCGACCGCGGGGAGCTCGATGCCCCGCATGGTCAGCTCTCGGTTGCCATCCTCATCTTCCAGGATCTGTGCGTGGTCCCGATGATGTTGGTGTTGCCGCTCCTCGCCGGTGGGGCGGTGGCGGGTCCACGGGTCGTGTTCGTGTTTGGACAGGCTCTGTTGGTGATCGTTCTCACCGTGGTGCTTTCGCGGCGGATCGTGCCGCGTCTGCTCGATCTCGCCGCCCGCACCCGAAGTCGTGAGGTGTTCGTCCTCACCGTCATTCTCATCTGCATCGGCATCGCCGGGATTGCCGAGCGCATCGGGCTCTCGCTCGCCCTCGGCGCTTTCATCGCCGGCATGGTCATCTCCGAGTCTGAATACAGCCACCAGGCGCTGAGCGATGTCATTCCATTCCGGGATACCCTGGCGAGTCTCTTCTTCCTCTCGGTGGGGATGCTTCTCGACCTGCACGTGATCCTGGATGCTCCAGGGCTGGTGCTGGGGGGGGTGGTCTTGACCCTGCTGGCCAAGGTCGTGGTCGCCGTGCTGGCTGTTCTCGCCACCGGCTATCCACTCCGAGTCGCGGTCGTCACTGCCCTGGGTCTGGCCCAAATCGGCGAGTTCTCGTTCGTCCTCGCCCAGGTAGGGCGGGATGCCGGACTCCTGCCGGAGATGCTGCGCCAGGCGTTCCTGGCGGCCGCGGTATTGAGCATGGTGGCAACCCCGCTCCTGATCGGCGGTGGGGTGTGGTTGGGAGCGCGACTCTCCGGACTGCCAGGGCGGCGCGGGGCGAAGACAGAGGACAAGCTGGGCCCGGAGGCGGCATCCCCGGCCAAGCTCCGCGACCACACGATCATCATTGGATTCGGCCTCAACGGCCGCAACCTGGCCCGGGTGCTTTCTTCGGCCGGCATCCCGTTCGTGGCCGTCGATATGAACCCGCGAACGGTGGCCGCCGAGCGGCGGAACGGCACGCCCATTGTCTTCGGCGACGCCTGCCAGGAGGCGGTCCTCGAAGGACTCGGGGGGCGGGCGGCGCGGGTGGTAGTGATCGCCGTCTCCGATGCCGCTTCAACCCGCCGCGCCACCGAGCTGGTGCGGCGGCTCAATCCGGGGGCGGATATCATCGTGCGCACTCGCTACGTGCAGGAAGTGGAGCCGCTGGTGAAGCTCGGCGCCAGCGAGATCGTGCGCGAGGAGTTCGAGACCTCGATCGAGATCTTCTCGCGGGTCCTTCGCATCTATCTGATCCCCAGGGATGTGATCGAGGAGCAGATCCAGGCGGTGAGGCAAGAAGGCTACGTGATGCTGCGCTATCGCGAGCTCCCGGGTGTCAGCTTGGTCGGAACCATGGCGGGTCTCCGCACGGAAATCTTGCGTATTGAGCCCGGCTCGCCGCTCGCAGGGAAGACCCTGGCCGAGAGCCAGCTCCGGAGCGCGACCGGAGTGGCGGTGGTCGCGATCAAACGGGGAGATCAAGCGATGGCGAACCCGATTCCCGACACCCGCTTGGAGGTGGGAGACGTCGTTCTTCTCTTGGGCACCCAGGAGCAAATCGCCGCCGGCGCCGCCCTGTTCGGCGATGCTGCGGCCAGCGCACCGGCTTCCAGCAGCTAGCGCTTGCCAGCTATCGTAGACCACTACAGTGCCGGAGTGCACGGTTGATCTCTTGATCTCACTTCCTGACAACGTACCAGTTGTTCTGGATGTCATGGGCAAGTTCATGCTTCTCCACCGATCGGAACCCGGCCCGCTGGAGATACTCCCGCGTCTTCTCCTCGCCCCACATCGCACCCAGTCCTTCGCCTCCCTGAGCCAGTGACACGGTCATGCAGTGCAGGCACGACACGGTGTAGAGGAATGTCCCGATCGGATGGCCGATGTTATTGTAAACGTGACTCGATCCTTTGATGTCTTGCATCAGGTAGACGCCATCGCGCTTGAGCGCCCGGTAAATGCCCTTCAAAACATTCAGCGGCTTGCCCTGATCGTGCACGGCATCGAACGTGGTGATGAACTCGAACGACTCGGGTTCGGCCGTCTGATCGAAATCGCTGAGATCGCCCGCCGCAAACTCGACATTCTTCAGTCCCTTGGCTGAAGCCTCGTCACGCGCGGTCTGAATGGCTTCCTTCGAAAAGTCCATTCCCAAGAAGCGGCTCTTCGGGAACAGTTCGGCCAGCCGGTTCAGGGTGCGACCGCTGCCGCATCCGGCATCGAGCCCTCGCACGCCGAGCCTGAATCGCTCGGCCAGACCTGGGATGAGCGGGAGGATATGGGATTCGAGTGAGGAGAGAACGGACAGACCACTGTCTTCGGCCATCACCGCGTGGAACCGAGGGAATCTCTCATAGGGGACGCCCCCGCCGTTCGTGAAGCGCTCGACAATGTCGTCCTCAACGTTTCCGAGGAGCGGGACATACTGAGCGAAAACGGCCAGGTTGTCCGGGGCGGCCGCCCGCGTCAGGTACGCCGCGTGCTCCGGTGGCAAGTGGTAGCGGACGCTCTGTGGATCGACGCTGACGACGCCCGAGGTGACCATCGCCCCAAGCCATTCGCGCACATAGCGCTCGTTGAGCCCCGCCCGCGCGGCGATCTCTGCCGACGTGTGCGGCGCCTGATCGCGCATCGCGTCGAAGAGGCCGGTGCGGTGGCCGATGGAGGCCATCAGGCAGAACGCGCCGTCGTTGAGCGCGCCCAACAGTCGACCAGCGAAGGCCTCCGCCTTCTTTGGATCAAAGGTGGAACCAGTGGAACTTGCACCCGTCGCCGTCATTGCTAGTACCTGCCAGTTTGCGAAAGTCCGCCCAACGCTCGGCGGCGGCGCGCAGCGCCGTCTGCTGCAACGTCTTGTTGGGCGGCGTTTCTCCTCACTTCGAGCGTCCCTGCAACGCGACCAGGGCAGCAAGAGCAGCATCCTTCTGGTCTTTCCCCCAAGGAGGGCCGACCGACTTGCCGAGCGCCGTGATCTTCTTCACTAGGTCGCTCACTGGAGTCCCGAGCGCCTTCTCGGCGTGCTTCGTCAGCAGCTTCTCCGGGATCGCGACCAACCTCAGTCCGCACGCTTTGGTGGCCCGGACCAGCGCATCCCGGAACAGAACGCCCTCGGCCTTGTGCATGCGGAAGTGCACTGCGAGGATCTCCTCGATGCTCCAATCGGGCATGGGATTGGCGACAAGGACCGCGCATGCTGTAACTTCGTTTTCCCGCTCTCGCTCTCGCCTTTCCGCCGCTCGCATCTCTCGGACCGCGATCCGGTGCGCCGCATCGACGCCGCGCTTGACCACCTCTCGTGCGGGATCCGGCTTCAAGTTCTCTGCAGCGTGATACGGCTGCTTTGCCCACTCGGCCTCAACGAGCTCGATGCGGCGCCGGTCGACTATCATGAAGTCACTGTCATCACGCTTGCCGACGACGACAAGGGCTGCCCAGCCTGAATGAGCCTTTATCCCTAAGGCAACGTTCATTACTCGAACCTCACACTCTGTCCTACTCCGGGGTTCAGGTGACTGCGCACGCGCCAAACTCTCCCGGTTCAGCGGCCGCGCGCAGCGCCGTCCGCTGGATGCCGGGGTTAGCCCGCGCCCTTGTGTTGTGCGATTGCGACTTTGGCGAACTCGTGGCGTTGCGTAAGTAGCCAACCTACTAACAATCCAAAGATGAGATTGGACGAGGCCGTTTCTATCAAGTGCGTCATTCGCACGGCTTCCGGCATATACGGGTTGGGGAGCAGCAGTTGAGCGTTCATCAACACGGCAAACAGCAATCCAATCGCCAGAGCGGTTTCCGGCCACCTCCCTCTCATCATCCGAATGACAGGCATGGCCAGTACTGCCCAAAACATCGCCCGCAGGACTTGGAAGGGTATTAGCCCAAACGTATCTCCTAGCACTGTACCCAGGTGAGCAAAGAAACCACCTTCGTCAATACCGCCGTAATACTCGCGCACCCCGGGATTTCGCCAGGCGATGAAATAGCCAAACGTGAAATACACAATCAGATAGGCGAGGGCGATGACGGCCAGTTTCCACGCCCATTCGCCGGTAGGCATGACCAAGCGCGTATTGCGTTCGGTGTTCATGGGATCGGCCTTTCTCTTTCCCAGAATGAGAACCGCCAGCACCGAGAAGGGGGCAGCAATCAGGGCACCCATCAGAAACAGGCGCGGCAACATGCCCGAGGGCAGACGGGTGATAAATACTGCCGACTCGATCTGCGACATGAAGGTCATCACGCCATAGAAGACGAAAAAGACAGTTGCTATAAGCCGCCAGCCTGCCCAACGGGAACGAAGGATGATATGCGTCAGAACAAGGGAGTTCAAAAAGCACACTGCCAGTAAAGCCCCTGCCGCGCCAGTCTGTCCGGGTGTTGGAGAAGTGCCTTGTTGCCCGATGACTCCACCTGCTACAGCGAAGCAGATGAACAGAATAATTGCCAGGACGATCACTTTTAGAACGATGGGAAAAGCAGTCTTCATAATCCTCTCTCGTGAACTAGCCGTCGCGCTGCGCAAGCGGGCTAACGCTGCGCATCAGCGGCGAGGGCTGCGTCTCTTCATCGTCTTAGCTTGACGAGCAGCGGAACCAGCCCTCGCCCGCTGCATGCGCGTGTTAGGCCGTTCTCGGCTGATCAACGGGTAATGCTCCGGATGATCGATCGATTCGACGGCCAGATCAATGTCCAGAATTGGCCAGTGAAGGTGGTGCGGGTGGGGGCGCTCCACCGCAAGAATCGCGGCAACCGGGACCTCACGAAACCAGGGGAAGTCTTTGAAGGACAAGAAGACTTCGCGATCTCCCAGGAACAGCCAGATTCCGTGCGGGGTGATGCCGGAAACCTCAACCTTCAAAGTGCTTGCGCCATGCCGCGCGGATTTCATCGTCGTGCTCCCGAATCAGCCGAAGGGCTGTCGCCAGCCGCCGTGGCGAAAGCCCATAGTTCCGGGTGAGCTCGATGGACGGCTCGATCCAGAACTTGGCCTCCCCCGTGGGATGCTGAACATGAATGTGAGCCCGCGCCTCCTCCCGCGAGAAGAAGTAGAAGCGATAGGCTCCTTCGCGAAAGACCGTTGGGCTCACACGCCAATGATACCCTGCCTCCACCGTTCAGAACCACAGGCTAACGCCCAGCATCAGCTGCGGCGCTGAGCGCCGGCAGCTGCATGCCGTTGTTAGGTGGCTTCGCGCGTGGCCCTGCAGGCTAGGTCACTTCAGCCCCAGATTGTAGAGCGTCCCGGCATTCGTGCGCATCACCATCGTCGCGATATCCTCGGCGCGGGCGCGGCTGACCTCTCCATTACGGATCATGGCGCTGAGCGCCAACGCGAGCGCCGCTCGCGCGTTCTTGGTAGCGATCCAGGCCGCCACCTCCCAGCCCATATCCGGCCCGAACGCGGCAGCGTCGGAGCCAAAGAGCACCTTCTCCGGATACTGAGTGAGCCAGTCCCTCAGGACCTCGGCGAGCTTGGCCGGCGTGTAGAGCAGCGTCATCGCTGACATGTCTAGGTATACGTTCGGCTTCCAGAGCATGGCGCCTGCGTGAGACGAATAGACACCGCCACCATGGACGATGACGAAGTTCGTCTTGCGCAACGTCGGGTCGTTGAACGCCGGTTCCAGGAGCAGCGGGTCGGCCCCGGCCGCCCGGAAGAAATTGCCAGGTCCGTGGAACGAATGGATGTGGACTGCCATTCCGAGGCGGCCGGCCTCTCGCGCGATGTAGCGGAAGAGGAAGTCCTGGAGCGCCTTGTAGTCGGCATGCGACGGCTCGCCGCCGCCGGCGTAGTTCGCGTAGATCTTGCTCGCGGTCGAGGCGGGCATCTCTTCGAAGTCGAGTGGACGGAGGAAGGCGGCCTCGAACTTCACCCCCACGCAGCCGCCCTTCTGCTGAGCCTCGAGCGTGGGTCACCACCGTTTCTAGATACGCGTCGAGCGTCGCGGGGAGCTTCGTGACCTTGAGGTCGGACATGTAACGCTGTAGGAGCTTGTCCTCAAGAGGGAACAGCTTCTCACGATCGGGCGACGTGGCGGCCTCGGCCTTCGTGGACAGCGGCAGCATCAGCGCATCCACGTACGACACCCAGCGAAATCGCGGCGGCGCGAGCCCCGGGCCCATGGCGACCCGATTCGTGAGCAACACCTCCGTGCCGACTTCGTCCAGCACCCACGCGGGGAACTTTTCGCCCTGCTCCTTGGCGATACCCTGCATCGCGCCGCGCAACTCGTTCAGGTGCGCGTCGCTCATGTCGGCGTGTGGATACTTGTAGAGGGCCTTGTAGGCAGCGAGCCAGTCCGGGTTGTCTGGCCTGAGCAGCACCGGTACCTCAAATGGAAAGATCACCTCGAGCGGCAGCGCGTCTTGGTCCGAGTCGCCGGGAGCGATGCTGTTTGCATGGCTGTGGTTGTCCACCGCCCGAATCTTTCCGATGAACGCGGTGATCTCCGGGTCCGCAGTCGTTGCGTCGCCATGAGTGGATGGGCTGCAGCCCAACTCCGCGCCGCCACAAGCGAGCAGGAGAAATGTAACGATCCTGTGCGGTCTCATAAACCCTCCTCTCCCCTCCGGGTGACGGGCATGGCGGTCATCGCGTGCCTGCCGTCCGACCCACTGTGCCGCCTAAAGTTGTGCCGCTCACCTGCGGGCGGCCTAGCCGACCGTCAGGTGCAGCGGCTTGATGGGTGGCCTCGCGGATCCAATCTGCTTTGGCATGTCACGATGCGAGCGACCTGTCCATGAGGATAGGGCCTCCGTGCTCGGCGATCGACGCGAACACGGCGCGCCCGTCGAACCGATGGCTCTGGTAGGATCGCCGCACGCGCTCGGCGAATCCCAGCTTGCGGAAGATGTGCTGCGACACCTTGTTCGTGGCCTCGGTTACCGCCAGCCGATAGCCTTTACGGGCACCATGCTCGAGGCAGGCGGAGACGAGCCGCTGCGCCACACCGCGGCCGGCGACAGATTCCGCGACTCCGAGAAGGAACAGGTGGAGCGACTCGCCAGGACGCACGGCCCGGTCGCCCCGGTACTCCGTATCCAGCTGACCCAGGATGTTGAAGATGGGCTCGAACTTCGGACTCAGTCCATCCATCCCGTCAGGCAGCGCCGACGCGCTATCCTCCGTCAGCAGCGCACCGACCAGTTCCCGCGTGACGGCATGTCGCCCCACGATGGTCAGACCCTCGACCGCTGCCTTGGGGCACAACAGTCGGACGAACGCCTCGAACTCGGAAGGGGTCAGGCCGACCGCGACCGCGGGTGGGTCCTGCCGACTGAACACTTCGCCCAGCAGCCGCGCCATCTCTTCCGCGTCCGAGGCCGCATAGACACCGTACTCGATCGGCTGGTGGTCAGCTGAAGCTGGCATGGTATCAGTCGCCTCCTGATCTCGATCTCAGGATTCCCGGTCCGCCCAACGGACGCTCGCGCTCAGCGGCGGCGGGCGGACGCAGCTCCAAACTTTGCGCGATCCTGCCGCCCGCCGGCCGCTGCAGCGCGTTGTTCGGCGGCGGCCCAATGTTGCTCGTGCGCGTGGCCCTGCTCATGTGGTCCTACTCAATCAAGACGCGGAACCTCCTCGGGTGGAACCAAGAGCCTGATGGACCGACCCCTCCCCGGCGTCCGCTGGAGTAAGCCCCGCTGTTCCAAGGCAACTACCATACGATGAACGGTGGGCGGCGTCACACGAAAGTAGCGCTGCATGTCCGCCTCCGCCGTAACGATCCCGTTCACCTTGGTGTAAGCGTGGATGAACGCGAGGTACTGACCCTGCAGACGCGTCCATCTCCGGCTCCCGTCCTCCGTCCCCATACTTCCTCAAGCTCCGGATGCCCTGGCCTCGGTGGCATGTCCGCGGTTCCAGTGGGTCACCTGTAGATGAGCTTCATCTTGCCTTCCATATATGTGTTTAGCGCTTCCAATTCTTTGCTCGCATCGATGGCCATCGCAACCTCCTTGCTCCGCTTGGGCACCCAAGTCACCCCATGTGCACGCGCTTCCCACGCCTCCAGGGCTATGGCTGGACGTCGCTCTCTTCACTACAGCTCCTTGTCCGCCCAACGACAGCCCGTTGAGCGGCGCGCCGCACGCAGCGCTCGGCCAGGATGAGCCAGGCACCGGCGCGTCCGCTCCAACGGCTTGTTAGGCAGCACGCGCCAGTCGCCGCGAGTTCGGTCGGCATCACGTAACAGGGGTAGCTCCAGCCCAGGTGGCATCAAAGAAGGACCGATCCGCAGCATCAGACTCCACACGGACTGCCTCGTTCTTGTGGATCGAGTTCAGAGAGTGGCCCAGAAGGAGCGAATGACCGCCGCTTAGAAGTAAGAAGCGCCGATGTTCCGATCTGGCCCCCACCACGCGAGCCTCACCCGAAATTCCTAGTTGCAATAACCACGCATCGACTCCCGCCTTGGTGAATCTGGGAATACTCCCAGTCGTTGTTTCCGCTGAGCCAAGTAGACGCACGCCATTCGCGACAGTCCCGGCCCCGAACGAGAGAATCACCCTGAGTTCCTCCAGAGATCCATTCATGAGGTAAGGATCAAACACGGCTTCAACCTGCGACGAACCCACGAGCTGGCTGATCGTTCGGTAGTTGGCGGCAGGCGACGTCGCGCTCAAGCGCCCTGCTGTGGGCCGGGACGGCCACTTCATCCCTGGGACTCTCACGACCAGGGCACCCACAGCTTGTTCCAGACCGTTGAGCGACGAGACATTCAGAAATGCCACGTCGTTGTCGAGGTAGTGGAGTTGGACCTGAGATCGACCTCCAGAAACGCTGATTCGGATGCGGTAGGAGTCGTTGAGCTGAACGTAGAAGACCTCCTTTTGGC
>Ga0184633_10001340_pt1 | contig 10170 bp, 11 predicted proteins | sample PLM31_170_b1_FD_133156 | JGI IMG/M metagenome (GOLD analysis project Ga0184633, IMG submission 133156) | Groundwater sediment microbial communities from an aquifer in East River, Colorado, USA - PLM3-1_170_b1 | ecosystem: Environmental > Terrestrial > Soil > Riparian zone | place: USA: East...
GCCGGGCTGCGCGCCGTACCCGCAGCCGCCGATGACCAGCGACCGCGCCCGGTGCGCATGCGCGAGGCCCACGTGCAGCGTCGCGAACCCGCCCATCGACAGGCCGACGACGTGCGCGCGGTCGATCCCGAGATGGTCGAGGATCGCGATGACGTCGTCGCGCGCCCGCGCCTGCGAGTAGCGCTCCGGGTCCACGGGCACGTCCGACGGGGGATAGCCGCGGGCATTGAAGGTGATGCACCGGTAGCGGCGCGGGAAGAACCGCAGCTGCGGCTCCCAGCTCCGATGGTCGCCCGCGAACTCGTGGACGAAGACGACGGGCGCGCCGCTGCCGGCCTCCTCGTAGTACAGCTTCACGCCGTCGTCGGTGGTGGCATGAGGCATGGCGGTCTCCGCGGGCTGGAAGCCCGGGAAGGTACACGAACGCCGGCTCAGTCGGCAGCGGGCCGGAAGACGAGGAAGTACTGGTTCGGCAGGAAGCCGTGCTCGTCGGCGAGCGCGTAGCCCGCGCGCGTGAGCTCCCGCTTCACCTGATCGGCCGGGATGCGGGCGCGCCGCGGGGGACCGACGGGCGAGTCGAGCGTAAAGTCGATGATCGCGAGCCTGCCGCCCGGTTTCAGCGATCTTTTCAGGCCCCTGAAATAGCGCTCGCGATCCGGCACGTGGTGGTACGTGTCCACCAGAATCACGAGGTCGACGGCCGGGATTCCCGGATCGGCGGGCTTGGCGGCGACGGCATCGAGGTTGGCGAGCCCCTCGCGCTGTGCGCGCTGGTTGAGGTAGCGCACCATGTCGGGCTCGGTGTCCACGCCGTACACGCGGCCTCGCGGGACGGCGCGCGCGAGCCGGACTGCGAAATAGCCGGTGCCCGCGCCGATGTCGGCGACCAGGGCTTCGGGCGCGAGCTTCAGCGCGCGGATCACCTCGTCCGGCTTCTGCCATTCGGCGCGCGCCGGATCGTCGAAGATCCGCGACCACTTCTCGGCATCGGAGAAGCTGTGCCGATGATGATCGGCGGTCTGGGCGGGCGCGCGTGTGGCAGCGAGCGCGAGAATCGCCAGCGCTGCCGCGGAAAGAACGCTGATCGTTCGATTCATGCCCGGTCAGGCGGGGCTCGGCGCGCGCGGCAACCCCTGCGCGCTGCTCGCCTTCCAGCCGAGGTAGCCGACGGCGACGATCAGCGCAGCGAAGACGGCGATCGTGCCGACGCGCGAGGTCTGCGCCAGGAAGTGCAAGGTGCCGCTCTCGAGTCCGACGAAGGCGAGGCCCAGCACCGGAATCACCGGCGCCCCGCATCCCATGACGCTGCACGCGCCGGTGGAGACCCCGAAGACGGTCGCCGCGGCGCCCGCGACGCCGCCGCGGCGGAACGCGTGCGCCTGCTGCGCGCCGCCGCGGCCGAGATCCCGGTAACGAAACCAGAGGGCGAAGTACAGCCCGAACAGCGCCGCTACCAGGAGGATGCGGGCGAGATCAGTCACGTCCACCGCGAAGCCCCACTCGATGCCGCCGTAAGGGCTGTCGGCCGAAAACCAGAACAGCGCGAGATCCGGCAGCTTGCCGAGCTTCTCCCCGATTGGCACGCTGGAGGCGAGGTAGTCCGGAAGGCGCTTCAGCCACGGATTGAAGGTGAAGAAGTCGACGGGCTTGCGCGCCGCCGACAGGACCGCGACCGGCAGGAACACGTTGAGCGCGGCGACGGCGGCCGTCACCGACCAGAACACGCCCGGGCGCGCAGCCAGGGCGGCGCGCGCGCCGCGCAGTGCCTCGCTCAGCCTCCGCATGTGTCCGGGCTCCGGAGCCGCAACCGGGTAGTCATTCTACCCGCCGCGGGTCAGCGTCCCGGGGCGGCCTCGACGATCGGCTGGGCGAGGATCCACAGGCTCACCATCGTGTAGGCGACCATCAGGACCGCGAGCGGATACTGGCTGCGACGGGCCGTGCGCGGGTCCGCGAAGCGGGCGAGCGCGATGCGGTGCGCAAGATACATGGCGAGCACGTGGCCGAGCACGATCGCGACGACCGACGTGTACCAGGCGAACCGCGCGCCGACGACGCCCACGTCGACCCTGTACCGCGCAGTGCCGAACAGATCCCAGCCGTACCCGAACGGATCTGACGCGAGCGGGATCACCACCTGACCGGCCACGAGCAGGTAGGAGAGGTAGTGCGCCAGGTGGTAGGCGAAGGCGATCGGTAGCAGAGTCAGCACGAACAGCCGCGCGAGCTCGCTCGCCGAGCCGGGCCGGGCAGTTCCGCGCGTGAGCCGCGCCATCGCCGCGCCCGCGCCCAGCATGACGACCGCAAACGCGCAAGGGAGCAGCACGAGTCCCGCGGTCCCGGCCGCGTACCAGACCGCATCGCCCACCGGTTCACCCGCCCGCGACAGCCGCACGAGCAAATCGGCCCACAGGGGCGTTTCGCGCAGGCCGTCGAACGTGACTGTGGCCAGCATGACGAGCGCGAACGCCGCCGTCGACACCGGGGCGGGACGCGCGTCGAGCAGTCCGGCCGCGGGCGGACGCAGGTTCCATTCGCAGGCGTCGCGGTCCGTCACCCGCACTTCGGTCGGCGCGAGCCGCGCGAGCAGTCCGAAGTACACGGCGAACACCTCGCCGCTGCGGAGCCAGGCCTCGCGGCCGAAGAGGAACATGCCGAGCCAGGTGAGCAGGGAGTAGCCGAGCGCGAGTCGGGCGATGTTCGACGGAACCGCGTTGCCGTCCCACAGGATCTCGATCCACACGAAGGCGAGCAGCAGCGCGGTCGCCGGCCACACGCCGACGCCGGGCGGGAGCCGCCAGCGCAGTCTGAGACCGCCTGCCGGGCGAAACCAGCGGGCGAGCGCTTCCGCCCAAAGGTAGAGCGCATTCCAGGGGCTGAGCACCGCCCACAGATCGCCGACGAGTGCGCTCAGATAGGCGAACCCGATCCACCACACGATCCAGACGAAGGCGGGCGCGAGATTGCGGTAAGGATCCTGGGTGCCGGCGAGCCCCGCCGCAATCAGAACGACGAACACGCTCACCGACAGGACGCGCAGGGCGGCGAGGGTCAGGGGATGCGCGAGCGGGCGCGCGAACGGCAGGCGCAGCAGATCGAGACGGGGATAGCCGGCGCCGCTCGCGCCTCGCCGCAGCACCAGCGCGAAGACCACGAAAGAGAGGGCGACGGTCAGCCCTGCGGCGGCGAGCCAAAGCGGAAGCGGCAGGGGCAGGTCATAGCGCACGCCGAACGCGTGGGCAGCGGCGTCCGCCGCAGGCAGCGCAAACGCCGCGGACCAGGCCGCGCGCCGCCATCGGCCATCGCGCCCGCGAACGGATCGCGAGCGGCTAGCGGGGATGAACCTCCACATGGAGCAGGGTGACGTGGTGGTGACTCGAGCTCTTGGCGGAGGAATCGCTGCGGCCTGGCACGCCGTCGACGTGGATCGCCACCGGAAAGCGGCCGGTCAGGCGCGCCGTGAATGACGTGATCGCGGGCTTGCCGGGCGCGACGCGGGTCTCGATGTCGTAGCCATGCAGGTGGAGGACCAGCGGTTCGTCGGCGATCCAGCGCAGCTCGACTCGCTCGCCTTCGGTCGCGCGCAAGGTGCGCTGCGCCTGCGGCACCCGGCGCTGCTCGATCCGAAGCTCGAAGCTGCGGGCGGAGGCCTGCGCGCCTTGACCGTCGGCGGCCGCCGCGATGGGGGAGGCGAGCCACCCCTGCACCGCGAGTAGGATCGCGACCACGCTCCCCAAGCCGGCGGCGCCACGCCCGCGACCGGTGCCGCCCCAACGGATCCCCACTCCCCCTCGCCGCACGGCACGATGTTAGCGTAAGCACGGCCGCTGCCGCCCGTTTGGCTTGCCATGGATCCGCCGACGCCGCATCCTTAGGGCTCGAGACGACAAGGGGGGTCTATGCGATTCATTGGTCAAGCTCTGCGTGCCGGCGTCGTCATCGCCGGCATCCTCGCAGCCGGTGCCGCCCTCGGCCAGAGCGCCTATCCGAGCAAGCCGATCCGCCTCATCATTCCGTTCGCCCCCGGGGGTGCCTCCGATTTCGTCGGGCGCATCATCCAGCCGCGGTGGAGCGAGCTGGCGGGCCAGAACATCCTGGTCGAGAACCGGGCCGGCGCGTCGGGCAACATCGGGATGGACGCCGCGGCCAAGGCCGTGCCGGACGGCTACACGCTGTACCTCGGCAACGTCGGCACGACGGCGATCAATCCGAGCATCTACAAGACCTCGCTCAGCGTCGTGCCCACGCGCGATTTCGTGCCGATCACGCAGGTCGTGGACGTGCCGAGTGCGCTCGTGGCGAACCCGTCGTTCCCGCCGAACAGCGCGCGGGAGCTGATCGCGTACGTCAAGCCCCAGCCGGGCAAGTTCTTCTTCGCCTCGCCGGGTCCCGGGAGCGCGAACCGGCTGGAGATGGAGCGCTTCATGAAGTCGAGCGGCATTCAGATGACGCATGTCCCCTACAAGGGCGGCGCCGGGCCGGCGATCACCGGCCTGCTCGGCGGCGAGACCTCGGTCATGTTCGTGACGCTCTCGTCGGCGGCGAGCCAGGTGCGCGGCGGCAAGCTGAAGCTGCTGGCCGTCGCCGCGCCGCAGCGGGTGAGCGCGTTTCCGAACACGCCCACGCTCGTCGAGGAGGGTTTGCCGGAGATGACGAACGGCTCGTGGCAGGGCGTGTTCGCACCGGCGGGCACACCGGCCGAAGTCATTGCGAAACTGCACACGATGCTGCTGCAGGTCATGGAGACGCCTGACGTGAAGAAGCGCCTGAACGACAGCGGCGTCGACGTGGTGACGAGCAGGTTGCCCGAGGAGTTCGCCGCGTTCCTGCGCGCCGAGACCGAGCGCTGGGCGCAAGTGGTGAAGGATTCGGGCGCAACGGTGGACTGAGCGAGGAGCGGACCGATCATGCCCATCACGATGTACCAGGCGAGCGCGCCGCGTTTCGTCAACCTGCTGAAGAACCTCTCCGGGATCCTCGACAAGGCGCAGGCCCATGCCGAGGCGAAGAAGATCGACCCGAAGGTCCTGACCTCGTACCGCCTGTTCCCCGACATGTTTCCGATGGCGCGCCAGATGCAGGTCGCCTGCGACACCGCCAAGGGCGCATGCGCGCGCCTAGCCGGGGTGGAGATCCCGAAGCACGAGGACACCGAGCAGACCTTCGCCGAGCTGAAGGAGCGCATCGCCAAGACGATCGAGTTCATCGGCACCATCAAGCCGGCGCAGATCGACGGGACGGAGGACAAGGAGATCGCGCTCAAGGTCGGCGGGCAGGACCGGACCTTCAAGGGCATGCAGTACCTGCTGGGGCACGCCTATCCCAACTTCTATTTTCACGTCACCACCGCCTACAACATCCTGCGCCACGCCGGCGTGGAGATCGGCAAGCGCGATTTCATCGGCAATCCCTGAAGACCCGCGGCGGGCCGATTCGACAGCTCAAACGGAGGAGGAACCCCGATGTCACCTTTCACCCCGATCGCTCGTCGCGTCAAGGGATCCGTGGTCGTTCTGGCGCTCGGATGCGCGTTCCTCGCGGCCGGCGGGCCGGCCGGCGCGGAGCAGATCGTCGTTTCGAACTACGGCGTGACGACCAACGGCATGCCGTTTGCGGTGGCGATGGAGAAGGGCTTCTTCAAGGAGTTCAACGCCAACGTCGACGGGATCCTGAGCTCGGATGGCGGCGGCACCACCATCCGCAACCTCCTCGGCGGCAAGCTCGCCTACGGCGAGGCCGCGGTTTCGGCGATCGTATCGGCGGTCCAGGGCGGCGCCGATCTTCGAATCATCAGCGGCAACGTGCACACGGTCGCGGAGTTCGTGTGGGTCGCCATGCCCTCCTCGCCGGTCAACTCCCTCAAGGATCTCAAGGGGCGGCGACTGGGATTCACCAATCCCCGCTCGACGAGCCAGGCGCTCGCCTTCCTGCTGATGGAGGCCACGAACCTTCAGGCGTCGGAGGTCACGCTGACGCGCACCGGCGGCTTCGGCGCGGGACTGACGCTGCTCGAGCTCGGCGGCGTGGACGTCGTGCCCGTCGCCGAGCCGCTCTGGTCGAAGAGCGGCGGCAAGTACAAGCTGATCGCCTCGGCCCCCGATGTCCTCCCGCACCTCAGCAACGTGCTCGGAGTGACGACCGGCGATGCGGCGAAGACCAAGGGCGACTTCATTCGGGGCGTGATCCAGGCACGGCGCAAGGCGGTCGAGTACATGCAGACGAACCCGAAGGAGTCCGCCGCGATCATCGCGAAGGCGTACAACCTCGAACAGGCGGTGGCCGAGAGCACACTGCGCAATCTCCTCGCATCGGAGAAGCGCGGCGGGGTTCCGTACTGGGGGCCCGGCGACCTGCGGATCGATACCATGAACAACATGATCCGCGCCCAGAAGCTGGTCGGCGCGCTGCAGGGCGACGTCGACTGGTCGAAGCTCGTCGACGAGTCGTTCCTGCCGAACGACCTGAAGAGCAAACCGGCACGATGACAGCGGACCGCGCCGGGGACGCGAGCCAGATTCATGTCTCCCTGCGGAACATCACCCGTGTCTACCCGGCGCAAGCGGGGCAACCCGATGTCCATGCCCTGGGGCCGATCGATCTCGATCTGACCAAGGGGGAGTTCTTTGCGGTGGTCGGCCCGTCCGGGTGCGGGAAATCGACGCTGCTCGACGTGATCGCCGGTTTGGCGCGGCCGTCAGCCGGCGAGGGCGTCTTCGAAGGCCGGCGGATCGACGGGGACGTTCCGGACGGGATCGGCGCCGTGTTCCAGGACGACGCCAGCTTCCCGTGGCTGACGGTGTTCGACAACATCGCGTTCGGCCTGCGCCACGCCGGGCATGGCGAAGCGGAGGTGCGGGCGCAGGCGACCTACGCGCTCGAGTTCATGGGGCTGAAGGATTTTGCTCGGGCGTATCCGGCGCAGCTCTCGGGAGGCATGCGACAGCGGGTCTGCATCGCGCGCACGCTGGTGCTCAAGCCGCGGCTCATTCTGCTCGACGAGCCGTTCGGCGCCCTGGACCAGCAGACGCGGCTGCTGATGGGGGACGAGCTGCTCAGGCTCTGGCGGGAGACCCGAGCAACCATCCTGCTCATCACCCACGCGCTCGACGAAGCGACGATGCTGGCGGACCGGGTCGGCGTCATGTCGGCCCGGCCCGGGCGATTCCTCGAGATCGTGACCACGCACTGGTCGAGGGATCGTGACAGCACGATCGTCTCGAACGAGGCGTTCGGTCGGCTGACCAGCCGCATCTGGGCGCTGCTCCGCGGCGAATCGCTGCGGGCCCTCGGCCGCGAACAGGGAGTCGCGTGAAGTCGCCGGGGCTCCTGCGAGCGGGACTCATCCTCCTGGCAGTGGGGGCGCTGGAGGTCCTCTGCCGGACGGGCGTCATTCCCAGCCTCACGGCCATCCCGCCGTCGGCAATGGTGGTCTCGCTCGTCGAGATCCTGCACTCCGGGAGGTTTGCAGCCGATATCGCCGCGACGCTGCGCAACGTCTCGATCTCGATCGCGGCCGCGATGCTCGTGGGCGTCCTGATCGGAACGACGCTGCAGAGCCTGCCCGCGACCCGCAGGATCTTCGACCCGCTGTTCGCGACCTACTACGCGATCCCGCTCTACGCGTTCTATCCCTTGCTCATCGTGATCTTCGGCCTGGGCGATCTGCCGCAGGTCGCCATCGGATTCCTGCTCGCGGTCATGGCGGTGATCATCAACACGCTGAACGGGCTCGACCGCGTCCCGAAGGTCCTGCTCAAGGCGGCCCGGGTGCACCGGCTGGGGCCCGTGAAGACGGCGCTGAAGGTGCGCCTGCCGTTTGCGGCGCCATACATCTTCACCGGGTTCAAGCTCGCCGTCGCCTATTCGTTCATCGGGGTGATCGGCGCCGAGTTCATCACCTCGAACCGGGGCATCGGCTACGAGATCTCGTTCGCGTACAACAATTTCGACAACGCGGTGATGTACGCGCTGATCCTCTTCGTCCTGGTCGTCGTGACGACGATCAACATGTCCCTCTACGTCTGGGAGAAGCGGCTGCTGACGCGTCGCCTGCGCTAGCAGCCCGATTCAGATGAAGGCGCGCGATCCGGTTCTCCTCATCCTCATCCTCGTGGCGGCGTGGCAGGTGCTCTACCTCGCCGTCGGGGACGTCGCGTTGCGGTCGCTGGCGCGTACCGTCCAGACCATGGCCGCGATGCTCGGGGACGCCCGTTTCCTGCCGCACGTCTGGGAGACCCTGCTCGCGTTTGCCCAGGCGTTCGCGATCGCCGTGGCGGTCGGGCTCCTGGTCGGCGTATCGATCGGAGCGAGTCGGCTCGCGGGCGAGGTCGCGGAGCCGATCCTGGTGGCGCTGTACTCCATCCCCAAGGTCACCCTCTATCCGATCATCCTTCTGATCTTCGGCATCGGCATGCCGGCCAAGGTCGCGTTCGGCGCCATTCACGGCATCGTCCCGATCGCGATCTTCGCGATGAACGCGATCCGGAACATCAATCCCATTTACCTCAAGACGGGGCGCGTCCTGCGGCTGTCACCGGCCGAGACCGCGAGCAAGATCCTGATCCGGGCGGCGCTGCCGGAGATCGTCACCGGCATCCGCGTCGGATTCGCGCTCACGCTGATCGGGACGCTGCTCGGCGAGATGTTCGGCGCGCAGCGCGGGCTCGGGTATCTGCTCATGCAGGCGATGAGCCTGCACAACATGGAGACGATCATGGCGCTCACGCTGCTGCTGGTCCTGTTCGCCGCGAGCGTGAGCGCCGTTCTCCTGGCGCTGGACCGGCAGCTGCACCAGCGCGTTTGATCCACCGCATTTCGCGAGCCCGGCGAGGAGCCGACATGAAGATCACGAGCCTGCAGGTCTACGTCCTGCGCGCGCCCGATACGGGTCGCCCGCACTGGGTCAGCCATTTCATCGTTCCCAAGGCCAACGAGATCCTGGTGCGAATGAGGACCGACGCCGGTGTCGAGGGGATCGGCATCGCGACCAGCTACACGCCCATTGAAGCGGCGATCCAGGCGTTTCGGAGCGGCATCGGGGAGCTGGTCATCGGCGCGGATCCGCTGGCTCCCGAGCAGCTGTACCAGCGACTGTTCGCGCTGACCTGGCAGCGACTCGCGCACGAGAAGGGCTGGTCCCGCGAGGCCCTCGTGCGGATCTCCGCCGCCGTCGACATCGCCGCGTGGGACATCGTCGGCAAGGTCGCCGGACTGCCGTTGTACCGGATCTTCGGGGGCTACCGCAGCGAAGTGCCGTGCTACGTGACCTGCGCCTACTACCGGGACGGAAAGGATCTCGCCGAGCTGCGCGACGAGATGGCGATGCTGAAAGCGCAGGGGCACACCGGGTTCAAGGCGAAGGCCGGGGGTGTCCCGCTCGCCGAGGACGTCGAGCGCCTGGCGGTCGTGCGCGAGGTGATCGGGAACGAAAGCGACCTGATGATCGACGTCAATCGCGGCTGGGATCTCGCCACCGCGATCGAAGGCGCCCGCCTGCTGGAGCCGCTGCGGCCGCGCTGGCTGGAGGAACCGGTGCGGTGGGCCGACGACCGCCGCGAGCTGAAGCTCCTCGCCCGGCAGACGCGGATTCCGCTGTCGGCCGGCGAGAGCGAGCTGACGAGCTACGGCTGCCGGGCGCTGCTCGAGGAGAACGCGATCCAGATCCTGCAGTTCGACTGCACGATGATGGGCGGCTTCACCGAGGGCCGGAAGCTCGCCGCGCTGTGCGAGCTGAGTCACGTGCAGGTCGCGCCGCATCACGACTGCTTCATCCATGCCCACCTCGTCGCGGCGAGCCCGGCCGGCTGCATCGTCGAGTCCTTCACCGATCCGGAACGCGATCCGCTGCAGGCGGAGCTGTTCGAGGACCCGCCGCGGATCGCCGGCGGCCGGCTCACGCTGAAGGAGCAGCCGGGCCTCGGCCTCACGCTGTCGGAGGCCGCGCTGAAGAAGTTCGGCGAGCGGATCCTCTGAGCGGGAGATCGCGCGGTGAGAACGATCGCCATCGAGGAGCACTTCACGACGCCGATGTACCGGGAGAAGGTCGGCGCCAACGAGTTCCGGAACTTCTATCTCGCCTCGCGCAGCGAGCAGATCGGCCACGACATCGTCGCGCAGAACACCGACCTCGGGAAGCAGCGCCTCGCGTACATGGACGCGGCAGGCGTCGAC
>Ga0184633_10001342_pt1 | contig 10168 bp, 10 predicted proteins | sample PLM31_170_b1_FD_133156 | JGI IMG/M metagenome (GOLD analysis project Ga0184633, IMG submission 133156) | Groundwater sediment microbial communities from an aquifer in East River, Colorado, USA - PLM3-1_170_b1 | ecosystem: Environmental > Terrestrial > Soil > Riparian zone | place: USA: East...
CTGTTGGGGGGGGGCCACGGAACCTTTAAAAATTAAAAAAGGGGGGGTCCCCCCCCCCCCCCCGTTTTTTGTAAGTGTTCATTCCAAAAGAGATGCAGTCCAACAAGCTGCAAGTGTTCATTCCAAATGAGATGAACATGCTGTCTTTTCATGTGCATAGAGTCTTCTCGTTGCTGCTCCCGGAATCGTTGCAGGCGTCATGATCGCTCCATTGTACTCGACAGTGGTGGTGGCGGGCGGCTGATACAGCAGACTTGGGGACTCGGAAACCGGTAGGCGATCGTTCCGAGCCAGGAACCGTCGTGGATGTCATGAACGGGAAAGTAGATCCAGGATGCCCGCGAAGCAACCGGAGAAAGCCGCTGCGGCGCGACGGCGGTGAACAAAAGTGGAGAACAAAGAAGCCGGCGGCGAGCGCCACCGGCTTCGTTCCCTCGACTGCGCTCGGGGCAAGGAACCGTTCCCGCAGAGCTGGCTAGATCTTGGCCGGCTGCTCCATCTTCTTCTGCTTGATCTCTTTCACCTTGTCCACTAGCTCGTCGGCCTGCCTGAGCAGCGAGTCGCGCTCTTCCATGCTCGCGACCATATCGGCCTTCCGGCGGTAGAGCAGGTTCAGGTAGGCCATGGCGTCCTCGTAATCGGGGCGCAGCTCGATGGCCTTCTTCAGCCGGTCGCTGCCTTCGTCCACCATCGGCCCGTACTTTGCGGCGTATTCCTCGCGCACCCTGGGGGGCAGCGGCTGGTCGTCTTTGACCTGCTTGCGCGGGGCCCCTCTGTTGTACGCGGCACGAATGTCGGCATTGCCGCGGAAAGACAGCGTCCAACCAATCACGCCGACCCAGTAGTACGGTTCCGGGTCCTCGGGCTTCAGCCCGATGTGTCTCAAGTGGTAGGTCTTGGACTCCTCGAACTTTGCCGGCGTGAACGGCGTGGCGGCCATCTGGTAGAGGATCGAGCCAATGCCGTCAATCGCGGAGAGGTTGCCGGGCTCGATGCCCAGCACCTCCTGGAATTCCGCGATGGCCTGCTGGCCGTTGCGAACGTTGTCCTCCGACGGCGCGCCGGGGATGTACTGGCTGGCGTAGGCGGTGGCGAGATAGAGGCGCGCATTCAGCAGGCCCGGGTCGAGCTGCTTCGCCTGCTTGAACTTGTCGATCGCGTCGTCGAACTGGCCGCTCTTGTACGATTGGACGCCCTTGTTAAGCGCGTCGCGGGCCTTCAGCTTGTTGCAGCCCCCCACGCTCAGGGCCAACAGCACGACCACAGCACCGCTCAGGAAACGGTGCAAGCTCTTACCAAGCCACAAAGAATTCAGACGTGAGTTCATCGGGAGTCGTCCATCCCTGCTTTCGAAGAATTCCCCCCGGAGAGGGACCACCAAAAAAAGACTCTACCCGCCCGCCTGCGTCTTCGGCGTCACAGGCAGCCGGACTACTGGCCGGCTTCGAGCTTGGCGGTGATCAGGCCGACCTTGTCGATCCCGGAGCTGCGCATGACGTCAATCGCCCGGGCGACTTCCCCAAACAGGACTTTATCCTCGCCCTTGACGAAGGCCACTTTCTCGGCGCGCTCCTTGAAGATCGCCTCCAGCCGCGGCCCCAGCGTTTCCCAGGTGTGGTCTTCCTGGTTGATCTTGAGCTTACCGCCCTCGCTCACCTGGACCACGATAGTTTTCGCGATGACATCCGGCTGCTGTTGCTGCTTGTCGGGCGAAGGCTGAGGCACCAGGGCCTCCAGGCCTTTCGGCATCAGCGGCGTGATCACCATGAAAATGATCAGCAGAACCAAAAGGATGTCGATCAGCGGCACGACGTTCATGTCCGCGATGGCGCCCTTCGATCCGCCTATTTGGATTCCCATTGTCTGAACTCCATGCCGCTGTTGTCCGGCGTTGCTTCAGGATCTCCCAAGGCAGGGCCCCGAAGCATGAGCCGGCTGCCCACCGAACCCCAACTCGTCGCCCGTCTATTGTCCGGGCGGCGGCGGAGCCTGCCGGGTTGTGTCCTGCAACTTCTCGGTGAGCAAGCCGAGTTGATCCACGCCGGCCGCGCGCACCTCGTCCACGAGCGAGACCACGTCACCGTACTTCGCGCGGGCATCGCTGCGGACGAAAACGGTCTTATCGATCCGCCCGGTCAGCCTGTCGCGGACGAGTGCGGTGATCTGGTCCTTGGGCACGCGCTGCGTTCCCAGGAAGATATCGCCGCTGCGCGTGACCGCCACGATGATGGCGTCATCCCGGTCGGCGGCGACCATGTCGGCGGCGTTTTTCGTCTTGGCCATATCCACCGAGACGCCTTTCTGCAACATGGGCGTGACCACCATGAAGATGATCAGCAGGACCAGCATGATATCGGCCATGGGGATGACGTTTGGCGTCGCAATCACCTCGCCGGCTTTTGGCTTGTAGGCCATCGCTTACTTCTTTCCGCTGCGACGGGTGATGAAGTAATTCACCAGCTCCATCGAGGAGTTGTCCATCTCCACGTCGAAGGCTTCGACCTTGTTCGTGAAATAGTTGTAGGCCCACACGGCCGGCACGGCGACGAACAGGCCGAGCGCAGTGGTCACCAGCGCTTCGGAAATCCCGCCGGCGACCGCGGAAAGACCGGTGGCCTTCTCCGCGGCGATGCCCTTGAACGCGTTGATGATGCCCACGACGGTGCCGAACAGGCCGACGAAGGGGGCCGTGGAGCCGATGGTGGCGAGGCCGGAGAGGCCGCGCTTCATTTCGGCGTGCACGATGGCGACCGAGCGCTCCAAGCCACGCTTGGCCGCTTCGATGACTTCTGCATCGGGCACCTGGCTGGAAGCGGCCTGGAACTCGGAGAGTCCGGTAGCCACGACCTTGGCGATGTGGCTCTTCTTGTTGCGCTCGGCGATGGAGATGGCTTCGTCGAGCTTGCCCTCGCGCAGCGCTCCGGCCACCTGCTGGACGAAGACGCGGGACTGCTTGCGCGCGGCGTTGTACATCAGGAACCGATCAATCATGACGCCGACCGACCACGCCGACATCAAAATCAAGAGGACGACCACTGCCTTGGCCAAGTAACCCATCGAACGCCACATGCTCATGACGTCCCAACCAACCGTCTGGCCCTGCAGGAACCAAAGGCCTAACAACGACAGCTTGGCAAGCATAAGGTTTGCTCCTTTTCGTTCGTTCGAGAATTGCCTGGCGGGGACGCGCCGTGCGGCGCATCCCCGCCAAATCCAAAACCCCGGCGCCCCCAAGCATCCGGGAGGTGTCGCCGCGGCCTTAGGAACTCAACGTAAAGACCACGCTAATCGTGGTCACGACTTCGACCGGCTCGCTGTTCAGCAGTGTCGGCTGATAGCGCCACTGCTTCACGGCATCGAGCGCAGCCGCCACGAGCAACGGGTGGCCGGACAGCACTTGCAGCTCCTGGATCGTGCCGTCTTTGGCGATCACCGCTTGCAGGACCACAGTGCCCGAGATGCGAGCCTGCTTGGCGAGCGGCGGATAAAGCGGCCGCGGCTGGCTGATCAGCCTGGCCTGCTGCACCTGGCCGCCGACGCGGATGCGCTTCGGGCCTTCCTTGGGCGGTGGCGGCAGACCGCCCGAAATACCGCCGATGATGCCGCCGATCACGCCTCCGGCTTGCCCGCCCGGCACACCGCCCGGCACGCCGCCAACGACGGCGCCCGCGCTGACATCGGGGGGCATTTCGGCTTCCTTGAAAATGTTGACTTCCTTCGGAATCGCACGCGGAGCCATCAGCTTGCCAGCCTGGATCAGCCGCGCTATGGGCTTGATCACTTTCACGGGCGTAACGGCAGGAGGCGGAGGAGGCGGCGGGGGAGGCGGCGGGGCCACGAGCAGCGTGGTCAGCATCGCCTTGGGCAGCGCCTCGGTGTATATGAGCGGAATCAGGATCAGGATCGCGAGGATCCCGGCCTGAAGCACCGCGGAAAGACAGATCGTCCACGGCTTGTTGGTCCTTTTCCTAACCGGGCTTGATTCCACCAGTTCGTCGAACATTTCTTACCTCCTGCCGGCAGCTGCCAGGCGACCCGAGGCCGCCTCGCCTGCCCGCGCTTTGTTGCCGGCTGCGGATCCGGTTCCTGCTGCGGCGCCCCGGCCGCGCCAATTGTTCCAGGCCACCACCAGGGGCGCAGCGATCCCGAAACTGGAATACGTTCCTACCACAATTCCCACCACGAGAGCAAAAGAGAAGCTGCGGAGCACCTGGCCTCCCATCACGTAGAGCACCAGCACGGTGAGGAAGGTCAGGCCGCTGGTCAGAATCGTTCGCGAGAGGGTTTGATTGATCGACCGGTTCACAATCACCGCAAACGGTTCGCGGCGCATCAGGCGGGTGTTTTCGCGGACCCGGTCGAAAATGACGATGGTGTCGTTCATGGAGTAGCCCACCAGAGTTAGCAGCGCCGCAATGACCGTGAGTGAGATCTCATAATTGAACAGCGAGAAAAACCCCAGCGTGATCAGAACGTCGTGAAACACCGCCAGGACGGCCGCCGCCCCGTACACCCACTCAAAACGGAAGGCAATATATACCAGCATGCCTGCCAAAGCATAGAGGGTAACAAAGATCGCCTGGCGGCGGAGCTGGGCGCCCACCTTCGGCCCTACAATCTCCACTTTGCGAATTGTGAAATTACCAAGGTAATAGCCGTCGCGCAGCGCGGAGACCGCGCCATCGGTCGCGCCCGCGACACTCTTCAACTCGTCGAGGTTCGTCAGGATACCGTTTCGGTTGCTGTCGCGGAACTCGGCGATGCGCCGCGCCAGTTGCGTGTACGCGTCGCCGGCTGCGGGACCTCTCCCGAGCGGGTCGCGCCGCGCCAGGTACTCCGCGAGGGCCGATGGCGTCGCGGCGTTCAAGTCCTGTTTGCTCGGGTCGCCGGTTCCAAACGTGGCGTTCAGCGCTTTCAACACGGCGGTCTTGCCCGCATCAAGCGATTCCTCGCCCTGGCCACGCTGCTCGATGTCAATCAGGACTTCATTGGAGTTCGGGTTGGCGACGTCCGCAATTTTCTGGATGACACTGTTGCCCAGGCCTTGCTCGGAGAGCCCCTTGCGGATCTGCTCGATCGAGGGCGGCTGCGCGAAGCGCACGTAGATTTGCGTGCCGGACTTGAAGTCGATGCCGTAGCGGAGGCCGCCCTTGCGGTACCAGGAGACGCCGCCGAGCAGCAGCAGCGTGAGCGACAGGGCGACGAAGTACTTCGCCTTGCCCATCCAGTCGAGGTTCGCCTGTTTGAAGAATTCCATGCCGCTTCCAACCCACCTTATTAGACACCGCCCAATCGGGGCGTGTTCCCAGCGCGGGCAGCGCTAGATGCTCAACTCCGCCTGGCGAGGCATCCTCGCCAAGTGCCAATCGAAAATCCACCGCGAGATCAAAACGCCGGTGACAATGTTTGCGCCGAGACCGATGGTGAGCGTGACCGCAAAGCCGCGCACCGGGCCGGACCCAAGCGCTATCAAGAACAAACAGGAAACAATCGTGGTCACGTGCGTATCGATAATCGTGCGGATCGCGTTCTTGAAGCCGGCCGCCACCGCAGAAACAGGCGCTTTACCGCCGCGCAGCTCCTCGCGGATACGCTCAAATACGAGCACGTTGGTATCCACTCCCATGCCAATCGTCAGAATCACCCCGGCGATGCCCGGCAGCGTCAGCACCGCGCCGAAATAGGCCAGGAACGCCATCAGGATGATCAGGTTCAGGATCAAAGCGACGACGGCGTTGACGCCCGAAACGCGGTAGTAGAAAACCATGAAGATCATCACCACCAGCAGGCTTGCGATCGAGGCTTGCAGGCCGTGGCGGATGGAGTCGGCGCCCAGCGAGGGCCCCACGGTGCGCTCTTCGAGATACTTGATCGAAGCCGGCAGCGCGCCGGCGCGCAGCACCAGCGCCAGGTCGTGCGCTTCCTGCTGCCCGAAGCGCCCGGTGATGCGCCCGGAGTCTTCAATGCGATTCTGAATCGTGGCCACAGACTGCACGTGGTGATCGAGCACGATGGCCATCGGCCGGTTGATGTTCTGCTCCGTGAACGGCCCAAAGCGCTTCGCCGCGGCGGACGAAAGGCTGAAGTGAACTTCGTAATAGCCCGGATTTTCCGTGCTGCGGTTTTCCCCCGCACTGCGGAGGTCCCGGCCGGTGACGATCGGCGTGCGTTGCAGCAGCCACCAGCTCTCGCCGCCCGGCTGGCCCGCCGTGCCTTCGGACTTGCCGCGCATCAGCTCGCTATCGGGCGGTAGCACGCCATTATGGGCTCCGAGCGCGGCCGCTTCGGAAGGATACGGCGTGGGGTCCACCACGCCGCGCAGCTCGAGCTGCCCGCCCGCCTGGATCACGCCCTTGGCGCGCGTCGGGTCCCCTTCGCCGGGCAGCTGCACGAGGATTTCGTTTGCCGCGCGCCCCTGCTTCTGCACGACCGGCTCGGCCAGCCCAAGCGCGTCAATGCGGCGCCGGATCGTCTCTTCGGATTGGTCGATGGTCTGCTGCTGGATTGCCGCGACCACCGAGGGCTTCATCGTCAGCAGGTACCCGTTCGCTTCCCCGGACGCGGCGGAAAGGTCCCACTCGGTAAAAAGCTCGCTCATCACGTCGCGGAACGCGCCGGACTGCCCCGGCGCCAGGCCGCGCACAAGAACGTGGGTGTCGTCCACCTTGCGGATTTCTTCGTAGCGGATGTTCTTGTTGTCGCGAAGCTCTTTGGTCAGACGGTCCGCGGTCTGATCGGCGTGCAGGCTCACGGCCTCCTGCACTTGCACCTGTAAAACCATGTGCGTGCCGCCTTGCAGGTCCAGGCCCAGTTTGATGCGCTTCGAGAAATTGTCCCTGGTCTCCAACCACGAGGTGGGAAAGTCCGGCAGGCCCACCAGGCCGTAGATGCAGAGCAGAATGACGGCGAGGACAAACAGCGCCTTCCACTTGAGGTTGGGGTTCATTGTTCGTGAATGAGCGCCTCAGACCCTGCTGCGAAATCTCCGCGCCGGATGCGCTAGTTTTCCTTCGCCTCCGGCTGAAGCCCGGCAATCGCCGAGCGCGCCACCTTGACCTTTACCTGGTCGGCGATGCGAAGCTGCACGGCGTCGTCTTCCAGGCCTACGATTGTGCCGTAGATCCCGCCGTTGGTGACCACTTTGTCGCCGGTCTTCAGCGTCTTCAGCATCTCCGCGACCTTCTTCTGGCGCTGCTGCTGGGGACGGATCAGAAGAAGATAGAAGATCGCCATGATGACCACCAGGGGCAGAAAGGCCATCAGCCCGCTGCCCTGCCCCTGCGCAAGCAGGGAAAAGTCAAATGGCAAACCGTAGGTCATTCATCCCCGCAGACTGCATCAGACACCGCATCCTGCCGCTCCCCTTCCGAACGGCAGGCCCAACGCCTCCTGTCGGGTTGGTGGCGACTCGGGCCAGCCGACAGCCCGAACCCGCACCCGGCAACTCAGGAAGGACCCGCTTCGAGGCGTGCCTGAAGCTCAGTGGAAAATCCCGCCAAGTCCCCAAATGCGATAGATTCCCGAATCCTCCGCATGATGTCAAGGTAAAAGTACAGGTTGTGGTGGGTGTTCAAGACCGCGCCGAGAATTTCATTGGACAAAAATAGATGCCGCAGATACGCGCGCGAATAGCGCCGGCAGACCGGGCAGCGGCAGCCTTCGTCCACCGGGCGCGGATCGTTCGCATATTGCGCGTTCTTGATGTGCACGCGTCCCTGGCTGGTGAAGAGGCACCCGTTGCGCGCGTTCCGCGTGGGCAGCACGCAGTCCATCATGTCCATGCCCAGGCGGACGTAATCGGCCAGGTCTTCCGGGTAGCCCACGCCCATCAGGTAGCGTGGCCGGTCGGCGGGGAGCCGCGCCGCCGCTTCCGCCGTCATCTCGCAGGTCAGCGCGTGCGGCTCGCCCACCGCGAGCCCGCCCACGGCGTAACCCGGGAAGTCGAGCTCCACGAGTTGCTCGGCGTTCTCGCGACGCAGCTCGGCGTGCGTGCCGCCCTGCACGATGCCGAAGAGCATCTGCCGGCCAGCGTCGCCGTGTGCCGCGTAATGCGCGCGCGAGCGGCGCGCCCAGTCGAGCGTGCGGTGCGCGGCGGCGCGGGCGCGCTCGTGGCCGGCGGGATACTCGATGCATTCGTCGAGCACCATCATGATGTCCGAGCCGAGCGCCATCTGCACCTCGACGGCCTTCTCCGGCGTCAGGAAATGCTCGGAGCCGTCGAGGTGCGAGCGGAACACAACTCCGTCGTCGTTGACCTTGCGCAAGTCGGCCAGGCTGAACACCTGGAAGCCGCCGGAGTCGGTGAGGATCGCGCCGCGCCAGGACATGAACCGGTGCAGCCCGCCCATCTCGCGGATCAGCTCGTGCCCCGGGCGCAGATAGAGATGATAGGTGTTGGCGAGGAGGATCTGGACGCCGAGTTCTTCGAGCGCCTGCTGGGAGAGCCCCTTGACCGTGCCCGCCGTGCCGACGGGCATGAAGGCCGGCGTCTCGACCACGCCGTGCGGCGTGGTGAGCCGGCCCAGGCGCGCGCCGCTCGGGTCGGTCTTCAGGACCTCAAACTGAAAACTCATTCTCCAAAGTGTATCAGGAGAACAAGGACGCGATTCCCGTGAAGATCAGCAGCAGGGTGAAGGAAATCCCGAAGACGATCCCGAACGCCTTGCCCAGACTGACCTTTCGCGGGTTGGCAGCAGCAAAACCGAGCGCCAACAGCACGAGTGCCCACAAGCCAAAGACGTCAAACCAAGAGGCGAAGACCGCTTTCCACAAGGGCGGATTGCTCAGGAATGCCCACGCGTTGGACGCAAGAAAATTCTCCGGGTCGATGCCGCTGGGGTCCTTGATCGCGTTAACGGGGATCGCGATCAGCTCGCGGAGCGCCAGAGGCATGTATGCGTACGATACAATCGCGAGCGCCTGCTTATACCGCAGCCTGGCACCACCCAGAATGTTGAACCCTCCCAAGTAGATCCCGCCCACAATCACGACAAGCAACACGGGCCCGATGAAGCTGCGGATGTAGCGCATGATTAGGGCTTGCTTTGCGGAGCGTTCTAGGGCGTCTTCGCGCTGTTCGGGTGTGAGCCGCTCGAATTGCCGGGAGGCGAAGGAGTTGTTTTCAATCTGCTGCCGCCCGATCTCTTTCCAATTCGCTCGGTTGGCGAGAACGGCGCTGAGTCCCACCGCGATAATGGTCATCACGATGACCGGCACGATCCAGCCCGGACGCTGCGCGATATCCGCAAATGTCGCCTTCGGATTAAGAAATACGCCGACGAAACGGCCGAAAGAACTCATCCCCGCCGGGGCTTCTGGTGATGCAACAGGGCTCGTGGACATGATGCGGTGCCTCCACAGGGATTTGGGCTTCGAACAACGAATACGCCCGGGGCAACAGAAAGTTTCAGCGGGAGTCTAGCCTAGAAACGCGGCGATGTCATTCACAACGCGGGCCGAGCCCCGGCTAGGCGGGCAGCTCCGGCACCGCGGCAAGGAGCTCCTGCGTGTAGGGATGCGCGGGGCGGCTGAGGACCTGCTCCACGCTTCCCACCTCCACAAATCTCCCCGCGCGCATCACCGCCACGCGAGTCGCCAGTTGCGCCACGACGGGCAAGCTGTGCGAGATCAGGAGATACGTCAGGGCAAACTGCCGCTGCAATGCGGCCAGCAGCTCCAGAATCTGCGCGCCGACGGAAACATCGAGCGACGACACCGGCTCATCCGCCACCACGAGCTTCGGACGCAGCACGAGCGCCCGCGCGATGCCCACGCGCTGCCGCTGCCCGCCGGAGAATTCGTGCGGGTAGCGCGCCAGCGCATCGGCGCCCAGGCCGACGGCGTCGAGCGCCTCGCGGACGCGCTCGCGCCACGCGGCGCGCGCAAGCTGCGGCTCGTGGATTTCGAGCGGCTCGCCCACGATGGCTTCCACGCGCATCCGCGGGTCAAGCGAAGAAAACGGGTCCTGAAAAACCATTTGCATCTCGCGGCGCAGCGCGCGCAGCTCAGAGCCGCGCGCCGCCCGCAGGTCGCGGCCGGCGAAACGGATCTCGCCTTCGTCGGGCTCGACGAGCCGCAGGAGCAGCCGCGCCAGAGTCGTCTTCCCGCAACCGGATTCGCCGACGACGGCCAGCGTTTCGCCCGCAGCCAGCTCCAGGCTGACGCCATC
>Ga0184633_10001344_pt1 | contig 10163 bp, 8 predicted proteins | sample PLM31_170_b1_FD_133156 | JGI IMG/M metagenome (GOLD analysis project Ga0184633, IMG submission 133156) | Groundwater sediment microbial communities from an aquifer in East River, Colorado, USA - PLM3-1_170_b1 | ecosystem: Environmental > Terrestrial > Soil > Riparian zone | place: USA: East...
AAACCTTAGACTCTCGGATACGGCGAGCGATCAGCTGCGTGTATTGTGAGCCGAAGTCGAGAACGAGAATCATTCTACTCTGTAATTGGGCGCTTCCTTGGTGATGAAGACGTCGTGCACATGGCCCTCTTTGAGTGCCGCCGCGGTGATTTGCATGAACTTCGCCTTGGCGCGCAGCGTCAAAACGTCCTTAGAGCCGAGGTAGCCCATACCGGCGCGCAGACCGCCGACCAGTTGGTGGATATTGAACGACATCGATCCCTTGTACGGCACCTGACCCTCGATGCCTTCGGGAACGAGTTTGTTACTGTCCTTCACGTCCGCCTGGCCGTAGCGGTCCCGGCTGCCTTGTCCCATGGCGCCCAAAGAGCCCATGCCCCGATAAGATTTGTAAGTGCGTCCTTGATACAAAATCATTTCACCGGGGCTTTCCTCCGTGCCGGCGAAAAGACTGCCGATCATGACCGAATCGGCGCCGGCCGCCAGCGCTTTGGTAATGTCGCCGGAATACTTGATGCCGCCGTCGGCAATGATCGGCACGTTGTGACGTGCGGCGGCTTTGGCGCAGCTGCCGATGGCAGTGATCTGCGGCACGCCCACGCCGGAGACGACTCGCGTCGTGCAGATCGATCCAGGGCCGACGCCGACTTTTACCACGTTCACACCGGCTTGGATGAGTGCCGTCGTGCCTTCCGCCGTGGCGACGTTGCCACCGGAAAGATCGAGATCGGGATAACGGCGCCGAATGCTGCCGATCACGTCGATGACATTTTTCGAATGGCCATGGGCCGTGTCGACGGCGATCAAATCGACGCCGGCGCGAACTAAGCTCTCCACCCGTTCTTCCCAATCCGCCACGCCGACGGCCGCGCCGACTCTCAAACGGCCGCGCTCGTCTTTGCAAGCGTTGGGATACTGTATTTTCTTTTCGATGTCTTTGACCGTAATCAAACCTTTGAGACGGAAATCTTCGTCGACGACGAGCAGCTTCTCGATCCGATGCTGGTGCAGGATCTCTTTGGCTTCATCAAGGCCGACGCCGGGCTTGACCGTCACCAAGTTGTCTTTGGTCATCACCTCCGAGACCGGCCGATCGAGTCTCTTCTCGAACCTCAAGTCGCGGTTGGTGAGAATGCCGAGCAACCGGCCGTTTTTCGTCACCGGCAATCCAGAGATGCCGTACATTTTCATGATCTCCTGGGCGTCGGAAATTTTTTGATCCGGCGCGACCGTGATCGGTTCGGATATCATGCCGCTCTCGAACTTTTTGACTTTCTCGACTTCGCTTGCTTGCGCCGCCACCGTAAGATTTCGATGGACAATGCCGATGCCGCCCTCTTGCGCCATGGCGATGGCGGTTTTCGACTCCGTCACTGTGTCCATGGCCGCGCTGACGAGCGGGACATTCAGCTTGATCCGCTCCGTCAATCGGGTTGAGACATCGATGTCGCGAGGCAATACCGCGGACTCAGCCGGGATCAGCAAAACATCATCGAAGGTCAAACCAACAGGCAGGACTTCCTGTTCTAACATCGTTCACCTCCGGGCCGGGCTAAAAAAAAACCCAGACCTGCGCCTGGGTTTTGAGCCTGCTCACTTGTCTATAAGCAAACATGAAGTCTTATACCAGGAAATTTTTTCCGCGGCAAGATTGGTGAATATTGAGTCAACCAGGTCAGTATGGTAGCAACGAGCATCGACTATGCCGCTTTACGAATACGAATGCCGCAAGGGACACCGCTTCGAGGCGATACAAAAACTCACCGATAAGCCGATCAAGCGCTGCGAAGTTTGTTCGGCGCAAGCCAAACGCTCGATCTCCCAGCCGACGCTGCTGCACAACCGCGGCGTCCACGTCTTCGATCGCGTCACGATGGACGACGCTCTGCGCGCGCGTCCATCGTCGCTCAAGTCCTTCAAGAAAGACAAATTTTAGTACGGCAACGCCGGTTGTCGATCCCCCAGTATTTCTCCCTGCGGCGAGTCGATGATTAAACGTCGACGTAGGCTGTCGAGAATTGGCTTTGGAAGGAGTTGTTCAGAATTCCGTATCGCAGATCTAACAGCAATCTCTTGGCGCCGCCTCAGCGCGAAGAGCTCGCAACTCCAGACTGGTATCGCTATGCCCCCGAATCATCGAATACGCGGGAATTTCCCCTGCCGGCGCGCTGTGAAACCGCAGGTTCGCTGACAATCTTGATCGCCTTGTCAGCGCCGGACACAGCTCCAAACTGAACATCGGGGAGCTTGGTTAGATCGGCAGCGGCATCCTTGATGGAGCGATGCTCGACGGCGCGGGAGATCGTTTCGTTAGGCGTCGGACCGGTTTTGCTACCAAGAAAAGGCTTGACAATTAGATAACAGACATCACGCAGTGGCATATGGCGCATGAAGCGACGTATGAGCCGAAATGTCTGCAACGGGTAATGCGTCAGCTTGTAACGGAACAATCGTCGAAGACCCGCCGTGCGCTCGGTGTTGATGATCGAACCGGACAGACAGGTGGGGTCGATCTCCGAGCACTTGAAATACTTATACCAATCCGTCGCATCGTCGACCAAACCGCGCCGCACGTACTCCTGCCAAAGCGGCGTGCCGCGATAAACGCATAGGCGGTTGAACCCGAAGGTGTCCAGCCGAAGCTCGGCGGCAAAAGCAAACGTCGCGCGCATATCCTCGACCGTTTCGTCCGGATTGCCGACGACAAAAAAACCGTGAACGATTTCGATACCGGCTTGCTTCGCTTTCGTCACCGCTGTCTCGACTTGGGCCAAGGTTTGCTCTTTCTTGAGTCGATCAAGAATTTTCTGGCTGCCGCTCTCGATTCCGAACATCACGGTCCGGCAGTGGGCCTTTGCCATCGTGGGGAATAAGTGTTGCGCCGTGGAATCGACGCGCCCTTCACAACCCCATTTGACGGTAACGCCGGCATCGTCGATTCCATTGCAGATTGCCTCAATACGCTTCGGTTGCAGGAGAAAGTGATCGTCGACGAAATAAACACTGCCGTATTCCTGCGCCTGCAATTGTTTGAACTCGTCGACAACGTGCTGGGGACTGCGCGAGCGCCACTTGCCGTCATTGAAAATTGGAATGTCACAGAAAACGCAAGGCCAGGGACAGCCACGCGAGGTCTGCATGGTGGTGAACCGATCCATGGACAATACCGCCGGCACGTCGAGGGGCATTGATTCAACGAAATCCAATGGCAAACCCTCTCGGTCGGGAAACGGCCACTGGTCGAGATTTCGGTCCAGCGCTCGGTTGGGGTTGTGGACCAGGACGCCGTCCTTTGCCCACGTAACGCCCGCCACCTCAAAAGGATCATCGAGCCGCTCAAGTAGATCGAGGATGAGCTGCTCGCCGTCGCCGCGGCAGATGAAGTCTACTTCGGGACACTGAACCTTGACGAGCTCGGCGTTCAACGTGGCGAATACCCCGCCGAAGGCGAGACGAACGTGCACAGCCGCCGCGCGGATTTGACGCGCGAGGATCTTCGCATACGGATAACTCGTAGTGCTCAGGAAACTTAAGCCGACCAGGTCCGGCTGCTGCCTGCGAATCTCGTCAATGATGACGCCATTGGGGGTTTCCGGATTGGCCTGATCGAACATGACGCACTCGTGGCCCGCCCGTTTTAAGACGGCCGAAAGCGACATGATGCCGATGGGCGGAAATCCCATGATCCGAATCCTGCCGTTTTTCCCTCGCGATGAAGCCGGGAGCGCATAGAACTGCGGATCACGAATATGGATTAGAAACACGCGCATCAGATTAGTGCTCTTGTTTCCGCATCGATAGTGCTCGCCAAACTGCGCATTCAGTGGCGACGCGAGCGACTGGTGGAGCGTTGGACGTCTCTTTTGGTGGAATCAGCCTGCGAGGCACTGCGTCTTGGTCGATACTACACTTTGAGCAGTGCGACGCAAGGCTAACGACCAGCAAACTTCGATAGACGATCCGGCAATCAGTGAAGAGAAGAATTTACATAGGGATTCTGAGTAAGGATTTTTGCCACAATGCGAGTCATTGTCCGACATTTTTTCAAATGTAATCGATGCATCGATTGGGAAGGAATGAATGAAATTAGCACCAAGTCCGTGGCACGTAGCTTGCGACTTTTCCCATATGGGAACGCAATCGTCTGTGAAGGAATAAAGCAAAAGGAGGAGAAATCATGCGGAAAGATAAATCTATGCTAGCAGTGCTTCTTTTGGGCGGCGCGGTCGGACTCGTGGCGAGTCCGGCGTGGTCACAGGAGGTTCCGGGAGAACGCCGACAACCAGACAAACGTCTGACTCGCCCGGGCGATAATGAAAATATTCCGGGTATGCGCGAGCAAGGAACGCCTGAACTATCGAAAAATGACATGCGTATGGTCGAGGAGGCATTGAAGTCTAAGGGCTACAACCCGGGTTCGATCGACGGAGTTGCGGACGATGCAGCAAGAACGGCGATTCGTTCGTTTCAAAAGGATAACGGTCTGCCGATGACCGGCACCATTGATCAACGAACGGCGGAACGACTTGGTGTGACCATCGGCGCGCACCCCTCGACCTCCGATCGTCCGGTTAGTGAACCGCCTTCGCCGCGAAGCCAAGGGCGTGATACGGACCAAAATGTTCCGAGAGAGACGCGCAAATAACTAACCGTCAAGGCGTTGCGTTCGGAATTACAGTAATTCGATGAAGCGGGAACGCAGGATTACTGTAACCCTAGGGCGGCGACGATCCGCTGCCGCATTAGTAACGGCCGAAAGGTAATCCTGCCTTTCGGCCGTTCTTAAGAAAACTCACCGCACACGAAACGACTTTGCTGGTGAAACCAAACGAGAATCGGAAAAGGCATTTGCCTCGCGATATTTAAAAAGAGGAAGCCAACCAATGCTGGACGTAATCGAACACGAGCGAGTAAGAGCGAACACGGCAGCACAGATCAACTGGCGTATCGACCGGCAGATCGAGGACAACGTACGTCACTATGCGCACCAAAAGAAAGAGGAAATTTCGCGCCGCATCTGGGAATTGGAGCAAGAATGGGATATCGAGCGGGTGCTGGAAACCATGGCGTCTTCATTGTCGCTCGCCGCAATCGCGTTGAGCGTAACCAATCACAGACGTTGGATCATCCTTTCCGGTGTTGTCCTTGCGTTTTTTCTTATGCACGCCATTCAGGGTTGGTGTCCTCCCATTCCCGTGCTGCGTAGATTGGGCGTCCGTACTCGCGAGGAATTCGATCGCGAACGTTACGCCCTTAAACTTCTGATCGGCGACTTTCCCCGGGTGAGCAGCGCCGATGCGGCCATCGTGGCGATGACAAACTGACGCGGGTCCCGACCCCTGCAAAATTTATGAAACCGGAGAGCAATCTAGATCATGAAAATCGCCCAGATCGCACCTCTTTACGAACGGGTTCCGCCGCTTTACTACGGTGGAACGGAGCGGATTGTCGCTTATCTCACTGAAGAGCTGATCAACCAAGGACACGAACTAACTCTATTCGCAAGCGGAGATTCGCTAACCAAAGGTCGTCTCATTGCGCCTTGTGAACAGGCGATCCGGTTGAATCCTGATTGCCAAGACCCGCTCGTTTATCATTTTTTACAGTTAGAGCAAGTTTTTCGAATGGCCACGGCTTTCGACATCATCCACTTTCATACCGACTATTTGCATTTTCCTATTTCCAGAAGACTCGAAGTACCCCACGTCACGACTCTGCACGGTCGGCTCAATTTGCCGGATCTCGTGCCGCTTTATCGTGAGTTCGTCGACGTCCCCGTAATTTCCATCTCGAACTCTCAGAGAAACCCCTTGCCGTCGATCAACTGGCAAGGAACAGTTTATCATGGGCTGCCCATGGATCTTTATGAACTAAAGAAGAGTCAGGAAACGTATCTCGCTTTCCTGGGACGTATCTCTCCGGAAAAAAGGGTCGACAGAGCCATTGAAATCGCCAAACGCGCCAACATGAAGCTCAAGATCGCCGCCAAAGTCGATGCTGCCGACCGCGAGTATATGGATACCGAGATCCGCTCTCTGTTGGATCATCCACTGGTCGAGTTCATCGGCGAGATCACTGAGGAGGAGAAACGAGAATTTCTCGGCAATGCCTTTGCGCTACTTTTTCCGATCGATTGGGTGGAGCCGTTCGGTCTCGTTATGATCGAAGCCATGGCCTGCGGCACGCCCACCATCGCTTTCCGTCGAGGCTCCGTACCTGAAGTGATCGACGCCGGAGTTACCGGCTTCGTAGTCGAAAGTATCGACGACTCCGTCGCCGCATTGGATAAGCTGCAAAACTTCGACCGAGAGCGTTGCCGGCAGATTTTTGAGGCGCGCTTCTCCGCCAATCGAATGGCGCTCGACTACGTGAAAATCTACGAACGGCTCCTCCACTCTAGACGTCCGCATCGTCCGGTGCGCCGCGGACAAAATACCCGAACGAGCTTGAAACCCGTCCCAGTGCCTAACGGGGAAACATCAAGTCCGGTTGCTCCATGTCAAGCCAAGCCGGAAAGTACTGGCTAGTTTCAGGCATTTAGGTTTCCGTACGAAGCTCGACTCGCCCCTCACGCCGTTCGATTTCAACCGTCGCGTGTTGCGCGCGCCGGTGAATCAATACATCCACGGATGCCGCGCCCACTTTCAAATTGCTGATATGAATCTCGTCAAGAAAATCCGGCAGTACAGGCCGCACAAATGAGAGTCGCGAATCGGCTGCGTCGATTTGAATTCCTAAGATGGCTTGCAGCAATAAAAAAACGCAGCCAGCCGACCAGGCCTGGGGCGAACAGGCGACCGGATAAGGCACCGGGCCTTCGCCCTCGCGGCGGTAAAAGCCGCAAAATAATTCGGGCAGACGATACTCAACGAAAACACTCGCTTCAAAAAGGCCTTTCAAGATCTGGCTCGCATGATTCTTGAAGCCGTATCGCCCCATACCCGCGGCGATCAGAGCATTGTCGTGCGGCCAAACCGACCCGTTATGGTACGACATGGGATTAAAGCGCGCTTCCGAGACGCCGAGTGTGCGCACGCCCCAGCCTGAGAAAGAATGTTGATGCATAAGTGTTCTGGCGACACGTGCCGCCAGTTCCACTTCCGCTATTGCCGTAAACAAGCAATGGCCCGCATTGGACGTGCTTACCTGGCACTGGCGCTTCTCACCGTCAAGAGCCAACGCATAAGTCGAAATGTCATCACACCAAAAGTATTTGGCAAAATTTTCTTTGAGTATTTTGGCGCTGGCTAACAGCAGTTTCGCTCTCTCTGCATGACCCAGCGCCGAAGCGATGGCCGCACCGGCAATCCGGGCGGCGTAGGCATAACCTTGGGCTTCACAAAGGGCGATCGGCCCCCGGGCCAGGGCGCCATCGCGGTGAGATACGGAATCCCAAGAATCCTTCCAGCCTTGATGCACCAAACCAGTTGTCGAATGGCGGGCGTATTCGAGAAAACCGTCGCCGTCGCGATCGCCATAATCATCGAGCCAGCCCAGCGCGGCATCGATTTGAGGCCAAATCGAGGTGATAAATCCCAAGTCATCGGTGCATTCGAAATAACTCCCCGCGAGCATCACAAACAACGGGGTTGCGTCGACGCTGCCATAATAAAGATCGAAGGGAATCTCGCGCAAAGCGGCCATCTCGCCTTTTCGAGTTTCATGAAGGATCTTGCCCGGCTCTGCATCCCTGTCGGGGTCGTTCTGCTTGGCCTGCAAGGCAGCAAGATAACTCAAGACACCTCGGGCAATCTCCGGATTAATCCATAGATATTCGAGCGCGGTGATAATGCCGTCGCGTCCGAACGGAGTGCTGAACCACGGCACTCCCGCATAAGGATAGAATCCGAAGGGAGTCGACGTGAACATCATATGGAGATCGGACGAGGACCGAGCCAACCATTCATTGAATTGTTCGTTCGACGTGCGTACCTGACAGCCTTGCTCCTTTAACCTCTTGAGCGCCGACTTCGCGTCGGCATGGGCGCGGCCGTAATTTACGCCGGCGGGCACATCGCCCTCGCTCTCGCAGGCATAGGTCAAAAAGAATTCCTTTTCCTCCTTCGGTCCAAGCGATTGAACGAACGTCGCCTCGGATGCTGATAGACAGTCGGGCGCAGGAGCACAGAATATTTGGGTCCGGCGCACCACACCGTCCAGTCCGTGGTAGGCAAACCAGAGTTGATCGGCTGCGATTACCGCGTCACTCTGACTGCCTCTGCGTTCCCTCGTCATGCCGCGCACCTCGAAAAGGTCCGCGAAGTCGGCGCCAAAGTCGATGGAGAAGCGGACTTCGATGGGAACCAGACCGTAGTTGATAAATTTGAACGTCTCAAAGCAAGTCGATTGCCGCAGCAACTTGGTCCGCGTGATGTGCAAAGTTCCTCTTGGCAGCATCAACTGCCCGATCCGATAAACATCCGGATTGGTCAAATTCACCACGAAGAGCAGATTGTCTTCTTGAATTTTCGAATTGAGCAGGAATGGTCGACCATTGCCCAGCTTAAAGACCAGGTGCGAAAGAAACCTCGTTCCTTCGTGATAGATACCCTCTTGGCCGGGGCCGGTTGCTTGAATGTCGCCGTGGCGGTCAAAAACCGCGAAGGTGTCGCCGTCTTTGAGCACACGACTGACGTAATCGGCAGTCGTATCCGTAGCGAGAATATAGAATGTATCTTCGACTTGGCCTGCGGTAGCATGCATAAGAATTATCCCAAACCGTGCGAAATTAGATCAAAAGTCGAAAGGGTGATCCAGGCCTTTTGTTTATTTTAATGTTTCTGTGAATATCATCAACCCTTTCGCTCCACACGTCACGGAATTTTTGTCTGGCCGCGATCGGTTCCGCTCTAGGATGGCTGAATTAAGATTTTCGTCTTCGTGTGCCGGAATCACTTTTATCGTCAGTAATATTTGTCGGCATTTTCCGACCCCAAATCCGGATAGTCCTCTTCTTTTTATTGGCATAGCACTTGCTCGTTTTTGGAACGAGAGGATTTCCACTTTTTCATGAACTCAGACGGTGAGTTTATACTCTGAACTCAAATGTCATGTTGTTGCGGATACGGACTGAATCATGACAGCGAATGAAGTTTGGCGAATGGCGAAGGAGGTTTATCGCCAATGGCAGGATGATGAGCCTTTTCAGCTGGCCGCGGCGCTCGCCTACTACACTGTCTTTTCTTTGGCTCCCTTGTTACTCATTGCGATCGCGATCGCCGGTATATTTTTTGGCCGGGAAGCAGCACAGGGCCAAGTCTTCGAGGCCATCCAGGATCTGATCGGAGGCGAAGGCGCCCGGGCAATTCAGGAAATGATCAAAAATACCGGCAGCGCCAACTCCGGCTTCAGGGCGGCAGTGTTAGGAATTGTGCTTTTGCTAATCGGTGCCGGCGGCGTGGTCGGACAGCTGCAAACCTCGCTCAACAAAGTGTGGGGAGTTAAGCCGGACAGCAAGAACGGCTGGTTGCACATCATCAGAGAGCGCTTGTTCTCCTATGCATTGGTCCTCGGCATCGGCTTCTTGCTGCTGGTGTCTTTGATCGTTACGGCGATCGTTTCCGCGACCAGCCGTTTTGTTTCCGGCTTTTTGCCCGCCGTCGTCGTGCTCTGGCCGCTGATCGATATCTTCGTCTCCATCGGCTTTACGACGGTTCTCTTCGCCCTGATTTACAAGCTTCTTCCTGATGCGTACGTGTCTTGGAAGGATGTTTGGGTCGGCGCCCTCATCACTTCCTTTCTCTTCAGTCTGGGTAAGCTGGCTATCGGGATTTACCTGGGGCAAAGCAGCATCTCGTCCAGTTACGGCGCTGCAGGCTCCGTGGTGACTATTTTACTGTGGGTATACTATTCCGCGCTGATTTTCTTTTTTGGCGCCGAGTTGACCCAATACTATTCGCAGCACTATGGCCGTAGTATACGTTCAAACAAACTAGAAGGCCGTACTCGCATCAATGAATCACCGCAGCGACGATAGGGCGACAAAAATTCGCAACTCGGGGGCGTTATTTAATCGATACCGCCTACTCCGAAGCGCGGGACCATCGAATGATCATGCTAAATGAACTACCCCGCAGCAAGCTGCGGGGTATCAAAAGACATTGATGAGAATTTTTTCGAAAGTTGTCACCCCCGAATGTTTTAATCGGGGGTCCAGTCAGAAT
>Ga0184633_10001345_pt1 | contig 10162 bp, 10 predicted proteins | sample PLM31_170_b1_FD_133156 | JGI IMG/M metagenome (GOLD analysis project Ga0184633, IMG submission 133156) | Groundwater sediment microbial communities from an aquifer in East River, Colorado, USA - PLM3-1_170_b1 | ecosystem: Environmental > Terrestrial > Soil > Riparian zone | place: USA: East...
CCAGTCCGCGCACGACCAGGGCTACCTCAACTTCGTCGGCATCGAGACCGCGAACTTCGGCTCGGGCGAGCAGGCGTTCGCGCACACCGACCTCGACATGGCTTCGGTGGACCGCACTTTCGCCGCCGCGAAGGTGTACGCGTGGATGATCGCGGCCTACCTCGGTGCCGATCGCGCGTTCAGAGAATAGCGGCGTGGATCCGCGCCAGGCCAATCTCGGGTACTTCTTCGCCGGCTCGGTCGCCCGTTTCCCGGACCGGGTCGCGGTGATCGATCTCTACGGGGGCGTCGAGCGCTTCGTCACGTACGCGCAGCTCGACGAGCGCGCCGACCGCGTCGCCGGCCTCGTGCGCCGGCTCGGTGTGCAGCCCGGCGGGCGCGTCGGGATGATCGTGGGCAATCGCGTCGAGTTCCTGGAGATCTTCTTCGGTGCCATGCGCGCGGGCGCGATCCCCGTCCCGATCAACACGCGGCTCGCGCGAGATACGCTGAAGTTCATCCTCGAGGATGCCGAGTGCCGGGTCGCTTTCGTCGAGCCCGCGGTGCACCAGGGTGCGATGGACGTCGCGCAGTCAGTGCCGCTCGCGCAGCGGATCGCGCTCGAGCATGCCCCCGCCGGCTGGCTCGACTACGCGAGCGCGCGCGACGCGAGCGCGCGGCTCGACGCACCGCCTGAATTGCCGCCAGAGGCCCAGGCCTTTCAGCCTTACACCTCGGGGTCCACGGGCTTGCCGAAGGGCGCCATCATGACGCACGCCGGCATGCTGTGGTACGTCGGCTACAACCAGCGGCATTGGCCGACGAGCCCGGACGATCGGGGCCTCATCGCGCTGCCGCTCTTCCACAAGAACGCGATGCGCGGCACGGTCAAGCCTTCGCTCTACGCCGGCGCCTCGTTCGTGCTGATGCCCGGCTACGACCCGCGGGCGTACCTCGAGGCGCTCGCGAGGTACCGCTGCACGTACTCGCGGGGCGTGGCCGCGGTGTTCACGATGTTCCTGCAGCGGCGGGACGCGCTCGCGTCGCTCGACCTCTCTGCGCTCAAAGGCCTGACCATCGGCTCGGCCGTGGTGACGCCGGAGCTGATGGACGAGGTGGAGCAGGCGCTCCCGGGCGTCCAGGTGACGGAAAGCTACGGGTTGACCGAGGGCGGGAGCCCGTTCCGCACGCCGCTCGACGGGCGGCGCGTGCCCCGGGGATCGCCGGGCGTGCAGGCGCCCGAGTTCCAGGTCCGTCTGGTCGACGCGCACGGGGAGGACCGCGACGACGAGGGCGAGCTCTGGCTCAAGTCCCCCTACAACTGTCTCGGCTATCACAAGCGCCCCGAGCTGACCCGCGAGCAGCTCCGGGACGGCTGGCTGCGGACCGGCGACGTCTTCCGGCGCGACCAGGACGGCTTCTTCTACTTCAAGGCGCGCATCGACGACATGTTCTCCTGCGGCGGGGAGAACATCTATCCGAAGGAGGTCGAGGACCTGCTCTTCCGTCACCCGGCCGTAGCGAACGCCGTGGTCGTGCCGGTGCCGCACCCCGTCAAGGGGTACGTCCCGGCCGCGATGATCGTGCTCAACCAGGGCATGCGAGCGAGCGCGGTCGAACTCAAGGGCTACTGCCTCGAGAACGGCCCGAAGTACTCGCATCCACGGTTCGTCGAAATCGTGGGCGAGAAGGAGCTGCCTTTGAACGGCGCGGGCAAGATCGACCGCAACGCCGTCCGCGACCAGCTCGCCGCGCGCACGCGCGGCGAGTCGGTCTCGGGTTGAGCTACTGGGGCTCGATCCCTGCCGCCTTGATAACCCTCGCGAGCTTCTCGAAGTCGGCGCTGGTCTTCGCCTGGAGCTGCTCGGGCGTCAGCGGGTAGGGATCGGCACCGAGGCTCGCGAACCGGTCGCGCAGATCGCTCGAGGCGAGCGCCTTCTGCAGCGCATCGCTCAGCTTCTCGACGACCGCCGGGGGCATCTTCGCGGGACCGTGGAGACCGAGCCAGAAGTGCAGCGTCGCCTCCGGGAAGCCGGCCTCGGCGAAGGTCGGCACCTCGGGCAGGAGCGGTGAGCGCTTGTCCGAGAGCACGGCGATCGGCTTGGCCTTGCCCGACTTGATGTGCTGGAGCGCGGACGGCAGTGTGTCGAACACCATCGTGATGTTCCCCGAGATCATGTCGGGATAGGCGAGCCCAGCGCTCTTGTACGGCACGTGCACCATGGTGACGTTGGCCGAGGTGCGCAGCACCTCGCCGGACAGGTGCCCGACGCTGCCGATTCCGGACGAGCCGAAGGTCAGCTTGTCGGGGTTGGCCTGGGCGTAGGTGATGATGCCCCGCAGCGTGTTGAACTGCGAGGTCACGCTGACCGTCAGGATGTTGGGCGCCACCGCGACGCCGCCGATCGCGGTGAAGCTCTTGACCGGATCGTAGGGAACCTTCTTCATCATGTTCGGCGCGATCGCGTACGCCGTCAGGCTCGAGAGGACGATGGCGTAGCCGTCCGGCCCGGCCTCCGCGATGAGACCCGTGCCCAGCGTCCCGCCTGCGCCGCCCCGGTTCTCGACCACCATGGGCTGGCCGAGCAGCTCCGACATCTTCTGCGCGAGCGCCCTGCCGAGGATGTCCGAGACCCCGCCCGCGGCGTACGGCACCATGAGGCGGATTGGGCGCGCGGGATAGCTGCCCGCCGTGGTTTGCGCAAGCGCCGCAAACGACAGGAACGCCAACGCGGCGCCCGCCACCACTCTAAGCAGTGCATTCATGGCTGATCCCCTTTGATAATGATGCGCGCCGCGAGTGCGGCCGCTAGAGCACGACGGTCATGGTAGGGACAATGCCGCGGGCTCGTCAATAACGCTCGTCGGGAGTGCGCGCTAGCCCTGTGGCGGTGCGGTCAGGTACGTGCCCCGGCCGCTCGCGAGCAGCCGGCCGTCCTGGTCGAACACCTGCGACTCGCACACCGAAAACTGGCTCCCGAACTTGACTACCCGCCCCTTCGCCACGAGGTCGCCCGGCAACGCGAAACGGTGGTAGTCGACCCGCATATCGATGGTCGGCACCGCCCGGCCCAGGCGGGAGGTGAGCGCCCAGTCGGCCGCGATGTCGACGAGCGCGGCGAGGATGCCCCCGTGGGTGTTGCCGCGATCCGGATTCACGACCCAGTCCTCGCGCCAGCAGGCCTTGATCTCGACCGTGTCCTCGCCGAGTGCGAGGAGCTGCAGACCGAGCCACTGGTGGAAGGGCCCGCGGGTGAGCCGCGACTGGGCCTCCTCGAAGCTGATTCGTTCCGCGCTCACATTGCGCTCCTCACGGGGCCACCACGATCTTGCCTATTGCCTGCCGGTCGCGCAGCAGGCGCAGGCCCTCCACCGCGCGCTCGAGCGGCAGCACCTGGTCGATCGCCGGCTTGAGCTGTCCCTTGGACACCATCTCGAGCAGGGCCTTCAGGTTTTCGTCGGTGTAGGCGTTCGAGCCGATGATCTTCAGCTCGAAGGTCCAGACATAGCGCAGATCTTCCTTCGGGTCGTGACCCGCGGTGGCGCCGCAGACGACGAGTCTGCCGCCGCGCTTCAGGCACCGCAGCGAGGGCACCCAGGTGTCGCCGCCGGTGAAGTTCACGACGCAATCGACGCCGCCCGAATAGCTGCGCCGCTGCGGCTTGCCGTAGTGCTCGATCACCCACTTGGAAAAGTCCACCTCGCTGTAGTTCACGAGATGGTCGGCGCCGAGCGCTTTCAGCCGTTCCAGCTTGAGCTCGCTCGAGGCGCAGGCGATGACCTCGCAGCCGACGTGCTTTGCGAGCACCACGCTCGCCGTACCGACGCCACCCGAAGCGCCGAGCACGAGGACGTTGTCGCCCTTCGCGATGGTGCCGTGGGTGATCAGCATGCGGTGCGCCGTCCCGTAAGCGACCGGCAGCGCCGCGGCGTCCTCGAACCTGACGCCGTCGGGCACGCGCAGGAGCTGGTCCGCCGAGACCCGGCAGTACTCCGCCATGCCTCCGTCGAGCATCTCGCCCATCAGCCCCACCTGCTTCTGCAGGGGATGCACCAGCACGCGATCGCCGACCTTCCAGCCGCTCGACTCGAGTCCGCTCCCGAGCTCGTGGATCTCCCCGGCCATGTCGAGACCGATCACGACCGGCAGCGGTACCGTGATCCTGGGCATCCCTTTCACGGTGAATACATCGTGGTGGTTCAACGATGACGCGCGCACCCGGATGACGACGTGTCCCTCCGTCGCCCGCGGGGTCGGGTAGTCGAGCAGCACCTCCAGGTTCTCGAGCCCGCCGTGGCGGTGGAGCACTAACGCCTTCATCTGTTCTCCTCGCGGGGAATTATCCCGCGTCGGGCTCGGCCGGCGCGTTGCGCCCGATTCGGGCCTTGCCGAAGATCAGCGCCCGGACCGGTGCCTCCCGGGGGCCCGTTTCGTCGCCGCCTTGCGCTTCCGTCCCGCCGGCCCCTGCAGTGCGTACGGCGTGAACCGGTGATCGTCGCTCATCAGCAAGTCGAGAAACTTCGGGTGGAGGAAAAGCTTCTCTCGCCCGACTTTCACCTCGCGCAGCACGCCCAGCCCGGCGAGCGCCTTCAGGTAGACCGAGGCGGTCTGGCGCTTGGCGATGCCGGCCGCGACGAGATTCTGGATCCGGCAGTACGGCTGGACGAAGACCAACTCGACGAGCTCGCGGCTGTAGAGCTTCGGTGCGCGCGTGCGGAGGTATTCGGCGGCCTGGGCCATGAGCTCGCGGATGGCGCGAAGCTTGTCCGTCGTCCACGTCGCGGTGTCGCGGACGCCGCGGAGCAGCATTATGTCGAAAAACAAAGCAAAAATCGACATATCTGAGGTTGGTCGGCTGCGGCCGTCAGGGCGGACGTCCCGGTGGGAGCACGCCCTGCCCGCATCGGGACTCGTTCCCTACTTGCCGTCCGAGCTGAATGCGCAAGTGCCAAGGCGGTGGTTAACTAAGGCAGTCCGAACTTTCACCCCCGGGAAGGCAGCGATTGCGTATCGGGAAGCGCATCCGTCGACTGGCGATCCGTCAGGTCATGGGCAGCATCGCGATCGCGACGGCTGGCGCCGTTTCCGCGCAGGCCCCGCAGCTGGGCGTGCCAGGCTGGCAATTTCAGATCGACAACGATTTCTTTGCGCTCAGGAACGCAACCGATCGCTGGTACACGAATAGCCTGAGGCTCACTTACGTTTTCTCGCCCCGCGATGGACCCGATCTCCTGGAGAAACCGGCGGCTTCGATTGGCAACTGGGCGTGCGATGGCTGCCAGACGACCGTCGGCCTGTTTCTCGGACAGGAGATCTACACCCCGAACAAGATCACCGATCCGGCGCCGCAGCCCCAGGATCGGCCCTGGGCCGGATGGTTGTACCTCGGCGCCGTTGCCACATACTCGGAGCGCCTGGAGCACTCGAAGTTTCAGGAACGCCAGCAATCCTTCGAGCTGACCGTGGGCGTCATCGGGCCTGCGGCGGGAGCGGACTTCGTTCAGACGAACTGGCACGAGATCGTCCACGCCCCGATACCCCAGGGCTGGTCCAATCAGCTCCAGAACGAACCGACGCTGCAGGTGGGCTATGTCGCAAAGTGGCGGCTTGCGGACCCGCAGCGAACGTGGGACGTGATTCCTCACGTCGGCGCGTCGCTGGGGAGCCCGCTGACCCTCGCGCGGGCCGGGCTGACGGTGCGAGTCGGTGAGAACATCTGCGGGTTCGGCGTCGGTCCGTTGCCGTTCCGAAACACCGACGGCGCGGCGCTCCCGAAGCCCGACCCCCCGATCGGGTCGAGCTGCAACGTATCGGAGACCGAGTGGTATCTGTTCGCCGGCGGCGAAGTGCGCGCCATCGCCTGGAACACCTTCCTGGACGGCGGGGTCTTCCGCGACGGCCCGAGCGTCGAGAAGAAGCCGTTCGTCCTCGACGGGGTCGTGGGCGCGTCGGTGCGATTCGCGAAGCGCTGGCGTTTGACGTACTCGTACGTGGTGCGGACTCGGGAGTTCGGCCCGACGCCGCCAGGCGCGCCCGCCGCGCACGGATTCGGATCCCTTGTTATGGGGTACGAGTACCGCTGACCGTCGCCACAATACCTTGTCGAACGATAAGAGATTATCGTACACTCGGCGCGATGGCGGCACCTGCCGATGGCGCCGAAGGCGCACTCCTCTCCGTATCCCAGTTCGCCGCGCGGGAGGGCGTGAGCCGGATCCGGATCCTGCAGCTGCTCGGCGCCGACCGCATCCCGGGGGCGCGGAAGATCGGGCACCACTGGGCGATTCCGGCCGCCGCATCGATCGTCCGGCGCGCCGGGGGACGGCCGAGGAAGCTGGCCGCGGGTCCCGCCGACCGCGTGCTCCGGGCGATGGCGAGGAAGTACGTCTGGTGGCTTTCGGCCCGGGAAGCGCCCGAAAGACCGGACCTCGTCATCACGCAGGTCATGGAGCTCGGGGACTACGACGACGTCTGCAGGCTCGAAGCGGCGCTGGGGCGCCAGGCGTTCGCCCGCGCGCTCCGCCGCGCGGAAGCAGGGCGCCTCTCCGAGCGCTCCTGGGCGTACTGGCACTACCGGCTCGGTCTCGCCCGCCCTGGCAAGGTTCCGCAGTCGCCCAAGCGCACCCTCGCGTGATCGCCACCATCGCGCCGAGGTTCGCGCGACTGCCGCCCCTGCAACGCCGGCTCTGGCCTGAGCTCCGACCCAGCGCGCGTCTCGGGCTCGTGCTCTACGGCGGGACCGCGATCTCGCTGCACCTCGGGCATCGCCGCTCGCTCGACTTCGACTTCTTCACCGACAAGGCGCTCGACAAGGGAGCGATTCGGGCGGCGTTTGCGTTCACGCGTCAGGCGACGACGCTTCAGGATTCCGCCGATACCCTCGTGGTGCTCGCGCACGCTTCCAGATCGGCCGGCGGCCAGAACGTGAAGGTTTCGTTCTTCGGCGGCCTGAGCTTCGGCCGGGTCGGCGATCCGCTGCTCACCGATGATGGCGTGCTCGAGGTCGCCTCGCTCGACGACTTGATGGCGCACAAGCTGAAGGTGATCCTGCAACGGCCGGAGCGGAAGGACTATGAGGACCTGGCTGCGATGCTCCAAGCCGGCTGCACGTTGGCGCGCGGACTCGCCGCGGCGCGGCTGTTCTTCGGCAAGGCGTTCCAGCCGGCCGAGAGCCTGAAGGCGATGGTCTATTTCCGGGACGGAAATCTCGCCGGCTTGGGGCCTCGCGATCGAGCCACGCTGATCGAGGCGGCGAGCGCCGTCGGGGAGCTGCCGGCGGTGACGTTGCGCTCGAAGCGGCTGGCAATCCCCGTCGCCGGGAGCGAAGGCCCCGGCGGATCTGCGGCGCCTGCCAAGGGCTCGCGCTCGCGTCGGCGCTGACCCGCCGGGAAGACCTGCTACCGGCTCCGGTACTTCTCCACCGCGCCGCGCGCGAGCGCCATGCCGTGCCCGGGCCGTGCCGGGACGACGAAGTGGCCGTCGCGGCACTGGGGCATTTCCTCGAAGAGATCGGGCGGGGTCCAGTCGATGAACTCGACCAGGAAGCCGTTGGCGAGCGCCCCGACGACGTGGAGCGAGAGCTCGTGCACGACGTGCGGCGAAAGCGCGAGCCCGTGCGCGGCGGCGAGGTGGCCGATCTTGAGGGTCTCGGTGAAGCCGAGCGCGCGGCACACGTCGGGCATGAGGTAGCGCGCGGCGCGGCGCTCGATCAGGTCGCGGAACTCCCAGCGGGTGTAGTGGTTCTCGCCGGTGGCGACCGGGATCCCGATCGCGTGCGCCACCTCCGCGCAGGCGGCGTTGTCGTCGGCGAGCACCGGCTCCTCGTACCAGACGAGGTCGAGGTCCTCGAGTAGCCCGGCCTGGCGGAGGTTGCCCTGGACGTCGAGCCGCTGGTTGACGTCGACCATCATGCGCACCCGGCCGCCGACCGCGCGCTGCACGGCCTCGACGCGCTTGCGGTTCTCGCGCGGGTCGGCGTGGTGAATCTTCATCTTGTAGTACCGGCAGCCCAGCTCGGCGTACTTCTCGGCTTCCGCGATGAGCTCCTGCTCGCTGTACTTCGACCAGCCGCCGCTGCCGTAGGCGGGGATGCGGTCGGTCACCGCGCCCCAGAGCTTGTACAGCGGCAGCCCGGCCGCTTTCCCGGCGATGTCCCACAGGCCGATGTCGAGCGCCGAGAGCGCGTAGGCGGCCACGCCCTGCTTCCTGATGCCCAGGTCGGCGCGGAACATCCTGTCCCAGAGGCGCTCCACGAAGAGGGGATCCTCGCCTAGCAGGACGGCCTTCAGCCGCTCGACGTAGGCGAGCACCGCCTCGGCGCCGCCGCCGCCGAACACGAGGCTGTAGCCGAGACCCTTCACGCCCTCGTCGGTCGCGATCTCGGCGACCACGAGCTTCTGCTGCGGATACTGCGACGCCATCGGCCGCGGCGTCGGGATGGAGAGGATCGAGCTTTCGATCGCGGTGATCTTCATGGCATTCCTCGCTGACGTCGGCGACCGTTCCCGAGGGCCGGGACCGGGCGCGAAAGCGGTCGTTACTTCTTGGGCTTGGTCTCTTCGAGCCGGTCGGTCGCCGGCGGGGGCGTACGCGACAGCGCCGCGATCTCCGCGCGCAGCTCGGGCGTCATAACAATCTTGACCGAGTCGAGCGAGGCCCGCAGCTGATCGACGTTGCGCGCGCCGATGATCGGCGCGGTGACGGCCGGATGACCGCCCACCCACGCGACGGCCATGCTCATCGGGTGCACCCCCCGCTGCTTGCAGAACGCGGCGAAGGTCAGCGCGGTTTCGTGCATCCAGTCTTCGCCGTAGCGATCCTTGTACATGGGATTGGCGAGCAGGCGCCCGACCGCCGGCTTCTCCGGCTGCGCGTACTTCCCCGAGAGCAGCCCGCCGCCCGCCGGGCTGTAGGGAACGACCGAGATTGCGTTCGCCTGGGCCATCGGCAGGATCTCCACCTCGGCCTGGCGCTTGACCAGGCTGTACATCGGCTGGACGACCTGCAGCCGCGCCCAGCCGCGCGCCTCCTGGCCATCGAGCGCCTTCTGCGCCTGCCACGCGGCGTAGTTGCTGACCGCCGGGTAGAGGATCTTGCCGGCGCGCACGAGATCCTCGAGCGCGCGCAGCGACTCCTCGATCGGGGTCAAGGCGTCGTAGTGATGCAGGTACAGGACTTCGACCCGGTCGGTCTTGAGCCGCTTCAGGCTGTCTTCCACGGCGCGCGCGATGTAGCGGCGCGAGCCGCCCTTCGCGTTGAGATCGGGACCGATCGATTCGAAGCACTTCGTCGCGAGCACCAGCTCCTCGCGGTGGCCCTGTATCAGCCCGCCGAGGATCTCCTCCGAGCGCCCGGCGTTGTACCGGTTCGCGGTGTCGAAGAAGTTGATGCCGGCGGCGCGGCACGCGCGATACATCGCCGCCGAGGTGCTCTCGTCCGCGTCGCCGCCGAAGGACATGGTCCCGAAGCAGAGCCGCGACACCTGCACGCCGGTGCGTCCCAGGGGGCGGTAGTCCATGCGCGGACTATAACCCGGGCCCGGCGGACCGATCTGCCGCGATCCCGTCGCCCGATGGCAGCCCCGTGCCACGCCGTCGACCGTAGCGACGGCCGCGGACCGCCCGCGGCCCCCGGGTCAATGCGGCTTCCCCGGACGCGGGCGCCTGATGGCCCGTCGCCGTGAGGAGTGCGTCACACCCCGAAGCGGGCGCGGAGGGGGCCGGGAGAGCCTGTGACAAACGCACACCCTCCGCACCGCAGCGCGCGGATGATCGGCACGCCTGATGCTTAAAACCCCCCGTCACGGTCGGGCGGGGTCCGAGCCATGCGAACGATACTGGTCATCAATTCCAAGGGCGGTTGCGGCAAGACGACCGTGACCACCAACCTCGCCAGCTATTACGCCAACAAGGCCAGGGTGGCGATCACGGACTACGACCCGCAGGGGTCCAGCCTGCAGTGGCTCAAGCTGCGTCCGCCGCATCTCGCGCGCATCCACGGGGCCAACGGAACGGCCCCCAAGGCGCACCTCCTTCGTACCCTTCAGACGTGGATCCCTACCGAGACGGAGATCCAGCTCATCGACGCCCCCGGCGCAGTCAAGGGACTGCTGCTGCAGGAGGTCGTGGCCAAGGCGGACTCGGTGGTGATTCCCGTCGGGCCGTCGGCGATCGACGTCCACGC
>Ga0184633_10001346_pt1 | contig 10162 bp, 5 predicted proteins | sample PLM31_170_b1_FD_133156 | JGI IMG/M metagenome (GOLD analysis project Ga0184633, IMG submission 133156) | Groundwater sediment microbial communities from an aquifer in East River, Colorado, USA - PLM3-1_170_b1 | ecosystem: Environmental > Terrestrial > Soil > Riparian zone | place: USA: East...
AAGAAGGAGAGCACCGCATCGGTCATCGGCGGGAGCACGTTCCCAATCCGTCCCAATTCGCCCACGGCCTGGAGGCCTGGTGTCATGTTCAGCGAGACTCGCCCCGCAAAATTCATGGTAGACAAGGGGCTGTTGGAGACCGATGACAGGTGGTTCAGCGAGAAGCCGCTGGACGTGTCATCCCGTGAGTGCAGGTCAGAGGGAAAGGCGACAGCCAACAGCAAGACCCCCGAAAGCCCACTCGAGGACTGACGGTGGACTCCACTTCACGCCCATCCCGCTCCCTGTAGAGCGGCTTCACATCGGTCGGCCCTCGGTTGGGATGGACGGAGTGTCCGGCCGGGATCCGGAAGTCCTCGAGGTCGAGGTGCATACGTCAGCGGCTGCTGCCGCGTGGCTTTGACACCGCGTGGCTTTGACGGTTGACTTTTGCTTCGCTCGGGCGTATTCAGGACTGACTGAACGTGGTCGTCTCTGGTCCACTTGTTCGAGGAGGTCGGTCATGAGCGGTCCCGCCCCGGGAAAACCTGCGCCGAAAATCGGACTGGCACGCGCTGCCTACCGGCTGGTCCGGCCGCTTCGATGGGTTCACACACAGGAATGAGGGAGTGCATTTCATCGAAAACTGGCCTTCGCGACCGACTTCCTAACATGGGTCGGATAGAGCCACGCTGTGAACTCATCGAATCCCCAAGACGTCGACCGACGCGGACCGGATCGCCCCGCCTACGGCGATCGACGTCCGTGTCCCTCATGCGGCGGATCGATGCGTTTTATGGAGCGATATGTGGTCACCCGCGTGCGTGTCACGGTGACACAGCCCGCATGGGTGTGTGGCTGCGGAGAAGAGACATACGTGCGGATGATCGTGAACGTCAGCCGACATCGAGCACCGGTGGAACGTCGCCTCGTCACTCGTGTCAACCTCCCGCTCGAAATGCGCCATGCACTCGCCTATATCCGCGAGCGGGCGCAGCATCGATCGGTCATGGCGATGCGCGACCGGGCGCGACATGCGACATCCGACTTGCAGCATTGCCCACGGATCAGCATTCTTGCAGCCGACGACAGCGGGCGCTACATCGCCGCGAATGACGCCGTGTGCAACCTCACCGGCTACTCGCAGGACGAACTGCTCGACATGAGCATTTGGGATTTATCACCTAAGCGGAACGTCGAAAAAGGCCAGCGCATGTGGCGACACTTTCTGCGCGATGGCGGGTTCGACGGCGAGTATCACCTACGGCGAAAAACTGGTGAACCGATCGGAATCCGGTGCATTGCCGCCGCCGACGTTTGGCCAGGCATGCACGTCGCCACAATGGTGTCTCTCCGAGCTCTTTGCGGGATCCCGTAGCAGCCCACAGTCGCATTTGGATGGGGCGACAGCGCAGCCGCCGACCTTCACAACACAAGTCTGGACGTTCGGTTTCTCGTGGCGGCCTTGGCCGCACGAGCCTGCGTCCTCATCGCTACGGCCGTCCGATCACCCCACGCGGATCCTGGACAGGGAACCCAAGAGTCCGACTACTTGCAGGAGCCACACCACCACGGCAATCACCACCACGGCATTTAAAATCGACTTGATCGATCCGGCCATCGGGATGAACCGGTTGACCAGCCAGAGGAGAATTCCGACGACGACCAGAACTTCCACGAGTTCAATCAGCGGCATAATCGGCCTTCCTGTCCTTTCAAAGCGGACGAGACTGTTCGGTTGCTCACCATCGCCACGGTCGTAGGAGGGAGGGGCCCTGCGATTTCACGGCCTTTTGTTGCCGACCGTTGCGGACGGCCCCCGTCATGGAGAGTGCTCGCTAAGCTGCATTTCCGTAAATCGCTGCTTCGCAGGCTGCTGCAGTTCCGACGCTTTTCTACCGCCATCCTAGACGCCCGGTCCTGAACCGTCTGTTCACTTCTGGACACCCGAGGCCGCGCGTACTCGTAAGCCTACGATTCGTCGATCGGCACGCGAACGTCGATCGCCCGATCGAGCGAACGCGTCAGCACGGTGCCGCGCGGCGGCCGGATCTCCTGACCGGACGTCGACAGCACCATTGGGTTTGCCGGCACGACGCGAACGAAGCAGTTCAGAAACTCAGTGTGTCACCCCGATCGCGTCGCAACGCGCACGCGCGCGACCAACGGTGTCTACGCCATCTTCTCCTCGGTCGACGCGCGGCGAAAATGGAGCGGGTCTCGCAGGCTTTGCAGTTCCCGGTAATAGTAGAGGGCGGTCGGCCGTTTTCGCGTGAATTTCAGCTTCTTGAAAAACTCGATTTCCTCCGCGGTCGCATCGCCCCTCAGGGAGGGATCCTGAAGGAAGGCCTGGAGCCCTGGCTCGTCGTCGACCGGTGCGGCGGGTTCCCGTTCCACAAACTCGAATTTCTTCGGGTGCCCGGGCGCCAGGCGGCGGTTCAAGACGATCTCCATCCCGAACGTCGCGAGGTCGATGTCCCACGATTCGATCAGCGGATCGAGAAACGTGACGCAGTTTTCGGCCGAGACGTTGAAGACGTCCGTCTCCAGGAATTCGAGGACCATGACGCGCATCTGCTCATAGCTGCGGTCCGTGAGTCGAGCCACCAGGCGGAGCCAGTTCTCATCGTCCCATTCCTCTTTCGTCACTCGCTTGGCCACGTCTAGCAGCTTCTGGGTGACGAGGCGTTCGAGGGCCCCGAAGGGCTCCTTCTCGAACATCGCACGGATGGGGTGTTCTTTGCCGGGTTCGCATTTGCGGAGAATCAACTCGCGCACTTCTTTGAACAAGGGTGTGGGCGGATCCGCCAATTTTCTCTTCAAGGCGTCCTTGCGCTGGAGGTCCGCCAGTGTGGCGAGCCTCCCGGCGGGAAGCCTCAAAAACGTCTCCATCCTGCCGTAAATATCGGTCCGCTCGGGCGCGGGGGGCGCTTTCTTCCCTGTCAGCAATTGGGAAATGTAGGACTCCGTCACCTGGGAGGCTGCAGCCAGATCCCTCTGCTCAGTCCCCAATTCTCTGAGCCGGTGCCGGATGAGTAGCGGGAAATCCACGGATTCCTCCAGTTGTGCTTAACTCATTCTGCTTAATTTACTTCCACGCAACACAGATTATCTCACATTTTGATTGACATATTAAGTGAATCAACCGATACTGGTTAATAAGATTGTGGTCTACCCCTCAATCTTCAGATTATCTGAACTAAGTCTGGTTATCTGGTTGTGAGATCGGCGGGGAAGTCCCGCCGCGACTGTCTGACGCAGGAGAGGAGAATCATCATGACTATCGTTCGTTGGGATTCGTCCCGTGACATGGCCGCGCGCGAGGAGCACATGAGCCGGATGCTCGCGGGCTTCTACGGCCGTCCTCAGGAAGACCTCACCCGCGGCGCGTGGGTGCCGGCGGTCGACATTTACAGCAACGGCCAGCACGAGTTGGTGCTGAAGGCCGAGTTGCCAGACATGAAGGAAGAGGAGATCGAGCTGACGGTTGAAGGCAACACGCTCACGCTGCGTGGCGAGAAGAAGATCGACACGGAAGTCACGGAGGAACAGTTCCATCGCATCGAGCGCAATTATGGCTCGTTCGCGCGGACGTTCGCGTTGCCGCCGACGGTCGACGCTGGCAAGGTCAGCGCCGAGTACAAGGCCGGCGTCCTGACGGTCCGGCTGCCGCTGCGCGAGGAGTCCAAGCCGAAGCAGATCAAGGTCCAAGTAGCCGCGTGAGTCACTGCAGCGAGGCGGGGTCGACACGTCGGTTCGTTCGGTGGGGCGGCTACAGCCGCCCGATTCCGTGAGATCCGGCAGGGAAATCCCGCCGCGACTGTATGACGCAGGAGAAGGAGAATCATCATGAGTACCGTTCGCTGGGATTCGTTCCGTGACGCGGCCCGAGGACTTCGGCCGCCCTCGCTCCTTGTGGTACACAAACCAAAGGAAAGAAGAGTGACCCCCATGTCGACAGTATTCAGCCGCACGGCAATCATTCCCGTGTGGCTCGTCGTGTTCGCGTTGTTCGCGTTGCTCGGGTCGCCAATGACGTTTACCACGGGCGTGCTCCTGCTCATGGTGGGGGTCGTGCCTCCGGCGATCATGCTCGCCCTGTGGAAGGAACCCTCTCCCACAGTCGCCGAGGTTGCATCGCGTTGACGCGTCACGAACAGAGTAGTAGTGATGACGCATTCGGGCGGATCGAACTTCATCAGGTCCCGATTACCGCCTCTCACGACCCAGCACGACACGCACCTGATGAACACCGCCGTCGTTGACGAGCGGAATGGCCGCGGCATCGACCGGCGCACCGTCTAATTCCGCGGTCGCAACCCCGCGACAACGTCGCTTGGGGTTGGAGACCGTGATGGCATAACGCGTCTCGAAGAACTGCCAGGCGATTTCGTACTCTGGCCACGACGCCGGGATGCAGGGATCCACGATAAACGTCGCACCCCGGCGCCGAAGACCGAGAATGCTCTCCAGACCCGCGCGATACATCCAGCCAGCAGATCCCGTGTACCAGCTCCACCCGCCGCGTCCCGCATGCGGTGGGCAGGCATACACATCGCCGGCGACGACGTACGGCTCGGTTTTGTAACGGCTGACACCCGCGGCCGTCCGCGTATGGTTCACGGGGTTCAGCATGTGAAACAGCTCGATCGCTTCGTCGCCGCTTCCCAGGCGCGCGAGCGCCATCACGATCCAGACAGCGGCGTGCGTGTACTGACCACCATTCTCCCGAACCCCGGGTGGGTATCCTTTGATGTATCCAGGATCTTGTGCCGACCGATCGAATGGAGGATTGAGCAGCAGGAGGATCTGCGAGCCGCGCGCGACCAGGGCCGTGCGGACGGCGTCCATCGCCCGTTCCGCAAACCGCAGGGGGATGGCGCCCGAAAGCACGGCCCACGATTGCGAAATCGAATCGATTTTGCATTCGTCGTTTTGCGCCGATCCGAGCGGCGTGCCGTCGTCGTAGTACCCCCGCCGGTACCACTCTCCGTCCCAGGCCTGCTCCAGCCGCATGGCGAGACGTTTGGCCTCGCTCCGATAGTGGGCAGCTCGGCGGTGGTCTTGCCGTCCGCTGCACAACGGGGCGAACTCGCTGAGGATGCTGTGCAGAAAGAAGCCCAGCCAGGTACTTTCGCCCTGCCCCCCAGCGCCAACGCGGTTCATGCCGTCGTTCCAATCGCCAGTGCCGAAGAGCGGCAGGCCGTGCGCGCCGGCGGTCAGCCCTTTCTCGATCGCGCGCACGCAATGCTCGAACAGCGTGCCATCCTCGGCGCTGATGGCCGGTTGTGTGTACGCCTCTTGCGCGTCGGGGGCCAGCAGCGGCGCCTCCAGGAAGGGGACCCGATTGTCCAGCACCTCCACATCGCCTGTCGCACGGACGTACTCGGCGACCGCATACGGCAGCCAGAGCAGATCGTCGGAACACCGAGTGCGAAGCCCGCGGCCTGCCGGCTCATGCCACCAGTGCTGGACATCGCCTTCGACGAATTGCCGGCCGGCGGCTCGCAGCAGGTGCTCTCGCGCAAGGTCGGGACGCGCGAAGGAGAGGGCCATCACGTCCTGCAACTGATCCCGAAAGCCGAACGCGCCGCCTGGTTGGTAATACCCGGTTCGAGCCCAGAGACGGCAGCTCATGGCCTGGTAGAGAAGCCATCGGTTCATCAGCACGTCGAAGGAGTCATCCGGCGTGCGGACGCGAATGGCGTCGAGACTGCGGTTCCAGCACGTCTGTGCTGTGTGCAGCGCGGCGATGGCGTCGTCGACGTGGCCGTGGCGCTCGATCAGCGTACGGGCGTGATGAGCGTCATCACCCTGACCCAACAGGAATGAGATGCGCTGCGTCTCGCCTGGGTTCAAGACAAGCCGGACGTGCAGCGCCGCACACGGATCCAGTCCGGCGCCGAACCGCGCCGACAGCATCGAATGGCCAAGCGCCGACGGGTGAGAGAGCGCACCATTGCGCCCGATGAACGACAGACGATCTCCGGTCGATGACGTGGGCAGCTCGCTCGCATGCGCGAAGGCCACCCGCTGCGCGGACTCCTGGTCATACGCATTCCTGGCGAGAATCGCGCCTGTCCGACCGTCCTGCTCTGTGACGACGTGCACATGCTGGCCTTCGCGCGGGGGCCCGAGCACCCAATCGTGATAGGCGAAGATGCTCAGAGTCCGAGGCATGCCGCTCTCATTCATCACCGAGAGCAAGGAATACTTCACCGGATCCACGGCATCCACGAACACATCGAGCTCGTGACGAATTCCATGGGTGACACGCGAGAAGTGCGTAAGGCCCGCTGAATGACGAATGACGATACGGCCACTTGCACGATTGCGAGCCATCGGTCCCGGTGTTGGTGACCACGCCTCTCCAGATTCGTCGTCACGAATGAAGATCGCCTCGGCGGTGGGATCGGTGACAGGGTCGTTCGCGAATGGTGTCAGGCGGTTTTCACGACTGTTCTCCGACCACGTGTACGCCGATCCCGAAGCGGTGATCACCGTTCCAAATCTCGGGTTCGCGATGACGTTGGCCCACGGAAGCGGAGTTTCCTGATCCCCTTCTAGAACGACCGCATACGCTCGACCATCGTCGGCAAAGCCGCCCAGGCCATTGCCGAGCGCCAATGCCGGACGAGCAGTTTGCACGCCTGGCTGTGCCGCCGGCTCGACGTCTGTATCCACGACCGGTCCAATCCGCTGTGCGTCTGGCGGCACGCTGACCCTCCCCGGATATGGTCGATCGAGTTGCGTCCGAAGCGATCCGCGGTCGCCTCGCAGGACCGCTCGCGCGACCGTCTCGACCAGCGTGCGTTCCGCTTGTGTCATGCGATCGGCTCGCAGCAAGTACGCGCCGCCGGCTCGATGTTTCCATGCGCGCCACGGACCATCGTCGAGGAGCGCGACCAGCTGGGCCTGCACCTGATCCAGATAGCTTACCGGGTGCTCGTTCAGGATGACGATGTCGGCGATCAGCCCCTTGAGGCGCCAGTACTCCTGCGCCTGCAGGACCTGACGGACGAGCGCGAGATCGTCGCTGCCGATGACACGCACGAGCAGAAGGGGAAGGTCACCCGAAATGCCATGGGGCCACAGCGCCGACTGGCCGAGTCCGTTCGATCCGTCGGCGTCGGCACGCAGCGAACCATCGGTAAACAGGACCCGCGAGGCCAACCGCTCAAAGAGCAGCGCGTCGTCATTGGAAATGCCCAAATGACGCTGAGCGCTTTGTGCCTGAGTGAAGCCGAGCGCGAAGGCCCGTGCCGCTGCGGTCGGGTCGCGGTACTTTTGTGCCAGCGCCTCGGCGGTCTGGCGATCCGCTGCCACCCCCGTCGCGAACGAGAGGCGCACCGAGGCTCCGGGAGGCAGTCTGATTCGCTGGCGCAAGCTGAAGATCGGCTCGAGTACGATACCCGTCGTGCCTGACAGCGTGCGTCCGTCGAGCGCCAATGGATTGTCGGTCGCACGTCCGCGACCGAGGAAGCGCACACGATCCGTTTCCCATTCGACCGGACCCTGCGTCCGGCCCTCGAGACTGAGCACGTGCAGCGCCCAGACGCCGGGCTCGCGGGGATCGCGCAGCCGGCGATGACACAAGAGGGCACTGCTCTTCGGCAGGTACTCGGTTTCCAGGAACAGCTTGCCGAACGCAGGGTGCGCGGCGTCGTCGGCCGGAGGAGCCAGGACGATCTCGACATAGCTCGTGACATCGATCTCACGGAGGCGCACGCTGTGATTGGTGACCGTCACCCGTCGCACTTCGACATCGTCTTCTGTCGAGACGGCCAGCTCGAGCTGCGTCGCGATGTCGTCGTCGCGACGGTGGAAGGTCGCCTTTTCGGCAACGAACGTCACGAGATACTCGTCTGGTTCCTGTGTGGTTGGATGGTAGGCTGCGGACCATACGGAGCCGCTCCGGATGTCGCGTAGGTAGATGAACTGTCCGCCCGGATCGGTCGTGGGATCGTGCCGCCACCTCGTCACGGCAAGGCCGCGGCAAAAGCTGCGCCCTCCGCCCGAGTTGGTGATGACCGCGACGTAGCTGCCATTCGATAGGAACTGGGCGTGCGGAAACGCCGTGTGTGGCGACCTGTAGCGGCGAACCGGCGGGGCCGGCACTGGAGCAGACGCCCGCATTTCGTCGAGCGGCCGTGGCTCGGTGGCGGGTGTCTGGCGGGGCACCCGCTCCTGGAGCAGCAGCTCGGTGGCTTGCACTCGCGGATCGGCGTGAAAGCGCTCCACCATGCGATTACCAAGCAAGACGTTCGCGAGCGCGACGAGCGTCATGCCCTGGTGGTGAGCCAGATAGGTGCGAACAATGGTGCCTGCCGGGCGGCCTTTACGCGGCACTGCGTCCGGATCGCGGTCCGTATAATCAATCGCGTCGAAAAACCCATACTCACCCTCGAGACCGGCGCCGGCTAACCGTCGCAAATTGGCCGCGCTCGGTGTGGGTTGAATCATGGCTGCGAGCCCCGTCGCGTAGGGGGCCACCACCAGCTCATCTCCTAGTCCGCGCCTCAAACCGAGCCCGGGAACGCCGAATGCCTTGTATTGGTAGTTGTCGTGGCGATCGACCGTGTTGTACGCACACTCGGAAATGCCCCAGGGGACACCCCGGGTCTCGGCGTACTCCATCTGCCGTCGCACGACCATGCGACATGATTCATCGAGGAGCGTCTCTGGGAAGCTGCGCATGATGAGGAGCGGCAGGAGGTACTCGAACAGGGTGGCGCTCCACGAGAGCAGTACCGGTGCTCCGTGAACGTTCGTGACCGATCGTCCGAGATGAAACCAGTGCATCTCGGGAACGTCCCCTTTCGCGATGGCGATGAAGCTTGCCAGTCGCGCCTCAGAGGCCAATAGATCGTAATGAGAGGGATCGAAGCGGCCGGGTCCGTTGGCGTCGGCCAGGCGATAGCCGATGAAAAATAGCCGCCGCTGCCGGTTGTAAAGGAATCCGAAGTTTATTCCGGCGAGGAGCGCCGCTGCGCGCGACGCCAGGTCCTCAAGCCGTGCTGTCTGAGTGAAGGCTGGAGACTGCGGCGCTGCGGCCGACAGCCGCCGCAATCCAACTGAGAGCGTCAGCAGTGCGCCCGCGAAATTGCCGCTGTCGACCGTCGACACATACGCCGGTGGCAGCGGTGCCAGCGTGCGCGTGTCGTACCAGTTCAGCAGGTGGCCCTCAAAGCGCTCCAAGCCTTCGGCTGTCGAAAGTGTCGCGTCGATCCGGTCGATCAGCTCCTCCGTGCTGATGAATTCGAAGTCGTGCGCGGCAAGTGTGGCCAGAAGTCCCATGCCAATGTTGGTTGGCGACGTCCGATGTGCGATGCGCACGTCTGGCACAAACTGGACATTGTCGGGTGGGAGGCCGTGATCGTCGCTACCAACGAATGTGTCGAAGTAGCCCCATGTCTTCCGCGCCACTTCGCGCAGATAATCGCGATCCCTGCCGTCGAGATCCCAGTGACGCTGCGGGATGGCGGGTTGACTGAGCCTCCACGCGATGAAGGGCGCCGCGCTCCATAGCACGACGACTGGAAGAGCCACCCACAGCGCGCGCGGCTGGATCAGCAGCACCAGGAGTCCGCCGCCCGCGGCCACGAGGGGGCTCGCGATCATGCGCCTGAAGAACAGGCGACGTGTCGGTTGGCCGCTACGAGCCGCATTCGCCGCCGCCGTTTCCCACTCCAGCAATCCATGACGAGTGATTCCGAGACGAACGAGGGTGATCCCAACCGCGTGCACCATCTCATAGCCCTGATTCGCGACGAAGGTGAGCTGCAGAAAGGCGCGGGCGCCCGCCGTTTTCAGATCGTCAACCGCGCCTCGCAGGAACATGCGCCATGGCTGTTGTGGCGCCGGTCCGGCGGTGGTTTCAACGAGTCGCGCGAAGACCGGAAAGATCACGGCTGCGAGGCTCAGGGCGGTCCAGACTAGCGGATGACCCGGAAGGACCGTCCATCCACACAGGAACAGGGCGAGCGTCGCGGGAGCGACCAGGCTGCGTCTGAGGTTATCGAAGATCTTCCAGCGCGAGATGAGCGGCAGCCGGTTGCGCTGCACACCCGAGCGCGTGGGGACGAAGGGAAACAGCCACCACAGGATCTGCCAGTCGCCGCGGACCCAGCGGTGCTGGCGTCTTGCATGAGCGAGGACGCTGGACGGATAGTCGTCCACCACT
>Ga0184633_10001347_pt1 | contig 10161 bp, 10 predicted proteins | sample PLM31_170_b1_FD_133156 | JGI IMG/M metagenome (GOLD analysis project Ga0184633, IMG submission 133156) | Groundwater sediment microbial communities from an aquifer in East River, Colorado, USA - PLM3-1_170_b1 | ecosystem: Environmental > Terrestrial > Soil > Riparian zone | place: USA: East...
TGAACCGGTCCAGGCTGCGTGGCGCCGGCCCAAGCTCGTACTCGCCCGCCAGGTTGTACTTCGAGCCGTGGCACGGACACTCGAACCACTGGGACTGCTGGCAGAACGGGACCCGGCAGCCGAGGTGCACGCAGCGCTGGTAGAGCGGCATGATCCCTTGGGCCGCCAGTCCCTCGGCCTCGTAGTCGACGTCGTCCGTCGGCCTGCCATCGTAGGGGACGATGTAGAACCGTCCGGCCCCGTAGTAGACAGGCTGGTTCGTGGACTGGATCTCGTTCTTGATCGCATCCAGCTTGCCGGCGTCGATGACCGCCCCGAACCCTCCCTTCAGGTTCGGCCAGAGGAACGCCAGGGTCGCCCCCCCGAACTCGGCGGTGAACACCCCGAGGGAGGCGAGGAGCGACCGGCGGAAGAACTCGCGCCGGGTCACCGGCCTCGGCGCCCTGGCAGGGGTCTCGGCGCTTACGGCCGGCCCGCCAGGAGCCGCCACCTCGGCCCGGGCGGCCCGGCGGGCCCGCACGAACGACAGGCCGAAGACGATGGCGAACAGGTCGATCACCACGATGACGACCAGCGCCGCGATGGTCCCGCTCGAGATCGCGAGGGCGCGCATCATTCGGTCGGCCTCCCGATGCCGCGTCAACCTCCGTCCACCAAAATACTACTACTCGTAGTAGGGCGCCGCAGTGGGGCGGATGGCTAGGACAGCTGGGAGGTCGCGCGGATCAGTCCGAGAATGGCGAGCGCTTTGCCGGGGCCGGCGGCGGAGGCGGCGGCCGGCGGGCCTTCCGCTTCCGGGCAGATCGCCTGCTAACCGGCACGGACTGCAATCCTCCGTTCGATCTCCCGCTGAAGCTTCCGTTCGGACGGCCGGCCGTAGGAGAAGGCCTCGCCGTCGATGAGGATCCCGGGCGGGAACATCACGCCTCCCTGCTCGGCCAGTCGCCGTCCCTCAGGGGTGCTGAGATCCACGGCGGATACCGAGACCCCATACCGTGCGGCCAGACGATCGAGGATCTCCTTCGCCTGATCGCAGAACGCACAGCTCTCCTGGGTGAGGAGAACGATCTCCATCGTTACGCCGTGCCTCGAAGCCCCTGGCGCAGATCGGCGATCAAGCTCGGGACGGGAACGTACATCGTGAAGTTGGGTGCGCCCCCATAGTCGGCGCGCCACTCGATCGTGCCGTCCGGGCCGACGAGGATGAACGAATGGCCATCGCGGCTGGTTCCCATCATCCCGTACTGGTTCGCGGAGTAGGTCTCCGAGACGGCAAGGTTCGGATCCGAGAGCACCGGGATGGTGAGCCCTTCGTCGGCGACCTTCTGCTTCAAGGCATCGAGAGGATCGGTGGTGACGCTCACGATCTCTTCGATGCCTAGCGCTCCGAACTGATCCATGTTGGACTGGATGTCCGTGAGCTGGTCCCAGCAGGGCTGGCACATGAGGCCCTCCTGGAAAAAGAGCAGGACCGTCTTGCCCCGCAACGAGGCCAGGTCGAACACGCTGCCATCGGTGGACGGGAGCCGGATGGAAGGGGCCTTTTCGCCGGGGCCCGGGCTCCCGACGGCGAAGGCGTAGTCGCCGCCCTGCGGCGCGCCGCCCGGCCTGTTGAGGACGTAGATCGCCGCCAGGGCGACAACCGCGACCCCGACCAACAGTGCGGTCTTCACCCCGCCGCTCAGACCGCGGCTCCGTCGGCGGGGCTCCGGTCCTCGTCGCCCCGCGGCGATCTTCGCCTCCATGGAGGACGCCGACGGGCGCGGCGACACCTTGCCTCTCTTCCTCGGTGTTCGACCCGCTCCCTTACGCGTCTTGCTGCTCAAGGCTGTCCTCCTCGGTGTGGGATGGTGGTTCGGCTTCCTGTCTGCGGTTCGAGCCCTCCGCCTTCACCTGTCCGATCGCGCGCCGGGCCAAGAGGCCGACGAGAGCGATCAGGAGTAGGACGGCCGCCCAATTCGGGACCCAGGAGAGGGCGTCCGTGATCACGCGGCCGTAGTGCTGCACGCGAGCTGCGACTGTGGCCATCCATCCGCTCGAGGCGGGCATTGCGGATCCGGTGAACGCGATCCATGCTGTGGCTACTCCCATCAGAGACAGCAGGATCCCGCTCGCCAGGTTCGTTCCGGAGATGGTCCGCCGGATCGAACCGATGCGCCACGTGAACGACCTGGGCCGAAAGAGCCGGCTCGAACGCCAGTCTCGCCGTTCCCAGAGGACGGAGATGACGAAGAGTGGGGCTACCATTCCGAACACGTAAGCCGTCCCTAGTCCGAGCGCGAGCCCGAAGGACGAGGCCACACCGGCGAGGGCGATCACGCCGGCGAGCACGGGGGCGCAGCACGAGCTCGCCACTCCGGAGAACACGCCCAGCGAGTAGACGCCGAACGGCCCCGCCCGCCTCCCCGCGCGCTGCCCTGGCATCGGGAGGTGCATCTGCCCACCGAGCAAGGTGTAGGCGCCCAGTCCGAGCAGCAGGAGCCCGCCCGCGAGGTAGATCGTGGTGTGCTGGGCGGTGAACAGGCGTCGGAAGGCCTGGGCCCCCATGGCGAGGGGGAGGATGACCGTGGCCACCCCGGCCGCGAACAGGAAGGTCATGGCGACCAGGGTCCGGCGGTTCTGGAACGAGCTCGCGAAGTAGGCCGGCAGCATCACCGAGATGCAGCACGGCGCGAACAGCGCGATCGAGCCGGCCACGACGGCCGCGACCACGGAGCCTCCGTAGAAGATGCCGCTAGGCACGGGGAGAAGAAAGGCCGACTACAGCGCTGCCTGCGACTACCACGCGGCGTAGTATACGTGGCCGAGCCGCGTTCTACGATCCGCAGGCGACGGCCGTGACGGTCGCCTGGAGAGCGCGACGGCTAGGTCACCTGAGGAGGGGCAGCCGGGGAGGCGAGGGAGGTGGACGATGGGCTGGTCCCTCCGTCGCACGCCGCGGCGAGAAGCGCGACGGCGGTCGCGAGCAGGAACAGACGGGGCCCGACGGGGAGGAAGCGCGGCGACGGCCTCCTGTCGGTGCTAGGGGCCCCGTAGCCGCTCATCGTCGAAAGTCGCTTCCAGCTTCGCGATCTCCCGTGCGATGGCTTCTTGCTGGCTGCCGGTCTTGTCCAGTTGGCTCTTCAGCTCCGCGAGCCGCTCTTCCCGTGCTGAGCTCCTGCCGTCGACCCCGTCCGATCGCTGTGCAGAGGCGCCGTGGTGGTCGCCCTGCATGCTCCGCATCATGAGCACCATCGAGAGCGGGCAAACGGCGATGAGCAAGATTGGCAGGGCAGCCACCAGGAGGTTGGGGGCCACGGCCCAGACGCCGACGCCGACCAACGCAAGCCCGGCGATGACCTTCCAGTTCAGACACGCTCGCAGTAGCTTCTCCATCCTTCTTGCCGCCTCCTAACATCGCTGGAGCAGCGAACCCGCGCACAACGATACTATGGTTTGTAGTAGTTCGGGCGGGGAGGCTGATCAGCGGCACGGTTGGCGCCAGCGGGGCGGCCAGGCCGGCGTTTTCGAAGGGCCTCACATCAGCCGCCATTCGCCCGGGGGAGCTCCCCCTCATCGCGCTCGCGGTCGTCGCGGTGGTGTGGGGCTATCGGATCCTGGACGGCCGATATATTACGCATCGTCGTAGACAACCAGACACCCCCCGACCCGGAGGCGTGATGGCTAGATGAGGGGGCAATCTCTCGACGAGAACGCTCGCGTTCGGCGCGTCTACGAGCGGTACGCGGCTCGGTACGACCGAAGCGTCCGCTTCTGGGAGCGGGTGCTCCGAATCGACGAAGGCCGCATCTGGATCGCGTCTCAGGCCCGAGGCGACGTGTTGGAGGTCGGGATCGGCACCGGCCGCAACCTGCCCTATTACCCGGCGGACGTCCGGGTCACCGGGATCGACCTGTCCCCGGCCATGCTCGAGGTCGCTCGGCGGCGAGCCCGGGAGCTCCGCCGGGAGGTCGATCTCCGCGTAGGCAGCGCGGAGGCCCTCGAGGTGGGGGACTGGAGTTTCGACACGGTGGTGTTCACGCTCTCGCTGTGTTCGATCCCGCACGACCGAGGGGCTCTGTCCGAGGCCTGGCGCGTACTGCGGCCCGGCGGGCGGCTACTCCTCCTCGAACACGTCCGCAGCCCCGTCTGGCCCGTCCGCGCTGGCCAACGTCTCCTGGAGCCGCTGTTCCTGTGGCTCCAGGCTGATCATGTGCTCCGCGACCCGCTCGACCACCTCGAGGCCATCGGCTTCACGGTAGAACGGGTCGAGCGCTCGCGGTGGGGGATCGTCGAGAAGGGGGCGGCCAGGAAGCCGATGTAGGGCGGCCGCTTGCTGGGACGGGAGACGTGGCGTTTGCGCAGGCGAGTGGCTTCGTCCTCGGCCCAGGTCTGGCTACGACGTTCCGTCGTAGAATGCGGCCGATTCCACGGGTGGTTGAGCGGGAGACGACATGCCGGAATCCAGGGTGCGACGGCGGGGCAGTCCGCAGGGGAAGCGACGGGAGAAGCCCCGGGAGGCGCAAGCACGGGAGACCCAGGCGGCCCAGAAGCAGGCAGAGGCGAGGAAGCTGAGCCCGGCCGCCTACACGAGACGTCGGGTGCTCGGCTGGAGCGTCGTGGCCCTGGGGGTCCTTATTGGGGTGCAGCACCTCATGCACCACTTGGGGTTCTTCACCCTCATCTCCCCCGGATGGGATGACCTGGTGGCGGGCTATCCTCTTGCCGCGATCCTGGGGATCGCGGGAGCCATCCTTCTATCCAGGACCTGACCGCGGTGTCGCTGGTCGGCGACGTCAATCGACGTCCAGGACGATCTCGTGGTAGCCGGACGCACCCGACGGATGCGGGGGCCGTTCTGTTGGGTCCTGCACACGTCCCTCGCCATCCACCGCGCGGCACATGACCCGGTAGGTGCCAGGGCGGCCTGGGGTCCAGCGGTAGGCCCACTGGGGCCAGGCGAGGGGCGAGAGGGGTGGATGGATCATCGCCTGGGCCCACGTCCGCCCACCGTTCACCGAAACCTCCACCCGTGAGATCCCTCGGGTGCCTGCCCACGCCACGCCCCCGATCCATGTCGGCTGCCCTGCTGTGGGTCGGCCGGCCGTGTCGATCCGAGACTCCGTCCGAACCACGGCGACATCCGACCACCCCCGCCGCTCCCAGTACCCTCTGTAGTCGAAGCCGACGACCTCGACCTCCTCGACCCACTTCGCGTTTTTCATGCCATACACGGCGGGCGCCCGGACCCTGCACGGGAAGCCGTGCTCCTGGCTCAGAGGCCGGCCGTTCTGGGCGATGGCGAGGATGACGCTCGGATCGAGCGCCGCCGTCACCGGGATCGAGTCCGAGTAGCCATCGGCGCACCGGAACACCACGTCCACGGACCCGCCTTGCAGGCCGGCCTCCGCGAGGACCTCGCCCACGGGGACGCCCGTCCACCTCGAGTTGCCCACCAGGGGACCTCCCACGGGGTTCGAGATGCAGGTGAGGACCGAGTACTCCTCCACGAGCCGGAACCGCCGCTGCAGCTCGGGGAAGGTGAGCGTCAGCGACCGATCGACGAGGCCGTGAACCGAGAGTGTCCAGCCGGGAGCCTCGACGAGCGGATCGATGAGGTCGATGTCGACCACGTAGTGATCGGAGACGCTGGTGATCTCGGGAGAGATTCCGGGGATCGTGGGGAAAGCTGGCCGAACGGGCGATGAGGCGGGTTGGTCGGGGGCCCTGATCGGCACGTCCGTGTTGGGTCCCATCAATCGACGCGCGAAGCGGCCCACGACGGTTCCTCCCAGGACCAGCCCAACGGCGGAGGTACCGATCCATGCGAGGGCGCGTCGTCGCGAAGGACGTGGTTCTCCGGCCAAGACGTCGGACCCGTCCTCCAGTAGCCAGGCCAGCGGCACGCTGTAGAGCACACCTGCTGCCAGGGATACGAGCACCGTCGCCAGGGGCTGCGCTGGGACCGGATCGGCGAACCCGACAGCCATCGAGACCGAGGCGAGCACGAGGCCGGCGACGTAGGGCCGGGGCCGTCCGCGGGACGCGGTCGTCTCGATGAGGAAGGCGCCGAGGGTGAGGAAGGCAGCGATCGCCCCCGCGCTGAGGAGCCTCAGGGCATTGTGTCCTAACCGGTCGATGAAGAACGTCGCGACGTCGCCCGGCGTCAGCCTGATGATGCGCTCGGCGAGCGAGAGCGGGGGAAACGGGATGGAGGCATCGACCCTACTCCCCGCCCACAGGAACGAAAGGGCGAGCCCGCCTGCCAAGACGCCCGACATCCGCCACCGGGACTTCATCTCACCTGCCTGGTCGCCACTGGATATCTACGACGTTGGGTAGTATGACGCCTGTCGTGTCGCACGGACCCGAAGGAGTCGGGACGGGACGATCGTCCGGACTTCGTCAGGAACTGCCGGGGCGTCACGCGCTCGTGAGGAGCGTTTATGGCGGCGAGAAGGGTACTATGGGCCGTCGTACAAGGGGGCCTCCTCCTTGGGGTGGAGACTCCCATGGTGGCTATACCGGAGGTTGGCGGCGAGGCGAGTTGAGGGCGTTCGGAGAGCTCGAAGACCAGATCATGCGGTTCCTGTGGCAGCGGCATGGGAGGCCGGCGACGGTTCGAGATGTGCATGTCGCGCTCAACCGGAAGACGCCTCTTGCCTACACGACGGTCATGACCGTGCTCGATCGGCTCTGGAGGAAGGGGCTGGTCGTGCGCGAGGTGCAGGGGCGCGCCTACGAATATACGCCAGTAACGTCGCAGGCGGAGCACACGGCAGCCTTGATGCACGAACTTCTCGCCCGGTCCGCCGATCGGCGTGCCGCCCTGGCGCACTTCGTGGAGCGGATGAGGAAGAAGGACGAAGCCGAGTTGATCCAGCTGGCGCAAGAGTTGGCTCGTCGGCGCAAGAAGTGACCAGACTGTCACTGCTTCTCGGGGCCTTCGCCGTGCTGTCGGTGTTCGGGTCAACCTTCGGCCGGCTCCGGGCTGTTCCTCCTGCGTGGCGGGTCGGCTTCGGGTTCTTCGCACTCACGGGCCTACTCATGGCGACCGCCGCCTTGCTTGCGGCGATCCTGCTTCCGGAAGTTCTTGTATTGAACAACGTCGGAGAGATCTGGACCGTGTGCACTGCAGCGTTCCAGGTCATCTGGCGTCATCCGCTTTACCGACCTGCCTCGATCTTGGCTGGTCTGGCCCTCGCCCTCCTGCTCGGCCGGTTCACTTGGGCGATCGGTGGTTCAATCCTGGCCACCCGACGTGCGCGCATGACGTTCGGGGAGGCGACGCGGAGCCTTGCCCGCGGCAACGTGTTCGTGCTCGACGTCAGTGATCCCGAGGCTTTCTCGGTGGGCGGTCGTCGGGGCGTGGTTGTGATCACCCGCGGGCTGCTCGATGCGCTAGAGGAAGACGAAGGGCAAGCGGTCGTGCTGCACGAGGAGGGACACCTCAAGTCGAGGCATCACCTCCTCCTCGGCGTCGCTCGTGCGACGGCCCGCGCGATGTCTCCCTTTCCCCCGGCCCGCCTCGCGCTCGATGTCCTGGAGCAGGCCGTCGAGGAGTCCGCGGATGAGTACGCTGCGGCAAAACTCGGGAGCCGGCTCGCGGTGGCGACCGGGCTTTCCAAGGCCGCGCTTGCCGGAATCGGAGCCCGCGATGGCGCCCTTTCGATCGGTGACGGACCGGACGTTCCGGCGAGGATACGGCGCCTCATCGCGGCCCCCGCATGCCCGAGGTGGGTGCGGGCGGCGTGCATGGTTGGGATGTTCTTGCTCCTGGCTCTGGTCCTCTCCACGCAGTTCGTTGCAGGGCTGGCCATAGTGGCAGCGGCTCACCATCTCTTGGGTCTCGGAACGGTCATCAGCTGCCCGTTGTTTAGGTAGCGTTGAACCAGGTCCTCCGGCCACTCAGCGCTGAAGACCTCTATCCGGGTGCGGCGCAGAACTGCCCCTCCGGCGGCTGGCCGATCGTGTTCGTGCCGCGGCGAGGGCCGATGATGATGACGGACGTGTCCACCATCACGTCGCCGGTGTCGGTGATCGTCACCTTGTACCGGTCCAGGCTACGGGGGCGGGTCCCAGCTCGTGCTCGCCCGCGAACTTGTACTTCGAGCCGTGGCACGGGCACTCGAACCACTGGGACTGCTGGCAGAACGACCGTATCAGCCCTCGGCCGATCCAGCCAGGGACGGGGCCGACCCGCCCTCATCAAGGCCCCGGTCGTCCGCACCGATAGTCCAAGCAGGGCCATGGCAGCGGAGAGCTCCACGCTTTCGGACAGCATCCGGCGCGAGGCGAGGGTGGTCGGCTTGCGCGACGTCCGCACGCCCTCCCTGGAGGCGGTGGAGCGGCGGCGGATGCAGCTGTGGGTCCTGACCACGGTCCTGCTCGTGGCGGGGAGCGCCGTGATCGCCTTCCTGTCGCTCTGGCCGAGCACCCCGAGCTCCTGGCTCTCGCCCTCGGTCCTTCGGTGGGGCTTCGTCCTGCTTTCGGTGGCGTTCTGCGTCTACGCGATCGAGAAGGCGCTTCACCTCCGCCGGCTGGCCGGGCTCCTCACCGACGAGCGGGTCCTCACCGCCTCGCTGTCGAACCGCCTCCACGAGGTCTCGCTCCTGCTGGACGCGGGCAAGGCCATGAACTCCGTCCTCGAGCTGAACGCCGTCCTCGACGTGATCCTTCGAAGCGCGCTCGACCTGCTGAAGGGCAAGAGCGGCTCGGTCATGCTGGCCGAGGGGGACGCGCTGGTCGCGTCGTGCGTCCGCGGCAACGAGGCGGCGCGGGGCCGCAGGGTCCGGATCGGGAAGGGCATCGCGGGCCGCGTGGCCGAGACCCGTGAGCCCCTGCTGATCGACGGAACCGCCGGCCCGGCCGATTTCGCGGACCTCGGCCCACGGGAGCAGTCCGTCGAGAGCTCCATGTGCGTGCCGCTCCTCAGCCGGGGCGAGCTGCTCGGCGTGCTGAGCGTGAACGCCGACCCCGACCGGGCGTTCACCGAGTACGACCTTCGGGCCCTCAGCCTGTTCGCCGAGCAGGCCGCGGGCGCCATCGCCAACGCCCGTCTGTACGAGTCCGAGCGAGCCAACGTGCTGAAGCTCTTGGAGGTGGACCGGCTGAAGACGGAGCTCGTCGACATCGTCACCCACGAGCTCAGGACGCCCCTCACCGCGGTGCTGGCCGCGTCCGAGAGCGCGCAGCGCTCCGAACTCCTCGACAGCTCGCCCGAGCTCCTCCAGATCATCGAGCGAAACGCCCGGCACCTGGCGTCGATGATCGAGGACATCGTGGTGTCGAACCGGCTGGAGCAGCGCACGGCCATGGGGCCGCTGGCCCCGGTGGATGTGGCGGACATCGCCGAGCTGGTGGCCTCCGACTTCGAGGTGAGCGGCCGCCCGGTGCTGGTGCAGACGCCTGTGTCGGCCCCCATCGTGGCCAGCCCGGACGCGCTGCGGCGCATCCTGAGCAACCTCGTGGACAACGCCTACAAGTACGGAAAGCCCCCGGTGCGCCTGGTGGTCGAGCCGAGCCGTGCCGGCGTGACCATCTGGGTGATGGACTCCGGCCCGGGGATCCCCCCCGAGGACCGGGAGCGCGTGTTCGAGCGGTTCTCTCGTCTCGGCGTGGGCCGGGAGAAGCCGGGGCTGGGGCTCGGCCTGCCCATCGTCCGCGGCCTCGCCGCGTCGCTGGGCGGTTCGGTCACGATCGAGGAAGCACCGTCGGGGGGCTGCGCGTTCAAGGTGGTGCTCCCGGCCGTTCCGCCCGCCCAAGAGGCGGTCTGACCGGCCGGTTCGCCCCGTATCCTGGGGGCGATGGCTGCCGCGGATGACCGGTTCCTGCGCGCGTGCCGGCTCGAGCCCGTGGACCGCACGCCGGTGTGGTTCATGCGCCAGGCCGGGCGGTACCTCCCCGAGTACCGGGAGCTTCGAGGCGACCGGGACATCCTTGAGGCGGTCCGGGTCCCGGACCTGGCCGTCGAGATCACCCTTCAGCCCCTTCGGCGGATGGAGCTCGACGCCGCCGTCCTGTTCTCGGACATCATGGTTCCCCTCGCCGCCATCGGGGTCGACGTCCGGGTCCAGCCCGGCGCCGGACCGCTGGTCGCCGAGCCCATCCGAACCGCGGGCGACATCGAGCGCCTCCGGCCGCTTGAGCCCGAGGCCGACATGCCCTATGTGCTCGAGGCCA
>Ga0184633_10001348_pt1 | contig 10160 bp, 9 predicted proteins | sample PLM31_170_b1_FD_133156 | JGI IMG/M metagenome (GOLD analysis project Ga0184633, IMG submission 133156) | Groundwater sediment microbial communities from an aquifer in East River, Colorado, USA - PLM3-1_170_b1 | ecosystem: Environmental > Terrestrial > Soil > Riparian zone | place: USA: East...
GAGAAGCAGCGGTTTGCGTTTTCGGATCAGCTTTTCCAGCAGGATGAGATTCGTGAAGTCTCCTGAGGCGACCTTGTACGCCGGCAGATCATACGGTTCGAGAAACTCCACGGAGGGTTCATCGGACGCGGTGCAAAGAAACTCCAATCCTTTGGCCTTGGAGTAGCGGTAGAGTTCGTCATATTCAGTTCGCCCAAACTCCACCTCGCGCAAAATGGGAATCAGGTACTGAAAGCTTTCTTCAAAGCGGTTGGGATTCTCCAGGACGTCGCGGGTATACAGATCCTGTAGAGAACGCTTCTGGAACTTCACCGCGTGGCAGCCAGCCTCAGCGGCGATGCCAATGAGAGCCTTGGCCTTTTGGAGGTCCCCTTGGTGGTTAATGCCGGTTTCGGCAATGACGTATGTGGGAAAGGTGGTTCCCACACGCCGGGATCCGATCTTGAAGGTCTGAACCCTTTTGCCGAACATCCGGCCCAGGAAGTCGGTCTTTTCTTCAAACAGATCCATGGAGCAACTCCCGGATCGGTTCGACCGGTTCCAGGCGGCCAGTGTGGGCCGATCGCCTGGCCGCTCGAGCGACCCCGATGGTTTTAAGCCCGTCCCGCAGATCGGGGACGTCACCGCGCAGGTGCCAGCCCGCCTTCTTCGAATTGAGGAAGTAGCGGATCTCCTCTAGGTACATGCTGTTTCGGACTTCCCAGTCGGTCGCGATCACCTGCTCTGGAACCCGTCGGGTGAAATCAGGACTCATCCTGACCCTTTTTCCCTTCCAGACCTGGATGCCGTTGGATTCGATGTCGGTGGCGTCGTACTGCCAGAAGAGCGTAGCCTCTTCTCCGATGACCTCCAGCCGTTTCTGATGGTATCGGCCGAACAGGTCCATGTGAAGAGAGCCCATCGCTCCGGACTGAAAATGGACGATCATCTCCACTAGGTCGTCCACATCTAGCGATGGTTCGTCCTTGAGGCTGGAGATGGTTCCGTTGTATGCCATGATGTGTGTGATTTCTCCGAAGAGCCATCGGCAGATGTCCACCAGATGGGTTTCCTCGAGCAAAACGCCTCCCCCGAGGGCCTTGGAGGACATGAAGAAGTTCAGCCCTTCCCACGGGTGCCAGTCCCAAAGATTTTGGCTGAAGGTCCCCCGGACGGAGAGCACCCGGCCAACGACTCCCTGATCAATCATCTGGCGCACCTGCCGGAGTTGAGGCAGAAAACGATAATTGTAGCCTACCATTCCCACCAGTTGGACCGCCTCCACCTCTTCGGCTAGGCGGTTCAGTTCCTCCCACGGCTCGTCGTCCTTGGCCAGAGGCTTTTCACAGAAGATGTGCACCCGGTTGGCCAGGGCCCGCCGGATCTCCTCCGAGTGAAAGCGCGGAGGAGCGGCAATGACCACTGCTTCGAAGCGATGCCCCAGCCGGTAAGCCTCTTCACTGGAGGAAACAGCCACGACGTTCAAAGGTTGAGGATACCGTTCGGAGCCTTCCAAGGATTCCATAGCTTTTCGGGCGGACTCGATGGCCTCGCGGCGGCGTTCCTCGCGGGGATCCACGACCACGAAGTCGCTGACCTCACTCCGAATCAAATTCCCGAGGTGACGTTTCCCAATGCTCCCTCCTCCGATCAAAAGGATTTTAGACAACAGCGGTTCCTCCTGAAACAATCCCATCTTGTTGATATCGGTAAAACGGAATCGGAATGTGACCGATCCGGTATTCCTGAAGAAGCTTTTTACCCAGGGTTTCTTGGGTATGGTCTTCCCCCGAAGATTGGTAAAGCCCTTCTCTCGTAAAAACCTCTTTGCGAAACATGATCCCGTACCAGCAGGGAGACTCCAAACCCGATATCCTCTTGACTTTGGATTCCGACCCTGGCTGAACGAGGAAATAGTCCACCGATACCCCATCATACTGGGAGTTCTGGTAAAGCCAGATGGCTTGGAACAGGATCGTATAGTCGCTGATGTAGTCCTGCGCCCGGACGTGAACGACGAAACGTCCCATGGCGCGGCGCACGCCGGTGAAGAGCGCCTGCCCTGATCCCTTGGGTGGGTCGAGAAAGATCGGTCGGATGCGGTTGCCGTAGTCCTGGATGACCTCCCGTGAAAAGTCGGTGCTGCCAGCATCTACGACGAGGACCTCGTGGAATCTCCCTGGGAAGGTCTGGGCGAGGCAGCTACGGATGCAACGCTCCAGCAGAACTCCCTGGTTCTGGTTGGTAACGACAATGCTGACGTCAGCGGCGTTCTGCACGGGCATTCGCGGCGATGTCCATTTCAGCAACGGAAGAATTGGAGGCAATCTGTGCGGGGAATTGCTCAGCCGCACCAAGATAGCGGAGGATCTCCGCAGCATGTTGCCTCTCGAACTGCGAAAGGGTGAGGGGGAACCAAGAGCTGTTTTGGGAGTCCCGCCGGACCTTGAAGGTGAAGAATTCCAGCGCCTTAGCTTCGGAACGTGCCCGAGCTTCCGCCATCATGTTGTCGAGGCTTGGGGGAGAAACGGATTCTCCAAAATCCGCGAGGACCGATTGAACCACCTGGGCAAGCGTGGAACTCGATCTCGGGAAATGGTACACATCTCTTAAGAGCGCCTTGGCCTCCGGCCCAAAGACCCGATCGCCTTTCCAGGTTCCACGATAGATTTCTTCCATCTGATCGAACAGTTGTTCCAGCGAAGCCGGCGTTGGAAGACGATCCATGATCGGGTAATGGTTCTGCGGGAAGTCCTGGGTATGATCCCTAAGCCGTGGACCCAACAGGCCCAACAAGCTGATGGCGGGTTTGTTGTAGGCCACTGCCTCGAAGAACGTGGTGGAATTGAAGCCCAGCAGGATCCCGACCCGATCTAGCCAGGCCTCGAAGGGAATCTCTTGGCCCTCGAAGGAAAGAACGTCCGGATATTTGTGCTGTAGATAATGGTACGCCCCCATGTCCTCGCCCGGATGAATCCGAACGAGGGTCCGGAGCCCTCTACGCCGGCACTCATCAAAGAACTCCAGCCAGATCCGGAAGCCGGCGATCTGTATCCAGAACCGATCTTCAACGCCCCGGCTAGAGTGAAAGTAATGCCCTGCTCCATCCCGTGCGGCGTCAATCTGCTGAAAGATGTGAATCCCGGTATACGAATTCAGAAAGCCAAAGTCGCCGATCAATCCAGGAAGCTGGCTCCTGCGGAGTTCCGTCCGAATCGGGGAGGGGGGTACAAGGAAAAAGTCCATGCGCGGAGAGCCGACGACGAGCAACGGCTCGGGACGGAAGTGGCCGCTGGAAAGCAGAATCCTGCGACTGTAATCTCCCCAGAGGAAGAAGCGCCGGACCGCACGGATCCGCCGATCCCTCTCGCTGGGATCGGGGCCACCGCCGTACTTGTACAGGAGAGGTCCCTCTCCAAACAATGCCCCTTCGGTGGGCAACACGTAGAGTTTTGAGCGAGAAGAAATGGCCGGGATCTCGTCGTGTGGAATATGGGACATGGAAGGAAGCATAACCGCTTCGAAGGAGATGCGGCGCAGGAGCCGTAGTGTGGTTCTCCGTGTGGACAGGAGGACGTGACAACCGGCCCCCTCGAACAATCGCCTCAAGGCGAGTAAAACGGGTACGTCCCTTCGCCGCTCATCCAAGTGGATGAGCACCCGAGGCTGACGGTGGCGGCGGCCGCCATTCAAAAAGGACATGAAATCCACACCGCCGAGGCTTTGTGTCTCTCCTGACGGCGCAGGATAACCTGTTCCGCCAGCCAGAAGTCAAACTCATCGTCGATCTGTACGTTCTGCTCGCGGTCCAAGATCATCCTTTCGATCCTTTTCCCATGACGATCCCCCTGGCGGATTAAATCAGCTCGGATGACGTAAACGTTCCCGTCGTTGGCGAAGAAACCCGGGATATCCTGGCGCCTGAGGTGATTCGTTCCGTACTCGGTCACCTTGCAGAGGTAACCGGTCGCCAAGGAGTCTGCGTTCGTTTCAAGAAAACGCTGGATGCACCGGTCAATCAAGCCCGGCTCCCGAATAGGAGAAGTGGCTTGAAGGAGTACCACCGTATCCGCCGGTATCTGGGTCAGCACATGCTGAAGCACTGGTAAGGTCGGCGTCTCGTCGGCCGCGAGATAGCGTGACCGCTCGACCACCTCCACTCCGCACTGCCGAGCGATCTCCGCAATTCGTGGGTCCTCTGTCGAGACCACATAACGGTCCAGAAGCGAGGAGTACTTGGCCGCCTGCAGGGTCCAGGCAATCAAGGGTTTGCCTGCGAGGGGCCGGATGTTTTTCAAAGGGATCCCCTTACTTCCTCCGCGGGCGGGGGTCACTCCGAGGATCACGTGCTGGCCCTCCCAACGGTGATCATTTTTTTAGATCCTCTGACCACACGCTAAGGTCTACCAGGTTACAGACGCGCTCAAGGAAAGGCTCACGCTACCAAAACTCCCCGTCCGTTGAGAAACGTCAGCAACGTGGCTGCTGGGTCCCCGTTAGAAAAGGAGAGGAGTGCGTCCAACGCTTCCTGCCACCGGGCTTGACGGCGTTGAGATTCTTCTCCACCCGTCAAACCCTCGGACAGAGCCAACCGGAGGGATTCCGCATCGTGAAAGAAGAACGCGGCCTCCTCGGCGTCCCGTAGCGGGGTCAAGTCGTAGTGCCACGACCCATCGTAGACGATCGGCATGCATCCCAGGGCGAGGGCCTCGACGCCGACCGACGTGTTCCCCGTTATGGCGACCCTGGAGAGTAGAAGGAGATCCGCGGTATCTCCGGTGAACTGCCGGTAGCGTGCACCGTGTCGCATCGCTTCCACCCTCACCGCCCGGCGGAGCGGACAGAGGGGGTGGTCTTTCACGAGAAAAAGAACATCCTCAAACCATTTCCCCGCCTGAAACGCCAGGTTCAGCAGGAGCAGGGACTCTTCCGGATCGATGGAAGTGGCGATAGCCACCGGAACATGCTTGTCCGAGATCCCGTATCGCTCGCGGAGCAGCACTGATTGCTGCCGGCGCTGTTCCACCAGGCCACGAAGACGTGCCAGCCGGACCGGCCCGGTCAACACGAGACGATCCGGCGCCAAGCGTTCCCGCAGGACCTCCAGAGTCGCTCCGCCGTTGACCGAAATAACCTCGGGCAGCGGAGCGAGGTCGGGCCTACCGGGGTGTCCGTTTTGACAAACCTGCTCCATGGGAAACCAGTATCCGAGGTGATTCCGCCCCGTCAACCCGGTCTGAAACCCGATCACCGGCGCCTGAGATCCAGCCTGCCTGATTCCCGCTGTAAACGCTTTTTCGAGAGGCTGGTACTCGAAGGGATACGTGATACAGCCAATCGACCCGAGCCTTCTCGCCAACTGGTAGGTCCCCTCAGCCACACAGAGGCCGAACGGAATCTCCGGGCTGTAGAGGTCGTGCTCGACCTCGCGAAGCAGGAGGGAACCGACCTCGGTGCCGTTGAAGGACGCGCTGACACGTTGGTGCGATCGTCTCCAGCGCCGATACGCTCGGATCCAGCCGTTCCCGACACAGCAGGCCAGAAGCGTCCGGAATGAGATGAGGGATTCCAAAAGAACGATCCGATTCGCCGCCAAGAGTCGATGGAGCCGGGTGGACTGCAGGAGGATCCTGCTTGCCGGGGCCATCGTCACAGCGCCATAGACGGAGCGGTATCCCTGCGCCTCCAGAAGTTTTGGCCAATCGCCGAATGACCGATTGCGCAACGAATCCGAATCTGCCTCCGGCTCCCACATGGAAGGAAACAAGGTGCAGTGCAGCGCCCACGGCCGTCCCGAAGAATCACGAATCTCCTCAATTCGACCCACCCCGGTCAAACGGAGGACCATCCAGCGCAGAACTTGCTGCCACAAGAACCAGCTTCGACGAAAGCCGGCGCATTGACTCAGCCTCTGGCGCAGCGTCAGCCGCCGTCTGCAGCGTAGAACCTCTTCCACACGCGCATCGTGGCGCTGCGCGATCTGACGAAGCACCGGTACGACCAGCGGGTCATCCGTAAGGAGCACAATCCGCTTCGGCTTGCGCTCACGCAGAACCTGATCGATGACCTCGAATTGATAGAGGAAATTGATCAGCGGGGTCCGCAGCGAGCTCATCTCGGAGATCTGCATCAGCCACCAGACGCTGAGGGATCCTTTCCAGCTCCAGAGGGTCAAAAGGCCATGTGCTTTAGCGAACGTGTACAAAAGAGAGGGATAGTTCTCACGCACACGGCGGCGCGCCTCCGCCGCATAGGGTTGCGGGGAGATCCATTCCACACGGTTTCCAACCTGTTGACGCATAAAATCGCCAGATGGAAGATGTGCAAAGTCAAGCCACCCAACAGCCTCCGCCACATTCGCGATCGTCTTAAGCGCACGAAGTCGAGCCTGCGGCCGTGCCTCGGAAGTTAAGCCAATGACTAACAGCTGAATGTAGGTCATTCCAAAACTGAGAATTCCTCGGGAGTCGTTGATGGCGTCGAGACAATAGAGAGACGCTGACACCAAATCTCAAAGGTCGGCAGGATTGATGGAACGAGTTGGGCCGGAAGTTCAGAAATCACAGACGACCTTAGACACGCAGATTCACGGGTGAAGGTGAGGGCATTTCCGCCCGGCCTTGTGATTGGAGTCGCCAGAGGCGGGCGTAAATACCGTTCAGATCAAGCAGTTCCTGATGGGTGCCTCGCTCCACCAGTCGTCCTTCCGCCAGAACCAGAATCTGATCCGCGCGGGCCACCGTGGATAAACGGTGGGCGATGGCAAGGACAGTCCGTTCACCCCGTTGCTCATCCAGTGCTTGCTGAATGAACCGCTCCGAGTTGCTGTCGAGAGCACTCGTTGCCTCATCAAGGATCAGAATCTCCGGCTGGCGCACAAGGGCCCGCGCGAGGGCGACCCGCTGGCACTGGCCCCCTGATAGTCGATGCCCCCGGTCACCGACTACCGTCTCGTAGCCGTTGGCCAGGCGCGCAATGAACGCATCGGCGTGGCCCGCTTTTGCCGCGACCACAATCTCGTGCATCGTAGCGTCCGGTTTTCCGAAAGCGATGTTTTCCCGGATGCTGGCGTGGAAAAGCATGGGATCTTGAGACACAACGCCGAGCCGACTACGCCAGGACACGCGGTTGAACATCTTCAGGTCTACACCGTCAACGAAGATTTGTCCGGAGGTTGGTTCAAAGAGGCGCAGCAGAAGATCAGCTACTGTGGACTTGCCTGTTCCGGATACCCCGACCAATGCCGTAAAGCTCCCTCGCGGTACCTCAAACGAGAGATCCAGCACAGCGGGGGACTCATCCGGAAGATAGCGCAAGGTAACCTCACGAAACTCGATTGACCGGCTAAAGCCTGAAAACGGCCGACCCTCCTTTGCATCTTTGAAATCCTCCTCCTGGCGAAGGATCTCCAGCATGCGAGCCGCGTTGGGCGCCAGGCTGGCCAGCGCAGTAAGGCTGGAATAGACAGACCGAAGCCGCGGCGTCACTCGATAGAGTGCCAGGAGGAAAGCAAGCAGATGGGGCAGTGTTCCAGCTCCTCTCGATTCCAACATCAGGTATCCACCCAGGACGAAAATCCCTGCTCCCATCACTGTGAGGGTGTCTGTCATGGGTTCAAGTACATTTGACCAAACCACGGCCCGCCTGCGGCTTGCCATTCCCCGCCTAGTCAGCGTATCCACCGTTCGAATGGTTCCCTCCTGCTTTGCAAACGTATGGATCAAACGCATCGCCTGGAGGAGCTCTGTGACGCTTTGACTCAAGGTGACAGCTATTGCCGTAAATCGGCTGGCATGCTGTTCCACCTGGGTGATGATCCAATGAAGAAATCGAGAGACAAGCAAGTACGTCGCCAGTACAGCCATGGTCATGGGCCATGAAAACCAAAAAAGCAGCAGTCCATAGATGGCGACGAAAAGCGCGTTCCTGGCCAGCTCGTTCAACCGGCCAATAACATCGTGGAGATGACCAGCCTGGCCCAGGTAATCGGTCAGATCTCCAAGGCGATAGGAAGTCACGCGGGAAAATGGAAGGCGCATGATGCGGGCAAAAATTCGATTGTGTGCCTCAGCCTGAACCCAGGCCTGTAGATGAGCTGTCGCCGCATCACCGGTGAACTGGAAACCACTCCGAAGAACCTGGGCGACGATCGCAAAAAGAACCAGCCCAATGAAGAGGAGTTCGCGGCCATAGACAAGACGGGCACCCTCTAACCAGTTCCCAAATGCCCCCAAGGATGTTCCGAGAGGAACCTCCGGGTTACCGAGCAACTGGATGGCAATCGTCAATACGCCGATGGTGCTGCCTTCGAAAAGAGCACATATTGCGTTGGCCACAAAAGCCGCCAGGACATACCGCCACCTCGGACGTGCAAGATCCAACGCGATCCATGCAACCGCGCGCCCCCCAGACAACTGTCTCACGTTTCGCCCACCGTCACAGTGTCTCCTCCGAAGGCACAGCTCCCAGGAGCCCTCTTGCCTCGAAGGTCAGCCGCGGGACGCCCGCATAGGTCGAGAGTGTGGTGAAGACGTCAGCCATCTGGTCATCCAGGCCCTGCCCGAGGATGATGATGTTCAGGATGTGGTCATCCACCACTGGCCATCCTTCCGGGGTCTGTCGAATGTTTCGGCTCGTCCAGTCGAAGGCGGTCAGCACACGTTCTTGATCGGTACTGAGACCTCGTGTGATCTGCTTGGCCAGCGCCTCATACTTGTAGTGCCGATGGAGGAAATCCAGGACCTTGACGTAGACGGGGATTTCCCGGGTTGAAACCTGGAAATCCTTCCCCTGCCGGGTTGTGACGGTGGATGTCGAGATCCCGACGGCCCCTGCCAGGAGCAGCAAGGTAACGCCGCCAGCCAGGAAATGGCGCCGAGTGGACAAGGAAATTCTCATCGCGAGCCGACGCGCTCGAAGATCTCAAGGACGCGGGGGGCTTGGACCTTTGCCGAATAACGTTCCTCCACGGTCCTGCGCCCTTCCTTCGCAAACCTCCATCGCAGATCCTCGTCAGAGACCAATAAAGAGAGTTTCTCTGCCCACTCTTGCTCGCTCGAGGCCAGGAATCCGTTCTTTCCGTCCTCGATGATCTCGGAGTTCACGCCAACCGGCGACGCCACTGTCGGCACGCCCACAGCCATGTACTGGAGGGCTTTCAACCCGCACTTCCCCCGCGACCACGCGTCATTGGGGAGCGGCATGATCCCGACATCGAACGACTTTAGATCGGAGATTTCCGATCGGGCATTCCATGCGAGGCTCTCTACCTCCATGCCATCGAGCCGGAAATCCCGGCTCCCGAGAACCTTGAGGCGAAAATTCAGCGACTTTTTCAAGCTCTTCAAGGCCGGCCCGAAACTCCTGAGGTGTTTCAGCGTCGTCAGGCTTCCACTCCAGCCAATCACAGGCAGGCCGCGAATCCCGACGTTGTCCTTAGGAGTGTAGGCGTCGGTATCGATCGTCGTCGGAACCACCGACACGCGCTCAGTATGCGTGAACGCGTAATCCCTGAGATACGGGTTACCGACGATCACATGCGCGCTCAGCCGGCAGATCGTCCCAGTCTTTTGAGACCACCTCAACCACTTGAAGCGGCGGTTCGCTTCACTCACGTCAGGCCGGAAGATGGCGTCGTCAAAGTCGTACACGATCGGAATACCTCTCCGCGCCAGCATCCGTTCCAGGAACGGCGGGCCGAGTGGCAACAGCTCCCGATATAAAAAGATCACATCCCACTTCTTCCCTATCGCACCCAGAACCCGCACTCTGCGATAGATACCGCGACACAGTTCCCTGACCTTCTGAGCGTGGTGTCCCTCTGCGTGTAAAACCTGTTTGAGCCCCTGAGACTCGAAGGGCACGAAATGGAAGCGCACCCCCATCGGTTCGAGTATCCGCGCCCACTGCTCGATCCGAAACCGCTGGCCCGGAACGGTATCGTAAAGATAGGGCATCAGCACCAGAACATTCATTGCAGTAGGTTCTTCCGCTCCAGCTCCGAATACGCGGCATCAACGAGATCCTGAGCGTCCGGACCGGATTTCAGGCACCATTCGACAAGCTCCGTCATTCCCTCGTTGAGCGTGACCCGCGGCTTCCACCCCAGCAGCGATTCGGCCAGGGTCGAGTCCGAGAAGCAGTGCCTGATGTCCCCCGCCCGGTACCTCCGCGCGAACGAC
>Ga0184633_10001350_pt1 | contig 10157 bp, 8 predicted proteins | sample PLM31_170_b1_FD_133156 | JGI IMG/M metagenome (GOLD analysis project Ga0184633, IMG submission 133156) | Groundwater sediment microbial communities from an aquifer in East River, Colorado, USA - PLM3-1_170_b1 | ecosystem: Environmental > Terrestrial > Soil > Riparian zone | place: USA: East...
GATGTAGAGCCCGGTGCCGCCGACCACCACGGGGAGCCGGCCGCGATCCCGGATCTGGCGGATGACCGACTCGGCCTCCGTCTTGAAGCGCGCCGCGTGATATCGCTCATCGGGATCCACGACGTCGATCAGATGGTGTGGCACGGCGTCCTGCTGGGCGGGACTGGGTTTCCCCGTGCCGATGTCCATCCCTCGATAGACCTGACGGGAGTCGGCGCTCACTATCTCAATCGAGCAGGGACGGGCACCCGGGCTTGCGCCACGCCCGTCCATCGGGAGGAGCCGGGCCAGCCGCGTCGCCGCCTCCGTCTTTCCCGCTCCGGTGGGCCCGGTGATCACCACCAGCGGCGGAAGCCGGCGGTTCACCATGTGCGCCTCAACTCCCGCTTGATCTCCCGGAGCGGGAGCCGGGAGACGATGGGGCGGCCGTGAGGGCAGAAATAGGGAGTGACCGTGGCCGACAGATCTCTGAGAAGCCCGGACATCTCCTCGCGGTCCAGCGACTGGTGGGCCTTGACGGCGGCGCGGCAGGCGATAAACGCCAGCGCCCGATCGATGGCCGGCGCGGCGCGCCCGCGGTGGAGCTGACCGACCTCGTCCAGCAGCGCCTCCAGAAGCCGGCGCGGCTCTTCTTCCTTGAGGAGAACCGGCACCGCGCGGAGGAGTGGCGCCGGGCTCCCGAGATGTTCCAGGGAAAAGCCGAGCTGCTCAAGCGCCGGAACGAGATCGGCGAGCATTGCCCGGCCGGCAGCGGAGAGCTCCAGGGGCTGCGGGAAGAGAAGCTCCTGGGAGGGGAGATGCCCCAGAGCCAGGTCGGCCTTGAGCCGCTCGAAGAGCACCCGCTCGTGGGCCACGTGCTGATCGATGAAGAAGACCTCTTCATCGTTGGCCGCCACCATGAAGGTATCCTGAATCTGTCCGACCAGCTCGCCGAAGAGGGTCGCCCCATAGGCGGCCGGCGTCTCCTGAAACAAGCGCCCCTGCTCCCCGACCTCCGGATCTTCTGACCATGGACGGGCACCCGGACTTTCGCCTCGCCCGATCGTTGAGCCAGGACGGGCACCCGGACTTTCGCCTCGCCCGTCCTCCGCTGCAGCACCCGGGAGCCCGGGTGCCCCCTGTTCCGCGACCACCTCACGCGACCGGAGGGCGTCCTGAACCGCTACGAAGACGGTCTCCTGAACCAGCCGCGGAGAGCGGAACCTGACCCAGGCTTTCGTCGGATGCACGTTCACATCCACGATCTTCGGATCCATCGCGAGCACCAGGACCGCGACCGGAAACTGATCCCGAGGAAGGAGCGGCCGGTAGGCTTCGAGGATCGTCTGCGTGAGCAGCGTGTCGCGCGCCGGGCGGCCGTTCACGATGATCGTCATCTCCTCCCGGCTGCCGCGGCTCAAGGCCGGTGAGGTGATGAACCCGGTGACCGAAAGGCCGCTCTCTTCACGCCCGACCGCGATGAGCTTCTCGGCCAAGCCGAACCCCAGGAGGCTTCCGATCCGGTCCCTCAGGTCCGAGGCGCGGGGCGCCGTGAGCAGCGACTTGCCGTTGTGGGTCACTCTGAGCCCGAGTCCGGGGTGGGCCAGCGCCAGCTGGCTGACAACCCTGAGGGCGGCCGCAAGTTCCGCCTGCGGGCTCTTGAGGAACTTGAGGCGGGCCGGGGTGTTGAAGAACAGGTCGGAAATCTCGACACTGGTCCCCTCGGGCCCGTCTACCTCCAACCGATCGATGATCGTTCCGCCCTCCCCTCTCACCAGTCCGCCGCGCTCCTCCCCGCGCGCCCGGGAGAGGATCGAAAATCGCGAGACCGAGCAGATGGCCGCCAGCGCCTCCCCCCTGAAACCGAGAGAGACGATGCCAGCAAGATCGGCCTCCGAGCTGATCTTCGACGTGGCGTGACGCTCGAGGGCCAGGAGAAGATCCTCCCATGTCATCCCACCGCCGTCGTCCGTGAGACGGATCAGCTGCCGGCCCGCGTCCTTGAGGTCGATCACGACGGAACCGGCGAGCGCGTCGATGGCGTTTTCCAGGAGTTCTTTAACCACGGACGCGGGGCGGTCCACCACCTCCCCTGCGGCGATCTTGTTGACGAGGTGATCGGGAAGGCGGTGAATCCGGCTCACGGTCTTTCTCGGAGACGCGCCTGCCATCTGGACAGGAGGTTCAGGGCCTGGAGCGGTGTCAGCCCTTCAAGGTCGAGCTGCGCCAGCTCGGCCAGGACGGGGTCGGGCTGGGTGAACAGCCCGAGCTGGGTCGGCGCGTCGGCGACCGGGGTCCTGAGCGCGAGGTCGTTCCCGCGCGCCTCCAGCTCGGCGAGAAACCGTTTGGCGCGCTCGATCACCGGAGCGGGGAGCCCGGCCAGCCGGGCCACCTGAATTCCGTAGCTCCGGTCGGTCCCCCCCGGGCGGACCTTGTGGAGGAAGATGATCTCGTCGTTCCATTCACGCACCGCCACGTGAAAGTTCCTGACGCGAGGGAACCGCTCGGCCAGCTGCGTCAGCTCGTGGTAGTGGGTGGCGAACAGGACCTTGGCGCCGGGGACGGCCTCGTGGAGGTACTCGGCCGTGGCCCACGCGATGGCCAGGCCGTCGAAGGTGGAGGTGCCGCGCCCCACCTCGTCCAGGAGGATCAGACTCCGCGGGGTGGCGTTGTGGAGGATGTTGGCTGTTTCCACCATCTCAACCAGAAAGGTGCTCTGCCCCTTTGAGAGATTGTCCTGGGCGCCCACCCGGGTGAAGATCCGGTCGACCAGGCCGACCCGCGCCTCGCGCGCCGGGACAAACGCGCCCATCTGGGCCAGGATGACGATCAACGCCACCTGTCGCATGTAGGTGGACTTCCCCGCCATGTTGGGCCGGGTGAGCATGAGCAGTTGGGTCTCCCGCCCATCCAGCAAGTGCTCGTTCGGGACGAAGGGACGCTCCCCGCTCGTTTCGAGGACCGGGTGGCGGCCATCCACGATCTTGATCGTCGAGCCGTCGTCCACCTGGGGGCGGATATGGCCCCGCTGATGCGCGACCTCGGCCAAGCCCACCAGGAGGTCCAGCGCGCCCACGGCCCGGGCGGTCGTGAGGATGGCCGGGGCCTCCCGGGCGACGCTCGCCCTGACCTCCTCGAAGAGCTCGAACTCCAGCCGGTTGATGCGCTCCTCGGCCCCGAGCAGCGTGGCCTCGTACTCCTTGAGCTCAGGGGTCACGAAGCGCTCGGCTCCCAGCAGCGTCTGCCTGCGGATGTAATCATCCGGCACCGACTTGAGGTTGGTGTTGGAGATCTCGATGGCGTATCCGAACACCCGGTTGAAGCGGACCCTGAGCGAGGCGATCCCCGTGCGCTGTCGCTCGCGCGCTTCGAGCCCGGCGATCCACTCCCGCGCCCCCCTGCCCTCCCGTTTGAGATCGGCCAGCGCCTGGCTCCAGCTTTCCCGGATCAGCCCCCCTTCGCGAAGTCCCAGGGGCGGATTGTCCTCCAGCGAGTCTTCCAGGAGCTTCGCCAGCGGCTGGAGCTCGGCCATCTCCTCCGCCAGGCGTGAGACCAGCGGCGCGGTGAGCGCGGCCAGGCGCGACTTGATGGCCGGCAGCGGAGCCAGCGAGGCTTTGAGGCCGAGCAGATCCCTGGCGTGGGCGGTTCCCATGGCCGCGCGGCTCGTGAGGCGCTCCAGGTCCGCCACCGAGTCGAGCCGCTCTCGAAGCGCGGCGCGGAGCGCGGGAGCTTCGACGAAAGCCTGGATCGCCTCCTGGCGCCGGCCGATCTCGACCGGGTCCAGGAGCGGGCGAAGAAGCCACTGGCGGAGGAGCCGGGCCCCCATGGCGGTCAGCGTCAGGTCGAGACTGCCGGAGAGCGACCCGCGCACGGACCGCCCCTGGAGGGTTTCCAGGAGCTCGAGAGTGCGCGCCGCCGTCTCGTCAAGGACCATGGCGCCGCCCGGCAGCAGGGGCTGGAGCCGGGTCAGGTGCCCCAGGGCGTCGCCCTGCGTTTCTCTCAGATAGTCGAGGAGCGCGGCAGCGGCCTGGATGCCCAGGGTCATCCGGCCGAGGCCGAAGGTGTCCAGCGAGGGGACCTTGAAGTGGCTGGAGAGCGCCTCGCGCGCGTCTCGCTCCTGGACACCCTCGGGATCCCAGAGCGTGAGCGTGGCGCCGCTCTCCTTGAGCAGCGCCGCGAGCCGCCCGTTCTGGAGGAGCGATGGGGGAAGCAGAATTTCGGCGGGGCGCCGGAGCAGCGCGGCGCGGAGAATCGGGGGATCGGGCCCGGTCTCCTCCCCCGCCCAGAAGTCGCCGGTGGTGATGTCCGCGAGCGCGACGCCGATCCCGTCCCGGTCGGATACCAACGCCAGGAGAAAGTTGTTCGCGCCCCGGTCCAGGAGGGCAGTGTCGGTGACCGTGCCCGGCGTGATGATCCTGACCACTTCCCGCCGGAGGAGCTTCCTTCCCCCGCCGGGCGCCTCCATCTGCTCGCACAGCGCCACCTTCTGCCCGGCGCGGAGCAGGCGGGCGATATAGCTGTCAGCGGCATGATGCGGAATTCCGGCCATGGGGATCGCGCCCGCCCCTTTCTGGCGTGACGTCAGGGCGATCTCGAGGAGCCGGGCTCCGAGCACGGCGTCGTCCCCGAACATCTCGTAGAAATCTCCCAGGCGGAACAGCAGGAGGCAGTCAGGATACCGGCGCTTGAGCCCCTGGTACTGGCGCATCACCGGGGTGAGCTCGGCCGGGACGGCGGCGGGCGGGGAGGAAGGCGGCGTCGCGTCGCGCGCCATCAAGGAGGCCCTGCGGCAGATTGAAAACGGGGTGAGAGCCTCGCGAACGTGGCCTCGAGGGACTCGGGAACCACCTTGGTTCCGCCCACGACGGGCATGAAGTTGGTGTCCCCGTTCCATCGGGGCACCACGTGGATGTGGAGATGACCGGCCACCCCCGCCCCGGCCGCGCACCCCTGGTTCACCCCGACATTGAAGCCGTCGGGGTGGTAGGCCGTGGCGAGGGCCCGGATCCCCTCCTGAGCCAGCCCCATCATCCCCGCCAGCTCTTCGGGCGTCAGCTCTTCAAGCGCCCCCACGTGACGGCGGACCACCGCCATCAGATGCCCGGCGGTGTAGGGGAAGATGTTGAGGACCAGAAAGGCGTGGGGCCGCCGGCAGAGCACGAACTGCTTGGGATCGTCGGAATCCGCCAGCATGCCGCAGAAGAGGCAGTCGCCCGCGGACCGAGCCGCCTGGACGTACGTCATCCGCCAGGGAGCCCAGAGGCAATCCATGGGAAATGACTCGACGCAGGGAGGGCACTATGGGAGGGATCGGCCGTTACGGCCAACGGAGAACAACCTTCACGAATTGACAAGTTCCCTGAGCTGTTTTCCTACCTTGAAGAAGGGAACCCGTTTTTCTGGGACGCTCACGCTCGAGCCGGTCTTGGGATTGCGACCCTTGCGCGCGTTGCGGTGGCGGATCCTGAAGCTGCCGAAGCCCCGCAGCTCGACCTTGTCGCCCTTGGTCAGGGCCTCCGCGATGTTGTCGAAGACAGTGGTGACGATCAGCTCCGACTCTTTCTTGGTCAGATTGGACTGCCTGGCGACTTCCTCGATCAGGTCTGCTTTCGTCATACTCCGGCTTCCTTCCCAAACGCCGCCCAGATGGTTGGATCCAAAACCGGCATTACGCTAGCACGGGATGTCAAAGATTGTCAAGGAGTTTAAGGGGTTAGGCGGGGGGCGCGGCATCCCCGAAGAGAGCCCGGCCTGCCCGGCCCAGCATCTCCACGCCGCGCACTTCCTGATCGAACAAGGGCACGATGGCCCTCACGCCCCCGTCGAACTTCTCCCAGATGGTCCGCATGTGCTCGTCCTGCATCTGCATCCGGTTCAGGACGAACTCCGGGACGTTTGATCCGATCGCCTGCCGGTCCAGCAACATGTTGACTATTATGCCTCCCACCGGAATGCCGAAGTCCCGAAACCAGCCGATGAACCTGGTGATGACCGCGATCGGCAGGGCCTCGGGAAGCGTGATGAAGAAGAACGCGGTCCGTTCGGAATCGGTGAGGAGCTTCTGCGCCTGCGCCATGCGGGACCGGAATTGGAGCAGATAGTCCAGGAGGGGGTCCGCCTCCTTTTTCTTGGTGAACGAGAGCATCTCGCGCAGCGAGCGCGCCTCCTCCCTCGACTTCAGCATCTTGTCGACCCAGAGGGAATAGACCTTGGACATGCCCAGGAGGCGTCGCGCGTTGGCGGTGGGGGCGGTGTCGAAGACGTAAGCGTCGTACTCGTCCTTGAACATCAGCTCCACCATGTTCTCGAACATGGCGGACTCCTCGAAGGCCGGGTTCATGGTGGCGGACTCGACGAAATCGTCGGCCTTCGTGCTGATGTCGGCGAACTTGAGGAACCACTGGATCTTTTCCCGGATCTCCTTCTTCGAGCGCTCGATGGTCTCCCGGGTGTCGATCTCGTACGCCCAGAGATTGGGGACGCCCAGGACAGCGGTGTGGCCGCCCGAGACGTCCTGCGCCAGGAGACCCGACAGGCTGTGGACCGGGTTCGTGGACGCCAGCAGGATCCGCCTCCCCTGCCCCGCGAGCCAGAGCGCCGTGGTGCCGGCCATGGCGGTCTTGCCCACTCCGCCTTTTCCTCCAAAAAAAGAATATTTGAGGGCCGGGTGGCTCGCGAGATACCCCGCCATCGAGAGCGTGATCCGGCTCACTTTAAAAGAGCTCCCGAGCCAGCCGCTCGATCATGGGCAGGCCGGTGACGTCCCGTTCCATCTCGGGGACGTAGGCGAGCACCTGGTCGCCGAAGGTCTGCCTGATCTCTCCCAGATACTTCTGCTGCATGTTGATCCGGTTCCGCAGGTACTCCGGGATGTTCCCCCGCCCCAGGTCCGCCGGCAGGACCCGGTTGACCACGTAACCCGAGAGCGGAACATCGAACTTCGCGAACAGCTCGGCGGCCTTTTTCGTGTCCAGGATGATCATCTCCTCGGGGACCACCACGAAGAAAAACGCCGTCCGCGCCTTGTCGGTGAGGATCTTGGAGGAGGCGTTGATCCGGTTCTTGATATAGATCAGCTCGCTGAGAATCTGGTCCTCCTGGACGGTCTCCTCCCGGCGCATGACGGCGGCCACCTGATCGTACTGCTTCATATCCTCGCGGAGCTTGGTGATCTTGTTGATCCACTCGTCGTACACCTTCGCCATAGAGAGGTAGTAGAGGGCGTGGCCCAGCGGGACGAGGTCGTAGATGTAGTAGTCGTAATCCCCCTGGACGATGATGTCCACGACGGCGTCGAAGATCGCGCTCTCCTCCATCGCCGGCTCCGCCGCCGCGGCGGCGATGTAGTTGTCGATCTCCTCCGGAACCTTTTCGAAGCCGTACATGTCGAGGATCTTCTTCCGGATCTCCTCCTGATAGTCCCGGATGCGGCGGTCGGCGTCCACCTCCTGCGCCCACAGATTCGGGATGATCGGGACGGGCCCCTTGCCGAAGATGTCCTGCTGGAAGATGTCCGACAGGCTGGCCTGCGGATCGACGGAGAAGAGGAGCACCCGCTTGCCTTGGCTGGCCAACCAGTAGGCGCAGGTAGCGGAGAGGGTGGTCTTCCCCAGACCCCCCTTCCCGCCGAACATGATGTACCGGCGGCCCGGTTGGCCCTCGAACACCTGCCTCAGCGGCATGGCCCCCCTCCGCTAGCGGACGTTATTCATGAACGCAAGGCTCAGAGCGGGCGCACTCAGAGCGCCTCAGGGTAAGCGCCGTTCGAGCGCCGGGCCTCGCGCGGCGGGTGGCCTGCCTCACGGCATGGCCGAACCCGCCACGCTCGAACTGCAGCTGGGGGTGGCTCGGAGGGGGCCATCGAGGCCCCCTTCGATGGTCTAGCCCAGGACGTCGGTGATGTCACGCTCTCTGAGCATCCGGCGCTTCCAGGAGGCGATCTGCGGCGTCACGTACGGCAGGAGCCGAAGGGAGTAGTACGGCGGCAGGATCGGGACTCCCAGCAGGTCCCCCATGGTGATGAGGATGAACAGATGCTCCATGCTGGACCGGGTGCGCACCGCGTGCCGCGTCATCTCGTGGGAGGACATTCCGTACACGATGTCCCGGAAGACCCCCAGAAGCCCGCCCTTTTTCTTTCCTTTTTCCGCGTCTGCCATCCGGATTCTCCGTTCCGTCACCCCTTCGACTATCTATACACCGTGCAGGTCGTACTCCTCCCGCTCCCAGAACTCCTTGCGAACCGCCATCTGGCGCTTCCACGTGGAGATCTCGGGGACCACGTGGGGCAAAAGGCGAAGCGAATAAATCGGCGGCAGGACCGGGAGCCCGATCAGATCCCCCATTGTCACCACCATGAAGAGGGCCTCCACCTCGTGGCGCATCAGGACGGCGTGACGGGCGAACTCGTAGCCCGTCATGCCGTACACGAACTGCCTCACCGCTCCCCCGAGGTGGCGGAACGGCTTCGCTAAACCGATGGCCTTCCCTTTCGGAACCCCGGGCCGAGCCGTGTGGAAAGGGGGCCCGCCCGGCGCGCGAGCCCCCTCTTGTGTTCTACCCTCTGGCTGGCGCCGGTCCGGGAGCCGCGGCCGGCCTGCGCAGATGCCGGGTGAAGGCCTTCCAGCCATCAACGCCGATGAAAAACGCGGCGATCACGAGGAGCAACGCCACCAGGACCATCAGCCCGGAGCCGATGACCGGGAGGGTCCGCCCCGGCACCCCGAGGTTGGTCAGGAACACGTTGGAGTAGAGGTTGTAGGCCGTGACCAGGTTGGCCGCCATAGTCGTGATGTACATGAAGATCATGGGGATCCCGGCGTACAGCCAGTTCTTCCCCACCGACGCCAGCCAGACCGTCACCAGGAGCAGCGAGAGGGCGGCCATGAGCTGGTTGGCGCCGCCGAAGAGCTGCCAGAGATAGATCCAGGTCCCGGTGAGGACCAAGAGCAGCGCCAGCGCCACCGAGATGATCGACGACACGTGCTGGCTCCGTAAAGCCGGGACCGAATCCCCGAGCCACTCAGTCAGCGTGACCCGCATGACCCGGAAGATGAGCTGGGTGACCACCAGCACGATCACGATGAACGCCGCGAACGCCAGCGAGGTGGCGTACTGGATCGGGACACCCCAGACGCTGATGAACCCGCCGAGCCCGGTGGCAAAGGCGGCTACAGGCGCGCCCTTGGCGCCCACCGACACGGCGAGTAGCGCCAGGAGCCCGAGGAGGAACTCGGTGAACATGGATCCCCCGCCCACGGGGAGCATGTCGGCCTCGTTCTCGATCTGGCGGGCCGTGCCCACGGCGCCGAAGAGCGCGTGCCAGCCCGAGATGGCGCCGCACGCGATCGTCACGAAGAGCATGGGCCAGAGCGGCATCACCCCCGAGGGGCCGAGCTGGGGGTTCCAGCCTCTGAATGCGGGGATCGTGAACTGGGCCACCTCGGGCTTCACGAAGCCGGCCAGCGCCGCGCCCACGAGGCCGAGCACCATGGACAGGGCGGTGATCCAAAAGCCCACGTACACCACCGGCTGGGCCATGCGCCAGATCGGGAGCACCGAGCCGGCATAGCAGAAGGCGAGGATGGCGAGGGCCCAGAACACCAGGCTCGGCATGATCTTGGCTTCCGCGCCTTTGAAGTTCGCCAGCGTGGGATCGAAGTACGTCACCAGCGGCTGGTTGCCGGCCATGGCGTTGATGGAGTTGTTGAGGCCGGTGAAGATCCCTTCCACGAGCGGCCCGATCAGGACCGCCAGGAGCGTGATCCCCACCGTGATGACCGTGGCGCCGACCAGTCCCATGCGCCATTTGTAGAGCATCTGGCCCAGGAGCAGCCCCATCGCCACCAGCAGGATAATCCCCAGGTGGGTTTTCGGCTGGCCGTTCATGACGGCGGCCATGATGCCGACGAAGGCGCCGGCCACCAGCAGGAGGTAGAAGAAGATGAACACGAACAGGATCGTCCGGGTCCGGGGAGAAATCAGCCGGTGGGCGACAGCCGAGAGGCTGTTCCCCTCGTTTCGGACCGACAGCACGATGGCGCTGTAGTCACTGGCCCACCCGATGAAGGAGACCCCCAGGATCAGCCAGATGATGGACGGGAGCCACCCCCACAGGCTGGCCGCCACGATGGCTCCCACGATGGGGCCCGCGGCGGCGATGGATTTAAAGTGGTAGC
>Ga0184633_10001351_pt1 | contig 10153 bp, 17 predicted proteins | sample PLM31_170_b1_FD_133156 | JGI IMG/M metagenome (GOLD analysis project Ga0184633, IMG submission 133156) | Groundwater sediment microbial communities from an aquifer in East River, Colorado, USA - PLM3-1_170_b1 | ecosystem: Environmental > Terrestrial > Soil > Riparian zone | place: USA: East...
ACTCGGCGAGACGACTCGGGGATACTGTTCTCGCTGTCCACCTCCACGATTACAATCTCAATGGAAATGTTTCCGTCTCCCGTGCGCTGTAGGTTGATGGAGCGGAGGTGACCTTCGCGACTTTTCGCGGTGGTGACTGTTCTAGGCATCGTCTACGCCCAAATCGGGATGAATCTGGCGCTTCCGCCTATGTTCACTTTGATCCAGGAACTCTGTGCCGCAGCGGTTGGGCCGCTTCCGCCGATGGTACCAAGTGTAGCGCCCGCTCCCCCGCCAAGCGCGATAGAACCAGGCCCCCATCTGTTGTCAGCAAGTACACTTCCAATCTCGACCTCGTCAGATGCGTTGAGAAAGATTAAGGAACGGTCAGCGCTATTTCCCGCGTTACGTGCGAAGACACCTGTGTTGTTCGCCAGCCTAACTGCCCCAGCCGTAGCCGGGTTCGTCCCAATCTTGACACTGGCGCTGAAGTAGCCGTCCCTGAAGCGAAAGGCGCTCGTACCAAGATCATCGGAAGCATCTACGTCAGACATCAGCGTCGTAGTCAGGGTAATATTGCCAAGCGAGGAATCTCTGTAGATTCCCTCGTTGTTCGTGTTCCCCGCGTTTCTCCAGAAGACTCCATCTCCTACTGCGAGTCGCAAGAAACCAGACGTAGCAACTGTACCACCAATCCTAACGCTGGTGCCAACGTAGACATCACGGAACCGCTTGGACGCAGTTGCGAGGTCTAGAGTTCCATCAGCAGAAGGCTCAAGCCCCGACTCTATCTGAAGCAAGTCCCCAGAGGTCAGTAGGAGCCCTAGATCAGCAGTGTTTCCCGCATTCCTCCACCTTACCGCACCAGCGTTTGCCAGTCGAATAGCACCCGCAGCCGCCACGGTCGTCCCAATCCTGACGCTGGTGCCGACATAGATGTCTCGGCCACGGAATGCGGATGTACCCACGTCAAAGACATTATCGCTGTTGAACTCAAGTCCGCCGCCACCCAAGAGAAAAGCCCCGGTAGCCTTAAAAGTATTTTGAGAAGTCCAAACAATGGGGTTGGCCCCGGCGGCCACGAACATGACCTCGATGGAGCCGTCTGCGTTGTAGCGGAAGGCCGACGCCGCAAGGGCTACGTCGTCTCGGTTGAAGTTCGCTCCGTCGTAACTAGCGTTCTGCGTCAGCCAGTTGACGTTGCTGATCTGGACGTTGCGCCAGCCCACGGTGGGGGTGCCGTAGGGGACGAGCGTCCGCAGTACGTCACGGAGCGAAGTCTTGTCCGTGCGGATTTGGTTGTCGCCGATATTGAGGGCGTCGCCGCCTGCTGGTTTGGTGATGTCCCAGGTAAAAGGTGAGGGCATTTAGATGTTACTCCATCCCATGCTCGGCCGCCGGTCATCTGCTCCGCTGCGCGGCCGTAGCGAAATTTCCCCCTCTAGTGCTCTTGCCACCTCGTGCTGTCGAAACTCTTTCAGTGCTCGTTCAAACTTGTCTTCCCAGGTCTGTGCGTCTTGCAACTGTCCCAGCCACGAGTACCCCAGCGCCGTGGCGCCGTTGATCACGGCCTGCCACGCAAACTTTGCTAGGTACGGCTCCTCGCCGCCGCCGAAGGTCCAGTCGGCGGAGAACTCCCAGTAGGAAAGGCTCAGAGTGTATGTATTAGCGGTCTCCGGCTTAGGGTGGACGGTGATTGTCGACTCTTCCAACGTGTAGCCTTCCGGTGCACCGGTGACAAGAACGCCCGCGCTTGCAAATCCGTTGATGCGCAGCGACTCTGCTTCACTGAGAGCGGAGATAGGGGTCCACGACAGGTCAACTTCGGCCGCCGGTGCCGTCTGCCGGTACTGCACTACGATGATGTCCTTGACGCGGGAGGGAAGGTTCTGGGCGGGGGCGGCGTTGGTGTGTGCCGTCGTGGCCGCCTTGCGGGTGTAGTCCATATTGGAGCGCTGCTCGATCCGGCGCTTAGTGTCGTTGATCCAGTCCTGAATCTTTGTGTCGATGCCGGAGTCGTCGCGGTTGAGGTTGTCGCGGGTGCGCTGTCTGATGCTGGTTGTTATCATCTATCGCTCGTTTGGCGTCTCTTTCTTGAAGCCACTGCCAGACGTGAAAGGTGCCGACGGTCTGATCTTTTCTAGCCCCTCAGGCAAAACTTCGGGAGGGATGCGCCCACCGTTCTTCACGACGCTGGCAAGACCAAGAACCATACGAAGGCCGTCGCGTCCAAGAATCCACACAACCATAGGTGACAGGGCGACGATGCTCCACGGCGCCCCCTCGGCCACGACCTTGATGAAGTTTGTCCACGGGACCGGCCACACGAAAGGGGCCAGAAGTGAAAATACGGCCATCACTGGCCGGATCATGGCAATGAGGGTATTGGCCCAAATGTAAACACGGTCAGAAGTTGGCTGGGTCGCCTTGATGAACTCAGCGAACTCCTCCGCGCGCGCCGCCTCAGTCTTAGCGGCAGCCTCTTCAAGCGTAGCCTTAGCGTCCGCAGCGTCCTGCGGATCGGGAAAGACTCTGTCGATGATCTTTCCGATGATGGGAAGAAACTCGATCATCTCGTGACCTCCTAGCGCACCTGGGAGAGAACCCCGAAGGCGTTCTCCCCCAGGCAAAATGCCGAATCGTTACGGCGCGCCCTTCGGCGCCCAGAGGATGTAGAACACCACCGCTCCGGCCGTGGCTGCTGTCTCTGCCGTGGTGACTTCGATGAAGACGAGGTCGCCCTCGATGACATCGAACGCGGAGAAGGCAGCGTTGGGGGCCACAGGACTGCGGCCACGCATCAACTCGGAGCGCTCTATGGTCGTGCCCAGGGCAGTCGCGTCGGCGAGCGTGAAGGAGTCCTTCTCCACTCGTGCGCCTGCGCCAGCCGGGTCGTGATCAAGGGCGAGGACCGGGTCGGTTGCGGGGGAACCGCGAAGGACGGTGCAGGTCAGGCCCCATCCGAGGACGACGCCTGGACGCTTGAAGCCAAGGGCGAGTTTGTCGCCCGTGGTCTCCAGAGAGTCTGTTACTACCTGCGTTACTTCCTTCTGAACATCACTGTATCCCATTGCGTGTTACCTCCTTTCCCAAGGGGTTTCCCTACCTGTTGGGTCTGCAAGAATGTACTCCGGTAGGCTGACGAGTACATAGGGAGCGTATTGTCAGGCCCCGCTCCCACGAGGGCACAGATCACATCACCTTATGTGGAGGTGACGTGTACCATCTTGATCTCGCCTGCGAGGGCGGAAGCGTAGGTCACTTGCCAGCCCCCCATGAAGTACCATGCAAGACCCTTGTCCCGACCGTAGTCGGTAGGAATCTTGGCGCGCATCTCAAGGGGTACGACGATGCCTTCAATCACTGGGTCCTGACCCAGGAAGATGGCTTCGCCGTTGAATGCCGAGCCGCCCATCAGGTTCGCGAGTACGTTCGTCTCTTCGACGAAGCGGACCCCGTAGTAACGGCCGATCTCACCGGAGAACAGTCTCTCCGGGTCGCCGTACTTCGCGGCGTCCTCCCAGTCTGGGTCGTCCTTCAACTTCCGGCCGAACTTCACGGACACAATCGCCATGTAGTTCTCGCCGTCGTAGAAAGGAACGAAGTAGACTGACTTCATCTGGTCGACGATCTCTTTCACGTCGAACGCCTGGATGTGGCGAAGGGCTGCGGTGGAAACTGTACCGTCAGTGTCGAAGACGGAGGTTGGCAGAGCGTCAGTACCGGTAGGCGTATACTTCACCTGTGCGGTCTGAAACTCGTCACCAACCGCGCCATCTAGGGTCTTGGCGGCGTCGTCGCGCAAGGTTCGAAGCCAGATGTTCTCGACATCGAACTCGGCGAGGTCTTCCAGTTTCCCAGTCCACGGGATCGAGTTTCCGTACTCGTCGATTACCAGAGACCCCTGTGAAATGCTCACGTTGGTCTCGGGCATCTTCTCAAGTTCGGAGATTATTCGTCCCGCAGCGGCTACGTTGGAGATTCGGTCGAACAAGAGCGTGTCGCCCTTTTTCTTACCAAACCCCGGCTCAGGTCTGACGAATTGTCTGAACTTCATCAGAGGCTGAGATGCGTACCGCAGTTTTTCGCTGATGCGGGGGTTAGCCAGAAACCCACCGTCAGCGGAGACACTCCATTTCTGCTGTGGCATGAGGATTCATCTCCTTTCCCTAAGGGTGGTGCAGGAGACGGAGACTAACTGCGACTACGGGGCGGAAGGACTTTCTTCGAGCGGCCTTCTTTGATTCTGCGGACTTCGTCCAAGATTACCTGCTGATCCGGATCAACTCCGGAGGCATCAGGTCTTGCCGTGCCCTCATCCTCAATGGCCTCTCGCGCCTTCCCACCGCTCGTGGTGATCGCAGCGCGCCTCTTGTCTGAGGTGTCCTGCTTACCCGTCAACCTCTTTGAAAGGTCGGCGATGTACTTGACGGACTGTTCCTTCGTCGATGCGAGTATCTGGTCGAAGGTGGCGTTAGGATTGGCGACCGAGATTCGGTTACCAATCACGTTCACGATCTCCCGGTACTCATTGAGTTCCGGGTTCGCGCGATAGAAGTCCTCGAGTTGCCGCTCCGATGTGACTCGGCCCGACACCTCTTCCATCACCTCGCGCCGGACGTTCTTGGTGATGTCAGCAACGAGTTTTGGTAGGACTTCCTCAGGAGACACGATCAGGTCTTCTGCGTACCTTCGTACGTAGTCGTCCTTGTTCGCTGGCTCCCTAGCCAGAGTTTCCTCCGACTTCCTCGACGCGGCCAGACTCTGCACCGCCGTACGAAGTTGTCCCAGTTCGTCACCCTGACGCCCCAGCAACCCTTCAAGGTCGCCGTGCATCTGGGCAATCTCCGCAGCAGACTTGCCCTCGTACTTCGTGCCCTTCAAGGGGTCTACTTGCGGCTTCTCATCCATGTTTTCCGATTGCTCGGGCATGGCAGTTCACCTCGTGACCGATTGATCCGCTACCCACGCGGCCCACGTGGACGGGTTGGTCTACTTCGCGGCTGCCTTCCTCGACCTGGAAGACCGATTGCGGCTGACTCGCGCCGGACGGAACGGCTGTTCCGGCTCCGGAGTCTGTCCGCCAACACTTTGCATGAGCGTTTCGTAGGCCAGTTCCCCCTGAGCCTCTTCTTTCAGCAGGGACTGGGATAGAACCTCAATCGCCTTGAGACTGTCCCTCAAAGACAGAACTCTGTCCGGCGCCGCATTCAAAAGGTCACGGTACATCCTGTCCCGAATCTCCGTGAGCCTTTCCTTCACAATGTCCAGCGCCGCACCGGCCTGGGCGCCGCGTCGTGCGCGCTCGAGCAGGTCGTCCACGCCGCCGATAGGCGTGAGTGGCATTATGTCCGTCATGTCATCCCCCCGGGTAGTAAAACTACCCTAACCCTTGACGAAGTCGCGGCAGTTCAGGTTTTTGCCCAACTTGTAGGCAAGCCTCTTCAGGTCCGAGAGCAGCGGGTGTTTCTTGGAGTCGATGTCGTAGTCGGTTTCGTACTCGGCGATGCGCTTCGTGCTCTGCCCTGTGTACGTCCCGGCCGTAGCCTGAGACGTCGCGCCGCGCGCCGTTACCATGTTGGCTGCCAAACTCCTGATCTTCATTTCGCTTCCTCCGTTTCTACTTTCTTAGAGACTTCTGCTGTCAGGCGCGCGATCTCCATCGCCGCCTGCCGCAACTGCATCTCGTACCAGAACAGTTGAAGGTCTTTCTGGCCCAGCCGTTGCAGAATCTGGTCCTGACTTAGTTCCATGTTTTATCCCCCCTCTTCGTTTGCGTCCTATGGGGACGCTTATCTCACCGATGATTGTCCGAGACTTGATTACACGTTTCGGAATCTCGGTGTAGTCCATGTCCTCTTCCTTGAACTTGGAAGTGTTCTCTAACTCATAGGCAAGGTAGACAGTGGACTTCGTTTCGTTGATAACAGCACCAATGGTCACGAGGATCATTGGCTCGTCCGTAAGCCTCTTTCGGTCAGCCTTCGCCGCGTCGTGCCAGACAATGGCCTCGACTCGCATCCCCCCAGACACAGTTACCGCCCCTTTGGCTTCCAGGCTTTGCGAACGCCCAACCGGCCGCCCGCGTTGCCAGGAGCAGCCTTGCCGGGAACGATCTCTTTGTAGTTCAGACTGCGACTCTTGCCCTGACGTACATCTTTGGCCGTCTTAGGCTTTAAGCTACTAGCCTCGTCGGGGAAGAACTTTTGCAACCCGAAATCTCTCTTGCTCGTTGGATCGCCCATAGTGTTCCTCCTTATACTCCGTTCCATGTGTAAGTAGTTGCAGGGTTATCAAGCGCTCCGCTCGCCGTGACACGTGCCGTGCGCGCGAGCGACCATAGTGCCAGTTGGACAACCGCCTCAGGAACCTTGAGACCGGCGGCGACCTGTGACTCAGTCTGTGCACCGTTGTCCTTAAGCCACTTACGAATTTTCTGAATCCACCTACGTGATGCGCCGCTGCCGCCCATTAGTCGGCCTCACTCCATCGGACCTGATACCCCTGCTGAACCTCTTCCGGCCGCAGCAGGTCGTATTCTTTGCGGTCTCGATCCGTAGGGATCAAGTGGGGCTGCGAAACGCGGCCGCTCTTGTGAATGCGCTCACGGGTGCCACGGTGCGCGCGAGGTTCCTTCATAGCGGCTCCGGGCTGGTTGGCCTTGCGCTCGAGGCTCTCGTGTGCAATTTTCTTAAGTGCCATATTTGGCAATCTCCCACATCATCGCTAGGAGCGCCCCCAGTACTGCCGCAATCCATTTACTCATTGAACCATCGGGTTTGGAGGGAAGCCGCCACCGGCCGCCGCCGCTATCAACTGATCCATCTGTCCCATCGTCTGACTAACTGCTGGGGGTAAGGGTGCTCCCGGCGTAGCGGCAGGGGGAGCGCCGCCCGCAGCAGGTGCAGTAGTCCCGCCCCCAGCAACCTGTGCGGCCGCCTCTGCGGCCTTCTGTTCCTCCGTCTTAGGGCGGATCAAGTCTTTCTCGTTCCACCCGAACGCGCGGATCATCCGCTTGAAGATGTTTTTGAAGAAGAAGCCTGTGTCGATGTCGGACAGCATCAGCGGCAACATCTCGCCGAACTGTCCAAGATTCTGTAGCAGCGCGCCGATCTTCTGAATCTCCTGCTCACGGTTGAGCAGAGACGTGATCCCGCTTGCCCGGACGCGCATGTTGTTTGCCTCGAACTTCTTGGCGCGCATGTCCGGCGCACTGATCATCAACTCCATCGCCAGATCAGGGCCGAGAATCTCCCAAACTTTGTCGCTGGTGAAGTCTTCGTGGAAGTCCACGATGAGAGCACCAACTCGCTCCAGCATCGGCTCGAGGACGCTTCCCTCCAGGTTTCGGGCAATCTCGGAGAAGATGCCCATGCCTTGCTGCGTCTTCGTAACAACTTCCGTTGCCGTGCGTCCTGCTCCGCCTTGTAGGCCGGAAATGAACTCAGTCACCGCCGTGTTGTTCTGGTACTCCTCGTTAGTCATTTGATAGATGGAGACGAGGTCACGGCTGACGCTGTCCATCTTGATAGTCTTGACCATCTCGGTGTTCTGGCCGCCCTTGCGCGCGGTGAACACTTTGCCGGGGTAGATGCCGTTGAGAATCTGCTGCGGGTCTTCCACCTGATCCAGGTCGATCTCGAACGCCTTGATCCCGCTGAACAGCGTACTGTCCAACGTAAGATTGAGAAGTTCAGTCATTGCCTTTTGCAGGCCTACGACGTCCTCTATCAGACCCTTGTGGTAGACTGAGAACGGTCGACGAAACGGAGAACCAATAACGTACGGCGACTTCTTGTGGCCGTACGGGTTATCCATAGGTTTCCGCAGCAGATACTTATCGTTGGCAATCACGAAGTGTCCATTCTTGATTGCCCACCTCCCCTGCTTGCGTGGGAGGCTCCCCCAGAAGTGCGTGAGTTTCAGTTCAGTTCGGAACGAAGGCTTGCCGCCCTCGGACGACTGCTGTTTGCGCTGCGACTCTCGAGTTTCTTTCTCCGTGTCGACCCAGTCTTCGTCCATCTTGCCAAACTCTTCAGAGTCGAACACGCCCATGTCCACGAGGTCGGCCGCCATCGCGTAGTCCATGACCTCTTCCTCGATGACGTACATCTCTCGGCCGGTGGGGTCCAGCCAGATGTCGTACGGGTCCGGATAGGAGACCGTGATCGCCGGTCCTTCGATGATCTTGCGATGCGCCTTCTCGCCGCGCATCCTCCGCTCTACATCCTCTTCGGTCTCGTCGCCGAGGATGTAGGGCGCGAGGTGGGTCTTCAGAACGATCAGACTGCCCACGAAGCCGCCCTTCAGAGGGGGGACGAAGCGGTCGATGAAACGAAGTTCGTCCAGGTAGTAGTACGCCAACTTCTCCAGGTACGGGGCCATCGTCCGACTTGTCTCGGTCGTGCCCTCGTACCTGAACCACTCGTTTGCGTCCAACATCGCCCGGCGAACCAGCGACGCGGCCATCTCGACCGTCATGCTGATCTTTGGGACAAAGTTCCTAGACTGCCAACGAGCCTTCGTGCTGAAATCGTACTGGTTGTTGTACAGACGCCACGCCTCATTCCAACGAGTCCAGGCAGCGTAGCGCTTGCGGTTGGAGTACTCCTTGAGTTCTAGCAGGTCCTTGACCCAGTCGTCACTACTCCGCTTCGCACTTGGGAGTGAGAACGGATATTTCCCTTGGGCGTTAGGAACCTGCCCCTTGATGTTAGCCACTCAGTTTTGCCCCCTACGAGTTACGTCTGATCTGTGCGCTGTGCAACTCGTACTCGCGGCCGCTGACACGAAGGTAGAGAGACGGAACTGCTTTCTCCCCGCCCACGGTGTCTAGCGTGATCGCGATTGCCAGAATCTGACCGGCCATCTGGAAGCCCTGGATGATTCGTGCGAGCAGTGAACTCATTACGGAGCACCCGGCCTTTCGTCTTCGATTGCGCCCTCTTCGCGCTCTACTGGATTGTCCTCGCCCTGATCGCGGCCACGGAACTCTTCCCGCACTCGCAGGAACCGCGCGCGCAGTTCGGCCAGTACTCTCCGCTGCTCCGCCGTGGCCTCGTCATTTTCGTCGAGGACGTCGTTCAGCAGGGAGCGGTAGTGCTCGGCCATGAGGCCTTCCCGGAGCAACTCTCGGGCGATCCGAAGCCTTCCCATCAGGACAGCCTCGAGCCACTCGGCCAGACAGTCGTCCTCCAGGATCGTGAAATCGATGCCCTTAGCCAACTTTTCGTCGTTGGGAGCAATCGCCTGAATCTCGGCGAAGAATTTCTTCTGTCCTTCGTCCTGTGCAAGAACCATTCTTTCGACCATGATCGTACCTCCCTAAACTTTTCTTCGGACTTTCGTGGCAGCATCACAGGCCGCCAGTTTGTCCGAGTCTTTGTTAGTTCTCTTCAGGTCGACAACGCCATCCAGGTCGAAGTCGTAGTAGAGAATGACAACCGAATCGTCGGAGGCGGTGTCCGTGTTTTCCATCATCATGAATGGGGCAGTCTCGCCCTTCAGGAACACCACCAAGTACTTGTAGTAAGGGTCGTCCTGACTCGCCAGCGTGTCATACTGGTAAACTATCAACTCAATTCCACTGGGGCACCGAGCCTCAAACGGCTCTTCCGGAATTACATTTTCCATCGTCGGAAATCTCGCGGGAGCCGCCACACCAGTAACAGCAGCAAACACCGTGAGTAAAACCAAGAGCATGATTACGGGTCCGCGCATGTAGGAGCCTCCTAGTTAGCCAAGAGTAATTTCGTCGCCGTTGATGACGATCACGAGGATATTGGTCGTACCAGCCGAGAGCGTGAGAATCTCAGCCGCATCCATGATCTGATACCAGAAAATCTCGCGGACTGAGTCCACGACACCGGCCGCCTTGGCCGGGATGCTGTATGCGTCGAACAGTCTCGTGCCCGCCGCGTCTGCCCCGATGGACAGAGTTAGTGTCACAGGGGACGCTGACGGGTTGTTCACGTGAATGTGTCGGATGATAGTCTTGGTTAGGGCCGGGACCGTGTAGACAGTCGTCGGTCCAGTCGCGACCAGGGCGGGTCCGTACAGTCTCTTCGCAGTTCGTGCCATTTAGTTCCACCCTCCCAAAAAGATGATGTCGTTGCTGGACGTGCCGGGGAAAAAGGCTAGAATAGCGTCGATTGCCTTGCTGCGAATTTCAGCG
>Ga0184633_10001354_pt1 | contig 10148 bp, 12 predicted proteins | sample PLM31_170_b1_FD_133156 | JGI IMG/M metagenome (GOLD analysis project Ga0184633, IMG submission 133156) | Groundwater sediment microbial communities from an aquifer in East River, Colorado, USA - PLM3-1_170_b1 | ecosystem: Environmental > Terrestrial > Soil > Riparian zone | place: USA: East...
AGCTTTGCCGCGGGCAAACCCCGCGTGCTATTCGAGGGAGAGTACGTGACGAGTGTGCTCCCGACTCTGGGGACCGACTATGACGTATCGGCCGATGGACAGCGGTTCCTGATGGTGAAGGAACTCGAGCGAGCTCAGTCCACCGCGCAGATCAACGTCGTGCTGAACTGGTTCGAAGAATTGAAGCGCCGCGTCCCGGCGGGGAAGCAGTAGCTAACGCAGGCCCTTGAAGATTTGGGCGAGGGAGCACCGGAAGCCCGGCACGACCCGGCCCCCGTTGAGCGACTCGTTCCTTCAGCGCCTGGGGCGGCCGATCTGGACCGTAGATTGTCACGCCGCGAGCGTCTGGATCGACCACCCAGACGGCTCGCGCGCCGTCAGAGCGAATGAGCCTGATTGAAGTCGTGCAATCGAAGAGGACGGAGATTGAGCGCCTGGCCGCCAAGCACGGCGCTGGCAATATTCGTGTGTTTGGGAGCGTGTTGCACGGCCAAGAGACGTCCACGAGCGACATCGACTTCCTGATCGACGTGGTCGGTAAGACCAGCGCGTGGTTTCCTTCTGGCCTCGCGCTGGATCTTCAAGATCTGTTAGGCCGGTCGGTCGACATAGTGACCGAGCGATCGCTTCACCCGGTATTACGCGAGCGGGTGTTGCGCGAGGCCAGGCCGCTGTGAAGGACGACCGGGTGTATCTCACGCACATTTCAGAATGCATTCGAAAGATCGAACGGAACACGGCTGCGGGCAGAGCCGAGTTCTTGGCCTCAGAGACTCTCCAGGATGCGGTCCTGCGCAACCTGCAGGTCATGTGCGAGTCAACCCAGATGCTTTCCGCGGACTGGAAGAAGGCCCACGTCGATATAGATTGGCGCCGCATCGCCGACTTCCGCAATCGTCTGGCCCACGACTATCTTGGAGTCGATCTAGAAATCGTTTGGAACGTCGTCGCAGGCGACTTGCCGGAATTGAAGCGCGTGATCACAGAGGCGCTCCGATGAGCCGCCCAGGTCATCCCGCTCGCCTAATCTAAGACTCACCTTCACATGGCGTGATTGACGTTGTACTGTGGCTTCTTCACACGACAAGAGAGTCTCGGTAGAGGCGGGTCTTCCGCCTTCGCCTTGCTTCGGCGGACCGCCGTAGCCTTTGGCGGAGGCTGGTCAGACCCGCCTGACAAAATGAGCGCCCCATGATCGACAAAACCATCGCCAACTACCACATCGTGGACAAACTCGGCGGCGGCGGCATGGGCGTGGTCTATAAGGCCGAGGACGCAAAACTCGGCCGGATGGTCGCGCTGAAATTTCTGCCGGACGAATTTGCGAAAGATCGCCAGGCGCTGGAGCGGTTCAAGCGAGAAGCGCGCGCCGCCTCCGCTCTCAACCACCCGAACATCTGCACGATTTACGACATCGAGGAATCTGACGGCCAGGCCTTCCTGGCGATGGAATTTCTGGAAGGACAGACGCTGAAGCATCAAATCGGCGGAAAGCCGGTGCCCACCGATTCGCTGTTGGATGTGGGAGTGCAGATTGCCGATGCGCTGGACGCCGCGCACGCGAAAGGGATCGTGCACCGCGACATCAAGCCTGCGAACATTTTCGTGACCGATCGCGGGCACGCCAAGATTCTGGACTTCGGGTTAGCCAAAGTACGGCAACAAGAAAATGTCGCGGTGACGGGGGCTTCGCAACTGGCGACGGCGGGAGCAACGAAAGAGCAACTGACCAGCCCAGGAACCGCACTGGGCACGGTGGCGTACATGTCGCCAGAGCAGGCGTTGGGCCAGGACGTCGATGGGCGCACCGATCTGTTCTCGTTCGGCGTGGTGCTCTACGAGATGGCGACGGGCCGATTGCCGTTTCATGGCAACAGCTCCGTGGCGGTCTTCGATGCGATTCTTCACAAACGTCCGCTGTCGCCGGCTCGTGTGAATCCCGAATTGCCGGTGGAGCTGGAACGGATCATCGGCAAGGCGTTGGAGAAAGATCGCAAGCTGCGGTATCAGAGCGCAGCCGAATTGCGTATCGATCTGGCCCGGCTCAAACGCGATACCGGTTCGGGGTTCGCCGCGGCGACACTCGAACTTGCTGTCCCGGCAGCGGGAGTGCGCGCGCTTGGGCGCAGGTCGCTGATTGTGGGTCTGGGCGCGTTGCTGCTAGGCGCCGCGATCGCAAGCGTCGCGGTCTGGTTTCTGAGGCCAGCGTCGTCGCCAGACCCGCAGCTCGTGTCGCGGTTTGCGATCACGCTGCCAGGTGACCAGCAATTCATGGTCCCGAGTCGCCACGTCGTAGCCCTGTCGCCTCGAGGGACCCATCTGGTGTATGTGGCCAATAACCGTCTCAACCTCCGAGCGATCGATCAACTTGACTCCACGCCGATCCAGGGAACGGAAGCTACCACCGGTTCGACAGATCCCTTCTTCTCACCCGATGGCCAGTGGATCGGGTTCTGGCAAGCTGGCGAGCTCAGGAGAGTCGCCCTCACCGGCGGAGCGCCCGTGAAATTGTGTGGCGCGCAGCAGGTTACCTGGGGCGCGAGCTGGGGAGCGGACGATACGATTGTCTACGGCCGAGGGCCCGCTGGAATCTGGCTGTCCCCTTCGATCTTACCCGGCTCGAGGTCACCGGCGGGCCGGTGCCCCTCGTCGAAGGGGTCCGAGATGCGGGTGCAACGACGGGGGCGACACACTTCAGCCTGTCCGGTGATGGATCCCTGGTCTATGTTCCAGGTGGTCCCGATCAGGGAGCGCAACGCAGGCTCGTGTGGGTCAACCGCACCGGGGCAGAACAGCCTGTGGCCGCTCCTCCACGACCCTACGACTTTCCCCAGCTTTCCCCCGACGGCCAGCGGGTGGCCGTGGAAATTGGCCCCCAAATCTGGCTCCACGATCTCGCGCGGGATACGCTGACCCGGTTCACGTTTGAAGGAGCTGAAAACGACAGCCCGCTTTGGACGCCGGATGGCAAGCGGATCGTGTTCACCTCAAACAAGGAAGGCCCGCGGAACCTGTTCTGGCAGCTCGCGGACGGCAGCGGCGGGCTGGAGCGGCTGACAACAAGTGAGCAGACCCAAATTTCGAAGTCGTCGTCAGCGGATGGACAATTGCTGGCCTTCCATCAGACCATCGGCGCTCAGCGGGACATCTGGGTCCTTCGGCTCAGCGACCGCAAGGCGCAGCCTTTCCTCGGAACACCGTTCAACGAAGGGGGCGCCAGGTTCTCCCCTGATGGGCGATGGCTGGCCTACGTGTCCGATGAATCCGGGCGTCCTGAGATCTACGTGCAACCCTATCCTGGTCCTGGCGGGAAGTGGCAGGTTTCGACGGAAGGTGGGACGGAGCCAGCATGGAACCGCAACGGTCGCGAGCTGTTCTACCGCAGCGGCGCCAGGATGATGGCTGTGGAAACCACGACCCAACCGAGCTTTTCAGCGGGCAAACCCCGCATGCTATTCGAGGGAGAGTACCTGACGACTCTGCTCCCGGCTCTGGGGTCCGACTATGACGTGTCGGCCGATGGACAGCGGTTCCTGATGGTGAAGGAAATCGAGCGGGCTCAGTCCACCGCGCAGATCAACGTCGTACTGAATTGGTTCGAGGAATTGAAGCGCCGCGTGCCGGCAGGAAAGAAGTAGTCAGCGCAGGCCCTTGAAGATCTGGGCGAGTGAGCACCGGAAGCCCGGCAGGACCAGGCCCCCATCGAGGGATTCGGCTTCCGTCAGCGTTTGCGGCGGCTGATCTGGGCCGTAGACCGTCGCAGCGCGAGCGTCCGGATCGACCACCCAAACGGCTTGCGCGCCGTGCCCAAGATACTCGCGCACTTTCTCGTCCGTTTCCGCTGGCGAATCATCGGGCGAGAGCACTTCGATCGCCAGGTCGGGCGCACCACGCCAGTAGGCGCGCGGGATGCCGCTGGGCGGAATCCGCTGCTTCTCGACGAAGGACACATCGGGAGCACGGACGGTGTCGGGATTCTCCGTCAGACGGAAGCCCGTTTCGACGAACACCTGACCGAGGTCGTGGCGCTCGACCCAATTGGTAAGGGCCGCTGCGAACCGGCTGGCGATCACGCCGTGCACGCTGCCGGGCGGCGACATCCGGATCAGCGTTCCCTCTACAAGCTCGTAGCGGAAGTCATCGTCCGGCATGCGCAGCAACTCGTCGGCCGTGAGGACGCCGCGCGTAGGTGGGCGCATCCGACTCTCCATTCTCCAATCATTGTACATCGTCGCTGCCAACCTCATGCCAATGACGATGCCGCGCAACGGACCTTCACGGTTGAACGAGATAGCAAATTGTGCGCGCTCCTGGACCGTTGCCGGTTGCAGATTTCGCAATCTTGCGCCGCTATGGGTTCAAGGTACGCTCAATAACTGCGTGTCGGTTGTCAGATTGAGAGATGAGACGGCGTACATTGAAGATTGTGGGATTGAAGATTGTTCGATTGACTGTTGATTGTTCGATAGAAAATTGGAAGAAGTATTGCCGATTGTCGGAGGTGGCGAGTGAGGAAAGCTCAAAGTGGAAAGCTGGAGCGTCGTTGGAGCGCTTCGACGCCCGACGGCGGCGGGGCGGTTGCGACTTGGACGGACGAGCGTCCAGTGCCGCCGGCGAATACGCCGTGGGTGTAGGCGGGATCGGCGTCATTGGTCGATTGCGCGAGATCGAACCAGAGGTCCCAGGCCGCGTCGAGCTCCTCCGGCCCCAGCTCACGAATGTCAACGTCATCGTCGCTCAGCATGCGCATCGCTTGCACCTCCTGCCGGATCCACCGGCAACAGTCGTTCCGCCATGTCGCAGATCCGTTCGTGCGCCACGCGCAAGGGCACGCCGGTGAAGGTGATCGTGCGGCACTCCTTCAGATACGGTTGTGCCGCTTGCTCGTACCCCGCGAGTCGACGGCGGTCCTGTTGTTGCAGTTCGTCGGTCTCTTCGGCGAGCGCCAGGACGACCGTTCGCCGGTTTCCGGAGAGGGCTCCGCGTACGGCCGGCCGAGCCACCGAACGTCGAGCGGCGCGCCGGGCCGGTAATACGCGCTACGACGCTCGAGCTCGGCAAGCACACGCTCGCAGGCCTGCGGCGTCTCGCGGATCACCCAATCGCCGTCCTTACTCATGATCGCGATCCGGTAAAACACGACGGCCTGGCCGGAGGCCAGGGCCACGGTCGGTCCGTGCGCGTTGAAGGCTTCGGTCAGCTCGAAATAGATGTTGTGCACCGCGTCGCAGTATACCGTCGTCGTGATGAGGGGTGGCCCTCTCCCTCAAGGAAGAGGGAAGATGATCACGAAGGCCGGAACCAAGCTTCTTGATTTTGGGTTGGCCAAGCTCCAGCCGCCCTTGTCCTACGTCCCGAGCGGATGGCGCCATCGCAACCTTTTGAAGCGGGCGAAGTCGCCGTCGCTTGTGATCAGTTCGCAGCCGTGCTCGATGGCCAGCGCGGCCAGGTAGGCATCGGTCACCAAGGGACCGTCAATGTTCGCACAGAGCTCGACGAAGAGGTCCCAATGTCGCCGACTTGGCGCGACCAGGACCGCTCGCGGCAACTCGACGAGCCGCTGACAAAAGGCAATCGCAATCTCCATAGGGGTTGGAGGATCGAAGATCTTGCCGTTGGTGACGATGCGGAGGAAGCCGGCAAGCGTGATTTCGGCCACGGCGAACGGCTCGTCCGCCTCGGCGAGTTCTTTGAGCCAGGCAGCATAACGAGAATGTTCCGGCGCGTCTTCACGGTGCGCGTAGATGAGGACGTTGACGTCCGGGAGCTGCATCCGCTACAGGCGTCGCGCGAAGCGCTTCATGTCGTCAGATTCCAACAGCGCCGATGTTTTGTCGATGTTGCGCCTGGAAAAGCGGCCTCCGGCGCCGAAGGTGACGAGCTTGAAGGCGCTCTTGCGCTTGGCCCGGCGGGGCGCCTGCACCAGTAACCGGATCGCCTGTTCAATGAGCCGGCTCACGGATGTGCCCGATTCTGATGCACGCTTCTTCAGCCTTGCGAGGAGGTTGTCGTCGAGCGTGATCGTCGTGCGCATGATGCACGATCATACAGCATGGGCATCAATGCATCAAACCGCCCTTACCGCCCGAAACGCGAGGCCTAGGCGCGCTTGGAGGAGTGCTTGCTGCCGACGGTGAACGCCAGGGGCAGTCATGAATATTCGGAGTAATACTCCGAATATTCATGATACATTTCTGGCATGATCGCCCGTCGTGCCTACATGGCTGAGCTCGGCTCGGCCGTCCGCCGCTCGCCGGTGACCGCGCTCCTGGGACCACGCCAATGCGGCAAGACGACGCTGGCACGCGCGTTCGGCGCGTCCCGGCGGGCGATACATTTCGACCTTGAATCCGTGCCCGATCGCCAGCGGCTGCAAAACCCCGAACTGACGCTCGGATCGCTCAAGGGGCTCGTCGTCCTGGACGAAATCCAGGCGATGCCGGAGCTGTTTGCCGTCCTTCGAGTGCTCGTGGACCGCCGCCCCGCCATGCGCTTTCTCATTTTAGGCAGCGCCTCAACGGCCCTCATCAAGGGCGTGTCTGAGACGCTCGCGGGGCGCGTCGAATTTATCGAGCTGGCTGGGTTTGGTCTCAGCGAGACCGGACCACGATCGCTCGACGCGCTGTGGCTCCGAGGCGGGTTTCCACGATCGTTGCTGGCCAGGCGGGACGCCGACAGTGTCGCGTGGCGCGAGGGCTTCGTTCAACCGTTCCTCCAGCGCGACATCCCTCAGTTCGGCATCACGCTAGCCGCGCCGGCCCTTCGACGGTTCTGGACGATGCTGGCGCACTACCACGGACAAACCTGGAACTCTTCCGAGCTGGCCCGCTCCATGGGTGCCTCTGACAAGACGGTTCGGGCCTGGCTTGACATCCTCACGGGCACCTTCATGGTCCGCCAGTTGCAGCCCTGGTTCGAGAACATCGGGAAGCGGCAGGTAAAATCGCCCAAGATCTATCTGCGCGACAGCGGTTTGTTGCACATTCTGCTGAACCTCCCTGATCGGCATGCGCTTCTGGGGCATCCGCGTGTCGGCGCGTCGTGGGAAGGTTTCGGGTTGGAGCAGGTCCTGCGCACGCTTCGCCCATCCGACGCTTATTACTGGGCGACACACAACGGCGCGGAGCTCGACTTGCTCTTCACCCACCGGGGGCGCCGCTACGGGGTGGAGTTCAAGTTCAACGAAGCGCCTACGATGACGAAGTCGATGCGCGTCGTGATCGACGACCTCGGACTGAGGCATTTGTGGATCGTCTATCCCGGTGCTGAGAAGTTTCCCATCGGACCGCGTCTGTCCGCCTGGCCGTTGCGGGACGTCGCCCTCCTGCGCGCGGAGCTTGGTGAGCGCCGGCTCCGGTGAACTGACCTCGATTGCTTCTTAAGGTCTTGAAACCGTTCCTACGCTTTCCGGCCGCTCACGACAAAGTTCGTCATGGAGGTGAAGAAGGAGCCGGCCTGCGCGACCTCTTCCAACCGGGTCAGCCACTCGCTCCCCTCGTCCGCGGTGATAACGCCCGCGGCCCCGGCTCGCTGAACCACTCTTTTCAAATTGTACTGCGCGTCAAAGGCCGCATAGTCTGTATCAACCACGGTCACCGGCTCGATCACGACATCAGATAAGCCTGCCTCGCGAAACAGACGCGGGAGCCGACGGCCAATCCAGCCCCCAAGAAAACTGTCGCACCAGAAGTTGATGATGCGCCGCGTCACGGCTCGATTCGGCACATCGATCGTCCGCGTCTCAATGTCTCGCTCGAGAACGACGACCTTCCCTCCGGCGCGCACGACACGAACCATCTGCGCCAGCGCACGCTCGGGATGGGCCAGGTGCAGGAAGGTCCGCTCGGCGCGGCTGCCATCGAACGTGCCGTCCTGATAGTCAAGGTCGTACACGTCCGCGACGCGAAACGTCATGGGGAGACGCTGGCCGGCCGACCGACGTTCGGCCTCGGACACCATCATGGGATCGACGTCCACGGCCTCGACGTGGCCCCCCTCTCCGACCAGCCGCGCGAGTGCGCACGCATCGTCGCCCGGGCCGCACCCGACGTCCAGAATGCGGGCGCCTTGACGAATCTCCAGCAGGTCGAAGGTGCGCTGCTTGGCGTATTGCATCGCCGGTTTCGCGCCCTCGACGTCGAGAAACCGCAGACGCGACGAGCGGTCGACGCTCTGGTCGACGCTGTGAAGCCCGGACGATGGCGGTCCGGCGTGATGACTCACGACGTCACGGGCGTCAGCAGTCTTGCGCGTCTCAGGACCTCGTCGAGGCGCGCTCGCTGCTCGTCGGCGGCCGGCACGAGCGGCAACCGCACGTCGGCACGTGGCAGCAAGCCGAGCTTGGCCATCATGTACTTCAGCGGAATCGGATTGGTGTCGAAGAAGATCGCCTGATTGAGGTCGAACAGCTCGTCGTGCAGGCGCCTCGCCTCGGCGAGGTTGGCGGCCGCCACGGCGTTGCACAGAGCCGCAACGCGGTCGGGTGCGATGTTGCCGACGGCGTTCATGACGCCGGCCGCGCCCACAACGAGCATTGGCAGACTCAGCGCCTCGAGACCGCAAAAGACGCGGAACTCGTGTCCGCATCGCGCGAGCACCTCGGTGACGAACTCGAGATCGTTGACCGCGTGCTTGATGCCGACGAGCGTCGGCAACTGGTCGGCGATCCGCGCCACAGTGTTGACCGTGACCGATACAGCCGCGCGTCCGGGGATGTGATAGATGAGGAGCGGCAGCGCCGTACAGCGGCCGAGAGCGACGAAGTATTCGACCAGTCCCTGCTGCGGCGGGCGGATGTAGTACGGCGTCACGACGAGCACCGCGTCAGCGCCCGCCTTCTCCGCGTTGATCGTCAGCGTCAGGGTGTCCGCGTACGACTGCGACCCGGTCGCTGCCACCACCGGAATCTTTCCACGGGCCGTGGCGATGGCCACGCGCAGAAGCTCGATCCGCTCGTCGATCGACAGGCTGCTCGGCTCGCCGGTCGTGCCGGTGACGACCACGCCATGCGACCCGAGCGCAATCTGGCGGTCCACGAGCGCCGCAAACGTCTCCAGATCGACGGCGCCGTCTACGAATGGCGTCACGACTGGCGTGTACGACCCGGTGAGAAACGACGGGGCCAGCGTCATCACGGCTGACCGACGACCTCCCGATTGGTGCCGAACCCGCCCGTGGCGCCGAGCGCTTCCATCGGGTGCTTCAAGTCTTCCTGCCAGAGCAGCGATCCCATGGCGATGTTGAGCGGGCTGTCCTGAATCGTCAACTCGTACACGGTCTCGTCGTTGGACGAATGATTATGGACGGCCCATCCGGGCGCGGTGAGCATCAAATCGCCTGCCTTCCAGGTATACCGCTTGCCGTCGACCATGCTGTAGCCGCTGCCACCGAAGAAATAGTTAATGGCCGACGCGGTGTGGCGGTGCGGCTTGTCCGTAATGTTCGCCGGCCTGACACACATCGTCGCGAAGAAGTTGTTGCTGGTTCCGTTCGTGCGTCCGGTGGCCGGATTGTACAGAAGGTAGAGGCGGCGACCGACGTACGACTGGCCGAGCGCCGTCAGCTTGTCCAGATGCTGCTTGACCAGCTTCCACGGCCAGTGGAGAGGCGTGTGCGACACAACCTCGGGGTTGATCAGTTGCTCGTACGGCATCAGGTAGGAGCCCTCGGGCGTCAGTTCGAATGTGCCGAACGGATTCTTGGCCGCATGCGCATGATCGGGCTCGTCGGGATCGGCTGCCGCCGCGTTCACGGTCACGTTCTCGTCGACGACGTGCACGTTCATTTTTTCGAGCAGGGGAGAATTGCTGTACGTGAGCCGGACCTGAATCTGGTCGGTATCGTTCACGTGCTCGTACACTGTCCAGGACGGCGTGTTCCAGACGTCGTACTGCTCGAACACAATCCGCTTCCCGCCGATGATGCTATGGCCGCCGCCCACGATGCAGAAGTTCACCTGCGACGAGTTGTGGCGGATCGGCTTCGTCCGTTCGCCAGGCTTCAGCACGCACAACGACACGGCCGTGCCGTGGGCCAGGCCGTTGCCGACGCCAGTGGCCGGATTGCGGATGATCGAGACGCGCCGGCCATTCGCCGGCGCCGGAAGCGACGCCAGCCGCGCGATTTCTACGGCGATGACCTCTTTCGGC
>Ga0184633_10001357_pt1 | contig 10139 bp, 10 predicted proteins | sample PLM31_170_b1_FD_133156 | JGI IMG/M metagenome (GOLD analysis project Ga0184633, IMG submission 133156) | Groundwater sediment microbial communities from an aquifer in East River, Colorado, USA - PLM3-1_170_b1 | ecosystem: Environmental > Terrestrial > Soil > Riparian zone | place: USA: East...
ACCATCAGACTTCGCGTGTGACGCGTAACGATTCACGTGTAACGGCTTTTTCGGCAACTTGCTAGGACACGATCTCGGTGCCGATCCCTTTGTCGGTAAAGATCTCGAGTAGGATCGCGTGCGGCATCCGGCCGTCAATGACGTGGGCTTTCCGAACCCCCCCATCCAACGCGGTCAGACAGGCGCGGACCTTCGGGAGCATGCCCTCGCTAATCGTGCCTTTCTTGATCATGCGCTGCATATCCTTCCGCGAGAGCGTGGAGACATGACGGCCGTTGCCGTCACGAATGCCCTTCACGTCGGTCAGCATCAACAGTTTCTCGGCTTTGAGCGCAGCCGCGACCGCCCCGGCGACCAGATCCGCATTGATGTTGTAGCTCTGTCCTTCTCGGTCGGCCCCGATCGGAGCGATCACCGGGATGAAGTGATCTTGCTGCAGTTTCTCCAGCACGTGCGGGTTGACCGATTGCACCTCGCCTGCTAGGCCGAAGTCATCGTCCGGCGACCCGTCCGGGTCTGCGTAGATGCTCTCCGACCACGCTCTGGCGGTGAGCGGTTTGGCCAGGATGAGGGCGCCGTCCTTTCCGGTCAGCCCGACGGCTTTGGCCCCGTGCCGGTTCAGGAGCGTCACGATCTCCTTGTTGATTTTCCCGCCCAGCACCATCTCCACGACCTCCATGGTGGGACGGTCGGTCACCCGTACGCCCTGCCGAAACTTGGATTCCAGGCCCAGCCGGGTCAACATCTGATCGATCTGCGGCCCTCCCCCATGCACAATGACGGGGTTGAGGCCTACGTACTTCATCAGCACCACATCCAGTGCGAACCCTTCCTTGAGCGCATCCTCGGTCATCGCCTTCCCGCCGTATTTGATCACCACCGTTTTGCCGGTAAATGTCCGGATATAGGGAAGCGCCTCGACTAGGATGTTGGCTTTCTTGACGAGTTTGTTCATTTCTTAGCTCATAGCAAATGGCTAATAGCTATTCGCTGCTGCCTATTCGCTGTTTAAAGAATGAACCGGCTCAGGTCTTGGTCCTTCACAATCGCTTGTAGTTTATCCTTCACGTATTGCGCGTCAACGAGAATCTTTTTCTCGGTCATCTCGGGCGCCTCGAACAAAATCTGTTCCAGCAGGCGTTCCATGATCGTGAAGAGGCGCCGGGCGCCGATATTCTCGGTGCGGTCGTTCACCTGCACGGCGGTGGCGGCAATTTCCTCTATCCCGTCCCGGGTGAAATCCAGAGCGACGCCTTCAGTTTCCAGCAAGGCCTGATACTGCTTGACCAAGGCGCCGTGAGGCTCGGTCAAGATCCGAACGAAGTCCGCCTTGGTCAGCGGCTCCAGCTCCACCCGAATGGGGAACCGACCCTGGAGCTCGGGGATCAGATCCGAGGGCTTGGCGACATGAAACGCCCCTGCGGCAATGAACAGGATGTGATCGGTCCGGACCGGGCCGTACTTCGTGTTCACGGTCGAGCCTTCCACAATGGGCAAGAGGTCTCGCTGCACCCCTTCCCGTGACACATCCGGCCCCATGCTTTTCTCACGCCCGGCGATCTTGTCGATCTCGTCCAGGAACACGATCCCTGCTTCTTCCACCTTGGCGACGGCTTCCCTGATCACCTCGTCCATGTCAATCAACTTCTGCGCTTCATCCTGCGTCAGGTGCTTGAGGGCCTCAGGCACCTTCATGACCCGCTTCTTTTGCTTGCCGGGGAATAGCCCGCCCAGCATTTCGCGCAGGCCGCTCTCGAGCTCCTCCATGCCGCCGACGTTCGAGATCACACCGATGGGAAAGCCTCGCTCTTTCACTTCCAGCTCGACCGAGCGGTGATCCAGCTTTCCCTCGCGCAACTGGAGGCGAAGCTTCGAGCGTGTCGTCTCATAGGATTCGTACCCGACCGGCCCCGCTGCCTCTTGGCCCGTGACGTCAAAGCCGCCCGGGGTCGGCTTCTGGCTTGTCGGGGGAAGGAGGAGGTCCAGGAGCCGCTCTTCTCCCTGTTGCTCCACCTTCTGTTGGACCTGCTCCACCTGAGCCGCTTTGACCATGCTGACCGCCAGTTCCGTGAGATCCCGGATGATCGATTCCACGTCGCGCCCGACGTAGCCCACCTCGGTGAATTTCGACGCCTCGACTTTCAGAAAGGGAGCCTGGGCCAGCTTCGCCAGCCGTCGTGCAATCTCGGTTTTTCCGACGCCGGTCGGGCCGATCATGATGATGTTCTTGGGGATCACCTCGTCCCGCAGCTCGGCGCTCAACTGCTGCCGTCGCCAGCGGTTGCGCAACGCGATCGCCACCATGCGCTTGGCGTCCCGCTGTCCGATCACGTAGCGATCCAGCTCCTCCACGATTTGGCGTGGCGTCAGGCGGTCGAGGCTGGCCGGCCGTGGGCGAGGTTCAGGGGCCATCTTGTCCTTCGCGCTCAGCGTTTGAGCTCCTCGATGATCAGTTGCTGGTTGGTGTAGATATCGATGCCCCCGGCGATCCGCATGGACTCCTCGACGATCACGCGCGCCTCCAGGGTCGAATGGTTGAGCAGGGCCCGCGCGGCCGCCAGAGCGTACGGGCCTCCGGAGCCGATCGCCAGGATGCCGTCTTCCGGTTCGACCACGTCGCCGGTCCCGGAGATGACGAAGGCGTGGTCGTAGTCCGCCACCGCCAGCAAGGCTTCTAGTCGCCTCAGCACGCGGTCGGTCCTCCAGTCCTTAGCCAGTTCCACCGCCGCACGGGTCAGGTTGCCGCGGTATTCCTCGAGCTTGGCCTCAAACCTCTCAAACAGCGTGAAGGCGTCGGCCGTGGCGCCCGCGAAGCCGGCCAGCACCTGGTCATGATGGACACGACGGAGCTTGCGGGCATTGCTCTTCATCACGGTGGTTCCCACGGTGACCTGGCCGTCGCAGCCTATGGCGACGTTGCCCCCTCGCCTTACGCAGAGGATGGTGGTGGAGCGGATCCTCATGATCGGTCTTTCCCTGTCCCTTGCCGAACGCCCGAGAGCCGCCCTGCCCTCGGATGGGCGCGGTCGTATACCTCCAGCAGGTGGTCCGTCGCCAGGTGCGTGTACTTCTGCGTCGTGGCCAGCGAGGCATGGCCCAGCATCTCCTGGATCGCGCGGAGGTCGGCTCCCTCATCGAGCAGGTGAGTCGCAAATGAGTGGCGAAGCGCGTGGGGACTCACGCGCCCCCCGGGCAGGCGGCGGGAATATTTCTCCACGATCCGTTCCACGCCGCGCGCGGTCAGGCGCCCGCCCCTCCTGTTTCGGAAGACCGGAACCGCAGACTCTCCAGCACTGCGCCCCGGGACGACTGGAGGCGGTGACATGCTTCGATCAGTCGGCTCCAGAGCGTGGTACTCCCGGAGCACTTCCAGCGCCACCGTCCCGATCGGCACGATGCGCTCTTTGCGCCCTTTGCCGCGGAGGCGGACCAGCCCGTCGCTCACGTTGAGGTCGTCCAAATTCATGCCGACCAGCTCGCTCACGCGGGCTCCCGTGGAATAGAGCGTTTCGAGGATCGCGCGGTCCCGCCTGGCCAGCTCGTCGTTCCCTTCCGGAAATTCCATGAGCGCGTTGGCGTCGTCCTTGGTCAGGACTCGAGGCAGGTATTGCGGCTGTTTGGGAGTGCGGACTTCGGCGGCCGGATTGAGCCCCGCCAGTCCTTCACGCGTCAGGAACCGATAGAAACTTCGCAGCGCAGCCAGCTTGCGAGCCAGCGAGGACTTCTTCTCCTTCTTTCGATCCAGCCACGCCAGATAGCCGCGAATCGTCAGCGGGTCGACGTCCTCGGGCGTTAGCGAGGGAGCCGTGGCGGGGCGGAGCGTGTCGACGTAGGACAGGAACTGGCGGAGATCCGATTGATAGCCACGAATCGTCTCGCGGGACGCTCCTCGTTCCACTTCAAGAAACGTCACGAAAGCCCGAATCGCGTCTTCCATGCCTCGAGATCCTCCAGCGCCCGCTGGCCGATCAGACGCCGCTTCTGGTCTTTGTCCCGGATTCGGCTCGGAAGAGGCGGGAACAGACCGAAGTTGGTGTTGATCGGCTGGAAATGACGGGGCTCACAGGTCGTAATGTAATTGATCAGGCTTCCATGCGCCGTCGTGGGCGGTGGCGTCACCAGGGGAAGTCCGGCGAGCCCCCTGGCCGCGTTGATGCCGGCCAGACCGCCCGTCGCGGCCGATTCGGTATAGCCTTCCACGCCCACGATTTGTCCGGCAAAAAACGCGGTGCCCCGCGCCTTGAGTTGCAAGGTCTCTCGGAGCAGTTGAGGCGAGTTCACGAACGTATTCCGGTGGAGACTGCCGTACCGGAGGAACTCGGCCTGTTCAAGGCCCGGGATCATGCGGAACACCCGGCGCTGCTCCGGATACGTGAGCTTGGTCTGGAAGCCGACCATGTTGTAACACGTCTCGTGGAGGTTCTCGGCCCTGAGCTGCACGACCGCATAGGGACGCGTCTGTGTCCTCGGATCTTCCAGCCCGACCGGTTTCAACGGCCCGTACAGCATGGTCTGGCGGCCGCGCTCGGCCATCACCTCGATGGGGATGCAGCCCTCGAAATACGGGATTATCTCGAAGTCTTTGGGCTGGACTTTCTCCGCCTTGAGCAAGGCGTCGTGGAAGGCGTTGTAGGTCGCCTCGTTCATGGGGCAATTCAAATAGTCCGCGCCGCCCTTGTCGTACCGAGAGGCTCGGAACACCGTGTCCATGTTGATGGAGTCGGTGTCGATGATCGGCGAAATCGCGTCAAAAAAATAGAGGTTCTTGGAATGCGTCAGGTTCCGGATGGCGATGGCCAGGCCGTCGGATGTGAGCGGCCCGGTCGCGATGATACAGACGCAGTCGGTCGGGATCTCCTTGATCTCCTCTCGGATGATCCGGACATTCGGGTGACTCTCCAAGGTCTGGGTGATCCGTTGAGCGAACTGCTCACGATCCACGGCCAGTGCCGATCCGGCCGGCACCCGGGCTTCATCCGCCGCCCGGATCACCAGGGAATTTAAGCGGCGCATCTCTTCTTTGAGGATGCCCGGGGCGTTGAGAATGTCGCCGGAGCCTAAGGAGTTGGAGCACACCAGCTCGGCGAGGAGACCGGTCTTGTGGGCCTGCGTAGGCTCCTTCGGACGCATTTCATACAGCGTCACCCGTGCGCCCCGCGTCGTGGCTTGCCAGGCCGCTTCCGAACCCGCCAGGCCACCGCCCACGACGACCACGTCCTCACGCATCTGCTTGAATCTCCGTAGAAATGGCATTGTAAGGACCGCCTTCGGAGGATGTCAAGTTGAGGCGAGCTGATGTGTTGATCCGGTCTGCTTCGCCGTGTTAGACTCGCGGCCGCGTGGGCGATTAGCTCAGTGGGAGAGCGCTTCCCTCACACGGAAGAGGCCACTGGTTCGATACCAGTATCGCCCACCACCACGCTCAGCTACCCATAGCCCCGGCTCCTCCCGCAGATTTGCGTCATTGACTGGACAAGATGTCGCGCTTGAGCTAGACTTCGTGCATACTAAGTCCTTTCTCTAAGCAATACCGCAAGAGGAGAGAAAAGGAAGAAAGAGGTGGGACGATGCGGGCATTAAGACTCTTGGCAGGTCTGGCGGCGGTGGTCGCCCTGCTGTCCGGCGGATGTGCCGGCGGTCGGGATGAAATTAAAGCTGCCCAGCAGTCCACCACGTACTGGCCCCTGGATATGTTGGCGCTGACCTATGCAGACCCGGTGGCGGTTGCGCCGATCCATGATCACCCTCTTCGGTGGCTAGCCTTCGGGATGAACGCAGCGGGGGTCGCGATGGATTACGGCATTAACCGGCCGATATACGGTGTGGCATCCATCTTCCCGGGTCTGTTTGGGTATACAGCAGAGGACGCCGGGCTTCATGCACAGCGCCCCAGTCTGATTTTCCAGTAAGACTTCAGGCCGCACTGGGCCGCTCCTGAGCCCTTGGGCGGCCCAGGCTCTTCGGCATCCTTAGCGCAGGCCTATGTGATGAATGCCCGCCGGGCGGGTAGCCCGCCCGGCGGGTGCTACCTCGAGATTATCTCAGCACCCTCCGTCGCGTGATGAACTCCCGCCCTAGCCAAATCAAGATACGGAGTCGGTGTAGTTTCTTCCTGTCCGCTCTGGCCATCGTATTGCTGATCTCGGCCTGTGCAGCCCCACCCCCGCGATCCAATCTTCCTCCTTCGGCAAGCGATCTTATTTTGCTCAAATCGATAAGGCTGTGCGATCTGAAACCGGCTTTCCTACAACGTCGAGGGAGCGTCGCACCACACCGAGAGACGTGGGGAAGCGGGGAAGAACTGCGCATCGCGGCGAACCGGAGCGAGTCCGGGGCTGAGGAATCGTTCTTTTTTGACGAGGATGGACTGCTGGTCGGCGCGGTCTTTTCGTTCCCGACCGGTCACAGCCTCAGGCCGTACCCAGTCCTGCGCCGGACGCTGTCGCAGCTCAAGCCCGCCCTCGAGTTCTATCTGAACATCGCCCAAACTGCCGACCGGGCGAACCTCGACCCCAGCACGTTGTACGAAACGGGTGATGAAAAGAGCACGACCCAGTACATCGTGCTGAGCGCGGCGGAATCGCCCACCCTGTTGCTGGCCTCCTTCTCGCTGGATCCGTATTCCAAGCTGCTCTCTCCGTACCGAAAGGAGTTCCTGGCCCGGATCGAGCGCGGGGACAAGGCCAAGGGCAGCCAGCGCCCCGGGGGGCAAGGTGCGGAGGATAAAGAGTCCTTCCCAGCGGTCCAGCAGTTTGCCAGAGGGCAGACCGCCCACTTATCGTATTGTGGCTCGCGCAACTACGACATTGCGGCTGAGGCGTATGCAAAATCGATCAAGCACGGCTTTCCGAATAAGGTGTGGCTCGCGGAGGCGCATCATAAGCTGGGCTTGGCGTTGGAGGGGAAAGGCCAACTCGAACAGGCGAAGATTGAGATGCAGCAATCACTGACCGTGCGTCCCAACACGCCGGAGGTCCTCAATAATCTCGGCACGGTGTACAAAAAACTGGGAGACCAGGACAAAGCGATGGCAGCATTCGAGAAGTCGGTCACCCTCAGGCCGAACTATCCGCTCGCGCGGTACAATCTGGCGGAAGCCTACGAGACGGTGAACGCCAAGCGGGCGATCTCGGAATATGAAACGTACTTGGCGTTGGTGGAAGGGATTCCGGAGGAAGCGGAACGAGCCGTCCGAGCCCGCCAGCGCGTCAACGCGCTGAGCCGGTAACGGGCCGGCGTTCTCGCAATAGTCTCTCTAGCGACGGACCTTTTCTTCCCGTTCCTGCTGAGTCTTGCACTCGATGCACAGCGTCGTCACAGGGCGCGCCTTCAGACGTTTGTAGGGAATCTCCTCCCCGCAGCGCAGGCAGACGCCGTAGGTGTGCGTCGTCAGGCGGTCAAGCGCCTCGTCGATTTTCTTCAGCAGCTTCTGCTCCCGCTCCTTTAGTCGGAGTGAAAAGTTCTGGTCCACTTCCGCAGTGGCCTGGTCGCTCAAATCCGGGAACGCTTCCAGGTCGGGTCGGTGCAGCAGGGCCACGCCGGCTTCCTCGAGCAGAGCGGCTCGCTGCTTATCGAGATCACGGCGGATGTCGTCGTACTTCCCGGCCGGCTTTCGGGCCTTGGCGGCGCGCTTGGGTTTGGCGAGTTTTGTCACGGTCTTGGGCATTGCTCCCCTTTCAAGGGATCGGCTCGCTCTCAGCAGCAACGTTACCGAAAACTATAGCAGACCCCGGAAATCACCGTCAATGCGCAGGTCTTTCTCTACACGCGCTCAACAGGTCAGAGGTCGCGTCTTCCCTCGATGGATTTGATCAGCGTCACCTCGTCCGCGTACTCAAGGTCCATTCCGACCGGAATGCCGTACGCGATCCGAGACACCCGAACGCCGTGTGGCTTAATCAGCTTGGTCAGGTAAATCGCCGTCGCTTCGCCCTCGATTGTGGGGCTTGTAGCCAGGATCACTTCCTGGACCCCTCCATCCTTCAAGCGATCCACGAGATCCTGGGCGCGGATGTCCGACGGACCGATCCCATCCAAGGGCGAGAGTGATCCCAGCAGCACGTGGTAGAGACCTCGGAACCCCCCGGTTCGCTCGATGGCATAGAGAGTGCTTGGTTCCTCGACGACCAAAATCTTGGTCTGGTCACGCTTGGGATCGAGACAAAACTCGCAGAGCTCACCCTCGGCGATATTGCGGCATTGACGGCAAAAGGCCAACCCTTCCTTCACAGCGCGGATCGCGTCTGCCAGTCGCAGTGCCTCTTCAGACTCGGTCTTGAGCATATGGAAGGCGAGGCGTTGGGCCGTCTTTTGTCCGATTCCGGGCAACCTGACCAGTTCCCGGATCAATCGGGCCAGCAGGCCTTGTTGATCGAGGCTCATCAGAACAATCCCGGGATACGCAACCCGCCCGTGACGGTCTTCATCTCTTCCGCCATCATGTCCCGTGCCTTGCGCAACGCGTCATTGGCCGCCGCGACGATCAGATCCTGCAGCATCTCTGTATCACCCGACTTGAGCACCTCGGGGTCGATCTTCAGGGCGACGACCTGCATCGCTCCGCTGGCAGTCACCGTGACCATGCCGCCGCCCGCTGTCCCGTCCACCGTCTTGGCGGCAGCCTGCTCCTGGATCTTGGCAAGTTGTTCTTGCATGGCCTGGGCCTGTTTCATGATGTTGCCGACGTTGCCGAACGGATTCTTGGTCATCACCGTACCTCCTTCTGCGGAGAGACTTGGCGAACCTCCACTAGCTCCCCCCCGAAGACATCCAGGGTCTGCTTGACCAATGGATGGGAACGCGTGCGTTCCAGGAGCGCCTGTTTCTGGTCCCGTTCCTTCGCAGCGCGGATTTGGGCGAGGCTGAGGCCGGTGGTCCGTCCATCCGCCAATTCGATCACGCGGAGCCGAACAGGCCGGCCGGCTAGCTCTGCGCAGATGTCGGTCACCAAGCGCAGGTTCTCGTCGTTCTGAATCCTGGTGAGCGCGACCGACGCCGTCTTGGGATAGCCGATTGTCAACAGATTGCCCTCGATGGTCACCAGCGTTCCCATCTCCAGGAAAGGGCCTATGTTCGGATGCACGCTCGCCACGCGTTCCAGGATCTGCTCCCAATTGAGACGCACGGGAGGGTCCGCGGCGACAGGCGCAGCCACCCGGCGGCTGTCCGGCGTGACACCTCCGGTCTGGCTCGCCGGCTTTGCGGCCGGCGAGTTGGCCGGCTGGCCGGATTGCTCGGAAGCTCCGGCTGTCCAGGACGCACTGGACGAAATGGCTGGCTTCGCCGGTTCCGGGGCAGGTGTCTGGGTTTGGGGATTGTGAACGGCGTCCTGTCTGGGCGCAGGGTGACCCCCTTGTCCGGATGCGGCTCGAACGGGCTCCGAGCGGGGCGCCTTCTCGGTCGGCTGTCCTGAAACCGGAGTATCGTGCCGAGGTTCGGACTGGCTCGCGCGTGGTCGAGGAGCAGCCGGAGGCGCAGGAGAAGCCGACGAGGCCTGTGTCGCAGGAAGCAGCAGGCGCGTGGCCCGCACGGCGGCCACCTCCAGGACAAATCGAGGATGCGCGCTCAGCCGCAAGGCGTCCTCGGCCTGCGAAAAGATACGAAACAGCTCTTGGAGCTGCTCGGCGGTGAACGCCTTCGCATCGGTCTCGATCTGTCGAACTTCGTCCTTCGATAGTTCAATCAGTCCTTGCAGTTCCTGCGAGGAGGGCACCACCGCGGCGACTAGCAGATTACGGACATGTTCGACGAGGTCCCCGCAGTACGTGCGGAGATCGTGGCCTTGATCGAGGAGGTGAGCCACGGCACGCACGGCCGACGGACTGTCCTGCGCGATGATGGCCGAGATCATCGCCCGGACGTGTTCCTGCGGGACCGACCCGAGTAAGATCTCGAGATCGGTGTGGCGAACGCTCTTGCCGCCGAAGGCCACGGCTTGGTCCAGCAGGCTGAGGGCGTCCCGCATGCTGCCTTCGCTAGCCCGCGCCAGGGAGGCGAGACTCCGGTCTTCCACCGTAATGCCCTCGTGCTCCGCGACATGACGAAGGCGTTGGATGATCTCGGACCTCGCGATCCGCCGGAAGTTGTAGTGCTGGCAGCGCGAGAGAATGGTCGGCGGAATCTTGTGAATCTCGGTGGTG
>Ga0184633_10001359_pt1 | contig 10137 bp, 4 predicted proteins | sample PLM31_170_b1_FD_133156 | JGI IMG/M metagenome (GOLD analysis project Ga0184633, IMG submission 133156) | Groundwater sediment microbial communities from an aquifer in East River, Colorado, USA - PLM3-1_170_b1 | ecosystem: Environmental > Terrestrial > Soil > Riparian zone | place: USA: East...
GATGTGTCTGAAGAATGAGAGACTAAGGCTGGTTTTGATCACCCGAGGGCGCATGCGATTCGCTGCGAGCCCGGGCGTTACCTGCAGCCGGCTGCGGCTAACGCGGGAAGAGAGCTGAGCGCCTAAAGGCGGCAACTGCCGAGACCTGAATCTGTTAAGGATTGGGACGGGGGTCGCGGACCTGACACGGTTGGCCGCGGCGGCTCGCAGCCAATCTCGGCCGTTCGCTTCCTATTCCGTCGGTCGCCGTGGAGGACGGCCAGTCAGTCGCTCGAACGGACTGCGGACGCCCAGCCGAGCGTTATCCGAGGCGCGCGGCAGTCTGAGTAAATGCGGTCACGAACTTACTTTCTACTTTTCACTTTCTACTTCCTACTTGTTCGTACTTGCCAGCTACGCCGGCAGCGCCTTGCCCCGCGTTTCCATGCCGAAAGGCACGAAGAACAATCCGAGTACGAACGCAATCGACGTCAGCGCGACGGGAATGCCCAGGCTGCCGAAATAGCCGATGCCGGCGCCCACGAGAAACACCATCCCGCACCCGACGAATCGGCCGACCGAGCTGGTAAACGCGATGGCGCTGGCACGGCATTCCGTTGTGTACTGCTCGGGAATCCAAAGGGTGTACATCGCGAAATTCGCGCCGCCAAGACCCAGAAGAAACACCATCGCGAAAAACGAGGGCAACGCATTCGGGGTGATGTAGAACACGTACCCGAACGCCCCGGCGATGCTGACACCCATCAAGGCGAAATACAGCCCCATCGTCGGCCGACGCCCCAACCGTTCGGCGATGGGCGGCAGCGCGATGCAACCGATAATCGTTCCGATCGAGAGCAGACCGATCCCGTAGGACGCGAGCCGCGCCGCGTCGGCGGCGGCATATCCTTCCCGCAGAGCAATCTGCGTCACAGCGGTCGGCACGTAGATCGAACCGGCCCACAGTCCGATGATTGATACGAGAAACAGCAACGACATGACAATCGTGCGTCGCAGGTAGGCAGCCGAAAAAAGCTCGAGAAACGCCTGGCGCATCGCCGGGCGACGACGTGGGTCAGCGAGCTTGTTCTGCCAGGCGGCCGACTCGCGCACGCCGCGCCGGATCCAGCTCACGAGCAGCGCGGGTGTTCCACCCAGAACGAACATCCATCGCCACCCGAAGTTCGCGCCGATGAAGTAGTTGGCAAGCGCCGCGAGGAAGAATCCGAAATAGTAGCCGGTGTGCATGTACCCGGCGCCACGCTTGCGGCGGTCTTCGGGCCATTCCTCGGCGACGAACGTGCCTCCAATCGGCTGTTCGCCGCCGAGCCCGATTCCACACAGTACGCGGAGAACGGCGAGCTGCCAGATGTTGGTGACGAGCCCGCAGAGGAACGTAAATAACGAATAGCTGAGAATCGTGAGCATCAACGCGCGCACGCGGCCAAAGCGATCGGCAATTGGTCCCCATACCATGGACAGGCCCCAGCCGAAGAGGAACAGCGCGAGCAGCACGCTGCCGTAATAGCCAATATTGCCGGGTGTGGCCTCAATGCCCGAGCGAGGCAGCAGCTCCCTGAGCGCCGGCACGAGCACGACCGCATAAATGGAGGCATCCATCCCGTCGAGTGCCCAGCCACCCCAGGCGGCCCAGAACCCGCGGATCTGGTTTTGGTTGAGCTTGGTTCTGCGAGCAACCTGGGTGCGCGCTTGCGATGCCACACCGCTGACTGCCATGACTTGATCTCCGTGGTTCACCGCAGAACTTCCCGAGAAATCTGCATTGAAGATTTTGCGATTGAAGAGTGGGTGATTGATTGTTCGAGTGAAGATTTCAGATTGTCAGAAGTATTGTCGAGCTACAAATCGCCAATAATTCCTGCCAATATTCCAATCTGCAATCAACAATCAATCTTCAAGTCTCCAATCTTCAAATCTCCAATGCTGAACGCTCCCGTGGCCTCCGTGGTGAGCCAGTCTATTTTCATGAGACGGGAATCGCGATTCTATGAGCCTTCATCATGTCGGTCAAGCGTGGTCTGTGCTCGTCTGGCTGTGGGTGCCTCGTCGGAACTGAAGGCGGATCGACCCATATCTGCTTGACATTTCGGCCATCCCGCCTTACAACCCGCAATAACCGATCAGATCACATGGCACAGGGCAAAGGAAACGTGGGAGGATCGCATGAAACATTGGACTTGGAGACTGGCGACGGTCGGTTTCCTGTGTGCGATGGCGGCCGCCGCCATGGTTCGTGCGCAGCAGCCAGCTCCGGACGTCATTCTGTCCAACGGGAAGATCATCACCGTCGACGATCGCTTCACGATCGCTCAAGCCGTCGCGGTAAGAGGGGACCGCATTGTGGCGGTCGGCACCAATCCAGAGATCACCCGGCTTGCGGGGCCAAACACAAGAAGGATCGACTTGAGGGGAAGGTCCGTTGTTCCGGGACTGATCGATAACCACGCGCATTTCATGCGCTCGGGTGAAACCTGGACGGAGGAAGTGCGTCTGGATGGCGTCGAATCGCGTAAGCAAGCCGTCGAGATGCTCCGCGTCAAGGCGAGAGCGGCGGCGCCGGGCCAGTGGATCTTCACGCTCGGTGGCTGGAGCCATCACCAGTTCGTCGACGATAAGAGGCCGTTTACGCGGGACGAGCTCGATCGGATCGCTCCGAATAATCCGGTCCACCTACAGGAAGCGTACTTTCGAACCTATCTCAACAGCCGGGGAATCCAGGCCGCCGGTCTCGACGCGGTCACCGACAAATGGGTTGTGCGCGACGCCGCAGGCAAGCCGACCGGCATCGTCGACCCGGACGGCACGCGCATCGTTCAGACGAAGATTTCGCCGCCGTCCAAAGAGAAGTTCGAATCCAGCTCGCTGGCGATGATCAGAGATTGGAACCGCGCGGGCCTGACGGCGGTCGGCAGCTCTGGTTGTCCCGACAATCAAGTGGAGAGCTATCGGCAATGGGCACGCCAGGGCCAGCTCACGATGCGAGTCTTTTGCATCGTGGCGTTTCCCGCTAACGACGCGCAAGCGGTCGACAAAGTCCTGCCGCAGATTGCGCAGTTGAAGCTGTTTCAGGGCGATGACTATCTCAACAGCACCGTGTACGGAGAACAAGTCTACGGCCCGGTGAACGACAACATGCTGGACGTCAAGCCAAGTCAGAAGCCTGAGGACTGGGTGCAGTTGGGCCGCATCCTCCGAGAGATGGCCAAGGCGCGGCTGCCTCTCCATGTTCATGCGACGCTCACCGCGAGCATCGATGGATTCCTCAACACGATCGAGGAGGTCAACAAGGAATATCCCATCAGGAACTTGCGCTGGACTCTCATTCACCTCGACCAGATCAATGCGTCGCACCTCGATCGCATGAAGAAGCTGGGCATGTATGCCGCCGTGCATGCGCGTCCGACCATCCTCGGCGGGATCTTCAACGAGATTCACGGTGAGCGCTCCTACGACATGCCGCCGCTCAAATTGGTCCAGGACAGCGGCATCACGTGGGGCTTCGGCACCGACACGACCGTCGTCGATCAGTTCCGGCCGTTCACGACGCTCTATTGGGCGGTGACCGGCAAGATGGTCGGCGGCACCAAGGTGCTTCGACAGACGATCAGCCGAGAGGACGCGCTCATCGCGCACACGCGGAAGAACGCGTATTTCCATTTCCAGGAGGACAATCTCGGTTCGATCCAGCCGGGCAAGCTGGCGGACTTGCTGGTGCTCGATCGCGATTACCTCACGATTCCGGCGGATCAGATCAAAGACATCAAACCGGTGATCACCATGGTTGGGGGCAGGGTTGTCTACGATGCGGAGGCCGCGCCGAGGACGGCGCAGTTCAAGTGAAAAGTCAAAAGTTCAAAGTAGAAAGTAAGTCGACAAGTGAAGTCGCGCACTTCTGAGCTTACTTTTCTACTTTGCACTCTGAAGTTTTGACCTGTCCATGGCGGACAAGAGGAGGATGTGATGAAGCAGTTTCTCAGGAATTTCTCGATCGGCGCGCTGACGCTTCTTCTGACCGGCGCGTCCGCGTCGGCGCAGCTGTCGACGGCGTCGCTCAGCGGCAGGGTGACGGACCAGAGTGGGGCCGTGCTGCCCGGGGTCACCGTCACCGTCACGCAAACCAACACAGGGTTCACGCGAAGCGACGTGACGGATGGCAACGGGGCGTACGTGATGCCGAATCTGCCGACCGGTCCGTACCGGCTGGAAGTGTCACTCGCGGGATTTCGCACCTACGTCCAGACGGGCATCGTCCTCCAGGTCGCGGCTGTGCCGGTCATCAATGCGGTTCTCTCGGTCGGTGCGCTCGAGGAAACGGTGACAGTCGAAGGGGCCTCGCCCCTCGTGGACGTGACAAGCTCCGGTGTCAGCGAGGTGGTGCGGACCCAGGAAATCCTGGCGATGCCGCTCAACGGCCGGAATGCGGTCGACCTCGTGACGATCGCCGGAGCCGCCGTTCCGACCATCACCGCGACCGCGCGCGCCTTTCCCGGAGGCAAGGGTATCTCGGTCGCCGGCGGACAGTCCTTTGGTGTGGCGTACCTGCTCGACGGGGCGATGCACAACAACCCGCAGGACAACCTGAACCTGCCGTTTCCCTTCCCGGACGCGCTGCAGGAGTTCAGCGTCGCCACCAGTGGTTTGAACGCCCAGCACGGCATGCACTCGGGCGCCGCGGTCAACGCCGTGACGAGGTCGGGCACGAACCGCTTCTCCGGGAATGCCTTCGAGTTCCTCCGCGACCGGCGGTTCAACGCCAAGAACCCCTTCGCGCAGGTTGGGGCCGACGGCAAGCGGGTCGATGATGGGCTGCAGCGCAATCAGTTCGGCGGGACGCTCGGCGGACCGCTCGTCCGGAACAAGCTCTTCTTCTTCGGCGCCTACCAAGGCACAACCGTCCGCCAGCAGCCGGCCGCGAACATCGCCTGGGTGCCGACGGCCGCGATGCTGGCCGGTGACTTCACCGCGTTCGCGTCACCCGCATGCAACGGCGGTCGACAGGTCAACTTGACGGGAGGGTTCGCGAACAACCGGGTCGATCCCGCGCGATTCAGTCGAGCCGCACTCAACCTCGTCAAGTATCTTCCCAGCACCACCGATCCCTGCGGCCAGGTGACGTACAAGATAGGGAACGACAACAACGAGGGGCAGTTCGTGGGGAGGGTCGATTACCAGCGGACCGCCAACGATACGATCTTCGGGCGTTACATCGCCACTTCGTACACCAAATCAATTCCTATGAGGCCAGGGGACACCGTGCTGAGCCTGTATGACGCCGCGAACAACAGAAACGAGTCAGGTCTCGACGATCTGGCTCAGTCGCTGGCCGTCGGCAACACCCGCGTGTTCGGCTCCAACACGGTCAACTCGCTTCGGTTCGCGTTCAATCGGGTCGCCGTCAGGCGCCTCGCGCCGGAGACATTCGACCCGTACGACCTGGGCTCCAACGTGTACAGCTACCAACCCCACGTCATGGTGGTGATTGTCTCGGGCAACGGGTTCCAAGCCAATAATCCGGGACCGAGCCGGTTCATGACGAACGCCTCGCAGTTGAGCGACGACCTGACGCTGGTGAAGGGGAGCCACGAAATGTCCGTCGGTGGGAACGTGGCCTACTGGAGGTATAGCTTTCAGTCACACGCGCGCTCAGGCGGCAACTGGAACTTCGGTTTGGCCCAGGCGACCGGTCTGGGGATGGCCGACTTCCTCATGGGGAGGGTCGGTCGATTGGAGCATGGCGGACCCGCCATACTGCCGATGGATCAGTGGTACATGGGACTGTATGCCCAGGACACCTGGAGAGCGACAGCCCGGATGACCATCAATGCGGGTCTTCGCTGGGAGCCCTACTTCGGGCAGAACGTCCTGAACGGTGCCGTCTACAACTTCAGCCTCGACAACTTTCGACAGAACATCAGGAGTACCGTGTTCAAGAACGCGCCGGCCGGCCTCATCTACCCTGACGACCCCGGTTTTCCCCCGGGCCGGACGGGCCTGAACAAGCAGTGGTGGAACCTGTCGCCGCGCGTCGGGATTGGCTGGGACGTGAGCGGGAACGGCCGCACGGCGGTTCGCGCCTCCTACGGGCTCACCTACGATTTCCCGAACGCGGAATACCAGTTGATCAATGCGAATTCGCCCCCGTTTGGCAACCGCACCCTGGTGGAAGATCCTGCTGGCGGATTCGACGATCCCTACGGCGGTTCGGGGATCCAACACCCGATTATTACCAGCCCGGATACGGTGTACATTCCGTTTGGCGCGTTCGGCGGTGTGGACCCTGACCTCAACTCCCCCCGCATCCAGCAATGGAACGTAACCGTCGAACGGCAGATTGGAGCAGCCTGGCAGGTATCGGCAAGCTATCTGGGCAGCTACACGGATCGCCTGTGGAACCAGATGGCGATCAATCCCGGCGTCTTCCTGGGGCTGGGCCCCTGCACGCTCAACGGAGTCTTCTACGCCACCTGCACCAACAACACCAATATTAACCAGCGGCGAGTGCTCTCGTTGTCCGGGGAGAATCCGGCAGCGGCGGCTCTCATCGGAAATATGGACATCCACAACGACATCGGCACGCAGAATTATCGCGGGCTCAAGCTGTCGTTTCAGCGTCGCGCCGCCAGCGGCGTGAGCCTCAGTGGGAACTACACTGTGTCCCGCTGCTTCGGAGATCCCGCCTTCCAGACGGGTGGATTCCCTCAGATTGCCAACGGCTACACCAACCCCGACGATCCAGCGTTCGATCGCGGCCCGTGCGATCAGGATCGGACCCACATCGGCAGCTTCTCGGCGGGGGCGCAAACGCCTCACTTTTCAAGCCGCGTGTGGCGCGCGGTGGCCTCGGACTGGAGGGTGGCAGGCATCGTCAGCGCGATCTCGGGCCAGCCGATCAATGTGATCGCCGGGCAGGACCGCGCGTTCACCGGGATTCAGAATCAGCGCGTCAACCAGGTGCTTGACAACCCCTACGGTGACAAGACGCTGAACAACTGGCTGAACCCGGCCGCGTTCGCACAACCGGCGCCGGGCACGCTGGGCAATTTCCGCCGCAACAGCGTGAGAGCGCCGGGGTTCTGGACGATCGACATGGCGCTGTCGAGGGTCATCTCCTCTGGCGGCAGCCGAACCCTGGAGCTCCGCGTGGAGGCGTTCAACCTGCTCAATACGTTCAACTGGGGCCCTCCCACGCTGATAAATGCCGACAGGACCCATGTCAACTTCAACTCGGGCGCGTTCGGCCGGATCACCACGATGGCCGGCGACCCGCGCATCATGCAGTTTGGCATCAAGTACGGTTTCTAGGAGGGTTTGACGTGAAGAAACTTCTTGTCATCTCAGCAACAGTCGTAGGACTGACCCTGTCGCTGCTTGTGCAGTTGCACGCTCAGGGTGGTCAGGTGCGCTCGGTGCCATCGGGCGGCACCCCTCTGGTCCCCGACAATCTGGTCAATGGGCCCGTGCCGAGACTGCCCGACGGCAAGCCGGACCTGACGGGACCGTGGCTTGGTGGTGGCTCGAACGGCGACATCGAGCGCGAAGGAGGGCTGAAGCCAGGCGAGCTTCCGTTGCTGCCGTGGGCGAAAGAGCTCAGGGACAAACGTAAGGAGCAGGACGAACCCTATGTCGCCTGCACGCCGATGGGCGTGCCGCGAATGAACCCGTTTCCGTGGAGGTTCGTGAACGCCTATACGTCGAAGGGCGTGACAGAGATCTACGTCCTGCACGAGTTGGGCGACGCCGGCGCTCATCGGGTCGTCTACATGGATGGCCGCAAGCACCCGGACGATGTCTTCCCGACCTGGTATGGACATTCGATCGGGCGATGGGAAGGCGACACGCTCGTGATCGACACGGTCGGCTACAACGACATATTCTGGTTCGATAGTCGCGGCACCCCGCACACGGAGAAGCTGCACACGATCGAACGGTGGACCCGCATCAATTACGGGACCCTCGTCAACGAATTCACCATCGACGACCCTGGAGCGTTTTCCAAGACGGTCCAGTTGAAGTTTACGGCCAAGCGGGTGCGCCCCGATATTGAGTTGATGGAGTTCGTCTGCACCGAGAACAATCAGGCTGGCATCGCGGGTGGCTACCAGCTGTACAGCGAACAAAAATGACAGAACAGGTTTTCACTTCAGGCCGCGTGTTCAGCAGAGATGCGAAGGGCACGGGAGGATGTGATGAGGCGATTGGTCCGAAATTTCTCTATGAGCGTGATCGGTCTCCTTATAGTCAGCGCGTCCGCGTCGGCGCAGCTGTCGACCGCGCGGCTGAGCGGCCGAGTGACCGATCAGAGTGGCGCCGTGCTGCCCGGAGTCACCGTCACCGTGACGCAGACCAATACCGGGTTCACGCGAACCGACGTGACCGATGGAAACGGGGCCTACGTGATGCCGAACCTGCCGACCGGTCCATATCGGTTGGAAGTGTCGCTCGCGGGGTTCCGCACGTTCGTCCAGACCGGCATCGTGCTCCAGGTCGCCGGCACTCCGGAGATCAATGTGGTCCTGACCGTCGGTGCGCTCGAGGAGACGGTCACGGTTGAGGGAGCCTCGCCCCTCGTGGACGTGCAGAGCGCCGGGGTCAGCGAGGTGGTCCGGACCCAGGAAATCCTGGCGTTGCCGCTCAACGGGCGGAACGCGGCCGATCTCGTCGCCATTGTCGGCGCAGCCGTCCGGACGGGCGAAGCGAACAGCCGGAGCATGGCAGGCGGGGTCGCCTACGCGGTCGCCGGTGGGCAGTCCTTCGGCGTCGCGTACCTTCTCGACGGAGCCATGCACAACGATCCGCAGAACAACCTGAACCTGCCGCTCCCCTTCCCGGATGCGCTGCAGGAATTCCGCGTGGCCACGAGCGGCTTGACGGCCGAAAACGGCATGCACTCGGGCGCCTCGGTCAACGCCGTGACGAAGTCGGGCACCAACCGCTTCTCTGGGAATGTGTTCGAGTTCCTCCGACACCACCGGTTCAATGCCACGAACCCGTTTGCCCTGAAGAAGGCGGACGGCAAGCGGTACGATGATGGGCTGCAGCGGAACCAGTTCGGCGGGACGCTGGGCGGACCCCTTGTCCGGAACAAGCTCTTTTTCTTCGGTGCCTACCAGGGCACCACGGTCAGTCAAACGCCGGCCGCGAACATCGCCTTTGTGCCCTCGGTCGCGATGCTGGCCGGCGACTTTACCGCGTTCGCGTCACCCGCGTGCGCTGGCGGCCGACAGGTCACGTTGGGGGGAGGGTTCGCGAACAACCGGATCGATCCCGCGCGGTTCAGTCCGGCCGCGCTGAACCTCGTCAAGAGGCTTCCCAGCACGACCGATCCGTGCGGCCAGATTACGTACACCTCGACGGATGACAGCACCGAGGGGCAGGCCGTGGGCAGGATCGACTATCAATGGACCGCCAATCATTCCCTGTTCGGACGGTACATGGCCACGTCTGTCAAGAACCAAACGCCCCTGACCCGGTCGGACAGCGTACTGAGCCTCTATAACACCTCCCGGCTGGCAGGCGTTCCAGGCTTGGACAAGCTGGCCCAGTCCTTTGCCGTCGGCGATACCCTCGTCTTCGGCTCCAACATGGTCAACTCGCTTCGGTTTGCGTTCAATCGAACAGCCATCGATCGCCTCGACACACCGCTTTTCGATCCGTATGCTCTGGGCTCCAACGTGTACAGTTACGACCCGGGGGCAATGGTCCTGGCTGTCACCGGCGGGTTCAATATTGCGAATCCGGGCGGTGGTCTGTTCATCAGCAATTCCTCGCAGTTGAGCGACGACCTCACGCTGGTGCGGGGGAACCACGAAATGTCCGTGGGCGGGAACGTGGCCTATTGGACGCACGACTTTCTCTCACACGCGCGTTCCGGCGGCGACTGGGCCTTCACCGGCCAGTTGACCGGCCTGGGGCTGGCGGACTTTCTGCTGGGGCGGGTCGGCAGATTGGAGCACGGCGGACCCGCGATACTGCCGATGAACGAGTGGTACCTGGGACTATATGCCCAGGACACCTGGAGAACGACAGGCCGGATCACCATCAATGCGGGTCTTCGCTGGGAACCCTACTTTGGGGCGCACGTCTTGAATGGCGCGGTCTACAACTTCAGCCTCGACAACTTCCGAAAGGGTGTCAGGA
>Ga0184633_10001360_pt1 | contig 10137 bp, 20 predicted proteins | sample PLM31_170_b1_FD_133156 | JGI IMG/M metagenome (GOLD analysis project Ga0184633, IMG submission 133156) | Groundwater sediment microbial communities from an aquifer in East River, Colorado, USA - PLM3-1_170_b1 | ecosystem: Environmental > Terrestrial > Soil > Riparian zone | place: USA: East...
ACGCCAGTTCTCCGCGCACCGCCTTCGCCTGTAATTCGACGGCTGCTTCCAGGGTCAATTCAGCGCCGAGGATCTTGGAGCGCAACTCAGGGCGCAGCGGCTCCAGCGTGTAGCCGGCAGGGGCGGGCTCACGAGTATCGACAGCAGGCGGCGGCTCGACCCATTGCTCATGGACTTGCCAGTGAGTCTTTTTGTCCTGTGTCTCATAGGAGGATAGAAAGTAGGTCTTCATGCCACGAATGTCACATTATGGACTTGTTCCCAGGAATGTCCGTGCTTTGTAGATCGGTAAAGTTTCTGATCTCCGTTTGAGAACACGGTGATGTACATTACGCCTGACCATTCGATAGCGCGTTCTTGCAACGGCGCGCCCAGGAATAGCCAAGAAGCGACACCTACAACAGAACCCAGAAACTGGCGGCGGTTCATCCTCGTAGACTCCCTCCATAGCCGCCGAAGCGCAGGCCAGAACCTACGCCACGACGGAAGATGGCGCGTTGGTATTCTTGCTCCGCTTCTGGTATCCCTTGAAACTCGCGTGCCTCGGTGTTCGCCGCCAATTCAAACGGCGTGAGGTTGCGCTGAGCCTGTGGTCCCTCGAAGCGGAGATACGATGGCGTAGTTCCCTCACCCGCTGGTAATCCCGCCAGCTTGATAGGATCGCCCCGCTGGATTGCGGCCATGCTCGGCGGCATGGGGACGCCGCCTCCTCCTTGCGCCTGCCCGCTCATATCGACGCCGTAGCCACCGCCTGGGTTGGCTGACATATTAGGGATGCCACCTGCAGCGGCTCCTCCACCTTGAGCAAGCGTCGGAGCGAACTGGCCGAGGCCGACGTACTGCTGTGGGCTTCCTCTTAATAAGGAAAGGTAGGTGAGCGGTTGGGCTGTTCGAGCGGCCTGAATCTGCGTCTTCAGCTTCTCCTGCTCAAATTGCGGTAGTTCTAGCTGACTAAACTTCTGTCGCGCCAGATCGAGATAGCCCTGCTCCACCCCACCAGCGCCACCAGCCTTTTGCAGTCCAGTCAGGATACCCTGCTTAAAGGTAGGTTCATCAATAATCCCCAGGTCGAACGCCGCCTGCCAGTTCTTGTAATCGCCGGTGAAACCACCGCCACCCGCTCCTTTCAGCAACTCCTGCTGAATGCGGGCACGATATTTGGCGGCGAGCGTTGTATCTCCGGCCTTATCGGCGGCAACAGCAGCAGCCTCCAAATCCTTCAGTTCCGCTTGGGAGAACCCACCAGCACCCGTTGTAGCGGGCATCGAGGCAATAACTCGTGGTTTCGTTCCTACCTGGCGCCCAAAATCATCAAGGACTGGCTCATTCACGTAGACGGTGGTCTCACCGCCGAAGGTAAACGACTCGAAGCCCTCTGGTAGCCCTGCTGTCCCAGGAGTTGGAGGACGATACCCGTATGCGTCCTCAATAGCGACGAGTTGCGCGTTGGCAGCATCATCAGTGAGAGATGCACGCGCTAAGGGCAGGAGCCCCGCGATAGCCCGATTTCTTTGCCCCGCCGGAATGACGCCTTGTTTGATGCCAGCGTCAACCACATCCTGAACATATTTCAGGATGTCCGCCTCCTCAGAGGCATCAATCTCGGGATTGCCCTGCGGCGAGGAGGTCTGGACCCCAAATCTGAGTGCCGTGGCTACTGTGCTCCTTGTTGTTGCGCTTCCATCGCTAGCTCAGCCTGCGCCTCTTGCAACGCCTCGGCGATACAGACTTGGCACGGGATCGTCTCCCCGGGTTTATGCAGGCGGTTCTCAGCGTAGGCGTAGTCTTCGGGGCCGTACTTCCTTATATCGAAGGTTGAAGGGATGCCAAACTCCTTCTGCATGGCGTCGTCAATGTCCTCGATCTGCTTGACCAGCAGGCGGTAGGCCTCCAGGACTACCTGCTCGATGCTACTGGGCTGAGGCATCTTCATACTCGTGAATCTCGTCTAGCCATGAAAGCACGAGGCTACGGACATTCAGTTCATGTGTCTGCGGGAAAAACCGGTATGCCTCACCTGAATTGTGCCACACCTTCCACCCAATCTCCGGCGTGTAATGCGGTTCAAATTTGATAACGACCCTACAATTATGCTCTAAACAAGGAACCGGTAGAACAAAAGGCCTGTAAATCACGGCCTCACCACCCTTTGTCCTTCGCTTGTTCTAGGCTTGGCGATTGCTTCTATCTCTTCTTCAGTAAGACCTTCCAACTGAGCCGCCTTCCGAATAATCACTTCATCATCTGGCATGAGGCCCAGAGGAGAATGGAACAAGCGATCCAATAGGATAACTACCGCTTGGCGCTGCAATTCCTCCAATGGTCTTGTCACGGCCCATACCTCCGTTGTCCCTCGCTTTCACCAGCCATCGCGTTCTCCAGCTCGCTCACTCGGAGCGCCTCGGCTTCAGGGGAGCCTGGCGGCTGGTAGATGCGCCCCATCTCAGAGGGTGAGGCGCCCATGCCGGTGAGGTCGCCCGTGCTCATGGCGCTTCCCTTGCCGTTCCTGCCTGTTTGGGCAGCGCTACGGTCGGCGACAATCAAACCACGGTCAATCAGGTAGCGTTCATAGAGCTTGCCAACGGCCTTGGCGACGATGGGCTGATTGGCGGCGGCGGCGTCCTCCGACCGTCGTTTGGCGATTTCGGAGATGGGGTCCTGTACCTTGTAGCCGTCCCGTAGGTACTTCTCCTGCGAGATGCCGCCGGCCTGCCAGTGCTCAAGGGCGGCCCCAGCTTGGCGGTCCATGTCTTCCGGCGGGCCTGCTAGCAGCTCGATCTCGACCGAGTAGGCACCGTCTATGTCCTCAGAGGTCACGAGCTGGTCCACGTCGTTCCCGTATGGGGAGCGGCCGTAGACCCTTACCCCTTTAGGAAAGACCTCATCCACGATATGCAGCGCCGTGCTCGTGGCCTGCTCGAACATGCCCTTAGCAGCCAATAATACCGACTCAAAGCGCATTCGTGCCTCCTGGAGTTGGAGGCTGGATTCGGCGGCGGAACTGGTGCCAGGCTGACGAATACCGGCAATGATGGAGGGAGCGGTATCCCTTGCCAATTCGCCGCGTTGCCATTCCATCATGCGCCACAGGTCGGGAGCGACATCGAGTTCGATGAGGGGCTTGATGTCCACGTCAGGGGGCACATACTGGGTCTCGCCCGAGCCAGGCCGCAGGTCGGTCATATCCTCGCGGTTCACTCTTAAGGAAGGGATGATGATCTGATTGACGATGACGTGGCCCATCGCGTACTGTCTGCTCCGTTCGATGATGGCCTCGCGGTGCTGGGTAAGGAGGCCGCGCATGATGTTCTCCGGTTTCCCCGTGAGATCCCAGAGGCCGTTGCCGCCGATCTTTATGGCGTAGGGCAGGCCAAACATGGTCTTCTTCTTTAATAATGGGTCGCGATCACCCTTTCTGAAGATGGCAAATTGCTCATCCTCCCACCATTCCTCCATCTCGTACTCGGTGTCGTCAGCAATATCGCGGGGCAGGTCGCCATCCAGAATCTCGATCTCTTCTTTGATCTGGTAGCCCCATTTCTTGTAGGTGTCGGTGACCCAGCGAGGCTTGTTGGGGCCGAGGTCCCAGGTGAGCCAAGCGGGATTGGGCGCGGTGACCCAGAAGGGGAACTGGAGGTGCTGGCCTCGCTCCCAGCGTCTCGTCCGCTTCTTATAGTCCTCGTCCGCTTCACCCATGTCCTGCTTAGGAGGCTGCTCCTCGTAGCAATCCACGTTGGGGAGGGTTTTGAGGGCGCCCATATCGGTGGCGAAGAGGTTCTTGATAGCCTGCCGGCCGGGGTTTATCTGACTCGTTTGCCAGACCATATGCCAGTAGCCGGTGCCCCACTTGCTCCGCTTCTCGGCATCGTCGATGTCCTGGGCAGAGACAGCCTTAGCGTTGACCTTGAGGTAGCGGATGAGGACATGATCAGTGGGCTCATCCACGATCCGCTGGGCGTCGCCAAGTTTGAGGGCAGGTTGGCCTTCGGGGAACTGCGCGTAGAGGAACTCGTTCCGGTAGAGGGACTGGGCGGCGATGACCTGGGTGCGGAACTGGCCGAACTGGCGGTTCGCCAAGTCGATGGTGCGGCGCATGACGAGGTTGGAGGTGGTCACAGTAGGCGATACTCCCCATGCTCGAGTACGTACAAATCGTCGTGTACGTCCTCATCGCTTCCTATCATAAAGGAGGGAACGATACGCTTTTCGGCCAACAGACGGCCCATCAGATCAGGGTATAATTCCATCAAAGCAACAATATGTAACGGGTGAAACACCAAAGGGCGGTCAGGAGCAGTGGATCTGAGGATCGCTTCATCCATATCCATCGTTATTGCGAGTCCCACGCCGTCATCGCGCTCAAACATCACTTTATAACTCACGCTACGCCTACCCAGCGCTTCGGCTTGCCCAATTTCTGGCTCCCGCTCTGGCCGATAACGTGCGTCAAGACAAACCCCCCTGCGTCGTAGGCGTGATCCTCCGTCTTCTCCACGTCCTCGTAGCCCTGCGCGGCGTCGCGGTACTGCAATCTCGGCAACTCCCAAATCAACCGTGTACAGGTATTGAATATGTACAATCTAGGCGCAGGCGCCTGATGCGTCAAATAATGAATGCGCTCGGGGCTCTGTTGGAGGGCCAGTTTCCAGGCTTGCAACCTATTTGCCCGGGTGCTGCCTCGGTCGGCTGGGCCTTCGGAGGCGAGCATGATGTGACCGAGCCACCTGCCAAACTCCTTGAAGGCTGACCATTCGAGGGGCCGCTCAAGGTCCCTTACCATCGCCATTCTTGGGTCAACCCAGGTGCCGATCAGCCGGTCTCCTTGGCTCATGGCGGCAATGGCCTTGGCGTTGGTCTCGGCGTTCTGCCCGCGCTGTTCGTACTCTCGGAACACAAAATAGTTGCCATCAGGGTCCTGCGTCATCCACTCGCAGACGGTGGGAGCGTTGGTGCCGTAGTCGATGCCTCTCCAGACAGGCCAGCTCCTTGGAATCTCGAACGGCGTCACGACATGGACTTCAGAATCGAACTCGGGGAGGGCCTGGCCCTCGAACACATCGCGTGAGCCCAGGATGAGGCGCCGGTATTGGTCCTCGGTGTAGCTCTTCCTTCTGCTATCCTCGAAGTCCGCTGGCAGATTCCCAGCGTTGTCCGTCCAGAGGCTCTGAATGAAGACGAACTCGTCCGGGTACTTGCTCTCCATAGCGTAGAACCAGTCCATGCGTGGGCTAGGGTTCCAGGTAAGCAGCATCCGGTAACGAGGCCGCTCCCCATTGGGAAGAATCTGACGGAGCCGTCCATTGAGCAGTCGCACCGTGTTCTCCGGCACTTCCTCCACCTGATCGACGGCGATGCAGCCGTACTCAGCGGATGGGGAGTAGTCCTTGAGCCCAAGAAACGTGACGCGGCTGCCGTTGTGGAACCGTGTCCAGGCAGGAGCGGACCGATAAATCTGAGCGACCTCACCCTGGGCAACGAGACGGTGGAACAGATCATAAATCTGGGTAGGAGCCATAACGTCGGAGTAGTCGTAGCGAGCGATAACGCACTCGATGCCCGGATACTTGCGCATCACGAGGATGGTGACCATCGCTTCCCAGAAGGTCTTGCCACCACCCTCCGCCCCACCATACCCCGTCCAGCGAGCCCGTACCGCTGTCGCCTCCCGTTGCTTGGGATTGGGCGGCTTTTCCGCAGCAAGAATTTGACGAGGCGCAGCAACAGCCATTTAGCTACGTTTTAGCAGACTTGACAGGAACCTTGCAATCAGCGTAGATTCGCGTCAATCGAATAGCAGGGTATTCCCGTTTGGTGTTTGGAGTCTCGTCTACGCCGTCCCAGAAACCCCTAACCGCCGTGAGGCCGGAGCCGAGAGCGTAGATACTCAGCAATGAGCGTCGTGGCCCACTCACCGTAAACGGGGGTACCATCCCCTCCTAGCCCCACTTACTCGGACGTACTCTTAGCTTCCCCCTGCGAAACACTACCTTCAATCCCTTCGCCGCCATCAGCTGCGTACTCGTCGGGTAAATCTTCTCCTCACCACAGAACTTGCAAACGCCGTAGTTCTGCTTCTGCTTCTGGCCGTTCACCTCAATGAACCGCCAAGCAATCGCCTCTTGATGCGCCCCTGTCGGACTACCATCACACATAACTCCCTTTTTACCGCTTCTACTATAAAAAGTAAATCGTCCACCTCAATCCCCTTTTCCTGGGATCGCAGTAAATGTGAGACGCCCTACCGAGACGTGGCCCGGCCTCACTCCCCAAGCCTTCGTTTGATGGGGCGAAGCCAATACATACGCTCACGTCAGCATTAGAGTATGAGAGCGTAGCGGCAGCGGTGTAACGCATAGTCTAGGGCTTGGTACGATTGCGGTCACGCAGTGGGCTGTAAGGTAACGCTTGTAAGGTTGTAAGAATGCAGCGTCGCTATTCGTACCTTATGTTGCCTTATAGGTTTAGGTGCTTACGTTAGCTTACAATGTTTCACGTGAAACTAAGGCTCCGGCCACTCGGTCTTGACGATAACTTGGTTGACGTTCTGGACTGAGACTCCACCCATACCACGACCTGCTACCTTATCATCAAGTATGCCAAGAGCGACTGCGAGATCACGCAACTCGCCGGGTTTCACGCTGTCGATAGCGACCTCGAAGCGCTCTGTTAGCTTCGATAACAGGTGCTCACGGCGTATCTGCAAGCCTTCCTGGACCTGCTCACGCGGCGCTTCTCCTCTTTCATGGGCAACGGACGCCTCCCGGGCGAGGGAGGCTAAGGCACGTCTCACAGTTATCTCTGCGATACCGACTTGTCTAGCAGCGGTCTTAGGTGGAACGCCTTGTTCAATAAGGGCTAAGGCTTGAGCGCGTTCTTCGGTCTTCTCGGGATTCATAAGGTCACTCTAAGTGAACGGTGCAGCGGCGACAAGTTTTACACGGTATTGGGCAAAACTCTCACACTTATTGGTGGGTAGCATGGTTGACATGGATAGCGCGGTATACTATAGTTAGGGTATCAAGCGGTAACGAGACATCGGAGGTAAGACGATGGCATACACATTCCAGACATGCGACTGCGGAGTAGCACACGATACCGCTCACCACTTCTACGTGAGCGTCCTCGACGGCAACCGCAAAGGCTACCTACTAGGTCCGTATGACACGCACCAAGAAGCACTAGACAACGTGAAGCGTGGAACCAAGATGGCATACGACAGTGATACCAAGGCTCCCTGGTACGCCTACGGAACCGCCAGCACCGAACGAATCCTCAAGACGGTATTCGGAGCATAACCAACAAAGCGGCGGGCTCCCTCTAGTCCAGGGAGCCCATAGACACAACGACTAGGGGGTCGAAATGTCCACACAGATTCTAACAGGTCACGACAGCGCGGTGACAGCCTACGTAGTCGAGGACTACCCTTACGGATTCAGGCTTCGCACCTCAATCCGATATTGGATAGAGACTCGCCCGGGCTACGGCCAGCGGTTTATGAGCCAGACGCTGAATCCAAAGACTGGACGCTGGAATAAGCCGAAAGCATCCACGTACAACGTTCTCATGATCATGCACCTAGACGCTCAGGAACATGTGACCTACGCCACACCTGAAGAGTTCGACCTATTCCGCGGTGACGAGGGGCTAGACCGCTTCGAGGCCGCTTACAGTGAGGCGTTCGGGAACTACGAGAGAGAGGCTATCCGCTACCTACGAGCTCGCAATCGGGCGGACAAGCGCGTCACCTGGACCGTCAAGCCCTATGTTCAAGGTGATCCGGTGCAGACCTTGAAAGAGCAGGCGCAGCTTTACGGCGCCGTCGTTCGGGATGAGCTGTGGAGGGAATCGGAGGAGGCGCGACGTGGCTAACCTACAGACCGCTATCCTTGGCCTCTGTCTCGCGGCTGTGCTCACCATCCTCGGGCTGCAAATCGCCCGGGATCCATTCAGCCAACGCAACTTTGTGTGCCAAGAGGACGAGGCTTTGGTTTTCATCGACACACCCACCAAGGACCGCACCGGCTGCGTCAACCTCGACCGTCTGGACTAAGGAGAATCAAAATGCCACGGTTAGACTCATACGCCTACAAATGCAGATGCGGCAATTGGATTCACAAAGACATGGCCTATCTGCGCTGGAAGGAGCGAGATGACTTTAGATACTGAATGGTGGTCAAGGATTTGGAAGGAACTAGAACCACAGGTCTATTTAGAGCTAGAAAGACTAGAACAGGAGTCCACCTACATGGAAACTCAGGACGCTCTGAATGCCGTCCATAACGGAGAGCTAGTGAACTGCACACGGGATGAATATATCGCCACGATCCGTACAGCACTTCAAGAGTACGCTAGTGACCGCGTGGATAACGGCGACGCGCTGCGAATGTACCTAGCGCTGTCAGAAGTGAAGCGATTGGATGCGCTATACAAGCCATTCGGCAAAGCACGAGCCTCCTAATGCCTACCGTCAACATACGCTCAGTTCCCGACGAGGTGAGGGCCCGCTTCAACGCGGGCGCCTCCCTACGCGGCCTTACACTCGCCAAATACCTTGAACGATTGCTAGAGCTCCACGAGGGTCTGCGAAGGGACAGCCTCATCGAAGGTCACACCGAAATCCTGCTCTACGAACTCGGTCTCCAATCCGTCCACAAGGAAGGCTAGGTATCCTTACCATTGCCCTCTTGCACACGTACACAAGTAATGGTACCCTGTAGGCATGCAGATTCGGCTAGAGAGGCGTTGCGATAATTGCGGGGCGTTCTACAGCCCAAAGGCCAACGTGGTAACAGGCAAGAAGCGACAGCGGTTCTGCTCCAAAGAATGTCGGCTGACCTACTGGAAGCGAGTCCTTAAGGCACTCCGCACAGCCGCTCTCTCAGCATACGAACAAAGCGAGACTCCCGACCGAGTGAGCCAGGAGTCTCTAGCCGCTCAAGGAGGTAAGCCATGAGCAACACAACCCCAGTATCGCAGCCCCTGCAAGAGACCGCAACGCACACGCCGGGGCCTTGGCATCGGGGGATTGCGCACGGCAATCCTCTCCTCATCTTCGAAAACGCCAAGGACGCTCGACTCGTTGCGAGTGCCTCCATACCGCACTTCACTGCGCACGAACGAGAAGCCAACGCACGGCTCATAGCGGCAGCGCCCGACTTGCTCGAAGCACTGCAAGCCGTCGTTGACATCTGCGATGTGGACGAGACGAACGACCGTATCGTGAGCGCGAGCATCCGGTATTTGCTCCCAGAGATGCGAGAGGCAGTCGCCAAGGCCACACAGCCATGACCATGGCCGCGCCTCTACGTATCTGGCCTTGTTGTGGTGGCATAGGATTGCATTCATACCGCTGCGCAGTCTTAGCGAAGATGAACCGTTATAGAAATGTTGGAAGGCGCAACAAGGAGAGAAGGCCATGACCGCTGAACTCCAGGCTGCCGGCGTTATTCTTTCCAGCGATCCGCTCACAACGTTGACCGCTGATCTCGTCAATCATGAGGTGGTGCTGACACTCAAAACGCCGATAGGCGACGGCTTCTATGCTCCTGTACACTCGCTCCGCATCGGCGGTCAGAAGCTCCTCGACCTCATACGGTTCGCTCAGTTGGCAGTCGAGAAGCCTTCCCAATGTTGGCGGTGTGAGCGTCCCATGATAACCAGTTCGCTCTACTGCTCTGTCTGCCACATGCAAGATCACTGCCCTGATTGCAGCGAATGGCTACACCTGTGATCCACAACGGCCCGACGATGGGCGAGCCCACTACCTCCCGTTGCGGGAGTACACCCAACGTATGTGGGCGATGACCCCATCGAAGGGCCCATGACCCTAACCGTATACGGCACTAGCAGGCAGGTGATGAAAGAGAGACAGACCGAGATGTGGAGCCAGCCCTGTAGAGAGATCGCAACTCTAACGGACATCCCAGTAGCTGGCGTCTTGGGGAGCATGGCCCCAAGCCTGACGTAAGCCTAGTGAACCAAAGGAGACTGAAAATGAGCACCATCCAGAAGACACTCAGCCTTGATGAACTCATGACACTCTGGGAAAGCACGCGGCTTGGCTCAGAGATCGCGCGGACTACCGTGGGCATCGTTTGGGATCACGTCCCCATCCTTATCGAGGCTCTACGGCAACAT
>Ga0184633_10001362_pt1 | contig 10129 bp, 10 predicted proteins | sample PLM31_170_b1_FD_133156 | JGI IMG/M metagenome (GOLD analysis project Ga0184633, IMG submission 133156) | Groundwater sediment microbial communities from an aquifer in East River, Colorado, USA - PLM3-1_170_b1 | ecosystem: Environmental > Terrestrial > Soil > Riparian zone | place: USA: East...
GAAGACGAGCACACGCCGGGCGAGGGCATCGAGGTAGCGGTGATGGGTGAAGGTAGTCATACGACCTCGGGTGTTTTCCATAGGGCGGGTCTGAGACCCGCCCTTACAATTTGGTTGCAACGCCACTGGCGTCGCCGCGTTCAACCTGTCAACATCCCGGCTCGCCGTCGTGGCCGCAGCACAGGGCCGGGGTGGTGGCGCGAATCCAGAAATTTCGAGACTGGCAAACAAAAAGCCCCTTCTGAGAAGAAGAGGCAGAAACAGCAACGCTGAACGCGAGTCCTCATCTTCCAGAATTTCTGCCGGAATTGGCACCTTGGTGTTAGTCTTGTGGTCTGGTAGTCTCGTCGTCACGTGGTCAGCAACCACTTAACCACTCGACCAATTGACTACTTGACTAAACCAGGTTGCCGAGGCTTCATCGGGCCGGTCCCTCCGCCTCTCTGGATGAGTGCGTGCGCGATGGCGCACGCTATTCGATTGAGCGCGAGTTTACCACGCGCCCGTACTGCCGTCAATCAACCCGCGTCCCACGGCGCGGCCCCGCCCCCGCCGAGCGACCGCCGGATCGGATCGGCGAACTCGGGGTACAGATCGGCCATCGCCGCGAGCAGGCCAAAGCAGCCCGCGATCATCATGTCCCCATACGGAACCGCGAAATAGGGATTGTGCTGCGAGCCGAGCATCAGACTGCGGCGCGGGCCGGTGACGGCCAGGTAGCGCGGCGACGGCATGGACGTATGGTCATACACCAGCGCGCCGTGCCCCATATCGTCGAACACATCTTGGTGTTGCAAGGTTGAGTCGGCGAGCGCGGCGATGAAGTTGTCCAGCTTCTCGCGCGTGACCTCGCCCGTGTGGTGCTCGAAAATGCCGCCGATGCCCCGGGGACTCAGGCGGAACACCAGGCAGTGGAAGTTGCCCACGTTGGCGACGAGCGCCCCGCCCCCAATCGCCTCCGCCACCCGGGGGTCGAGCGTGGCCCCGAGGACCGCGGCCGGGGCGGTGTCCATCACCATCAGCGGAACGTCCACGCCCTGCGCGCGCGCTGAGGCGGCCACGGCTCGCAGGCGAGTCATGCTGGGCGGGATGGCCTCGGCGCGATGGGCGAAGACGGAGAGCTGGAGGCCGCGCGCAGCGCGGCAGCGCGCGTCGAGGTAGTCGAAGCGGAATTGGCGGTCGGAGTAGCCGGGCGGAGAGTCGCCGTGGTCGAAGACCGCCACGGCAACCGCATCCGGTTTCAGGTCGACTCCAAATTCGGCAAAGGCCCTCGCGATCAGCGGGAAGTCGAAGTCTTTCAGTTCGAGGCGCACGGCCTCGCCGTCGAGCGCGCGCGCTTCGTCATCGCTCACCAGCCGGACGCCCATTTCGTTTTGAACGTAATCCAAGTCGTCGTTGAAGGTGCGGGCCGCCTCGGGCGTGGCATAGAGCACGCCGCCCGCGTGGATGTGGTCGCGCGCCGCCCACTGGCTCGGCCCGCCGCCCATCAGGGCGCCAGTGAGCAGCACCGCCTCGCGGCGCGCGGTGGCCGTCTTCAGCCGCCGGTTCACCATCATCGTCGGCGAGGGCATCACCAGCTTGTAGCCGTTTTCGAGGTCGAGGGCGGAGTCGGATAGGAAAATGTCCTGCGTGCCCGTGCCCACGTCCACCGTGAGGATTTTCATGTCTGTATTATACCGTCCCCGGAGGCGGCCTCTCACAGACAAAAAAGCCGGGGCAACACTTCACGTGTGTTGCCCCGGCGCGGGATTTCAACCACGGATTTCACGGATTACGCAGATTACTTTTTCTTCTCCAAAATCCGTGCAATCTGTGTAATCCGTGGTTCCTATCTTCCAAGCGCAGCCAGCATTTCCTCCACGGACGTGAACTTGACGCGCGGGCGGCCCTGCGCCTGCCCCCGCGCCACTTCCATTTCGTCGAGCTTCAGCCAGTCGGCAAAGGTGAAGAACAGAGGTTGGCGGGCGCGCACCAGATCCTCGACGCACCGGGATTCCGGCTGCGAGGGCTGAAGCAGCTTATCCTGCGCGAGGTCTTCGAGCATACAGTTCACGGTCTCGACCGCGTCCGGCTTGTTGGTGCCGATGACGCCGCTCGGCCCGCGCTTGATCCAACCCGCCGTGTACTGGCCCACGAATGGCTGTTTGCTCTCCGGGTCAATCACCCTCCCCTTCTCGTTCAGAATGACGCCCCACTTTTCGTGGAACGGCACGTCCGGCAACGGGACGCCGCGATAGCCGACGGAGCGGAACACGAGACCGACCGGCAGTTCTTCAAACTGGTCGGTGGCTTTGGCGCTGAGCGATCCGGTCTCGCTCGCGACGAGCCTGTTTTTCACCAGCCGCATCTTAACCACCCGCCCCGCCGCGTCGCCGATAAGCTCGACCGGCGAGACGAGGAAGCGCACGGTCAACCGGCGCGATTTGCCGGTTGGCTTCCGCACCGCATAGCCCTGCAGGATTTCCACGTTCTTCAAGACGCTCCGGTCAGAGGCGCTGGCTACGGCGGCCTGGCTCAACGGGTCCAGTTGCGCTTCCTCGGGGAGGACGACGACATCCGCGTCGGCCATCTCGCCAACTTCTTTGATCTCGGGCGGGGTGAAGGCCGCCTGCGCCGGGCCGCGCCGCCCGAGCAGATACACCTCTTTGACATGGCTCTTGCTCAACGCCTCCAGGGCGTAATCGGCGATGTCGGTGGTACGCAGCTCGTCCACCGTGCGGCACAGGATGCGGGCGACGTCAATCGCCACGTTGCCGATGCCGACGACAGCGGCGCGCTCCGGCGTGAGGTCGAACTGGAGATGGCGGTAATCGGGGTGGCCGTTGTACCACGCCACGAACTCGGTGGCCGGGTGGCTGCCCTGCAAATCCTCGCCGGGGATGCCCATGCGCCGGTCGGTCTGCGCGCCGCTCGCGTACAGGATGGCGTGATAGTGCTCTTTCAAGTCGGCCAGCTTCAGGTGCTCGCCAAATTCCACGTTGCCGTAGAAGCGGAAGCGCGGCTTAGCGGCGGTCTGCGTGTACGCCTTCGTGACCGTCTTGATCTTTTGATGGTCGGGGGCCACGCCGCCGCGCACGAGGCCGAAGGGCGTCGGCACCCGGTCGAACATGTCCACTTCGACCGCAAGGCCGACTTGCTTGAACAGGTGATCGGTCGCGTAAAAGGCTGTCGGCCCGGAGCCGATGACGGCGACGCGCAGGGGATTGGATTCTGTGCCAAGTTTCGTCATGAGAGGCTCACTCTAATCCTGGGAGGGTTTTTGTGGTGCGCGGAGGCGGCCTGGACCCGACGGGTTCGCTTCGCGTCGGCAAAGCGTGTCAGGTCTGGGCGCTAGCCCCCGATGATCTGCGTTTCGAGCGTTTCGATTTCGCCCTGATATTGCCCGAGCTGGGCTTTGACCATATCGCCGATGGACACGATGCCGACGAGTTTGTCCCCCTCCATAACCGGCAGGTGGCGAAACCGCTTCTCGGTCATCGTCTTCATGACCGAGGCGAGGTCGTCCTGCGGTGTGCCGAAGATCACGGCTCTGGTCATCGCCGCACTCACGGGCCGGGCAAGGTCGTCGCCGCGGGCGACCGCGCGAATAAGGTCACGCTCCGAGATGATCCCGACCGGCTTGTCTGCGTCGTCCACCACCACCAGCGCGCCGATGTTGTGCTGGACGAGCAAGCCAATCACGTCTTTGAGCGATTGTCTGGCGCGGGCGGTAATGACGTTCGTGCCTTTGGTGGCTAGAATGGTCTGAATTTTCATGGGGCACCGTCCGGATTTTGGCGAATTATATCCCGGCAAGCCGGGTGGAGCGAGTGCTGATTGTCACTGCCATTCCGCGACAAATGACGGTCGGGCGACAAATGGCGGTCGGGGCGGTGGGCGATCAGCGCGTTTCACTTTCGCGAGTAAATAACAATTCCGGCGAGAATCACGAACACGCCCAGCGCCACACCCCACGCTTGGAGCGTCCCAAACAACGGGCGTTCCGCCCCGAAGTGGCTGCCGATGCCCAGCACGTCGGCAAAGCCGGTGACGTAGGTGGCGACCACACCCGTCGCCATCAGCCGCACGCCCACATCCTCGCGCAGGCGGCGCGGCTGGGCGCGGTGGCGCGTGGCGTACATGTAAATATACGCGCCAAGCGCCATGAGCGTGATCCCGAACAGAAACACCGCAATCTGCAGGATGCCGATGTCCGGCGTGATGTCCAGGCCCAGCAGGCCGGGGAAGCGGCCAAAGACGAAGACAAAGAAGCCGAAGACGATCAGGCCCACTCCAGCGCGGGCCAGGTTGCCGGGGCGCAATTCCGATTTCATGCCGGCAGCCCCCGGCGCAGGAGTTCGATCCAGTTTTGCCCCAACACCCCGGCCACGTCTTTCTCCGAATAGCCGCGCGCCCGCAGCGCCGGGCCGATGAGCTGCAAGTCGGCCACGGTGTCAATCTCGGCGGGCGCACTCTCCACGCCAAAGCCCCCGTCGAAGTCCGAGCCAATGCCCACGTGCGCCGCGCTCCCCGTCACCTGGCACACGTGGTCAATCATCGCTGCCACCGCCTCGAGTGTGACCGCCTGTTTCCCGTCGCTCGACTCCCAGCCCGCCTTCAAGAAACGATTGAACGGCACAATGCCGATCACGCCGCCGCGCTCGGCGAGGCGGAGAATCATCTCGTCGGTGAGAAAACGCTCGGGGTAGTTCGTCCCCTGCATGCGCGCGCGCGGGTTGGCGTGCGAGGCGAGCACCGTCCCCTCGAAGCGCTCGAGGGCCTCGAGAAACGACTCGTCCGAGGCGTGCGAGAGATCGAGGATCAACCCGAGGTCGGCGATCACTTCGAGCAAGCGGCGGCCCTCCGGGGTGAGCGGGCCGGGTTCGCCTGTGCCGCCCGCATAGCGCGTGGCCGCCCACGCGAGCCCCACTATCCGCACGCCGCGCTCCATCCACCATTCCGCTTCCTTCGGCTCACGAATCCCGTCCGCGCCTTCCATCAAGGGAACCAGCCCCACGCGCCGTTTGGCGAGGTCGTCCCCCTGCCACGTCGCCAACACCGCTTCTAGATCGCTTCGTCCCCGGATCAACGTGAACTGTTCGTGCTCGTCCACGAGCTGGTCATAGTAATCGAGTTGCCCGGCGTACCGGCGGTGGGCTTCGCGCACGCCGGCGTAGGTCAGCGCGTCCCACTCACCCTGCTTGCGATGCAGGGGCGAGACGAACAGCGTGCCAAAGACGACGGCCACGTGCCCGAGGAGATATTCGGGCAGGCCGAGGAGGGAGTTGCCGTTGTGCACGGGTGCGGCGCTGTTCCGCTCCGCCTGCCGGGTAGCGAGCGCCGAGCGGGAGTAGTCGCGCCCGAACGTGAGCGCGTTCCAGGCCAAATCTTCGTGAGCGTCAACGATCAAATGCATACATCCAAAATCCTGATCATCCACTCAATCCGTTTCATCCGTTATGTTGGCGCTGATAGAGTCGACCGCACGGAACACGCAACACGTTTACGCCTGCATTTGCCCGGCCAGCGCCTTCCACTCTGCGTCATTTTGGCCGGGGACGAACGGGCTGTAAAGTGTGAGGCGGTCAATCAACCCGGCGTAACGCTCTTTCAACGGCGCAGCCAGCTGCGTGAGTGGGGCAACGATGGCAACCGTGTTCAACATCTCGTCGGTCACGAGCGCGGGCATCGCGCCCCACTGGCCGCGCGCGGCGAGCGCGGAGAACTGCTCCCCCACCGCGCCCCAGCCGTGATGCTCCAGCACGGGCCGGTAGGAGGGCGTGGAAGCATAGAACGAAATCTGCTGGCGCACAAACTCGCGCTCTTTCTCAGAAGTGACGACGAAGACCGAGCCGGCAACTTCGATCTCGGACAGGGCGCGCCCCGCTTTGGCTGCGCCCGCGGCGATGGCCGGGCGCACCACCTCGCGCACGTAGGCCGGGGTGTGCAGCGGGTGGACGTGGAAGCCGTCGCAGACCTCGCCGCACAGCCGCGCCAGCCCGGTGTTCACGCCCGCGATGAAGATGGGGATGCGCGGCTGCTCAATGGGAGCGGGGCTGAAGAACGGCGTCATCAGCGTGAGCTTGAAATACTCGCCCCGGAAGTTGAGCCGCTCGCCCGTCTGCCAGCAGTTCCAGACGGCGCGGACGGCGAGGACGAGCTCGCGCAGCTTGCCCGCCGGCGACTCCGGCCACGGCATCCCGAAGCGGCGCTCGACGTGCGCTTTCACCTGCGTGCCCAGCCCGAGGATGAAGCGCCCGCCCGACTGCTCGGCGAGATCCCACGCGACGTGCGCCAGCGTCACCGGGCTGCGCGCGAAGCCCACGGCGATGGCGGTGCCGAAGCGCAGGCGCGAGGTGTGCTCCGCCACAAGCGGCAGGGGCAGGAATGGATTGTGCTGGGTCTCCGCCGTCCACACGGCGGAGAAGCCCGCGGCTTCCGCCGCGCGCGCGAGCGCTGGGACTTGAGAGAGAGAAGTGGGAGGGAGGGCTGCGTCGAAGTGCATTGATTTCTCCATTTCTCGTCAACGGGTGGATGAATCCGCCGAAGGCATCCGTTTCATCCGTTGACTAAAGAATAGCCTGCAAAATCCACAGCGCCCCCATCCCCACCGCAATCGTCAGCAGCACGTTGCGCGTGCGCCAGGCGACGAGCGCGGCGAGGAGGCCTGCCAGCAACCGCACGTTGCCCAGCGAGAGGTCGAGCGCGCCGTGGGGCCAGAGCAGTTCCGGAAAGATGATGGCCGAGAGCACGGCGGGCGGCACGAACCGTAATGCCTGCCGCACGCGCCACGGAATCTCCACGCGTTCGAGCAGCAAGATGAAAGACAAGCGAATGGCATAGGTCACCATTCCCATCCCGAGGATGGAGAGCCAGAGCGTCATCGGTTACGACTCTCGCCCTGGGCTGCAATGGGGACGCGCGCCGCGGAGGGGTAGAGCGTCTCCAGCGCCACGCCGGCCACAATCCCGGTGAGCGCCGCCAACATCAGCCCGAGTTTGTATGGCAGACCGGCGGCGAGCAGCGCCACCACGCCCGCCGAAAGCGCCGCGGCGACACTCGCACGATCTCTGAGCGCGGGGATGACAATGGCAATGAAAGTGAGGGCAAGGGTGAAATCGAGCGCCCAGCTCGCCGGGACGCGCGCGCCGAGAAAAATGCCGACCGCGGTGCTCGCCTGCCAGGTCCCCCACAGCGCCAGCCCGGCCCCCAGAAAATACCAATGCTTGTGGGCCGGGTCAGACTCCCGGTTGTAGTGGATGATCGTCACGGCATAGGCTTCATCGGTGAGCAGGTAAGCCAGCAGCCATTTCCACACGGGGCGCAAATGCCTGACGTGCGGCGCAACCGAGGCGCTGTACAGCATGTGGCGCAGGTTGACCACAAACGTGGTGAGGACGACGACGATTCCCGGCGTGCCTGCGCCGATGAGCTGCGTCCCCACGAACTGCGCCGACCCGGCGAAGACGATGGACGACATCCCGAGCGCGGCCCCCGAGGGCAGGCCCGCGCTCAACGCCAGCACGCCGTAGATCATCCCAAAGGGGATGACGCCCAGCAGGATGGGCAGTTCGGCGCGGACGCCGGCGAGGAATTCTGAACGCCCGGTTACCATCCCAAGCGATTAATCCCATCAAACGCCGCAGTCTTGTAGCACTCTGCCAGCGTGGGATAGTTGAACACCGTCTGCACGAAGTAATCCACCTGGCCCCCGAAGGCCAGCACCGCCTGCCCGATGTGGACCAGCTCAGTTGCGTCCTCGCCGATGATGTGCACCCCCAGGAGCTGGCGCGTGTCGAGGTGGAAGATCAGCTTCAACAGGCCGGTGCTGTCGCCGATGATCTGTCCGCGCGCAATCTCGCGGTAGTGCGCCTTGCCCACCTCGTAGGGCACGCCCAGGTTGGTCAACTCCTCTTCGTTGCGGCCCACCGTCGAGATTTCGGGGATGGTATAGATGCCGTAGGGGAACAGCTCCGGCACGCTCTTGGCCTCGACGCCAAAGGCATGGCAGGCCGCCAGCCGCCCCTGCTCCATCGAAGTGGAAGCCAGACTGGGGAAGCCGATCACGTCGCCGACGGCGTAGATGTGCGGGACGGCCGTCTGGTAATGCTCGTTGACTTTGATTCGCCCACGCTCGTCGGACGGCAGGCCCGCGGCGGGAACGTTCAATGGGTCGGTCGCGCCCGTGCGGCCAATGCTGTAAAGCGCCATCTCTGTGACGATCTGCTTGCCGCTGGAAAGATGAATCCGCACGCGCTCGCCTTTCTCGTCCCGGAATGGCTCGAGGCCGCTGACCTCCTCGCTCAGCCGCAGGGTGACGCGGTCCTGGCGCAGGTGATAGGCCAGCGCTTCGATAATCTCGGCGTCCACGAAGGGCAGCAGGCGGCTGCGCTTGTCCACGAGCGTCACCCGCACCCCGAGCGCGGCGAAGATGCTGGCGTATTCGACGCCGATCACGCCCGCGCCGATCACCGCCAGCGTGCGCGGGAGGCGCTCGAGCTGGAGGATGTCGTCGCTGATGAAAATGCGCTGCCCGTCGAAGGGGGTATGCGGGTCGCGGGTCGCCGTGGTGCCAGTCGCGATGACGACGTAGGCGGCGCTTACGTCACGCTGCCCTCGGCCGTCCACGTAAGTGATCCGGAGGGTATGCGGCCCCACAAACGCGCCCTCCGCGGCCAGCATTTCGACGCGGTTGCGCATCAACTGGTGGCGCGTGACGTCAATTTCGTGGCGGATCACATGGTCGGCGCGGAACAGCAGGTCATCCATCGTGATGTTCTGCTTGACGGTGTACGACGCGCCGTACACCCCGCGCTCGCGGTAGCCGGAGAGGTGCAGCACGGCCTCGCGCAGCGTCTTGCTGGGGATGGTCCCGGTGTTGATGCACATCCCGCCGATCACGGCTTTGCGCTCGACGAGGGCCACGCGCTTGTCCAGTTTGGCGGCCTGGATCGCCGCGCGCTGCCCGGCCGGGCCAGAGCCGATCACCACCATGTCGTAGTCATATTCTGGCATCGCCGCCTCCGCTGGAATGGCAGCGATTATAAATGACGAATGGCAATTAGCGAATGGCGGATGGCCGGTAGCAGATGGCATTTCGCGCTGGACAGCCACAGGCTATCTGCTCTCGGCCATCCGCTCTCTGCTAGAATCACCTCATGCCTACGCCGTTCAACCATCTCGTCCTGGCGCAACAACTCCTCGACGCGCCCGACCCTTCGACTACGCTCAGGGCAGGCCTCTCGCCCGTCGTGCGGGAAGCGTTGATGGCCGAAGCGCCCGCCTTTCTCTTCGGCAACATCGCGCCGGACGCGCAGACCGTCTCCGGCCAGCCGCGCGAGGCCACGCACTTCTTCCCCGTCCCGCTCGGCGACGCGCCGCCCGCGCATCCGGCGCTCTTCGAGCGCCATCCCGCGGTCGCGCGCCCCGACTGTTTGCCGCCCGCCCACGCCGCCTTCCTCGCCGGATATCTCGCCCACCTCGAACTCGACCAGCTCTGGATCACCGACATTTTCGATCCCGTCTTCGGCCCCCGGCAGACGTGGGGCACTTTCCGCGAGCGCCTCTACCTGCACAACGTCTTCCGCGCGCACTGGGACGCGCAAGACCTGCAACGGTTGCCCCCCTCGATCGGGATTGACCTGCGCGCCGTCCGGCCCGATGATTGGCTGCCTTTTGTGGACGACGTCCACCTGCGGCGCTGGCGCGACCTTGTCGCCGACCAGCTCGCTCCCGGGGCCGCCGCGCGCACCGTGGAGGTCTTCGCCGAGCGCATGGGCGCGGACCCGCACGCCTTCGCCGCCCTCGTCAACTCGCCCGCCGAGATGGAGCGCCGCGTGTTCGCGCGCGTCCCGCCCGCGCGGTTGATCCAGTATCAGGCCGACGGGCTGGCCCGCTGTGTCGCGCGCCTTCTGGCGTACTTCGACACCTGAGCGCGCGACACGAAGTGTTTCTAAACACTTCGTGTCGCGCGCCATAATCTCGGCTATAATCTCGCGCACTCACTCCGGGGAGTGCCGCGCCTGCCCCATCATCCGAGACGAGATCATGCGCATCTTCATCACTGGACACAAAGGACAATTGGGCCGCGCGCTGCTCGCCCGCTGGCCGGACGCCTCGGGGGCAGACCTGCCCGAGGTGGACATCACCC
>Ga0184633_10001363_pt1 | contig 10125 bp, 12 predicted proteins | sample PLM31_170_b1_FD_133156 | JGI IMG/M metagenome (GOLD analysis project Ga0184633, IMG submission 133156) | Groundwater sediment microbial communities from an aquifer in East River, Colorado, USA - PLM3-1_170_b1 | ecosystem: Environmental > Terrestrial > Soil > Riparian zone | place: USA: East...
AAGCCGAAGTCGCCGATGCGATTCACAATGAAGGCTTTCTTGCCGGCGGCCGAGGCCGAGTCCTTCTGGAACCAGAAGCCGATGAGCAGGTAGGAACAGAGGCCCACGCCTTCCCAGCCGACGAAGAGCATCAGGAAGCTGCTGGCGAGCACCAGCGTGAGCATCATGAACATGAAGAGGTTCAGGTAGCCGAAGTAGCGGTAGTAGCCGCCTTCGTTGGCCATGTAGCCGACCGAGTAGACGTGGATGAGGAAGCCGACGCCGGTGACCACCAGAATCATCACGGTAGAGAGCGGGTCGACCAGGAAGCCCCAATTGACTTCGAACTGCACCCAGGCGCCGGTTTCGGTGAGGATCGGAACCGAGGGAATCCAGGTGAAGAAAGTCCGTTCGAACAACCGGTCGGCCGGCGCACGCCCAAGCATCTCGACAAAGATGCCCAGCGAAACGAGGAACGCCAGGCCGACGCTGCCGCAGCAAAGAGCGCTCACCGTTGACTTCGGGAGGCGGCGCCCGATGAGCAGCATCAGCAAGGCGCTCGCGGCCGGCAGCAGCGGCACCAACCAGACGGCTTCGAGGAAGCTCTGCGGCATCATCATCCCTTCAGCAAGTCAATCTCGTCCGCGTTGATGGTGTCGCGGGTTCGAAACAGCGCGATGAGGATTCCCAGGCCGACGGCGGCCTCAGCGGCGGCCACAGTGATGACAAAGAGGGCGAAGATCTGTCCGGTGACGTCCGAGAGCTGGCGCGAAAAGGCAATGAGGTTCAAGTTCACCGCGTTGAGAATCAGCTCGATGGACATCAGGATGATGAGCACGTTGCGGCGGGTGAGCACGCCGATGACGCCGATGGTGAACAACGCCGCGCTCAGCATCAGGTAGTGCCAGGTCGGGACCATTCGCGGCTATCTCCTCTTGGCCATCAGTACCGCTCCGATCATCGCCACCAGCAGCAGCACGGAGGCGATCTCAAACGGGAGCAGGTAGTTCTGAAACAGGGTTATCCCGATGAGCTCGGTGTTGGGCTGCAGAGCCGTGGGTGGAGCCTGCGGGAGCGTCGGCGTCGCGCGCCCCCAGTAGATAACCGCCAGCAGCTCAGCCAGCAGGACCAAAGCCGCCAGCCCGGCCACGTGCCACTGACGGTTGAAAGGCGCCTGGCGAGTAACAATGTCCAGGTTGACCAGCATGATGACGAAGAGAAACAGGACCATGATGCCGCCGATGTAGAGAATGATCTGCACGGCGGCCAGAAACTCGGCCTGGAGCTGAACATACAGCAGCGCCAAGGAAAGCAGAGTGATGATGAGAAAGATGACGCTGTGGACCGGGTTGCGGCGGGTGATGACAAAGATGGCGGAGATCACCGCCAGCGCCGCCAGCACGTAGAAGTTGACCAAGTAGAACACTACTAATCCCCCTGCCCTGCCAGCGTGGGTTCAGGGCTCTCGGTCTGGCCCGCGAGCAGCAGCGCCACGAGAAGCGTCAGCAGCGTGCCGATCCAGAGGGAGCCGGCGAAATTCCAGCCCAGGCTGCGCCACAGCACCAGGCCAACACCGCAGAAGAGGGTGTTGGCGATGGCGACGGGGATCATGTAGTGCCAGCCCAGGCGCATCAACTGGTCGAAGCGGTAGCGCGGAAACGTGCCGCGGAACCAGATGAAGCCATAGAGGAAGCCGCACACTTTGATCAGGAACCAGAACACGCCCTGGATGGCATTGAGGACTGGCGGCAGGGCCGCGAAGCCTACGGCCAGCACAGCCGCGCCGCCGCCGAGGCCGAGCAGCATCAGCCGCTGCCAGCGCCATTCCGGCGCGCGGGGCATGCGGCGTTCGTGCACAACACACCAGTAGGCCGCGAAGGCAAACAGAGCTACGGGCATGTACTTGAGAGAGTCGAGCCAAGCCCAGCTCTGGAACGGGCGGGTCCACCCGCCGAGGAACAGGGTGACGGCGATGGAGCTGACCAGAACCATGGCGGCGTATTCGCCGAGGAAGTAGAGCGAGAAGCGGAAGCCGCTGTACTCGGTGTGGAAGCCGGCGACCAGCTCGGACTCGGCTTCGGGCAAGTCGAAGGGGTTGCGGTTGGTTTCAGCGATGGCGGCGACGAAGAGAATAAAGAAGGCCACCGGCTGCACGAAGACGAACCAGACGCCGTGCGCGATCTGGGCCTCGACAATGCCGCGCATGCTGAGCGTGCCGGAGAGCAGCAACGCGCTGACGAGGGCGAAGCCCAGCGCCACTTCGTAGCTCACGAGCTGCGCGGCGGAGCGCAGCGCGCCCAGCAGCGGGTAGTGGCTGTTCGAGGACCAGCCGCCGAGGATGATTCCGTAGATGCCGAGGGAGGAGATGCCGACGACGAACAGCAGGCCCACGTTAACGTCGGTGACGATGAAGTTGTCGGCGAAGGGAATCAGCGCGAAGCCGGTGAAGGCCGCCATCACGCTGAGGACCGGGGCGAGCCAGAAGATGAAGCTGTCGGCGCCGCGCGGGATGATGTCTTCTTTCAGCAGGAGCTTGAGGCCGTCAGCGATGGGCTGCAGAAGGCCGTGGGGGCCGACGCGCATGGGCCCGAGGCGCACCTGCATGTGGGCGAGGATTTTCCGTTCGGCGTACACGATGTAGGCGACGATGAGCGAGAGGCCGAGGAAGACGACGCCGATCTGGAGCAGCGGCAGGAGGAACGGCTCCAGGACGTCCGGGAGGTACGGGGCCAGGATGTCAAACGGGTTCGTCATCGAAGCGAGTTAGCGGTCGACTTCTCCCAAGACGATATCAATCGTGCCGATGATGGCCACCACGTCGGCCACCAGGTGGCCCTGCACCATGCGGTCAAGCGCCTGCAGGTTGATGAACGACGGCGGGCGGATGCGCAGGCGGTAGGGCTGGGTGGTGCCGTCGCTGACGATGTAGTAGCCCAGCTCGCCCTTGGGGGCCTCGATGGAGTGGTAGACCTCGCCCGGCGGCGGCTTGATAACCTTGCCCACGCGCGCCAGGATGGGCCCTTCGGGAATGGACTCGACCGCCTGCAACAGGATGCGGCGCGACTGCCGCATCTCTTCGAGCCGCACCAGGTAGCGGTCATAGGTGTCGCCGCGCTGGCCGATGGGGATGTCGAACTGGAACTGGTCGTAGGCGGCGTAGGGCATGGCCTTGCGGATGTCCCAGCGGATGCCGGAGCCGCGCAGGATGGGGCCGCTGACCGCCATGGCGATGGCGTGCTCGGCGCTTATGACGCCGATGTTGCGCGTGCGCTCGACCCAGATGCGATTCGAGGTGAGCAGCTCCTCATATTCGTCGATGCGCTTGTCGAAGTCTCGGCAGAAGGCCTTCACCTCGTCTTCAAAGCCGCCGTAGGTCTCGTACTGCAGCCCGCCGATGCGGAAGGCGTGAGTGGTGAGGCGCGCGCCGCAATACTTCTCGAAAATCTTCAGAATCTCTTCCCGCTCGCGGAAGGTGTAGAAGAGCGGGGTGATGGCGCCGATGTCGAGCGCGTGGGTGCCGAGCCAGAGCAGGTGGCTGGCGATGCGCTGCAGCTCAGTGAGGATGGTGCGCACCCAGCGGGCGCGCGGCGGCGCTTCGGCGCCGAGGAGTTTTTCCACGGCTTCGCAGTAGCCGAGCCCGTTGGAGACGGCGGCGACGTAGTCGGTGCGGTCGACGTAGGGCGCGAACTGCGGATAGGTGCGGTTCTCGCCGATTTTTTCCACGCCGCGGTGGAGGTAGCCGATGATGCACTCCGAGGCGACTACCTTTTCGCCGTCGAGCTTGAGCTTGACGCGCAGCACGCCGTGGGTCGAAGGGTGCTGCGGCCCCATGTTGAGGATGATTTCATCGGCGCCCAGGACAGTGGTTTCGACGCCGAATTGAGAACCGTTGTCCTTCGCCATCGTTACTGTCCGCTCTCGATGCCGATGTTCTCGCGCACCCAGTCGGTGTCCTGCTTGAGGATGTCGTAGTCCTTGCGCAGCGGGTACCCCTTCCACTCATCCGGCATCAGGATGCGCTTGAGGTTCGGATGTCCCTCAAAACGGATGCCGAACATGTCGTAGCACTCGCGCTCGAGCCAGTTGGCGCCGGGCCAAACGCCGGTAACGGACGGACAGGTGTCGCCGACGGTAGCCTTCAAGCGCAGGCGCTGGTTATGGGGAAAGGAGTAGAGGTTGAGGATGACGTCGAAGCGGGGCTGACGGTCGAACCAGTCCACGGCGGTGAGGTCGGTCAGGAAGTCGAACTTCTCTTCCGCCTTGAGGTACTCACAGATTTCGATCAGGCGTTCGCGGACGACGATGATGGCCTGCTTGCGGTCAAGGGTGGCGTCGCCGAGAGCGGTGCCGAAGCGGGCGCGGAGGCGGCGCACCAGCTCGTTGTCGAGCGGCTCGGGGCCGATGGCCGGCTTGGCTGGGGCTGCCGGTTTCGGGGGCGGCGCGGCCTTCTTTTCTTCCGCGGCGACCGGCTTGGGAGCTTCGGCCGCGCCGCCGGCAGGCGGCTGCGGTTGGGCTTCGTCCTTTTTCTGGTCGTCTGCCATGTTCTTCCTGGAAACTTGTAAACGGAATTCTATCTACGAGCTTGCCCGAACCGCGCTACACCCAGTCGAGCGCGCCCTTCTTGTAGAGCCAGAAATAGCCGAGAAGGAGGATGCCGAGAAAGATGAGCATCTCGACCAGGCCGAACAGCCCCAGGACGTCGAACTGGACCGCCCAGGGGAAGAGGAAAATCACTTCCACGTCGAAGATGACGAAGAGAATGGCGATGATGTAGAAGCGGACGCCGAAGCGGCCGCGAGCGTCGCCTTCGGGGTCGATGCCGCACTCGTAGGGATTGAGCTTGTAGCCGACGTCGCGGGACTCGGGGCGCACCAGCTTGGCGATCCAAAGCGTGACCGCGGGGATAAGAAAGGCCAGCGCCCCGAAAATCAGGATGGGAATGTAGTTCTCCGGCATTGGCTTAAAGAATACTGAAGCTATCAAACAGGGAGTCTTTTGCCAAGACCTTACTCGGGGACATTGCTTTCCGAGTCAGGCGCCGCGGACGGGGTGTCGGTAGGCGCAGGGTCAGCCGAAGGCGCGGGCCCGGCCTCGGCGGGTTCCGGTGCGGGACCAGTTGCTGACGGGAACTCGGCGGCCGGCGCCTGGCCGTGGGTTTCTTCGCCCCGGATGACGTCAATGGCGTGGGGCAGCAGGTCGAGGATGGCACGGAGGGAGTCCTCGGCGCCCTCGGGCGAGCCGGGGAGGTTGATGAGCAGCGCTTTGGCTTTGACACCCACGACGGCGCGCGAAAGGGCCGCCAGCGGAGTCTTCTTCAGGCCCTCGCGGCGCATCAGCTCTGCCAGCCCGGGGACGGAGCGCTCCATCACCGAGGTGGTGGCTTCGGGAGTGCGGTCGCGGGGCCCTATGCCGGTGCCGCCGGTGGTGAAGACGGCATCGGTCTCGACGTCCAAGGCGAGCGCGCCCAGACGCTCGCGCAGCAGGCTGAAGTCGTCGGGAAGAGTTTCGGTGGACTTGATGGTCCAGCCCGCGGATTGCAGGAGACGGATGATGGCGGGGCCGGAGGAATCCTCGCGGGTGCCGCCAGCGACCGAGTCGCTGACGGTGACGATGGCGGCGTGGTAGGAGCGGGCCATCAGGCTTCCGCTCCCTTGCGGGATTCGTCCATCAGGCGCAGGCCTTCCATCAGCAGGCCCTGGGTGGAGCGGGAGATGATGCGGTTGGACGACTTGCCGCTGAAGTCGATTTCAAATGCACCCTCCGACCACTCGATGATCTTATAGACCGCTTCCTCGCCTTTCACCGAGCCCATGGCGGCGTCGTAGACCTGGCCGTTCTCGAGGTAAATCAGGCACTTTTCGTTGCCGCGCGAAAGGGTGAGCGAACAGGTCTTCTGGCCCATCTCGAGCGACTGGAAGAGGTCGATGACGTTCATCTCTTCCAGGCGGCCGTCAATGACCCCGGACCGGCGGGCCTGCGCCTGAAGCTTCTCAAGGTGCATGCGGTCGGTGACTTTCTTGGCGCGGGCGACCACCTCGCGGACGAAGAAGGGCTTGGCGATGTAGTCCTCGACGCCATCGGCGTACTGGCGGAGGCGTTCTTCGATGTCGCCCTTGCTGGCCAGAAAGATCAATGGAATTTTCTTGGTCTCCTCGCGGGCGCGGAGTTTTTCATAGAGCGCGAGACCGCTGAGGCCCGGCATCTGATAGTCGGTGATGATGAGGTCGGGGCGCTCCTCGATGGCTTTGAGTAGGGCGTCGGCGCCGTCGGAGGCGGTGAGCACGGTGCCGCAGGACTGCATCCCCTCCTGCAGAAGCCGTAGCACGGCCGGGTTGTCCTCCGCCACCAGGATTTTGACTACCGCTTTGGCTGCCATTGCGTTGCCGGCTCAGGAGCGCTTGCGCCGCCAGACGCCGCTCTTGCCGCCGGACTTCTCCAGTAGATAGATGTCCCGCACTTCGATGCCGCGGTCGAGAGCCTTGCACATGTCGTACACCGTCAGGGCCCCGACGGCGACCGCGGTCAAGGCTTCCATCTCGACCCCTGTGGGCCCCGTCGAACGCACGGTCGAGGTGAGTCGGACACCATTCTTGCCCAACTCGGCGGCGACGTCAACAAAACTGAGCGCCAGCGGATGGCAGAGCGGGATGAGCTCATGGGTGCGCTTGGCGGCGGCGATGCCGGCGATGCGGGCAACTTCGAGCGGATCGCCCTTGGGAAGCTTCTGGCGGCGGAGTTGGCGCACGACCGACGACTTCATGCGGACCAGCGCCTGGGCGCGAGCCTGGCGCACGGTGGCCGCCTTGGCGGACACGTCCACCATCCGAACCCGGCCGCGCTTGTCGTAGTGGCTCAGTCTTTTCGCCATAGGGCCTCAGCCCCGCCGCGGCAGCACGTCCACCCACGCGCCCGCCGCCAGTTCGCTTACATTGTCCGGGACAACCAGCGTGCAGTTGGCATGCGCCAGCGCCACCACGTCGCCGGAACCGTGCCACGGCAGCGCGCGCACCGTCACATGGCTTCCCTTCCCCTCCAGAAGGGCCGGGAGAAACAACGTCAGCTTTGTCTTCTGCGGCACCGCCTCGGCCAAGCGCGCCTTCAGGAACTGGAGCGGCGGCGCGGGCGCGCCGCTGAGTAAAGCCAGCGCCGGCGCCACGAACAGCTCGAAGGTTACCATAGTGGAAACCGGGTTTCCCGGCAGGCCGAACACGAACTTCCCCTGGCAGGAGGCGAAAACGGCGGGGCGGCCGGGTCGGATGGCCACAGCGTCGAAGTGGAACTCGGCGCCGAGCTGGCGCAGGGCAACTTCTACCAGGTCGTACTTCCCGGCGGAGACGCCGCCGGTGAGGACGAGCAGGTCTTCTTCAAGGCCACGGCGGACGAGGCGCTCGAGATCGCCGAGTTCGTCACGGGCGTTGCCGAGCACGACCGCTTCCCCTCCCCAGAGCGTTACCTGCGCGGCCATGGAGTGGACGTTCGAGTTGCGGATTTGGTTGGGGCCGGGCACCGCGTCAACCGGGACGACTTCATCGCCAGTGGACAGCACCGCTACGCGGGGGCGGCGGTAAACCTGAACTCTTTTCTTTCCAACCTGGCCCAACAGGCTTGTCTCGACGTAGCCGATGCACGCGCCCGGCTTGAGCAGAACCGCGCCGCGCGCGGCTTCACTTCCTTGGGGGACGATGTTGGTGCCCACGAGGAGGCTCTTCTTGATGGTTACCTGGTCGGCCTTGAGCTCGGTGTCTTCAATCATCACCACTGCATCGGCGCCGGCGGGAACAGGGGCGCCGGTCATGATCTGCACGCACTCGCCGGCTCCGACCGAGCCGGAGAAAGCCTCGCCCGCTCTCACTTCTCCGAGGCGGCGCAGCGTGGCCGGAACCTTGGCGATGTCGGGGGCGCGCACGGCGAAGCCGTCGCGAGTGGAGCGCGGGAAGGGCGGGTAGTCACGGTCAGCAGTGATTTCTTCCCCGAGCACGCGGCCAAGCGCCGCGGCCAACTCAACCGTTTCCGCGGCGGGCGGCTTGAGGCCCGCCGACACGAGGGTGAGGACCTTTTCGCGGGCTTGCTGGTAGGAAAGCATTGCGGCCCTACGAGGCCAGGAGCGAGGCCAACTGCGAGTCCGGGAGCAGGATGGTCTCCTCGCGGCCGGGGCCGGTGGAGATCATGCCAACCTCGACACCGACGGAATCGGAGATGAACTTCAGGTAGTCGCGGGCGCGCTGCGGCAGGCCGTTGGCGTCGCGCAGGCCGCGTGTGGCCGCCTGCCAGCCGGGGACGTTCTTGTATTCAGGCTCCACGGCCTCGAACACTTCGGCCTCGGCAGGCATGCCCTTGTACGGACTGCCCTTGTAACGGTAGCCGACGCAGATGGGGATTTCAGCCAGGTGGTCGAGGACGTCGAGCTTGGTGACGACGAACGAGGTGATGCCGTTGATGAGCGCGCTGTAGCGCAGGACCTCGAGGTCGAGCCAGCCGCAGCGGCGCGGGCGACCAGTGACGGCGCCGTATTCGTTGCCACGCTCACGCAGGGCCTCGGCGGCGGGGCCGGTGATTTCAGTGGCGAAGGGCCCGCTGCCCACACGCGTGGTGTAGGCCTTGGTGACGCCAATGACCCCGCGGACGGCGGTGGGCGGAATTCCAAGGCCGATGCAGGCCCCGCCAGCGGTGGCGCTCGAGGAAGTGACGAACGGGTAGGTGCCGTGGTCGACGTCAAGCATGGTTCCCTGCGCGCCTTCGCAGAGCGTCCGCTTACCGGCTCGGCGCGCTTCGGCAAGGAGCAGCGGAACATCCGTGATGTAGGGGCGCAGGCGCTCGGCATGGCCGGCGTATTGCTCGACGATGGGCGAGAAGTCAACGTCGGTCTTGCCGTACAGGGCGCGCGCGAGCGTGGTTTTGAGCTTGACCAGGGTGCCGACCTTTTCGCGCAACGTATCCGTGTCGAGCAGGTCGCAGGCGCGCAGGCCGCGGCGGCCCATCTTGTCTTCGTAGGTGGGGCCGATGCCGCGGGCGGTGGTGCCAATCTTCAGCGGCCCGAGAGCTGCCTCGGCGGCTTTCTCCAGCTCGCGGTGGTAGGGAAAGATCAGATGCGTGCGGTTGGAGATGAAGAGGCGGCCTTCGGTGTGCACGCCGCTCTTCTCGAGGCTGGCCAACTCGTCGAGCAGCGCCGCCGGGTCAAGCACCACGCCGGAGCCGATGACAGCCCACCGGCCTTCGCGCAGGATGCCGCTGGGGACGAGCTGGAGGATGAACTTGCGCCCGTCGACGACGACGGTGTGGCCGGCGTTGTGGCCGCCTTGGTAGCGGGCGATGATGTCATAGTGAGCGGCCAGATAGTCGACGACCTTGCCCTTGCCTTCGTCGCCCCACTGGGCGCCCACCACTACGATTGTGCTCACGGTTCTCCCTGCCGCGCTCTCCCCCCGGCCAATCTTGTGGGGTAGAGTTGGCCGCCGACATGGCAGCCGAGGGGGCGGGCTACATCCTCACAGCCCGCCTATGATAGGCGCGGGGCGAAGCCCGCGCAAGCGGGATGGGTTCTAGAACTCAGCCGACGTGCTTTTCGAGCATGCGCTCGATGTTGGTGCGGGGGAGGTTGCCGACGAGCTGCTCGGCCACCCGGCCGTTCTTGAACAGCAGCAGCGTGGGGATGGACTGGACGCGGTAGCTGGGCGGGACCTGGGGGTTGTCGTCCACGTTCATCTTGGCGACGCGGATTTTGCCAGTGTAGTCGCGGGCGATGGCTTCGATGGTGGGGGCCAGCATGCGGCAGGGGCCGCACCACTCGGCCCAGAAGTCCACCAGCACAGGCACGCTCGACTTCAACACTTCGCCGTCGAAGTTGGTGTCGGTCACGGTGATGATGTTGTCAGCCATCCCCAGAGCCTCCCAGAGTCTGCCGCAGGATTGGATGAAGCCGCAGACGAAACGATTCACCTTCGACCCGGGCGCCTATTCTACTCGCGGCGCGCCGTTTTGACTACCTGCTGGAAGAGAGCCTCGTACTCGGCGGCGGAGCGGTTCCAGGAAAAATCCTTGGTCATTCCGTTCTTCATCAGTTGGCGCCAGGCCTGGGGGTGGCGGCGGAAGACAGCGAGGGCCTCCAGCAGGCGCTCGAGAAAGGCGCTGCCAGTGTGGCGCGTGAAC
>Ga0184633_10001364_pt1 | contig 10125 bp, 12 predicted proteins | sample PLM31_170_b1_FD_133156 | JGI IMG/M metagenome (GOLD analysis project Ga0184633, IMG submission 133156) | Groundwater sediment microbial communities from an aquifer in East River, Colorado, USA - PLM3-1_170_b1 | ecosystem: Environmental > Terrestrial > Soil > Riparian zone | place: USA: East...
CTCGCCTTCGCCCTCGCCCGACCCGTCGGCCACACCCACAGCCACGCCCGAAGAGTTCGAGGACGCCGACCGCGGCCACGGCAACGACCCCGATCATGATGACGAGGACAACCCCGGCCGGGGACAGGGCAACCACGGCGCAGACGGCGACGACTAAGGGACGACGACTAGCGCTGACCTTAACGTAACACATAGGGCATACCGCTCCCTCCTGAAGGCGCCCGCGCAACAGATGCGCGGGCGTCTTCTTTCTGTCAGGGGGTCAATCGGATTGCCTGACCAAAACGGTGACGGCCCAGCGACCGGGAGCGGGCGCGGACTTCCTGCCTGGGCAACACGAAGGGACGTGCGAGTTCGCTACATCATGAGCGCGGCGTATTCGCCCTCCTCCGAGACCGCGTCGTGGAGCTCCGCCGCGAGCTAGTCGGCGACGAAGAGGGCCTCGAAGTCATCTCCGCGCTCCGCCGCGGCGGTGGCGGGCCGATGCCCCGCCTGCGGCAGGGGCGGGCGCGGCCGCGGCGGCGGCAGGGCGGCGCGAAGTACGAGGTACGGTGGCAGAGGTCCGAGAGGGGCGAGAGTTTATTTGGCAGAAATGGGGGTAGTCAGCGGATGGTCTGTCAGGGGATTGCCTGCGGGGACGAAGAAACAGATTGGGGCCCGCGTAAACTTTCAGCATAGCGAATCTGGACCAGATGTTAGTGAACGAGATGGCACGGCTCATTGGTGGCCCTAAGCGAGCCGGGGCGGCAAAGCTGGACCGGGCTGGGCGCTGGCCGAGATAAGGGAGGAGGTGATTGACGATGCCTGGCCCGCGGGTCAGGTCGAAGTGGGGGCAGATTTCTAGGGGCCATCCAATCTCATTTGCGTTCGTCTGGCGCAAGCCGGATACGTCTGCGAAAGTCTGATTACGATTCTGCAACGCCACCACGCGAAGTTCCACGCTGTAGAATCAGACGCGAAGATCTCGGTAGGGCGAAGTTGGGGTAGAGCCTATGAAGATTGAGTCGGGCCAAAGAGCCATCGACAAAATTCATAAGCGGCGTGACCGCTACGAGATACCTGACTGGCAAAGAGGCAGGGTTTGGGGAACACCTCGAAAGCAGCTCTTGATTGACAGCATCCTCCGCGGATGGAAACTACCAAAGTTTTACTTCGTGCAGACCTCGAAGGCGCCCGAAAGCTACGAGGTTGTTGACGGCCAGCAACGACTAAACGCAATCTTCGACTTCTTCACCGGTAATCTTCGTCTCTCCAGGGTGGCAGCGGGCGAGTTCGGAGCCGAATACTATAAAGATTTACCGAGCGACTACTCCGATGCGTTCGACGACTTTGAGATCGAATTCGACGTTGTGGTCGAAGCTGACGAAGCAGAGGTCAAACAGTTCTTTCAACGCCTGCAACGCGGAATGCCATTGACCGGTAGTGAGCAGCTTAATGCCGTGCCCAGCAATCTCCGTGATTTCGTGTGGAAGCTCTCAAAACATGATTTCTTCTTGAATAAGGTCACGGCTAGCGACACGAGGTACGGCTTCTTCGACATAGTCTCGAAGGTTGCGGCAATCGAGATCGAGGGCATTGACACCGGCCTTCGGTTCGACGATCTCAAGGCGATTTTCGATAGTCAAGCGAGCTTTTCCGATAGATCGAATGTTGCGGTGCGCCTGAAGGCGACGTTCGACTTCCTCGATCGGATCTTCCCCCAGCGCTCGCCCTCGCTCAGAAACCGTACTGTGGTCCAAGCATTCGCTACATTGACAACCCGTCTTCTCCTAACTGGAAGAGCCAAAGGCTTCGAAGCCCACCTGAGGGACTTCTTCGGGTACTTCGTGGAGGAGCTGTCTAACCAGGTGGAACTCGGTCAGGAAGCGACAGATCTCGATTATATTCAGTTCCAACGGACGATTAACGCCAACGTGAGAACCGGTGCGCGAATGCGTCAGGAAATCCTCCTTCGGAAGCTCATGATGTTCGACGCGGAGTTCGTTGACCTGCTGGACCCGGCTGCCATCGCAGAGAGCGGGCTAAGCGGGTCAATTCGTGCAATAGGGGAATCCATCGGGAGCCTTGTTACGAAGGTTAATGAGCGCTATTCGAGCGGAAACGGAACCGATCTCTTTAAGCTGACCAACAAGAGTGCTGCGGGGCTGAGACGTATCGCATCACCGATATCGAACTTCGACGAGTACAAGAGCGTGATTGATGACCTTTATTTCGTCTTTCATGAAGGACGAGGCAGCCGGCTTGTCGGGCACGTTCCCACAAGCTTCTCGGACGTCAACGGCTTGAGGACGGGGCTACAACATGATCTCGATCACGGAAACCGCCGACAGGCCGCCGCGAAACGGCGGGCCACTGGACAAATATTCAAGAAATACGCGGGTGTGACGTCTCCCGAATCACTGGCACCGGAAAGATTTCCTCTAGTGCAGGTGAACCTCTTGAAGTCGATTGAGGCCGATCTCCGCTCGCTGACTTGGCCTGCCTAGACTGGCCGTGGTAATGGGCAAACACCGGGTGGTCGCGCTACAGCATTGACTCCTGCTCCACCTTCTCCTTCTCCGTTGGCGCTTTGACGAAGGGGCTGCCGCCCGAGGGCATTTCAGGGCGCTTGCCTTCGCGTTCCTGATTGGGGACACCCACTCCTACTATGCGGCTCTCGAACTCGTCCCAATCATCACCCGTCCCGACCAAGGACCTCGGCAGCATCGAACCACGAGGTCGTCGCAGGGATTCTGCACTAACCACACTTGGTGCGCGACAATTGTGCCTGGATAGGCGGTCTCTAGACGCTTGCGCGCAATTTGACAAGTCCATGCCATGCCGTAAAATTATGCGGGCTTGCACACAGAGGATATCTTCGTGAATAACTCGTGACTTGCGGAACCGTCAATACCCCGATGGGGCCACTCCCGAGGAAGGCCCATTCCGACTCGACCTGCCACTCTGAGGCCGATCCAATGAATGTCTTGTTCGTCAGCGAGACTTCGGCTAGTTTGGGACAAACTCTCAGACAAATCGTAAATGTTGATACTGGCCAAAATTGGGCTTCAATTATGTATTGGGCTCTTCCGACAGCTGTCAATCAATGGACTGACATTTCGAGTTCCTGCAAGATGCAGGACGACCAGTGCATAACAGGCCCTCTCTATGACCGATTTCACATCCGAATGTGGGATCTGCCCGACGGCAATGTGATCGCCGGAGCTCACCACGAGAACCTGGTGACCCTTGGCGGGAACCCTCCTCGATTACGTATCCATAGGCCAGATGCTTTTGAATCTGGCAAGGACTCGATTTGCGACGATTTTCGAGCGATCGGAAAAAACATCACCCAGAACGCGTTCTGGATGAACAATTACAATCGCGTGCCGTATTGTAGTGGCAAAGCAGCGTTGATAAGCTAGAGAATAATGCAGGATCTACAGGACCTAAAGTCTGTTCTCTCGAAATTCGCTTCAGAGAAGCCAATTCGAGCTAATTTGTTTCGGCTTGAGGCTCCAGAAGAGAAGCCTGAACCCACGGGGGCCTATGTGCTGATGGGAGAGGCCGAAGGACGACGATTCCTCGAAGTACGCGGATTAGTTGGAGAATTGCCCTCGAATGTACGAATGGAGGAAGGGAGTATTTCAGGGAGTTCCTACGAAAAGCCTGATGAATGGCAGAACCTGGAGGGGACTGACGCTGAAGTACTGCGCGTATTCCTGCTGCTGGACCCTAGGATCCTTGCGGAGCAAGTTTATCGGGCGGATTTCATTCCTACCAAAGGCGATGGGCAAACCTTCGTTGTTGGACACGTAAACTTGAGGTCATTAAAGCCCGGCCTGCCAAAAGCCTTTCTGGAATGGGTAAAGGGCGATGCGTTTGATCGTGAAGTCGCGTTGCATTTCAGGGGCGGTCGGCTTGTGGAGGCTATTCAGCCGGACCTTTATCCGCGGCGGGCTGATCGCATCATCGAACGATTCGACTACGACGGGTAGCCGGTTCTCCATAAGGGAACGACGTTCGGCAAGCGAGCCCGCGGCTCCAGGGCTGCTTGCTACCGGCTACTCCTCCTGCAGCGCCGCCACCATCGCCGGGATCGTCTTCAACTCTTGTTGGCGGCGGAGGAGGAAATGGTCGGAATCGTACTCCTCGTAGATGTGGTCGATGTTGTGGGCCTCGAGTTGCTCGTGGAGCTGGCGGGAGCCGAGGAAGAGGTGGAACTGGTCCTTCGTGCCGCAGTCGACGAAGCGGTAGCGGAGCTTGCGGAGGTTGTCGGCGTAGGGTTGTAGCGCGCGCTCATTCTACGCAACCAATGACATTCGCCTCTTAGAGGTCGCCTCTCGCTTCGTGTACGCTACACCCGAGAGGAGGTGGCGGCAGTGGAAAACACCAACGACAACCAACAACCCAAGACAAGCGAAACGGAGGTCACCAACACAAGCCCAAACCAAAATCTGCGCCCATCGGAGCCTGCCCTGAGCGTGGCGCCAGCCGCAGCCGAAGGGAGGAATCTGCGCTCATCTGCGGCTAAGAAAGGCACGTGGGGCGGCCGCCGTCCCGGCGCCGGCGCACCGAAAGGCAACCTTAACGGCTTCAAGCACGGCAGGCGCTCCCGCCAGCTCGCCGAGGCCGTCATGTTCTTCGCCGCCAACCCGACGACCCGGGCCACCCTCGTCGCCCTCGCTAACCGCTATCGCGCGAAGCAGGAAAAGACCGAGGATACCGCCGCCCGCTTCTTCGTCAACGCCATCACGAAGGGCATCAAGATCGAGAACGCGGAGCAGGCCCGCGCCATCACCGATCTCCTCCTCGCCATGGCCCAGAAATGATTGGACGCAATCCCATGGCTTTAGGCGTCCACCAATCAAGCAAGATCGCCCGATTTCACTCGTACGAAGACGCAATTACAGACAACATTACTACACCCTTATCAAGTGCCAGAACGGGAAAAACCTTCCCCAAATCAAGTTCCACACGCGAAAACACCCTTGATCGGACGAGTGCGGGCCGGCCGTCCCGTGAGCCCGGAATGACAGGGCTCCAGGAAAGGCAACTCCCCGCGGGCCTTACCCCGGGGAGCCTATTTCCTAACTTCTGGTCCCGCGTTCGGCGTCCGTTATTCGCGGTTTCCCGCTCGATGGGCTCTTTATCCTTATCTCGGCGGTAGACCGAGGGGGCCGCTCAGTCCGCGAAGACCCATCGCGTGGCGGTGTCGCCGAGGTTCTCTTCGAAGCTGTAGGCCACGCGGGGGCGCACGACGTAAAACGGATAGCTCTCCACCTTCCAGTTGTACTTTGCGTTGTAGGCGTCCCAGGCGGGCTTGAGCACGTCCGGGTCGTCGGCCACCTCGGCCTTCCCCTCCAGGATCACTACCTCTCCCTCCTTGCCCTCGATATGAACGGCGACTGCCGGGTTCGACGCCAGATTGCGCCCCTTCCGCGACTCTCTCCCTGTCGAGAAGTACAGCAGGCCGTCCAGCCAGACCGCCCATACAGGCGCGGCGTGCGGACGCCCCTTCGGCCCCGTCGTGCCGATCCAATAGTTGCGCGCGGAAGAAAGGACCTCCTCGACGCGGCTCCACGGGAAGCGCTCGCCGGGTGGGGCGGTGGCGTTCTCGAACCCGTATCCGGGGCTGGTCATGCGCGATGGTTTGGGGGCAGGCATCACAATCTCCTCGCTTCGCTCCGTACACTCAGCACTCAGCACTACGGAAGTTTAACGCACTACGGGGGACCTAGCGTGGGCTTAGGTGGACTGCAGGCCCCACCGCTCCTGCACCCACGCCTCGAGGCGCGAGAAGAGGAGGCGGTCCATGGTGAGGCCAATCACCACGATGACGAGCATGACGGCGATGACGAGGCTCATTCGGTTGAGGTTGCGCCCGAGGTCCAGCATCTGGCCGAGGCCGCCGCTGACAAAGAGCAGCTCGCCCGCCATCAGCGAGCGCCAGGCGAAGGACCAGCCGAGTTTCAACCCCTGCGCCATGCTGGGCACCATCGCTGGTATGAGGGTATACCGTACCATTTGCACTCTGTTCGCGCCCATCGTCTGGGCGGCGCGGCGATAGAGCGGCGGGATGCTTCGCACACCCGCCCGCGCAGATATCGCGACCGCGAAGATTGACCCCATCAGCACGACGAAGATAATCGCGGTCTCAGTCAGCCCGAACCACAGCAGTGCAAGTGGCAACCAGGTGATGCTCGGCAGCGACTGCAGTCCCAACACCAGGCTGCCGACCGTCTCATCGACGTACTTGTTCGCGCCACAGGCCATCCCGATCAGCAGGCCCATTACGAGCGAGATACTATAGCCAATGAACAGTCGCCTCATACTGGTCTGTATAGCGTCCTGGAACTGCCCGTTGTCAGTGTAGAACCGCAGCTGCTTCCAGACCTGTTCCGGACTGGGTAGGAGTAAGCGCGACCATATCTCCAGCTCGTACACCAGCTGCCACAGAGCAATCAGGGCGACGTAGAACAGCCCGATGCGAATCACCTTTAGCGCAAATCCTTGCAAGTCCCACGAGCGCTCTCGACGACGAGGTTCGACACCCCGGCTCTGCGTAGCAACCGGCGGAACAGCGTCTAGGCTGCCGGGGTCTATGGCCACCGTACGTCTCTAGATCGCATAGTGGTCCTCCGCCGACTGGGCCGCGTAGATATCGTGCTGGAGCTCTGCCCGAACGCGCGCCGCAAGGTCGACTACGGCGTGCGAGTCAGGACTGCGCGGACGCGGTAATGGGATGTCGATCTCGGTCTTCAAGCGGCCGGGCGCCGGGGTCATCACCCAAACGCGGTCGCCGAGGATCACCGCCTCGCGTACGTTATGCGTGACGAACAACACCGTCGCTTTCGTCCGCTCGCAGATCTCCTGTAGCTCCTGCTGCAAGACATCCCGCGTTTGGGCGTCCAATGCCGCGAACGGTTCATCCATCAAGAGCATCCGCGGCTCCACGGCAAGCGCGCGTGCCAGTTGAGCACGCTGCCTCATCCCGCCGGACAGCTCGTGGATGTACGCGTTCTCGAACTTGCGGAGATTTACGAGCGCAATGTAGCGGTCCGCCAACTGCCGTCGTTCCCTGCCACTTCGTCCGGCGATCTTCAGGCCAAGCTCGACGTTGGCGCGGACGTTGAGCCATGGGTACAGCGCCGGCTCCTGAAAGACGACTATGCGTTCCCGTCCCGGTCTCTTGATAGGCCTGCCGTCGAACAGCACCTCCCCCGCGTCGGCATGGTCGAGGCCGGCGACGATGTTCAAAAGCGTGGACTTCCCGCAGCCTGAAGGACCAACGATGCACAGAAATTCGCCTTCTCGCACCGACAGCGTCACTCTGTCGAGTGCAAGCGTGTCGTTCCGCCTGGTACGGAAATGGCGCGAGACATCGCGGAGGGCGAGCAGGTCGCCCACCGCCTGCGTCTCCGGTGCGGGACGTTCCTCGTCCCGCCCTCGTTCGGTAATCTCCAACTCCATGCTTCTCACTGGCCCCAACTTAGCGCTCGATTGGTGGGAGTCCCTCGTCTTGCAATACAGCGTCCAGGATGTCCAGCGCGTAGATGCCATCCAGGTCCGGCTCCTCCTCCAGATATCCGAGTTCGAAAGCATTCTCGGCCGACTTGACGAGGCTGGATGCGATCGGGTCGTACGTTATCTCGATGTTCTCCCAGGCGGCGTCAATCACCGCCTGAGGAAGGGCGGCGCCGCTGATCTCCTCGATCTGCGCGTTGACAAGCGTCTTCGCCTCTTCGGGGTTTTCGTTGATCCACTCCGTCGTCTTGACCGTCGCTCGCACCAGCCCCTCGACGACGTCTGGCCGCTTTTCGAGGAAGTCAGTGCTGACGATCAGGTGGGTCGTAACGTACTTGCCATCCGGCCAGAGCTCGGACTCGTTCAGGAAGACCTCGCCCCCCGCCTCCTGGATCAGGCGAGTGCCCCACGGCTCCGGGACCCATGCGCCGTCCAGCTCGCCCTGCTGGAAGAGCGCGAGCGTGTCAGAGTTGGCGATTGGCTGAACGTCGACTTCGCCGCCGCTCTCCTTTGCGCCGAGGCCATTCTCTGTAAGCCAGGCGCGAAGCGCGACGTCCTGCGTGTTGCCGAGCTGTGGCGACGCGATCTTCTTGCCGTTTAGGTCTTCCGGCTGGGCGATGCCGGACTCGGGGTCGACGACGAACAGCGCCCCGCCGCTCGTTGCTCCGGCGACGATACGCAGCGCTTCTCCGCCTGACTGGATGTAGCCGTTGATCGCCGGGTTTGGCCCGATGAATGACGCATCGACCTCCCCGGCGAACAGGGCTTCGATCACGGATGGGCCTGCGTTGAAGGTCTTCTCCTCGATCGTCACGTTTTCTCCGAGCTGCTCCGCGAATATGCCATTGTTGAGCCCGACGAGCGGCTGCGAGTGGGTGATGTTGGCGAAGTATCCGAGGCGCAGGGTGACAGGCTCTGAGTTGGGTGTAGCGTCAGTGGTGGCGCCTGCCGCAGTCGTGGCAGCCGGCGGGTTTTCGTTGTCGCTTCCACACGCGATGAGCACCACTAGAGGCAGGGTCAGTAAGAGAAGTGATATGAGTTTCTTCATTTCGTGCGTCTCCTTGCGATGTGCTACTGGCTCGTGAATGCGGCCCCCGGCTTCCGGGGGGTCGTACAAGAGCAGCGCGCTACAAGGCAATGGATCGTTGGCTTCATTAAATGCAGTACCCATCGCGGCGCGGAGCACTCCGTTGGCGGTGTACGAGCTCCGCGAACGTCGTGCCGTCCAGGACTTCAGAGATCGCGTCTCGAACGTCCAGCCAGAGGCCTCGCAGCACGCACGACTCCTCGGTCGGGCAGCGGTATAGAGGGCAGGGGACGTGGGCCGACTGGCTTGCGCAAGGACTTGGCGCCAGCGGGCCGTCCATTACGCGGATGACTTCGCCGACCGTAAGGTTCTGCGCGGGCTTCGCCAGTTCGTAGCCGCCGTGCGCCCCGCGCGTGCTGCGCACCATATTCGCCGCCCGAAGGCGCATCATGATCTGCTCCAGGTACTTTGCGGAGATGCCGGTGCGCCCGGACAGTTCGTGCACAGAAAGCGCTCGCGGGCCTTCGGCAGCTGAAAGCTCGAGCAAGACGCGGGTGGCGAAGTCCCCTTTTGTAGATAGTTTCATACCATTGTATTCCTAGCGAGTTAGTGGGAATTATCGGAAATCGCTCTGCGCTTGTCAAGCCCGCCGGTCGGCTGACACGTCAAAAACGCAAAAACGAACTGCCATGGCGCGTCATTAATCAGCCCTTCATCTGTTTGCTTTTATACTGATCATCAGGAATCAGAACTGTCTGGGGGCGGAGACACTGTGCGCGTACTGGTAGTCGAAGACGAGCGGAAGATCGCGGACTTCATCCGGAGAGGGCTGACGGAGCACGGCTACGCCGTCGACGTGGCTTACGACGGTGAAGAGGCGCTCGATTGGCCGATGGCCGCCGATTTCGACGCGATCATCCTGGATGTCATGCTGCCAATTCGAGGCGGCATCGAGGTCTGCAGAGAGCTGCGACAGCGCGGCTTGCAGACGCCGATCCTGATGCTAACGGCAAAGGACGCCGTAGAGGACCGGGTCGAGGGCCTCGACAGCGGCGCTGACGACTACCTCGTCAAGCCCTTCGCATTCGCCGAGCTTTTGGCCAGGCTGCGGGCGCTGGGCCGCCGGCAACCTGCCGTTCTGGGCGCGCGCCTGGAGGTGGGCGACCTGTTCCTGGACAGCGCCAGCCGGAACGTGTCGAGGGCCGGCGCAGAGATCGAACTGACGGCCAAGGAATACGCCCTCCTCGAGTACATGATGCGTCATCCGGGTCAGGTCCTGACGCGGACGATGCTGGCCGACCACGTCTGGAACTATGACTTCGACAGCGGAAGCAACGTTATCGACGTTCACATTCGGAACCTCAGGCGCAAGGTCGACGATCCGTTCCCGACGGAACTCATCCAGACGGTGCGTGGAGTCGGGTACCGGCTGACCGCTCAGGCCGGCTCGTGATGGTACTTCGGTCCCTGCGGCTGCGCCTGACGCTATGGTACGTGGTTTTGCTGGCGGTTATTCTCGCGGCGTTCTGCGCGGGCGTGTATATGCTCATGCGGGGACAGCTGTATAACAACCTCAATGACTCGGTAGAGAA
>Ga0184633_10001366_pt1 | contig 10116 bp, 14 predicted proteins | sample PLM31_170_b1_FD_133156 | JGI IMG/M metagenome (GOLD analysis project Ga0184633, IMG submission 133156) | Groundwater sediment microbial communities from an aquifer in East River, Colorado, USA - PLM3-1_170_b1 | ecosystem: Environmental > Terrestrial > Soil > Riparian zone | place: USA: East...
ATCGATGGGCAAGGAACCCTCGTAGTATCGTCGGATTTCTCCCGCCGAATCGACGAAGGCGAGAATTTCGTGCACGAGACCCAGCTCTTGAAGACGGCGGATCCGTTGCCACACGGTCGTCACGGGGATCCCGCAAATCCGACTCACTTCCCCAGGGGTCTTGGGGCTCGCGAGGAGGGCGACGAGGATGCGTTTCGAGGCGGAATCGAGCCGGACCTGCATGGCAAATTTAGGCTCCCCGATGAGGGCATCAGGCTTCCGACTCGCGTATCGGCGATGATAGCCGCGCGCGACGACAGACTGTCGACAGGACCAAGAGGCGAGGGCCCGCCCTCACATCATTATACGCCAGGCCACGGCCGCGACCACGACGACGACCGCGACGACGATCCCGACGATGATGTACATCTTCTTCTTGCTGGCCTTGCTCCCGCCTAGACCCAATCCCGCGACGTCGTAGGACATGTGGGACCTCAACCCGCAAACCTGCGGGCTCATAATAAGCGTTTCGTCATCCACTGGCAAGAGGCCGCTTCGATAGGACCGGCGCGACGCGGGCCGCAGGCCTCAGCTGGACCGCATAGGCAATCTTCTCATTCGGCAACGCGACGCTCGCCGCGCTCACATACACGGTGATGCCTCCGTCTTCCTCTTCCGTTCGAAGGATCTCGTCCTGCGGAATCGAGATCATCTCACGTCCCTGCCGGTCTTCGAAAAAGAAACGGACTGCGCTCGGCATCGCCCGCAGCTTCACGAGGAAGAAGCCGGGGTCCTCGGGATCCCGCTGGGCCGGAGACGCAAAGAAAAGGAGGCCGGCTTCATGTCGATACAGGTGTCCCTCGACAGGTCGAAGGAGGGGCACGCGATGACCGTCGTGGTCCATCGACACCTCGGCGGTCGTGTCGACCTCACCGAGCACGTGATACGAGGCGACGCCGGACCCCCCGACTTGCGAGAACATGATCCGGTTCTCCGAGCCACCCTCTCCCGTCTCCACTCGAACGCGCATCCGGAGGGTGGCGAAGTTCAGGTCGTAAATGCGGTCCTCCGAATCCACGTACCCCAGGATCATCGGAGCCCTCAGACGCCGAAGCCGCGGCGGAACTGTTCCGCGATCTCGCCGAGTTCCACCTGAGTGAAGGATTCGAAATCCGACACGGCGCTGTATTCCGAGAGGTGTTCTTCGCGGTAGATGTTCGGGATCACGGACGCCACGGTCTCTTCGGACAGGATGAACTTGATCGCGGCCTGGGAGAGCGTCATGCCCTTCCCCTCGTAGATCCAGCCGAGATTGTTCGCCTGCTTCCGGGACCGATCGACCCAGGCGGAGTCTTTCACCTGGAGGTCGCCGTCCGCAGGGAACTGGACCGCGTTCGGGTCGGATTCCAGAACGCCACCGGCGTGTGGTGCGCGGATCACCATCCCCTGGGCAATCTCGAGGGCGACCGGGAAGAACTTCCGGCCCGGTTCTTCTTCCAGGATGTTGTAGTACGTCTGGATGCTGCCGAGATCGTACTTGCGCATCGCGGCGCGCCCTTCCTCGAGTCCCCCAGGTCCCGGGCCGAGGGCGATCCCATAGTAGCGGATCTTTCCCTCCGTCTTGAGATCCTTGAGGGCCTCCCACACCGCGGCGTTCGCGACCGTAGCGGCGTCCGGATAGTGGAGCTGGAGAACGTCGACATAGGACGAGGCGAGGCGATCCAACGTCTTCTCGAGAGACGCCCTGATCGAGGCGGGCGTGAAGTCGGCCCGCCCTGCCGCCCGGCCGACTTTGCTCGAGATAATCACGAGCTCGCGACGATCCCGGAACGCCTGTCCGAGGAGATGCTCGCCGCGTCCGTCCCCGTCTGTGGGGGCGACATCGTAGTAGTTGATTCCCGCATCGTACGCCTTTCGGAGGAGGTCGACTGCCCGTTCGTCCGTGAAAGAGCCCCAGCGGCCGGACGCGAGGGTCCACAGGCCGAAGCCGACCTCCGACACTTCGAGCTCCGTCTTCCCCATCGGACGATAGTTCAGCACGGTTCCACGGCCCCGCAATCGGGGGAGCCGTATTTGACCGCAACGCTGCGGGCCGTCAGCGCCACGAGACGTAGAACAGGGTCACGAACCCGACCAGCTCAACCGTGTTCAGGACCATCATCGGCATCGCGACGGACGCGCCAAAGTTGGTGCTGCTCAGGCTTTCGTTCCAGGAGACGTAGAAGTACATCGCCGCAAGGTTCCCGACAAGGAACAACGCCGCGAAGATCAGGAGCCCGAGGGAGAGAGGGGCCCGGAGGGTTCGGAAATTGGTCCCATAGACGTACAGGAGTCCCACGAGGACCGCGATGCTGGCGGCCGCGAGGACCAGGTCGATCATCCACAGGGTTCCGAGCGCCAAAGGTACCGGGCGAAACTCGGGCCTGGCCCATAACTACTTTTCCCCCAACCGAGGCTCGATGCGATGCCAGATTTCGAGGAAATCCTCGAAATGGACTTGGAGCCGCGGAGATAGCGAGTAGAGGGTTCCGTAGCCCTCGTTGCCCAGGGTCATCACGCAGTCGTTTTCGTGAAGGACGTCGAGGTGATGGCGAACCGTCTTGTAGTCCAACACGAGTTGCGTGGCGAGGTCGTTCGCATTGTACGGCCGGTCGTGGAGGGTCCGCAGGATCCGGGCGCGGTTGATGCCACCGCGTGTCCCCGCGATCAAGTACCACAACCGCCGATCCATGAAGTGGCGCCCCCATCCGTTCGGCGATAATCTAGGTTGCGGGACACGCATCGAACCGCCTATGAACGAACGTTCTAATATTACTATCGAAATAGTCAAACTAGTGGCGCTCAGCTCGGGAGACAGAGCTTGGGCGCGCAAGGCGAAAGGCTGGTTCCTCGAGTTCCGCGTCATCCCGGTTCTCCTGTGGTCGTATACGGCCGTCGTCCTCGGTTCCGCGATCGCCTACTGGACGGCGGGCGGGATCGATGCGATGTGGTTCGCGGTGGCCCTCGGTCTCGGCGGCTTGATCCAGGGTTGGGAGACCCACGCGATCAACGAAGTCTACGACTGGAGGAGTGGGACGGATCAGGTCGACGGAGCCCGCGCGCTGTCCGGCGGAAGTCGGGTGCGAAATCTTCGGCTCCTCGATGAACGGGATCTCTGGACGATCTTCGCCGTGTCCACCGCTGCAATCGCGGCCCTCACGGTCTGGGTCGTGGTGGCCCGGGTCGCGTGGCTCGCGCTCCTGATCGTCGCGGGCTATGTCCTCGGCCTCCTGTACACCCTTCCGCCGGTCGCCACGGCATACCGGCCCTACGTGGGTGAATGGCTCGGAGGGTTCCCGGGCGTCCTCCTGTCCGGCATCGGCGCGTTTGCCATTCAAACCGGATTCATCTCCCTCGTTGCCCTGACTGCCCTGTCCGCCCACGCCCTCGTCTGCATGGGGATGCTAATCGTCCATCACTACCTCGACGCGCCGATGGACGCCGCCGCGACGCCGCCGAAGCGGACGACGGTCGTGGCCCTGGGGCTCCGGAACGCAAGGCGATACGCGGGCGGCATGGCAGCCACGGCCGCTATCCTGTACGGCTTCCTGGGAGTGGTCCACCCCGCGTTCCTCCTGGGCTGCGCGTTGACGATTCCCACGGTCTGGATCCATTTGCGAACCGTCCCGACCGATCTGAAGTCGGTGACGCGCAACGAACTTCGAATCATCCAACTCGGAATCGCGGCCGGACTTACAACTTCGGTCGGCCTCGCGCCTTCCCTGTGGCCTCTCCTGCCGCTTGCAGCGATCGGATACCTGGTCCACCTCGCGGTCGTCGCGCCTCCGGCCGAACTTGCGCGCGCGTGGCGAAAGGATCCCGCGCCGAAGGGACGGCTCCAGAAGACCTGATCGGACCGCGGAAGAACGAAATACGTCCGCGGAGGTCTTGGCCTCGTGCGCCTAATCGGCTTCGTCGTGAACCCGATCGCCGGCATGGGTGGCCGGGTCGGCCTGAAGGGAACGGACGGCGTCGCGGATCAAGCCCTCGCGGCGGGCGCTGAGCCGGTCGCGGGAGTTCGGGCCCGCGCCTTCGCGGAGGACTTCGGCCGAGCCGCGAGGGAGGATCCGAACCTGCTCGTGACCTCGATCACCGGAGCCGGGGACATGGGGGAGCGACCTCTACGAGAGGCGGGAGTTCCTGCCGACCGGATCGAAGTCGTCCACACACCGCCGGATCGGAGCAGCGCCGAGGATACGAACCGGACCGTCGAAGCGAGCATCGCCCGCGGAGCGGAGCTTGTGATTTTCTGCGGGGGCGATGGAACGGCACGGGACGTCGCGGCCACGGCAAGAGACCGTGTCCCGATCCTAGGAATTCCCGCGGGCGTCAAGATGTACTCCGGGGTGTTCGCGGTGAATCCGCGAGCTGCGGCGGATCTCCTCGCCGCGTTCCTTCGGGGAAACTTGCGGACGGGCTCCGGTGAGGTCCTCGACCTGGACGAGGAGGCGTACCGGCGAGCCGAGTGGCGCGTCCGGCTTTTCTCGACCGCGAAAACCCTGATCGAACCGCACCTCGTCTCCGCGGGAAAGATGATGGTCTCCGAGGTGAGTGAAGAGTCGGTCCGGGCGGAGTTGGCCACGCACTTCTCAGAACTGTTCGAGGCGCGCCCGGATACGCTCTTCCTGCTCGGACCCGGCTCGACGATTCACTCGATCGCGACGGCCCTCGGGATCGAGAAGACCCTCCTGGGCATCGATGCGGTCGTCGGTGCCAAGACGATCGCGCAAGACTTGAACGAAAGGGGGATCTTGGAACTCTTGGATCGCTATCCGAAGGCGAAACTCGTTGTGAGTCCGATCGGGGCCCAGGGCTTCATCCTCGGCCGCGGGAATCTCCAGGTGAGCCCCGCCGCCTTGCGCCGAATCGAGACCGGGAATCTGATTGTCGTCGCGACGCCCGGCAAGCTTGCTGCGACCCCGGTTCTCCGCGTCGACAGCGGAGATCCGAATCTCGACAAGGAATTCCGAGATCGGGAGTATCTTTTCGTGATCATCGGCTACCGCACGTCGAAGCTACATCCGATCCAGAGGTAGCGATAGAATCTGCAAACCCGAACTCCGGCGACCTCATTCCGCGCAACGAGAAAGCAAGGATAGAAACTTGAAATACCCACAGCCCATGAGCGCGCCCGTCCGGGGGAACGCGGGATGACTTCGACGATGAAGGCGGCCGTGAAACTCAAGCCTGCGCCGAAAAGCACGGAGATCAAAAACGTCCCGATCCCGCGCCCCAGTCCGGCGGAAGTCCTCATCCGAGTGAAGGTCGCATCGATCTGCGGGACCGATGTCCACATCTACGACTGGGATGCCTGGGCCCAGGCCCGGATCAAAGTTCCCCTCATCCAAGGTCACGAGTTCGCGGGATACATCGAGGAGCTCGGATCGGACGTGACCGGCCTGAAGAAAGGCGACTACGTGAGCGCGGAAGGCCACATCGCTTGCGGTCGATGCTACATGTGCCGCACGGGCAACGCGCACGTCTGCAAGACCGTCTCCATCATCGGGATCGATCGGGACGGTTCGTTCGCTCAATACCTGAAAGTCCCCGCGTCGAACGTGATCGTGAACGATCCCGATCTGCCTCCAGAACTTGCAACGATGCAGGACCCGCTCGGGAACGCGGTGTACACGGCCACGAACGCGAACGTCCCGAGCAAGACGGTCGCGATCTTCGGCCTCGGACCGATCGGCCTGATGGCCGTCGCCCTGTGCCGTGCGATGGGGGCCGGTCGAGTAATCGCGGTCGGCCATCGGAACCAGTACCGGATGAACCTCGCGAAGACGGTCGGGGCGCACGCGGTCCTTCGATCCGGCGACGGCCTCGTGGACGAGGTGATGGACCTCACCTCCGGAGAGGGCGTCGACGAGGTCCTCGAGTTCTCCGGCAGCGATCAGGCCTTGCACCAAGCCCTACGGATCGTCCGGCCGGCAGGTAGCATCCACATCCTGGGATTCTACACGAAGCCCGTCACGTTCGACGTCTCCGAGATGGTCACGAAGGGCGTCTCGATCCACGGGATTCACGGGCGCCTCATGTACAGAACGTGGTACCAGATGGGCGGACTCCTGCGGAGCGGGAACGTGAACCTCCGCCCGATCCTCACACACAAGTTCCCTCTCGATCGATACGACGAGGCGATGGACGTGATGCGAAGCGGCGACTGCGGGAAGGTGGCGTTCCCCATGGAGGCTTGAAGGATGTCTTCCCGAGATCCGACGTCCTGGATGCGAGCTGAATACGAGAGCCTCGTCGCGCAGAGCCTCGACTGGAAGCTCCGCGTGTTGCAGGGGCCGTCCGCCCCGAGGAGCGTCGTGGACGGGAAGAGCGTGATCATGCTCTGCTCGAATAACTACCTGAACCTCACGAACCATCCGAAAGTGAAGCGGGCCGCCCGGGAGGCCTTGAGGACCCACGGAGCGGGGAGCGGGAGCGTTCGGCCGATCGCGGGGAACATGGACCTCCACGAGGAACTCGAGCGCCGCATCGCGCGGTTCAAGCATCGGGAGGCGGCCCTCTTCTATGTCAGCGGCTTTGCCGGGAACGCGGGTCTGATCCCGCAGCTCGTCGGGGAAGGCGATGCCCTCATCACGGACGAGCTGAACCACGGGAGCATCATCGACGGCGTGCGGCTCACTAAGGCGCAGCGGATCATCTACCGGCACAATGACATGGGGGACCTCGAGCGGGCGCTGAAGGAGGCGGACGGCTGGGCGAAGAAGATCCTCGTCGTCAGCGACGGAGTCTTTTCGATGGACGGGGACATCGCGCCGGTGGATCAGATCGCGAACCTGAGCGAGGCGTTCGGCGCGATGGTGTACATCGACGACGCGCACGGGGAGGGCGTCCTGGGCGACGGAGGCCGCGGCGTCGCATCCCACTTCCATGTCGAGGACAAGATCCAGATCGAGCTCGGTACGTTCTCGAAAGCCCTTGGCGTCGTCGGCGGCTATGTCGCGGGATCGAATGACCTGAGGAACTTCGCATTGAACAAATCGCGGACCTGGCTCCTCAGTGGCTCCCATCCCCCCGCGGTCGCGGCGGCCTGCATCGCGGCAATCGACGTCCTGGAGACGGAGCCGCGCCACGTGAAGAAACTCTGGTCGAACACGAAATACTTCAAGAAGCATCTCGTCTCGCTGGGCTTCGACATCGGTAGGAGCGAGACGCCGATCACGCCCGTCATGCTCGGCGATTCTGCAATCGCGAAACGCTTCAGCGAACGGTTGTTCGAAGAGGGCGTGTTCGCCCTGCCGATCGTCTTCCCGATGGTCGTGAGGGACAAGGCCCGGATCCGCAACATCGTGAATTCGGGACTGAAGCGTCAGGACCTCGACGAGGCTCTCCACGCCTACGAGAAGATTGGCAAAGAACTCAACGTGATCTCCTAGACGCCTCGGTGAACCTTGCGCCGAGCGTACCAAATTGGCAGGATGTCGTAACCCAACGCGCGGAAGACCGCCTCCGACGCATCGTTGCCCGGCTCAATCAAAGCCGCGAACATCTGGAGGCCCTGCTTCCTCAACTCACGCTCGGCCATCCGCACAAGCTTACTCGCGATCCCCGATCGGCGGTAGTCGGGATGGACCGCCAGACGATTGATCCAGCCCTTTCGCGAATCGTGCGTCCCGAGGACGGTTCCGACGAGTCGATCGCAGTCGAAGGCCCCGAGGTACACATTGCGTGGTGTCCGAAGCTGGGCCGCCAGCGCGGATCGGCGGTCGCGACCCTTGATTCGAGGGTCCAGGCCGCAGAGACGAAACAGCTCGATCAACGCATCATAGTGAGAGAGGCGGAGGCGTCGTATGCGAATGGGAATCGTCACTCCTCCCTGGACACCAGGTGGCGTGTGGGTCGGGCAAATCGATTCGCCGCGTCCCGGGGTAGTTCCTCCCGGAGGAAGGGAGGCATGAGCGCGTACGTTCGGATCTTCGCGATGGGGAGGAGTCGAATCCGGATGTGGGCCTCCCGGCTCACGATGTACCCGTCCCGATCCGGGCGAGGGAACTCCGAGTTCAGGTCGACGAGGAAGTAGAAACCAATCTCGTGGGTCTCGACTCCTTTCAGGCTGTAGAAATTCTCGTGCACGTAGACGAGTTTCTCGGCCTCGACGTTCAACCCGCTTTCCTCGAAAATCTCACGGGATAGGCAGGCGGCGAGGGTCTCGCCGAATTCGAGGTGGCCACCGGGCAGCGCATAATTCACACCACCGCGGCCATCGTCTCCCTCTTGGACGAGGACTCCGTCCTCGTGAATGAGGATCCCGCACGCGCGAACGAGGAACTCGCGTCCCGCCTCACGCGATCCGAGCACCGAGTTCTCCCTCCACATCGGGTTGGAGCAGGACGACCCGCCCGTCCGATTGCACCGCCCCGAGGCACAAGACCTCGGACATGAACGGTCCGATCTGGCGAGGCGGGAAGTTCATTACCGCGACGACGGGCCGACCTAACAATTCTTCCTTCCGATACCAATGCGACACGGCGGCGGAGGACCTCTTAATACCGCGGGGGCCGAAATCAATCCGTAGCTTGTAGGAAGGATTCCGGGCCTCCGGGAAATCCAGGATGTCCACGATTCGGCCCACGCACATCTCCACCTTCTGAAAATCCTCGACCGCGATCGTCGCCATTGTCTCGGAAGAGGCAGAACGGGCTTTTTCGATTTGAGGCCTTTGGCTCAGACCGCGCGAGACTCTGGGCTGCGGACGCCCAAGTGCTTGCAGAGCCGTTCGTGTTCCTCGCGACTTGTCCACTCCACGCGGAGATAGTCCGCAATCTCCCGGTCGGTCAGCCCGAGCCGGCGCGCCTCGTCCACGGCGACCTGATACGCCTCGACTTCCGTGGGCCGATCGACGTAGTTGTACCGGCGGTCCCACAATTCCTTCCCCGCATGCCACTGCCGGATGTGTGTCAGCTCGTGGAGCACGTCGAGATAGAGGATCTTCTCATCCCCTTCACGGAGGTAGCCTAGGCCCGCGACGACGTTTCCGGCCTTGTCGTCGATGTACATGTACAGTTCCCGCTGCCGAAACCCTCAAATCGGGGCATTTCAGGGGAACTCCAGAGCATTCTTAAGCGCGTTTCCACGGCGGATGGTGGGGATTTGGCATGGAAACGCCCGAACGCGCTTCTATGCATATTCTACGCAACAGGGACGCAAGGGCGGGCCATTCGAGGGGCGAGCACCGTCGCTTAGGTTCAAGGATTCAAGACTGTTGTCAATATCGTGCGAGGGTTTCGGAGGAAGATGCCGTGGTAACGAAGTGGTATAGCAAGAAGCTGCACGTCGCATCGCGCAATGAGATAACCGGCGTTGTAACAGGATTCATCAAGCCGCTCATCGCAAAGCTTGACGCGGAAGGAGCAAAGTTCCGCTTCCACTTCTTCCGGTACTCAAATGCCTCACCCTTTCTGCGGCTCCGAATTCGAGGAGACGATTCTGTTCTCCAAGTTGTGGAGGAGTACGAAAAGGCGAATCTGAGCGTGCTCGGAGCGCGTTCGGAACCAGAACCTTACGACCTCACCGATGCCTTACAAGGACCCTTCAGAGACGCCGATGAAGCAGAGAAGGGCTGGCTCATTTACGAGCTAGCAAGTCGTATCGCCATGAAACTTGCGGCCCAAGGGTTCTCCGACGTTCGTCTCCGAGACGAAGGCTATCGAATCGGCGTCAGCCTGAACCATCTGTTTCTGAATTCCATGGGCTACGCAATTAACGAAGAGTACGCTGTGCATCGGGTCGCTATGACTGAACGTGCGCTCATTCTACTCATGCTTACTCATGGACGTTCGGAGGCTGAAGTCCGTGCCCAATTCGCCACCCAGTTATCCGAGTTCAACCAGCTACTTGACAGAGCGACGATAGTCCTCAAGGAGAGTCTGGAGGGCCGCGTGCGACCTAGTGCGCCCTAGAATCGGTGAGCCGGACGCCTAACCGGCGACAGAGCCGTTCGTGCTCTTCGCGGCTCGTCCATTCGACCCTCAGATAGTCAGCAATCTCGCGGTCGTTCATCCCGAGATTGCGCGCTACGTCTACAGCAACTTGGTGGGCTTCAACCTCGGTCGGCCGGTCCACGTAGTTGTACCGGCGGTCCCA
>Ga0184633_10001368_pt1 | contig 10110 bp, 8 predicted proteins | sample PLM31_170_b1_FD_133156 | JGI IMG/M metagenome (GOLD analysis project Ga0184633, IMG submission 133156) | Groundwater sediment microbial communities from an aquifer in East River, Colorado, USA - PLM3-1_170_b1 | ecosystem: Environmental > Terrestrial > Soil > Riparian zone | place: USA: East...
ACTTCGCGCCGAGCGACTCGACCTGCTCCTTCACCGCCGGGCGGACGTCGAACGCCTCGATCACCGCGCCCAGGCGCTTCGCCGTCGCGATCGCCTGCAGCCCGGCCACGCCCGCACCGAGCACCAGCACGCGCGCCGCCTTCACGGTGCCGGCGGCGGTCATCAGCATCGGCATGAACCGGCCGTACTCGTCGGCGGCGACGACCACGGCCTTGTAGCCGGCGATGTTCGCCTGCGAGGACAGCACGTCCATCGCCTGCGCGCGGGTGATCCGCGGCAGCCATTCCAGCGCGAACCCGGCCACGCCGGTCCGCGCGAGGGCCGCGACGCCCGCCGCGTCGTACGGGTTGAGCAGGCCGACGAGGATCGAGCCCCGCCGGAGCGCTGCGAGCTCGGACGCCTCGGGGCCGCGCACCTTCAGGACGATGTCGGACTGCGCGTAGATGTCCGCGGCCGACGCCGCGATCGTCGCCCCCGCCGCCTGGAACTCGGCGTCGCGAACGGCTGCGCGCACGCCCGCGCCCGCCTGCACGACGAGCGAGTGCTTGCCGCCGGCGGCGAGCTTCTTGACGGTCTCCGGAGTCGCGGCGACGCGCGTCTCGCCCGGACGGATCTCGGCAGGAACGCCGAAGCGCATGGCAAGTCCCCTGTGTCGCTGCCCGGCGCGCTTTGCGTGTCGTTGTTGCGGCCCGGCAGCCGGCGGCGATGATACCTCAGCCGCCTCGCGCGGCGAACGGCGCGCGGCGCGATCCCGGCGGGTCAGCCGGGAAGATCGGAGGCCATGAGCTCGGGCGTGCTGCCGTCCTCGGCGTTGGCGAAGTTCAGCTCGATCTTGATGCCGTTCGGGTCGAAGAGGAACAGCTGGTAGAGCCCCTGGTCGCTCACCTGCCGCGCCTTGAACTCGACGTTCTTGCGCTTCAGGTGCGCCATCGTCTCGCGCAGCCCCGTGGCGCGGAACGCGATGTGATCGATCACGCCGCTGCCGCTCGTCGCCTGCGACTCCTGCCCGATGTAGCGCTTGCGGTTCTCGCTCACGGCGGCGCCGCCCTCGGTGATGTGGATCACGTCGCGGTCGCCGAGGTAGAGCCAGCACACCGGGAACTTGAAGTCCGGGTGCCAGCCTTCCTCGAAGCCGAGCACGCGCACGTACCAGTCGCGCGTGGCGGCGATGTCGGTGGTCTGCACCAGGAAGTGCTCGATGTGGCTGAGCGGCATGGTGATCTCCCGTGTCCTTCAGCGCGGCGTCGTCTCGCCGCCTTCGACGATGACGTTCTCCACCACGCCGGCGCCGCCGCGACGGAACGACGCCGCTTCCCGGTACTCCTTCGACTCGAAGCAGGCGACCGCCTGCTCGAACGTCGGGAACTCGATCACGACGAAGCGGTGGAACGTCTCCGGACCCTCCATGATGCGGTATTTCCCGCCGCGCGCGAGCACCTTGCCGCCGTGTCGGGCGAAGATGGCGGGCAGCGGGTCGGTGTACTTCTTGTACTCGACCGGATCGTTGATCTTCGAGCGGGCAAGCCAGTAGGCGGGCATCGGTTGGCTCCCTCCGATTTGTATGATATTCCAGCGAACGCTACGACAAGGAGTCCCCCGGAATGAACCCCACCGTCGGCGTGATCGGGCTCGGCATCATGGGCTCGGCGATGGCCGCCAACCTCGTGAAGAGCGGCTTCAAGGTCGTCGGCCACGACGTGGCGACGCCGGCGCGACGGGCCCATGCCCGCGCCGGCGGCGTGGTCGCGCGCTCGAACGCCGACGTCGCCCGCCGGGCGCCGATCGTGATCACCTCGCTGCCGTCGGTCGCGGCGCTGGCATCGGTCGCCGGGGAGATCGCGAGCGTCCGCCGCAAGGGCCTCATCGTTGTCGAGACGAGCACGTTGCCGATCGAGGCGAAGCAAAGCGCGCGCGAGGTCCTCGCCCGCGCCGGAACGACGCTGCTCGACTGTCCGCTGAGCGGCACCGGCGCGCAGGCGCGGGCGAAGGACCTCCTCGTCTACGCGAGCGGCCCACGCGCCGCGTACTCCGCGTGCAGGGAGGTCTTCCGGGGCTTCTCGCGCGGGCACTATTACGTCGGCGGCTTCGGCGCCGGATCGAAGATGAAGTACGTCGCAAACCTGCTCGTCGCGATCCACAACGTCGCCGCCGCGGAGGCCTTCACGCTGGCGCGCAAGGCGGGGCTCGACCCCGCGCTCGTGCTCAAGGTCGTGGGCGACGGCGCCGGGGCCTCGCGCATGTTCCAGGTTCGCGGCCCGATGATGGTGGCGGAGGACTACACCGATGCGACCATGAAGGTCGAGGTCTGGCAGAAGGACATGCACATCATCGGCGAGTTCGCGACCAAGCTCGGTTGCCCCACTCCGCTTTTCGCGACTTCCGCCCCGCTCTACACCGCGGCGATGGCCTCGGGGCATGCGAAGCACGACACCGCGGCGGTGTGCGCGGTGCTCGGGGAGATGGCCGGGCTCAAGCCGCGGCGCCGGCGCTGAGTGGAGGTTTTGAGGTCACAGATCGTGACCTCAAACGAAGGCAGCGGTTGCCCGAAGTGCCATCGACTCAGCCGCGGCTATGCCGCGTCCAGGCGAGCGAGCGCTCGGCGAGCTCGAATGCGCCCTGGACGAGGAGCGCCAGAGCCGCCGCGGGCACCGCGCCGGCGACGAGCAGCGCGTTGTCGTTAAGCGCGAGCCCCTGCACGATCCGCTCCCCGTAGCCGCCGGCGCCGATGAACGCCGCGATCGTCGCGGTGCCGACGTTGATCACGGCGGACGTCTTCACGCCGGCGAGGATCGTCGGCGCGGCGAGCGGCAACTCGATCGCGAGCAGACGGTCCCGCGTGGAGAGTCCGAGCGCGAGCGCCGCTTGACGCATCGCCGGCCGGATGCCCTCGAGGCCAGTGTGGGTGTTGCGCACGATCGGCAGCAGGGCGTACAGGAACAGCGCGACGAGCGCGGGCACCGTCCCGATGCGATTGAGCGCCGCGATCAGGAACGCCAACAGCGCGAGCGACGGCACCGTCTGGATCACGCCGACCGCGGCGAGGATCGGCTGCCCCGCGCCCCGCACCTTGAACGCGAGGACGCCGAGCGGGACGCCGATCAGCACCGCCGCGGCGAGCGACACCGCGACCAGAAGCAGGTGCTCGCGCGTCAGCTTGCCGAGGTCCGGCCCGGCGAGCGCGCTCCAGTAGCCGCGCGGCGCCGCCGCGCCGGACTCGGCGCCGAAGAAGAGCCCCGCGGCCTGCGCGAACGTCCTGCCCTCGAGCTCGGCGGCGGCATTCATCTGGATCATGTGCCGCGCGTCGATCTTTCCCTCGAGGCCAGCGAGCGCACGCCAGCCGTCCGGAAACCGCGCGGGCAAGTCGCGACGATAGAACAGCACCGCGTCGTACTTCGGGAAGAACCCGCGGTCGTCCTCGAGCACCCACAGCTTGAAGCGCTCGATCTTGGCGTCGGTGGAGTAGATGTCCATGACGTCGATGCGCCCCGCGGCGATCGCCTCGTAGGCGAGGCCGTGATCGAGCCCGGTCGGCGTCGGATGAGAGAGCGCATAGGCGCGTTTCAGGCCCGGCCAGCCGTCGGCGCGCCCGATGAACTCCTGCGACAGCCCGAGCTTCAGCGCCGGATGGCGCGCGAGATCGGAGATCGTCCGGATCCCGAGCTTCGCTGCGTGATCCTCGCGCATTGCAAGGGCGTAGGTGTTGTTGAAGCCGAGCGGCACGCCGACCGCAAGCCCGATCCGCGCGAGCCGCTCGTTCAGCTCGGCGATCGACGGGTTGCGCTCGAGCTTGAGCACTTCGCGCGCGATCGTTCCCGTGTACTCGGGATAGACGTCGATCGACCCCGCCTTCAGCGCGGAGACGAGGATGCCGGTGTTGCCGAGCCCGGCTTTGTGCTCCGCCTTCGCGCCGGCGCGCACGGCCGTCTCGCGCAGGATCTCGCCGAGGATGTACGACTCGGTGAAGCGTTTCGAGCCGACCGCCAGGACGGCGTCTTGCGCGTGGGCAGCGCCCGCCAGGGCGCACGCGGCGAGCGCCACGCGCAACGCGGTCATGCGGCGGCGTGCAGCGGCACCTCGCCGCCGAGGAGCTGCAGCTCGGCGAGGCGCGCGTAGAGCCCGCCCTGCCGCACCAGCTCGCCGTGACGGCCTTCCGCGATGATGCGGCCGTGGTCCATCACGACGATGCGGTCGGCGCTCTGCACCGTGGCGAGGCGATGCGCGATGATGAGCGTGGTGCGGCCGCGCATCAGCCGCTCGAGCGCGAGCTGGACGTAGCGCTCGCTTTCCGCGTCGAGCGAGCTCGTAGCTTCGTCGAGCAGCAGCACCGGCCGCGCGGCGAGCAGCGCCCGCGCGATCGATAGCCGCTGCCGCTGACCGCCGGAGAGCCGCACTCCGCGTTCGCCGAGGAACGTGTCGAAGCCCTGCGGCAGGCGCTCGATGAACTCGAGCGCGTACGCCGCCTCACACGCGGCTCGCACCTCCGCGTCGGTCGCGTCGGGCCGGCCGTACCGGACGTTCTCCGCGACGCTCGCGCCGAACAGGACGGGCTCCTGCGGCACGAGCGCGAATCGCCTGCGGAGCTCGCGCGGATCGCAGTCGCGCGCGTCCACGCCGTCGACGAGCACCCGTCCCGACTCCGGATCGTAGAAGCGCAGCAGCAGCTGGAACACCGTCGACTTCCCGGCCCCCGAAGGGCCGACGAGCGCGACGCGCTCGCCCGGAGCCACGGCGAGCGTGAACTCGGTCAGCGCCGCCGTCTCCGGCCGCGCCGGGTAGTGGAAGGTCACGCGCTCGAGCTTCGCCTCGCCGCGCGCCGGCAGCGGGCGCGGCGCAGCCGGCGCGACGATGGCCGGCCGCGCGTCGAGGAGCGCCATGAGCCGCTCGGTCGAGCCGACCGCACGCTGCAGCTCGCCCCAGGCCTCCGAGACCGTCCCGGCGGCGCTCGCGACGACCACCGCGTAGAAGACAAACGCCGACAGCTCGCCCGCCGAGAGGCGCCCGGCGAGCACGTCGTGGCCGCCGATCCACAGGATGAGCCCCACGGCGCAGAACGCGATCAGCATCACCGACGAGATGAGGAACGCCTTGTTGCCGATGCGGGCGACGCCCGCCGCATACGCGGCCTCCGCCCGGTCGCCGAAGCGCCGGCGGTCGGCGTCCTCGTGTCCGTAGGCCTGCCCCGTGCGCACCTCGTGGATCGACTCGTCGACGTACGCCGACACGTCGGCGACGCGGTCCTGCGAGTCGCGCGACAGGCGCCGGACCTTGCGTCCGAGCAGCAGGATCGGCACCAGCGTCGCCGGCACCCCGAGGACGACGAGCGCGGCGAGCTTGCCGCTGGTGAGGACCAGCATCACGAGCGCGCCCACGCCCATCAGGGCGTTGCGCAGGAACATCGAGAACCCGTAGCCGACGACGACCTGGAGCTGAGTGGTGTCGCTCGTGAGACGGGAGATCACCTCGCCGGTGCGCGTGGCCTCGAAGAACGCCGGCTCGAGCGACAGGAGGTGGCCGTAGACGGCGCGGCGGATGTCGGTGACGACGCGCTCGCCGGTCGTCATCATGAGATAGAAGCGGCACCAGGTCGCCGCCGCCATCACGATCGCCACGCCGATGATGCCCGCGAGGGCCTGGTCGAGCAGCCGGGGGTCGCCGCTCGAAAAGCCGGCGTCGATCACGTACCTGAGCCCCTGGCCCAGCGCGAGCACGCTGCCCGCGGCGACGATGAGCGCCGCGAGCGCGCCGGCGATGCGAAGCCTGTAGGGCGCGAGAAAGGCGACGAGCCGCCTGAGCGGCGCCGATCGAAGGGCAGTCACGGAGGACACGGAGAGCACGGAGGACACAGAGACGTCGGATTCTAATCTCTGTGCTCTCTCGCCCTTGCTTCTCCTCAAGCGCTCCGGAACCGGGTCGTCTTCACGAACAGGATCGCCAGCATCGGCACCACGAAGCTGAGCACGGTGACCACGATGAGCAGGTCGCCGAGCTGGCTGTAGTCGGCCGCGACCTTGATCGCGCCGCTCGCCTGATCCTTGACCTCGCGCGCGACGACGTAGATCTGGTTGAGGTACTTCGTGCCGAGCTGCGCGGCCGACAGCGCGAGGTTGGTGAACGAGGCCATCACCGCGAAGAACGTCGCCTTCAGCCGGTCGGGGGCCGAGCGCGCGATCCAGGCGAGCATCGGCACCATGGCGATCTGGCCGAGCGGCGACTCGAGCGCGGTGTCCACGAGCATGATGAACCGCGCGTCGACGACCCCGCCGGTCAGTGCCGCCGTCCACTCGTGCAGGCCGTAGTACAGACCGATGATCGGCAGGGTGAGGAGCGTGCCGACGACGGTGAGGAAGCCGATGATGTAGGCGATCGATTTCTCGGCCATGAACCGCCGGAAGATGAACAGCCCGGCGAGCGTCAGCGCGCTCGCGATGAGGGACAGCATCGCGAGGAACTGCTGGTCGAACTTGAGGTCATCGATCATCCACCACGTCGAGCCCGCGCCGGGGCCCGGCAGCGCGCGGAAGACGAATACGACGAGCGCGGTGCCGACCAGGGTGTTGCGCGCCTCCGGCTCGAGCTCGCGCACCAGCTTCCAGACGAGGAACAGCACGATCGCCATCGACACGCCGAAGACGATCTCCTGCGCGGCCGGGACCCTGCCGAGGCCGACGCTGAGCGAGACGACCGCGAACGCGAGCCCGCCGCCGAGGATCCACCAGTTGACCGGCGGGCGCTCGGGGTGCGGGTTCAGCATCGCCTCGATCCGCTCGGGCGCGAACCCGCGTCCGGCGAGCCGGCGGGCGTCGCGGCGCCGGATGATCCCCGCCAGCATCACGCCGAACAACGACACGACGGGAATGATCAGCGCGAGCTCGTAGACCAGGATGTAGGTCGCGACCTTCTGCGCCTCCGGCATCGCCGCGGCGCCCGCGAACAGCCAGACGTTCGCCCCCGCGACCAGCACGCTGCCGCCGATGATCGCGACCCGGCCGAGCGTCTGCATCGTGGTGTGCATGAGCCGGCGCGGGTCCTCGCCGATGGGCTGGCCGGCCTCGTCGACCCGCGGCACCGCCTCGACGGTCATCGCGTCGGCGACGACGTCCTGCAGCACGTAGCCGATCGGCGCGAGCAGCGCGGCGAGCACGAACCACGCTTCGACGTCCATGACGCCCGCCATCGCCGCGCGGTCGGCGAGCAGCCCGATCATGATGAGGACGCTCGCGGCGAGGAGCGATGCGCCGAGGTAGACCAGCCCGGCCTTGCGGGTCCAGACGAGATCGACGAGGTGCCCGAGCGGCATCTTCAGCGCCCACGGAATCCCCGCCCAGAACCCGAGCGCCGCGAGGAACTCGGCCGACAGCCCGAGGTAGTCCTTGACGAAGAATGTGCCGACGATGCCGGTGAGCCCGGAGATTCCCGCCGCCACGTACACCATGAGCGGCGGGAGATACGACAGCCGCATCTCGCGGCCGAGCTCGAGGAAGTTGCGGTCGATCCAGCGCCACACCGCGGCGAGCGGCGCGGGAAGCGCGGTCGATTGGCCGTCGGGCACGGACTCGTTCAGGGAGCGGGACGGGTCAAATCCGGCACCGGCGCGCTACTTGCAGTCGCCGAGCCGCCGGTAGGACATCGTCATCTTGCCCTGCTGCGCCTTGCCGCCGGCCTCGACCGCGTAGTCCTGGGTGACCGTGAAGTTGTCCGGCCCGTTGATCGTCGTCGTCACCTTCGCCTCGTACTTGTTCGGCTTGGTGCACGAGATGTCGACCGTGTGGGTGTTGCCGGCGGTCTTCGCATTCGACGACTTGCAGTCGCCCGCCTGCTGGCCCCGCTGCGCGAGGCTCTTCACGTCCTTCACCATCTCCGGCGTGAAGCAGGTGGTCTGCTTCTGCGGCATGCCCGAGATCGTGATCTCCCACAACCCCGGGCGGATCTGCGGCGTCTGCGCCGACACCGGAGCGGCAATGGCGAGCAGGACGGCGGCAAGCGCAGCGGCGTGCGGTCTCGGTCTGGCCATTCGGGGCTCCCTCGAGTCGGAAAACGCCGAAGGTTAAGCGGGAACCGCGCTCACCGCAATGCGCCGCGTCGTCGGGACGTGACCGGGTACATGCGGCGAGCGCGCGCCGCGCTCATTGGACTACCCTCGCGCGTCCCGCGCTCGGGATTCGCCCTTGGGGCGGCCCGGCGGGCTCACGCCGCCCGCAGCCGCGCCTCGACGTCGACGACCCAGTGCCGCACGGGGACGCTCGCCCCCGTCGCGAGATGCGCCTGACAGCCCACGTTCGCGGTGAGGATCGCGTCGGGCATCGCGGACTGGAGCGCGGCGAGCTTCTGCTTCTTCAGCGGCTCCGCGAGCTCGGGCTGGGTGATCGAGTACGTCCCGGCCGAGCCGCAGCACGCGTGGGCGTCGGGAACGGGGGTGAGCTCGTAGCCGAGCTTCGCGAGGAGGCCCTCGGCGACGCCGCGCAGCTGCTGCCAGTGCTGCATCGAGCACGGCGGGTGGAACGCCACCTTGCGGCGCTCCGTCCGGTCGACGAGCGGGGCGAGCCGGCCGATCTCCGCGGCGACCACCTCGGAGAGATCCCGCGTCAGCTCGCTGATGCGCCGCGCCTTCGCGGCGTACGCGGGGTCGTGCTTGAGATGGTGGCCGTACTCGCGCACCACCGCGCCGCACCCGGTGGCAGTCATTGCGAACGCCTCGACGCCCTGCTCGACGTGGGGCCACCAGGCGTCGATCACGCGCCGCATGTCGTCGCGACCCTCCTCCTGGAAGTTGAGGTGGAAGCGCAAGGCGCCGCAGCAGCCGGCGCGCGGCGCCTCCACGAGCGAGATCCCCAGGCGATCGAGCACCCGCGCCGCGGCGGCATTGGTGTCGGGCGCGAGCACCGGCTGGACGCAGCCCGCAAGGGCGACCATCCTCCGGGCATGCCGGGGTTCGGGCCACCGCCCGGCGCGCGGGATCTCGGCGGGCAGCTTGCCCCGCAGCGTCGCGGGCACCAGTGGGCGCACGAGCCGCCCGAGCGTCAGCAACGCGCGGAACACCCCGGCGCGCCGGAACAGCGTCGCCACCGCGCGCCGCGTCGCCCGCTCGGCGAGCGGCCGCCCGATCCGGTCGTCCACGAGCTTGCGGCCGATGTCGACCAGGTGGCCGTACTCCACGCCCGACGGGCAGGTCGTCTCGCAGTTGCGGCAGGTGAGGCAGCGGTCGAGGTGGAGCTGCGTCTTCGAGGTGATCTCGGCGCCTTCGAGCAGCTGCTTCATGAGATAGATCCGCCCGCGCGGTCCGTCGAGCTCGTCGCCGAGGAGCTGGTAGGTCGGGCAGGTCGCCGTGCAGAACCCGCAGTGGACGCACTTCCGGAGGATGGCGTCGGCTTCCTGGCCCTCCGGAGTGTCCTTGATCCAGTCCGCGAGGTCGGTCTGCATCAGAGGTCCGCGTACAGCCGCCCGCGGTTGAACACGCCGTGCGGGTCGAACTCGGCCTTGAGCCGCCGGTGGATCGTCGCGATCGCCGGCGCGAGCGGCTGGAAGACGCCGACCGCCTTGTCGCCCCCGCGGAAAAGCGTCGCGTGCCCGCCCGCGCGCGACGCGCAATCGCGGATGGCGCGCGCGTCGGCGCCGCTCTTGAGCCAGCGCAGGCCGCCGCTCCACTCGACGAGCTCCCGGCCGCCGAGCGCCAGCGGCGGGGTCGCCGACGGCACCGCGAGGCGCCACAGCGGCTCGTCGCCCTGGAAGAATGGATCGGTCTGCTCGCGAACGCCGGCCCAGAAGCTCGAAGCCCGGCCGGCGTCGACGAGCTCGCCACCCAGCTTCGCGCGCGCCTCCCGCACGGCGGCCGCCGCGCCCGACAGGCGCACGCCGAGATCGCCGTCGGTATAGGCGGTCGCGCTGATCGGCAGCGGCTTGCCGGCCCACGCGTTCATCATGTCGATCGCGCGGCCTTCGGGAAGCTCGAGCTTCAGCGTCGCCTCGGCGACCGGCACGGGCAGCACCTTCAGCGACACCTCGAGGAGGATCCCGAGCGTGCCGAGCGATCCGGCCATCAGGCGCGAGACGTCGTAGCCGGCGACGTTCTTCATGACCCGGCCGCCGAACTCGAGCTCGTCGCCGCGCCCGTCC
>Ga0184633_10001369_pt1 | contig 10108 bp, 9 predicted proteins | sample PLM31_170_b1_FD_133156 | JGI IMG/M metagenome (GOLD analysis project Ga0184633, IMG submission 133156) | Groundwater sediment microbial communities from an aquifer in East River, Colorado, USA - PLM3-1_170_b1 | ecosystem: Environmental > Terrestrial > Soil > Riparian zone | place: USA: East...
GATCCTGTCGGGATGGCTGACCAAGGCGCAACTGCGCAACGCGATCCTGCTGATGCAGGCGTTCGACCTGGCGATCCTGCTGGTGCTGATGTGGGCCCGCGGCCCGTGGGTCGCCGCCTTCGCGCTGGGCGGCCTCTTCATCAGCGTCTTCTATGTCGCCCCGCCCATCAGCCTCAAGCGACGGGGGTTGGGCGAGCCGGGCGTCTTCGTGGTGTGGGGGCCGCTGATGATCGCCGGCACCTACTTCGTGGCCACGGGGACCCTGCCAGGCTGGGTCTGGGTCGCCTCGCTGCCGTACGCCATCCTGGTCACCACGGTCCTCTTCGGCAAGCACATCGACAAGATCAGCCCCGATAGCAAGATGGGCATCCGCACCTTGCCTGTGATCCTGGGCGAGGTCCGCGCACGGCGCGTTGCGCAGGGGCTGATGATTGCCTTCTATCCGATCGTGCTCGGCTCCGCGCTCGTCGGTTGGATCGGTCCCTTCGTGATGCTGGTGCTGGCCGGCATCCCGCTCCTCCTCCAGGTGCTGGCCCAGTTCTCAAGGCCGCGACCCGAATCGCCGCCGAACAGCTACGTCGGCTGGCCGCTCTGGTTCGTGGGCGGCGCCTTCATCCACACCAGACGGGCCGGTGGCCTGCTGATCCTTGGCCTCCTCCTCAACGCCGTCCTGCCCGGGGTTCGCCTGCCCTGGACCTAGGCTCCATACTCGACGCCGATGTTCCCGATCGGTGACGAGAACCTGCCGGGGCGCGGATTGGCCTGGCTGACCGCCGTCCTGATCGCGGTCAATGTCGCCGTCTTTCTCTTCCTGCAGGCGGCCACCGGCGACAACCCGTTCACATACGGCTGGAGCGCGGTCCCGCTCGAGATCACGACCGGCGCCGACCTGACTGCCCCGCAGCCGCTCGTCGTGAACGGGAGCGAGCTCCTGATCCCGCAGGAGCCGGGTCCTGACCCGATCTTCCTCACCCTGCTGTCGAGCATGTTCATGCACGGCGGCTGGCTGCACCTTGCCGGCAACATGCTCTTCCTGTGGATCTTCGGCGACAACGTCGAGCACCGCGCCGGCCGGATCCTCTTCCTGGTGGTCTACCTCGCCACCGGGGTGGTCGGCTCGCTGGCCCAGATCTGGAGCGACCCCAATTCGCCGATCCCGACCCTTGGCGCGTCGGGCGCCATCTCAGGGGTGCTGGGGGCATACATCGTGCTCTTTCCCCGCAACCGCGTAACGGTCTTCGTGTTCCGCATCGTGGTGCCCGTGCCGGCGCTGGTCGCCATCGGGATGTGGATCGCCCTGCAGCTGGTCTCCGGGTTCGCGGATACGGCCGGCGTCGGCGGCGTGGCCTATCTGGCGCACATCGGCGGGTTCGGCGCCGGCGTGCTCGCGGGCCTCGTGCTGCGGGCGCTGCCGGACCGCGGCGCGGGCCCTGCCATTCTCTCGCTGAGGTGACGCCCGGCGTCGACCATGGGCTCTTCGGCCCGGGCAGCGCCTCGTGGCGCATCGATCGCGAGGTGCTCGTCCTGTCCGGCGGCGCCTGCGCGCTCCTGATGCAGCTGGCGCACCCCTCGGTCGCGGCGGGGGTTGCCCAGCATTCGGACTTCCGCGCAGACCCGTTAATCCGGCTGCGGCGCACCCTGAGCTCGACCTACGCTATCGTCTTCGGCACCACGCCGCGGGCCGAACGTGCCATCCGTCGCATGAACGCCATCCACGCCGCGGTGGCCGGCGTCGTGCCGGAGACGGGCGAGCCGTATCGGGCGCTCGACCCAGCCCTACTGCTGTGGGTGCATGCCACCCTGGTCGATACCGCCATACGGGTCTACGACCGCTTCGTGGCTCCGCTCAGTTCGGAGGAGGCGGAGGCGTACCACGCCGAGGCCCGCCTGATCGCGATTCGCCTGGGCGTGCCGGAGCGGTCGCTCCCCGCCGCGCTGGGCGAGCTGCGGGGCGAGATGGATCGGCTCATCGCGGACGGCGTGGTGACCGTGACGTCAACTGCGCGATCGCTGGCCCCAAGCGTGCTGTACCCCACCCGCTTCCCGCCCCGTCCGATCTGGGACCTGGCGCACCTCATCTCGCTCTCCGTCCTGCCGGCGCCGATCCGCGAGGGCTATGGGATCCGCTGGTCGCCGAGCCGCGACCGCGGCCTCGCCCTGCTCGCCGCCGCATCGCGTCGGCTGCTGCCGCTGGTTCCGGCTCCGCTGCGCCACGTGCCGGCTGCCCGCTCAGCCGATCGGCGCATGCGTCGCACGGGGGGTGGCGGGGTGACCGGGGCGGCCGGGCTGGCTATCATGCCAACAGCCCGCCACCTTCCCTCAATCGCCGTGCGCCGTCGCGGCGCGGCTCGAGGACTCCGTTGAACCGATTCGCGAAGCTCGCCGTCGCCGCGTCGATCGCGACCTACGTGCTGATCGTGGTCGGTGGGCTGGTGCGCGCCACCGACTCCGGCCTCGGCTGCCCGGACTGGCCGCTCTGCTTCGGGAGCTGGGTGCCACCAGCCGACCTGCATGCCTGGATCGAGCACAGCCATCGCCTGGTGGCGGCCCTCGCGGTCGGGCCGCTGGTGGCGGCGGTTGCCCTGGTGACCGTCTTCACGGATCGGCGCCGTGACCATGTCCTGCTGCTGGCGGCGGTCGCGGCCGGCGCTCTGGTGATCGTCCAGGCAGTGCTGGGCGGGCAGGTGGTGATCCAGCAGCTCCGGGCCGAGCTTGTGACGCTGCACCTGGGCATGGCGCTCACCGTCCTGGCCATCACCATCGCCATCGCCGATCGAGCCGCGAACGGCGCGTTGCCGAGCGTTGCCCGCGGGGGGCAAATCGGCCTGGTGGCCGTCACAGGATTGGCGATCTTCGCGCAGATGCTGCTCGGCTCCTGGGTGAGCGGCACCGGCGCCGGCCTCGCCTTCTACGACTTCCCGCTGATGGATGGCAGCCTCTGGCCCCCGATACTTGCCAACGGGCAGTTCGTGCAGGTCGCGCACCGGGGCCTGGCCGTGGCGGTCGCGCTGCTCGTGGTGTGGATGGCGCGTCGCGTCCTCCGAGCGTTCACGGCACGCTACCCGCGTCGCCTGGCCGCGCTCGCCGTTCTGCTAATCGCGATTCAGCTTGGCCTGGGGGCGGCGAATGTCTGGTCACGCCTCTCCGCGGTGTTCGTCGTTCCGCACCTCGCCGTCGGGGCCGCACTGTGGGCGACGACCGTGATGCTCTACCTGGCGATCCGCCGTGCGCCTGCCACCCAGCCCGCCCCTCCGCTGCCAGCCGGCGATCGTGGCGTGGCGGGCGTCGGCGATACCCTGCGCGCCTACGTGGCGCTGACCAAGCCGAGGATCATCGAGCTCCTGCTGGTGACCACCGTGCCGACCATGGTGCTGGCGCAGGGTGGCGGTCTCCCATCGGTCTGGCTGATGGCGGCCGTGGTCCTGGGCGGGACGCTGGCCGCCGGCGGTGCGAACGCGATCAACATGTACCTCGATCGCGACATCGACGACCTCATGCGGCGCACCCGCCACCGCCCGCTGCCACGCCATGCGGTCTCGCCGCCGCACGCGCTCGCCTTCGGCGTGGCGCTCAGCGTGATGTCGTTCGCATGGCTGACGCTGACCGTCAATCTGCTGTCGGCCCTGCTGGCCGCCAGCGCCATCGTCTTCTATGTCTTCGTCTACACCCTGTGGCTGAAGCGGAGGACCCCGCAGAACATCGTCATCGGCGGCGCGGCCGGCTGCGTGCCGGTGCTGGTCGCATGGGCGGCGGTGACCGGCACGGTCGAGGTCCCTGCCCTTGTGCTCTTCGCCATCGTCTTCTACTGGACGCCGCCCCACTTCTGGGCGCTCGCCCTTCGCTATCGCAACGACTACGCCGCCGCCAGCGTGCCCATGCTTCCCGTGGTGCGCGGCGAGGTCGAGACGGCCCGCCAGATCGTCCTCTACACGCTCCTGCTGGTGGCCGTCAGCCTGCTCCTCTTCCCCGCGGCAGGGATGGGGCTCATCTATCTCGTCGCCGCCCTCGTGCTCGGCATCGGCTTCGTCTGGTACGCCCTGCGTGTGCTCCGGAATTCGGGCGACGGACGAGCGGCGATCCGGCTCTTCCGCTTTTCGATCAGCTACCTGACCCTGCTCTTCGCGGCGGTCGCCGCGGACACCCTGCTTCGGCTGCCGCTCACCTAGCGACTTGGCAAGGGGGTCATGACCGCCCACCGGCTGCTTGCTGTCAATCCGAGAGTCGACCCCCGGCACTGAGGCGCGCCTCCTCGCGGGCCGTGCGGCGGTCCTCGGCCCGCACCCAGGCAGCCACCACCAGGCCCATCGCCAGCAGGAAGACCACATCACCCCCGACCCACATCAGCATCCCGCCGACGCTCTGGTCGACCGCCGGCGTCGGGCCCCAGTCCCGGCCGTTGCTGAGGTAGTGCGGATACAGGGCGGCCGGGGCGCTCATCAGGGCGACTCCCAGGAACGAGTTCTGGGGCATGGCCAGGAACAGGTAGAAGAGCCGCACCGGATGAGGGAGCCTCCAGCGCGCCGGATCGGCGCCGATCACCGGCCACCAGAAGAGGAGCGCGGCACCCATGAAGGTCGCGTGTTGCAGGTTGTGCAGCCAAGGCGTCTCGAGGGCCTGGTCGTACAGCGAGCTGAAGTGCCAGCCCCAGTTGACCGCGGCGAAGAGGACCCAGGCCAGCAGCGGGAAGGAGAGGATGGAGACCGCGCGGCTGTGCAGGATTCCCAGCAGCACCCTCCGGACCGATGGCGACGCCGCGCGCAGCGCCAGCGTCGCCGGGGCCCCGAGCAAGAGCAACGGCGCCGCCACCAGCTGGAGCAGCATGTGCTGCAGCATGTGGACGCTGAAGAGCTGGCCCTCGTAGGCCTCGATCGGCGAGGTCAGCGCGATCCCGATGACGGCCAGCCCGCCCAGGAAGGCGGCATTCCGCCAGGCTGACGGGGGGTGTTCAGGGTGAGCGGCTGCCACCCGGCGGGCCAAGACCAGCCAGCCGATCGCCGCAACGCCGATCGCCAGCACCAGAATCGGCTCGACGCGCCACTCGAGCAGGACGGCGGGGAACGACGGGGCCTGGACCTCCCCTCCGTGCGCCACCGCGCGACCCGGAAGGGCGGCGAGCATCGCCGCGACGGCGAGGATTCCCGGAAGGAGGCCGCGCATCACGATGCGCATTCTCATCCCCGCGCCCTGCCGCGTGCTGCGCGGCGGGAACCGGGCGCTGGGGCGACGCGTCCAACGCCCATGAGACGAATCGGCCGCCCGCTCCTGCCTGCCACCGTGGCGCTGTCACTGCTCCTCGCCGCCTGCGCGGCAGGTCCGGGCGGATCGGGTGGTCCGATTGCCCATCCCGCAGGCGACCAGCTGGTCCTCCGAATTGCGTACCGCGGCGGCCTCGCCGGACCAACGATGCAGCTGACCGAGATCCCGCCGTTCACCCTCACCGGCGACGGCCGAGTGATCGTGCCCGGGGCCCAGATCGAGCTCTTCCCCGGGCCGGCCCTGCCCGCCGTCAACGTCCGCCGGCTCACCGAGGACGGCATCCAGGCGGTCCTCAACGAGGTCGCGCGGACCGCCCTCTTCGGGGCCAGCGTCGAGTACCGCGGCGCCCAGAACTTCGTGATGGATGGCAGTGACACGATCTTCAGCCTGCATGCCGACGGACGCGAGGTGGAGGTGGTGGTGTACGGCCTCGGCATCCTCGATCCGGCCGCCCCGAACACGGGGATCTCGGCGGCCGAGATCGCGGCGCACGGCGCCCTCCAGCGGCTCAGTGACCGCCTCATGAACCTCGAGGGCTGGGTGCCGGCCAGCGCCTGGGCGGAGCCGAGCTGGCGCCCGTACCAGCCCGAGGCGCTCCGCCTGCTGGTCCGCAACGCGGATGCTGATCCGCCGGACGGGAGCGGGATCGGGAACCAGCTCCTCGACTGGCCGGACGCCTCGGACCCGGCCGCCTTCGGCGATCCGGCAGAGGGCGGCAGCCTTCGCTGCGGCGTGGTGAACGGCCAGGACGCGAAGGATTGGTACGGGGCGCTCTCCACCGCGAACCAGCTGACCCGCTTCGTCAAGGACGACCATCGGTACCAGGTGACGGTCCGCTTCATGCTCCCGGACGAGCCGCTGGAGTGCCCGGCGCAGGCCGCCTGACCCTTCTCTAGCAGCCGCGGCAGCGCATCGCCGGGCGGTGCGCCACGGCATGCTCATCGGTACAATACGCCGCGAGCCGCCGCCCTGCGGACGTGCGCCCTTTAGGGACGAGTCGGACGCGACGCCTTGAGCAGTGCCGCGTCATCGTGCACGATGAGGAGCCTCGAGAACAGCTGATGTCACGACCGATGGCCCGACCTCGGCTGCGGGCCCTCCTTCGCGCCCTAGCCGTGCTCCTGTTGATGGCTCTCGCCGCAGCCTGCGGCATGGTTCCCCCCGAGCCCCACACCAACGAGGCCAAGGAGGTCTTCTGGCTCTACAACGTGGTGTTGGTGATGGGCGGCATCGTCTTCGTGGCGGTCGAGGGCTTCATCGTCTACTCGATCATCCGCTACCGCCGCCGCGACGACCGGCTCCCGACCCAGGTCCACGGCAACAATCTCGTCGAGCTGATCTGGACCGCCATCCCGACGGTCATCGTGATGATCCTGTTCGTGCTCTCAACCATCACCCTGAACTCGATCTCGGCGCGAGCGACGACGCCGGGGGTGACGATCGAGGTTGAAGGCAGGCAATTTGAGTGGATCTTCCACTACCTCGATTCCGATACCGACCCGGCCAATGATGTACGGGTGACCAGTTCGTTCATTGAACCGGGGACCATGGGGTTGCCGGTCGGGGAGCCGGTGCGCCTGATCCTGGTCTCGCGTGACGTGATCCATTCGTTCTTCGTGCCCGCCTTCCTGGTCAAGCGCGACGTGATCCCGACCGGCGATCGGCCCCCGAACGAGCTGGAGTTCACGGTCAGTGAAGCCGGCACGTATGCCGGGCAGTGCGCCGAGTTCTGCGGCGACCTGCACGCGCGCATGACTTTCAGCGTGCAGGCCATGTCGCGCGCCGACTTCGATGCCTGGATCGCCGCCATCCGCGCCGGGGCGACCCCGGCCCCATCGGCTCCAGCCGGAAGTGCGGTCCTCAAGATCGCCGCCGACAACACCGCATTCGACACCCGCGGGCTGACCGCCGCTGCCGACGAGCCATTCACCATCGAGTTCAACAACCAGGAGGCGCTGTCGCACAACGTGGCGATCTACAAGGGCAGCGAGCCGCTCTTCAACGGCGAGTTCTTCAAGGGGCCCGGCACCATCTCGTATGTTGTCCAGGCCCTGCCGGCGGGCGAGTACATCTTCATCTGCGACGTCCACCCGGTGCCGGATATGACCGGCACGCTGACGGTCGAGTAGCGAGGCGATCGAGGTACCGATGGCAACCACGGCCCTGAGCCCCACCACGGAGAGCTACCGCCGCTCATGGGTGCTCGAATGGCTGACCACCGTCGACCACAAGAAGATCGGGGTCCTGTACATCGTCAACTCGTTCCTCTTCTTCTTCGCCGCCGGCATCCTGGCCCTGGTGGTGCGCTCTGAGCTCGCCGTCCCCGGGCTGCAGTTCCTGGACGAGCGGACCTTCAACCAGGCCTTCACGATGCACGGCACGATCATGATCTTTCTGTTCGTGGTCCCGGTCCTGTCGGGCTTCGCGAACTACATCGTCCCGCTGCAGCTGGGAGCGCCGGACATGGCGTTCCCGCGCATCAACGCCCTCAGCTTCTGGTTCCTGCCGGTCGGTGGGCTCCTCATCTTCTCCGGCTACCTGTTCGGCGGGGCCGCCGCCGAGGGCTGGACCGGGTACGCGCCGCTCAGCAACTACTCGAGCGGGGTTGGCACCGACCTGTGGCTGATCGGCCTCCTCCTGGTGGGGGTCGCCTCCATCCTGGGCGCGGTGAACCTCATCGCCACCATCTTCAAGATGCGGGCACCGGGGATGACCCTCTTCCGGATGCCGATCCTGGTCTGGACGGTGCTCGTCACCGCCACCCTGATCCTGCTCGCCACCCCGGTCCTGGCGGCGGGCATGATCGCCCTCTTCATCGACCGCAACTATGGGGGCAGCTTCTTCGATCCGAATGCCGGCGGGAACCCGGTCCTGTGGCAGCACCTCTTCTGGTTCTTCGGCCATCCCGAGGTGTACATCGTGATCCTGCCTGCGATGGGCGTGGTGAGCGAGATCCTGCCGGTCTTCACCCGCCGCCCGCTGTTCGGCTACCGGGCCTTCGTCTTCGCCACCATCGCCATTGGTTTCCTCAGCTTCAGCGTCTGGGCGCACCACATGTTCACCACCGGGCAGGTCTTCCTGCCGTTCTTCACCTTTATGACGGTCCTGATCGCGGTGCCGACCGGGGTGAAGATGTTCAACTGGATGGCGACCCTGTGGCGCGGCTCGATCACCTTCGCAACCCCGATGCTGTTCGCCCTGGGCTTCCTGTCGATGTTCCTGATCGGGGGCATCAGCGGCGTCATGCTCGCCGCGCCGCCGATCGATTTCCACCTGCAGGACACCTACTTCGTGGTGGCGCACCTGCACTACGTCTTCTTCGGCGGCAGTGTCTTCGGCGTCTTCGCGGCGACCTACTACTGGTTCCCGAAGATGACGGGGCGCCGCCTGAACGAGCGACTCGGCAAGGTGCACTTCTGGCTGCACTTCATCGGCTTCAACCTGGCCTTCTTCCCGATGCACATGCTCGGCATCCAGGGCATGCCGCGCCGCGTCAGCGACTACGCGCCCGATGCCGGCTGGACGCTCTGGAACCTGGCCTCGACCGCCGGCGCGTTCATGATCGCGGTCAGCGTGCTGCCGTTCCTGGTGAACGTGGCCGCCACCTTCATCAATGGCGAGAAGGTAGGCGATGACCCCTGGGAGGGGAACACGCTCGAGTGGGCGACCAGCTCGCCGCCGCCGCCCCACAACTTCGACAAGCTGCCTCCGATCCGCAGCGAGCGCCCCGTCTTCGACCTTCGCCACCGGCACGATGCCGAGCACCTCGCCGCCGATGTGACCGTCTCGGAAGGCGGCCATTCGTGAGCGCCAAGGCCCCGGTCATGCGCGCTGCCGACGAGGCGCTGCCCATCAGCCACCGCGAGGCCGGCCTGCCGACCCCACTGGTCGGCATGCTCCTCTTCATCGCCAGCGAGGTGATGTTCTTCGGTGGCCTCTTCGCGGCGTACTTCAACGCACGAGCGGTCTCCTTCGGGGAGTGGGGGCCGCCGGCCGGGGCGCCGGAGCTGGAGATCCTGCCAATCGCGCTGCCGATCACCCTCATCCTGGTGGCGTCGAGCTTCACCATGCAGTTCGGCGTGTGGGCCATCCGGCGCGGAGACCAGCGCGCGATGCGCAACTGGACGCTGCTGACGCTCGTGCTGGGCGTCACCTTCCTGCTCGGCCAGGTGTACGACTACACGACGCTGGGCTTTGGCCTCAGCGATGGCTCATTCGGGACCGTCTTCTACACGCTCACCGGCTTCCACGGCGCGCACGTCTTCGGTGGGGCGGTCGGGTTGACGATCCTCGTCGCGCGCGCCCGGCAGGGCCAGTTCAGCCGGCAGAACCACGTCGCGGTGGAGGCGATCAGCATCTACTGGCACTTCGTTGACGTGGTCTGGATCGCACTCTTCAGCACGCTCTACTTCTTGCGTTAGGAGGCCGCCAGGTGAGCGAGACCGCGTTCGGCTACCTGCTACTGGCGATCGGCATCGCCTTCGTGCTGGGCGTCGTCTACGCCGTCACCAGCCACATCGGCAGCACGACGACGCGACCCCATCCACCCCGCGGCGTCCATCTGCCGAACCCGAGCGCGCTGCCGGTGATCATGGCCGTCGGCGGCGCGCTGCTCGGCATCGGCCTCGCCTTCCGGGCCGACGATCAGCCGGTCGCCAACCCGTTCTTCGCGGTTCCCGGCCTGCTCGTCTTCCTGTACGCCATCGTCGCCTGGGTACGCGCTGCCGGACGCGAGTGGGATGAGACCGAACGAGGCTCCCATGACGACACGCCCGGTCACTGAGCGAGCCCTGCCGGCGCCAGGCGGTGCGCCGCCCGGCATCCGGGACGCCGCGCCGCGATCCAACCTTCC
>Ga0184633_10001370_pt1 | contig 10107 bp, 7 predicted proteins | sample PLM31_170_b1_FD_133156 | JGI IMG/M metagenome (GOLD analysis project Ga0184633, IMG submission 133156) | Groundwater sediment microbial communities from an aquifer in East River, Colorado, USA - PLM3-1_170_b1 | ecosystem: Environmental > Terrestrial > Soil > Riparian zone | place: USA: East...
CCCACCGCCGGGCGCTACAACCTCGGGTCGCTGGCGAAGGATTTGGGCGTGATCCTGCCCGCCACGCACCGCGCGCTCGACGACTGCAAAGTGACGGTGGCCGTATACCGCGCGCTGTTCCAAAAGGCGCTGGAACTGCCGCTCGACGTGCTGGCCGAAATCGTGAACGTGGGGCAGGAGATCGAGTGGGGAGCCGGCCTCATCTTCGAGGACGCACTGCGAGCGCGGTCGAAGGAAAAGATGACGGCGCGCAAGGCGCATCGGGGCGCGACCGGCCCTCTGTTCGGCGAGGCCGCGCGGGACGAGCGCCCTCTGCAACTCAAAGACGAGACCCGCCCGCTCGACGTGGACGAGCTGGCCGCGCTGCTCGAACACGCGGGACCGTTCTCCAAGCATTTCCCCAATTACGAGTTCCGGCCCGAGCAAGTGCAGATGCTCAGGGCCGTCGCGCGGGCTTTCTCCGAGGGGCGGCACTTGATGGTGGAGGCCGGAACCGGAACGGGCAAGTCGGTCGCTTACCTCATTCCGGCGGCGCAATGGGCATTGCAAAACGGCGAGCGCGTCGTCGTCTCCACCAATACCCTCAACCTGCAAGATCAGCTCATCAACAAAGACGTGCCGGATTTGCAGAGGGCGCTAGGGCTGGACTTCCGCGCGACGGTGCTCAAGGGCCGCAGCAACTATCTCTGTCCGCGCCGATTGGAGAACATGCGCAAGCACCATCCCAAAAGCGCGGAGGAAATGCGCCTGCTGGCGAAGGTGCTGGTCTGGCTGAATCAGACGGATGAGAACAGCCAACGCGTCGAAGACCCTCGCAGCGAAGCGAAGAGGGCGGAGATTTCGCTGTCCGGCCCGAACGAGCGCGCCGCGTGGCTGCGCCTGTCCGCCGAAGATGAGGGCTGCACAAACGAGATGTGCCAGACCCAGATGCACGGGACGTGTCCCTTCTATCGCGCGCACCGGGCGGCGCAGGCCGCGCACGTCGTCATCGTCAATCACGCGCTGCTGCTCGCGGACATCGCGGCCGAGAACCGCGTCCTGCCCGAATTCCGCTATCTCATCGTGGACGAGGCGCACCACCTCGAAGCGGCGACGACCGACGGCCTGAGCTTTGACTTGGGCCGCGCGGATGTGGAGCGCCAGTTGAAAGACCTCGGCGGGCCGAATGCCGGGCTGCTGGGGCAGATCCTCGCCAACACGCGCGAGGCGCTGCCGCCGGACTTGTACGCGCGGCTCGAGCTCGAAGTCGGGAATGCGTACGACTACGCGACCACCGCGCTCGCACTGACACGCGACTTCTTCGAGGCCGTGGCGGCGTTCCTCGAAGAGCAGCGCGAGGGCAAGCCCCTCGGCGATTATCCGCAGGAAGTGCGCATCATCCCCTCCACGCGCACGCTACACGAGTGGGAGCGCATCGAGATCAGTTGGGACGAACTCTGCGCGACTCTGACCGCGCTCGCCAAGTCGGTGTCCAACATCGCGAGCGGGCTGAACGAGTTGCAGGACTACGACATCGCCGAACGGGACGATTTGATTTCGGGAGCCAACGCCGCGTCCCGGCATTTCGGCGGCATCATCGAGAATCTCAACGGCCTCGTCGTCAAGCCCGATCCGACGATGATCTACTGGGCCGAGGCGAACCCGCACGGCGAGCGCATCTCCGTCCACGCCGCGCCGCTGCACGTGGGGCCGCTCGTCGAGAAATATCTCTGGCACGCGAAAGAGTCCGTGGTGATGACCTCGGCCACGCTGACGACGGCGGGCGAGTTCGACTACCTCAAAGGCCGTTTGAACGCCGACGAGGCCGACGAGCTGGCCGTGGGGTCGCCGTTCGATTACGAGTCCTCGACCCTGCTGTATCTGGTCAACGACATCCCGGAGCCTTTCGACAAAATCAATTATCAGAAAGCGGTGGAGAGCGGGTTGATGAGTCTGTGCACGGCCACGCGCGGGCGCGCGCTGGTGCTGTTCACCTCGTACGCGCAACTGCGGCAGACGGCGCAGGCCCTCCGCGACCCGCTCTTGCGCGCCGGCATCGAGGTCTATGACCAGTCGGACGGGACATCGCGCACGACGCTGCTCGACTCCTTCAAGACTTCTGACGGCGGCGTGTTGCTGGGGACGAAGAGCTTCTGGGAGGGCGTGGACGTGCCGGGGGAGGCGCTCTCCGTGCTCGTCATCGTCAAGCTGCCCTTCGACGTGCCGAGCGATCCCGTGATCGCCGCGCGCTCCGAGACGTTTGAGCGCCCCTTCGACGAATACACCGTGCCCGAGGCGATTCTCAAGTTCCGGCAGGGGTTCGGGCGGCTCATCCGCTCCCGGAGCGACCGGGGCGTGGTGGCGGTCTTCGACCGGCGCGTGCTGACGAAAAACTATGGCCGGGCGTTCATCGACTCGCTGCCGCAATGCACCGTGCGGAAAGCGCCGCTGCTGCAGCTCTCCCGCGAGGCCGCGAAGTGGATTGACGGAGGATGATTTTTCCATCCGTTGACGCGCCTCGGCCTCCCCGCTATAATCCCGCCTGACCTTCCGCACTGCCTCGCGAGCGCAGGCCGCCTTCCCCAGCCTGCGCCGTTTGTTGAATCGGGAGGCGGGCATTCACTTTTCACTATCGCAAGGATTGTTTGCCATGATTGACGTGAACGACCTCCGCAAAGGCGTGACCTTCACCCTGGACGGCCAGCTCTTCAAAGTGCTGGACTACTCCCACAACAAGCCCGGCCGGGGCAACGCCACCATCCGCACCAAACTTGTTAACCTGAAGACCGGCGTCAACCTCGAGCGCACCTTCCAGTCCGGTGACCGCGTGCAGGACATCCGCCTCGATCACCACATCGCCCAGTACATCTACCACGACGGCCACCTGTACTACTTCATGGACACGACCACCTACGAGCAGACGCCGCTGACCGCCGAAACGCTGGGCGACAGCACCAAATTCCTGAAAGAGAATCTGGAAGTCAAGCTCACCTTCTATCAGGACGAGCCGATTGACATTGAACTGCCGGTGGCGGTGGAACTCAAAGTCGTGGACAGCGAGGCGGGCGTCAAGGGCGACACCGCCACGGGCGCGAATAAACTCGTCACCACCGAGACCGGCCTCAAGGTGCAAGTCCCGCTCTTCGTGAACGTGGGCGACACGATCAAAGTCAGCACGGTCACGCGCGAATACCTGACGCGCGGCTGATGATTGGGAGTGGTAATTGATCATGACCCATTACCCATGACTCCTATGAAAACCCCCGCCGGTTTCGAATGCAAGTTCTTCCACGCCGACTACAATCGCGGGCGCAACAAGCAGGAATGCCGCCTGATCGGCCAGAACCCGGCGAGCGAAAAGTGGACGCCGGGGCTTTGCCGCGACTGCCCCGTGCCCAAAATCCTCCGGGCGAATGCCTGTCCCCATCTGATTCTGGAAGCGCGCGTCGCCAAGACGTTAGCCGGCCTCGGGCGTAAGGTGGTCGTGTCCGCCGCCTGCACCCAGACCCTCCAGGACGTGCGCGAGCCGCAGGTGGGCTGCGGGCATTGTCACGAAATCAGTATCCAGGGTGACCCGTGAACAGGTAGGCACATTCCCCCTGTCGACTGGCTCACCTGTGTGCGGATTTACCCCCTCCGCGCATGATCAAAGCTCTCCTCTTCGACCTGGACGATACTCTGCTCGGCAATAATCTGGAGACGTTCGTCCCCGCCTATTTTCACGCCCTCATTCAAGAATTCGGCCTCGGGGCGGAGGCCGGCCGCTTCGCCACAGAGTTGACGAAGGGCACCCGCGCGATGATCGCCAACAACGACCCCACGCACATGCTGCGCGCTGTCTTCACGGATCAGTTTTTTCCGGCGATGGGATGGGATGCGAACACGTGGTCGCCGCGCTTTGACGAGTTCTATCGCACACGCTTTCCTCAACTTCAACGCCTGACAGCGCGCTGGCCCGCTGCGCGCGCCGTGATGGCGTGGGCCTTCGCCTCGGGCTATCAGGTCGTCATCGCCACCGGGCCGTTGCTTCCGCGGGAAGCCATCCGCGCGCGGCTGCGCTGGGCCGGGATCGAAGACTTCCCTTACGCCCGCCTCACGCACATAGACAACACCCGCTTCGCCAAGCCGAACCCGGAGTATTTCACCGAGATTCTCGCGGCGCTCGATCTACGGCCTGAGGCAGCCTTGGTGATCGGGAACGACTGGGCCGACGACATCGCCCCCGCCGCCGCCGCCGGGCTGCCCCAGTTCTGGATCGCCGCCGCCCGGAGCGCCCCGCCCGACAGCGATCAACCGAATCGCCTCCATCCGGTCGGCATCGGCGAACTGGAGGTGTTTCTGGAATGGGCGAAATCGGCGCTTCCCACTTTCAATCCGCCGCCGCCCCCGTCACCCACTCTGCCCTATCAGCTCACAGGCAACCTCGCCGCAATCCTCAGCGTGCTGGAGAACTTGCCCGCGCCCATGTGGACGTGGCGCCCGGCTGAGGGCGAGAGGAAGAAGGTCGGTGTGTCAGTGCGTGAGTACGCAAGCATGGAATGGTAGGGGACGTTAGCGACACCCCAATTCACTGTCCCACTTCTCAAACTCTAACTCCCAATTCTAACTCTAACTCGCCACCGGCAACTCGAACGCAAACGTGCTCCCCTGCCCCACTTCGCTGTCCACTTCCACGCGCGAGCCGTGCGCTTCTACAAGCCGTTTGACAAGCGCCAGCCCCAGCCCCAACCCGCCCGCCTTGCGTGTCGAAGAGCCGTCCACCTGATAGAACACCTGAAAGATCCGATCCAACTGATCGAGTGGGATGCCTGCGCCGTGATCCTGCACCGCGATCCGCACCCCGGCGCGTCGTTGCTCGGCGGCGATCTCCACTGTGCTTCCAGAGGGGCTGAACTTCACGGCGTTGTCGAGCAAATGCCACAGCACCCGCATGAGGGCCGCGAGGTCGGCGCGCACGGGAGGCAAGTCTGCGGGAGCGACGACGTTGACGGTGATCGCATGGCGATTCGCAATCCGGGCGATGGCCCGGGCCGCGCTCTGGCACACCTCGGCCACGGGCACCGGCTCGAACATCAGCCGCTGTTCCTCGTACATCTGTCCGAAGTCCACGATATCTTCGATGATGCGGCCCAACTGCTCGGCCGCGCCCTGCGCGACGCTCAAGCCCTGCGCCTGCTCCGGTGTGACGCCGCCCATCGCGCCATCCGCCAGTAGGCCGAGGGTGCCTTTGACGTGCAGGAGCGGCGTGCGCAGCTCGTGCGAGACATTGGCGATGAACTCCGACTTCAGCTGGTCCAGTTCTTTCAGTTCGTCGTAGGCATGCTTGAGTTCGGCGGTGCGCTGGGCCACGCGCGCCTCCAGCTCGCGGTTGTAGGCCTGAATCTGGTCGTGGAGGCGCTTGACGCGCACGAGCGATTTGACGCGCGTGATCAGTTCGACGTGATCGAAGGGCTTGGAGAGGAAATCGTCCGCCCCCACCGCCGCGCCCTTGATGCGCTCCTGCGTGCCCTTCAGCGCGGTGAGGATCACCACCGGGATGAAGACGGTGGCCGGGTCAGCCTTCAACCGGCGGCAGACCTCAAAGCCTTCCAGTCCCGGCATCATCACGTCGAGCAGGATGACGTCGGGGGCCTCGGCGGCGACGGCGGCGAGCGCGGCCTCCCCGTCCCCCGCGGTCGCCACCCGCAAGCCCTCCATCTCCAGAAAGTGCGAGACGACTTCGAGGTTGCGCGGTTCGTCGTCCACGACCAGCACTTTTGCAGGGAGGGCGCTCTCGGGCGGGGCCGAAGGGTCCGGTGTGTCAGGCATAGGGAAAATCATACACGAGGTTGCCCGCTGTGCCAAAACGCCCCAGACTTCGGAAGTCTAAACCACGCAAAACCTTTACAGCCCCCCTCGCGCGGGCTATAATGAATCCGTAGTAACGACTTGAAGTCGTTACTACCGTTACTACATGGGGAAGTGCTGGAATTGGCAGACAGAACGGACTTAGGATCCGTCGGGGCGACCCGTGAGGGTTCAAATCCCTCCTTCCCCACTGTAAGGCAAGCTGGCAACTTGCCCTGCCCAGCCTGACCAAACGGGCAGGTTTGCGTCTCCCATTTCTTATCCGGCGCCAACACTCGCCATGCTATACTCGCCGCACGTTGGGAGGCAGACTCCAAAAATCTACCGGGCGGCGAGTATCCACCCCGTCAGTCCTGAGCGACAGTCGAAGGACGAAGGGCGGGCGTAAACAAGGATACTGAGTTGAAAATCGAAACCCAACGCAACGACGACTGCACCCTCGCGCTGACCGTGGAGGTGGAAGACGAGCGCGTCCAGCCCGCCCTGCGCGCAGCCGCCCGCGACATTTCCAAGCGGTATCCTATTCCCGGCTTCCGCCCGGGCAAGGCGCCCTACGAGACCGTCCTGCGCCAGGTGGGCGAGGGCGCGCTGTACGAGGCCGCGCTGGAAAAGCTCGGCCAGAAGGTCTACGAGGAGGCGCTCGACCAGGAGAAGATTGAAGCTATCGCGCCCGGCTCGCTCGACGACGTGCAGCTCAAGCCGCTGGTGATCAAATTCAGCGTCCCGCTCAAACCGGAAGTGAATCTGGGCGACTACCGCGCCCTGCGGGTGGAGTACACCCCGCCCGCCGTCTCGGACGAGGCGTTGAACGACGCGCTCGAGCACCTGCGCGAGCATCAGGCGGTGCTCGAACCGGTGGAGCGACCCGCCGCCCTGCAGGATGTGGCCACGCTCGACGTGAACGGATATCTCAACGAGGGCCAGAACCCGTCGGACTTTTTGCTCGCCGACAAGGACGTGGCGCTGCTGCTGGACGAAAAGGCCGACTGGCCGATGGCGGGCTTTGCGCCGCAAATCGTGGGGCTGAAGGCGGGCGACCAGAAGAAATTTGACCTGACCTTCCCGGACGATTACGCCAACGAGTCCCTGCGCGGGCAAGCGGCGCACTTTGAAGTGACCGGCAAGGAAGTGAAGAGCCGCAGCCTGCCCGAGTGGAGCGACGACCTCGCTAAAGAAATCGGCGACTACGAGACGCTCGAAGACCTGCGCGCCAAAGTGAGAGCCGAGCTGGTCGAGCGGGCCGAGCGGAACTCCGGGCGCGACTACACCCGCGAGGTCACGGACAAGCTCGTGGAGCAGGCCACGGTGAAGTACCCGCCCGTGCTGCTCGAGCGCGAGCTGGACGACATGCTGGAAGACCTCGACCGCCGCCTGCGCGAGCAGCGGCTGACGCTGGACGATTACTTGAAGATCGAAAAGAAGACCAAAGAGGAACTCCGCGAGGAGTACAAGCCTCAAGCCGAAAGCCGGCTCAAGCGCGCGCTGGTGCTGAGCACCGTCGTCGAGCTGGAGGGGCTGGAAATCAGCCCCGAGGACATTGAGAACCAGATCACCACCCTCAGCGCGCCGTTCGGCGAGCACGCAGACCAGCTGCGGAAAACCTTCGCCAGCGACGCTGGCCGCCGCATGTTGGCTTCCGACCTCCTGACCCACAAGGCCCTCGCGCGCCTGACCGCGCTGGCCAAGGGCGAGATCGTCCCGCCGCCGGTTGTGGAAGCGCCGGCGCTCGAGGAAAAATCCGAAACCGCGCCCGCCGAGGCGGCCGCGTCGTGACGGCCTCCGGCCTGGCGGTATCCGTAGTCGTAGGTCACACTTGAAGCGTGACCTACGGAATTAGGAGAAGACCCATGAACCGACTCGATCCGCAAGCCCTGATCCCGATGGTGATTGAAAGCTCCGGCCGGGGTGAGCGCGCCTACGACATCTACTCGCTCCTGCTCAAAGAGCGCATCATCTTCCTCGGCACGCCCATCAACGACCAGGTCGCCAACGTGATTGTGGCGCAGCTGCTCTTTCTCAATCGCGAAGACCCCAAGCGCGAAATCCAGATGTTCATCAACTCGCCCGGCGGGGTGATCTACGCGGGCCTGGCCATCTACGACACGATGCACATGATCCAGGCCCGGGTGTCCACCTTCGCCGTGGGCGTGGCGGCGAGCATGGGCACCATCCTGCTCAGCGCCGGGTCGCCCGGCCTGCGCTACGCGCTCCCGAACGCGACCATTCACCTGCACCAGCCGTTGGGCGGCGTGCAAGGCCAGGCCACGGACATCGAAATCGAGGCCAAAGAAATCCTGCGCATGCGCGATCTACTCAACGGCATCCTCAGGCGCCACACCAAGATGACCGACGAGATGATCGCCAAGTACACCGACCGCAACTTCTACATGACGCCCGAGGTCGCCGTCGAGCTGGGCGTGATTGACAGCGTGCTGTCCACGCCGGAGAAGGCCAAGATCGCCGCCGGAGGCAACGGCAAGCGGGAGTAAACGAAGGACTGCCGCTCACAACAGCCGCCTCCCTTCTGGTGGGCGGCTGTTGTATTATAGAGCCATGCCCAAACGCCCCGTCGAAATCCAACGCTGTTCGTTCTGTAAACGCGCCGAAGAGGACGTCGCGCGCCTGATCTCCGCCCCGTCCGGCGTCGCCATCTGCGACGAGTGCATCACGACGTGTTGGGAGATGCTGAAGGAGGACGACCCGCGCGCCACCCTCCTCGACCCGACGCAGAGCGCGCGCCCCGCGCTCTCCCCGAAAGAGCTGTACGAGAAGTTGAACGAGTACGTCGTGGGCCAGGATCAGGCCAAGCGCGTGCTGTCCGTCGCGGTTTACAACCACTACAAGCGCATCGGCCACCGGCCCCGCCCCGGCGACCCTGAGCTGGACAAGACCAACATCCTGCTCATCGGCCCTACGGGCTGCGGCAAGACCCTGCTCGCGCAGACGCTCGCCAAGAGCCTCGACGTGCCGTTCTGCATCGCAGACGCGACCGCGCTCACCGAAGCGGGGTACGTGGGCGAGGACGTCGAGTCCATCCTCACCCGCCTGATTCAGGCGGCGGACTACGACGTCGAACGCGCCGGGAAGGGCATCGTCTACATTGACGAGATAGACAAGATCGCGCGCAAGACGGGGGCCAACCCGTCTATCACCCGCGACGTGTCCGGCGAGGGCGTACAGCAAGCCCTGCTCAAAATTATCGAGGGCGACAAAGTCAACGTCCCCCCGCAAGGCGGGCGCAAGCATCCCAATCAGGATTTCCTGCAGCTCGACACGACGAACGTCCTCTTCATCTGCGGCGGCACGTTCGACGGCCTGACCGACGTGATGGCCAAACGCCTCAAGAGCAACGGGAACGGCAAGGCGAAGCAAACGCCCGCCGAACTACTGCGCAACGTGGCCCCGGACGACCTGATGCGGTACGGTCTGATCCCCGAGCTCGTGGGTCGCCTGCCCATGCTCGTGAGCGTAGACCCGCTCGACCACGCCGCGCTCATGGCCGTGCTTACCCAGCCGCGCAATGCGCTCGTCAAGCAGTTCCGCCGATTGTTCGAGATGGACGAGGTTGTGCTCACCTTCAACGACGACGCGCTGCACCTCGCCGCCGACCTGGCGCTCCAACAGCAGACCGGCGCGCGCGGCTTGCGCGCTATCCTCGAAAGCACGCTCCTCGACGCGATGTACGAGATTCCGTCCCGCTCGGACGTGCGCCGCGTGGTCGTCACCGCCGACGCCATTGCCCATCGCGCCCACCCGCTCCTCGTTGGCGAAAGCGGACAGGCACTCAGTTGGGGGGAAGATGAACTGGAAGATGCGGCGTAAGGTGATGGGTATATAATCCTCCGCATGGAGTCTATTCACGACCTCCGCGCCTTCATCATAGACATGGACGGCGTGCTCTGGGAAGGCGACCGGCCCATGCCGGGGCTGGCCGATTTTTTCCAGACGCTTCGCGAGCGCCAGATCAAATTCGTGCTCGCCACGAACAACGCGAGCAAAACGCCGGAGCAGTACGTGAGCAAGCTGGCCGGGATGGGCGTGACCGTCGCGCGCGACGAAATCCTGACCTCGGCGCAGGCCGCCGCGCTGTATCTACGGCAAGAATCGGCGAATGGGGCACGGGTGTTCGCCATCGGCGAGGATGGGGTGCGGCAGGCCCTCGCCGAGACGGGCTTCACGTTGACCGGCCTGTACGAAGTGGACGCGCAATGCGTGGTCTGCGGCATGGATCGTGGGCTGTCGTGGGACAAGCTGGCGACCGCCACGCTGAACATCCGCGCC